>Ga0315284_10000042_pt1 | contig 175847 bp, 124 predicted proteins | sample YL17G09_16_MG_FD_203696 | JGI IMG/M metagenome (GOLD analysis project Ga0315284, IMG submission 203696) | Sediment microbial communities from Yellowstone Lake, YNP, Wyoming, USA - YL17G09_16 | ecosystem: Environmental > Aquatic > Freshwater > Lake > Sediment | place: USA: Wyoming | collected... | reverse complement strand
AGGAACGGAATAAATGTCGTCTGCAAAATCAGCAAGCCGAGCGCAAGAAGCGCTGAGCGTACGTAATATTCCATGCTGTCACGAAGCGTATAATGGCGAAGAAAAAGTATTGAGAATTAGAGCGAGAAGCAAGAAAGCGCGTCGAGCCTCAGCGGGCTGATTGAAGGAGAATCCCTTTCCATGATGAATACTCCGGTGGTATGCGCGTGCTTATCTTCGGTTGTTTCATTGCTTCCTGCAACGCGGGAGGAAGCGAGACATGTTTGCCAAGCGCCTTCTCAACGACATCAGGGAATTTTCCCGGATGGGCAGTCGCTACTGCAATCACAGGAGGTGAATCGACTGCTGATGAATGGACTTGTCGTGCTGCTGCAACGCCGACGGCAGTGTGCGGATCAAGAACATAGCCGGTGCGGTCATAGGTTCGGCGGATCTCAGCCAGTGTCTCTTCATCTGAAACGCTTACGGCGGAGATGTCGTGCCTCATTTGCTCGAGGTTGTACTCGTACAGCGCCTGTAATCGTACAAAGTTGCTGGGGTTACCGACGTCCATCGCGTTTGAATAGGTTTGAACTGAAGGGCAGGGTGTGTATGTGCCCGACGAAAAATAGTCCGGAACAACATGGTTCGCGTTCGTTGCCGCAATGAAACGCGCGATGGGGTTTCCCATCCACTTGGAGTACACGGCTGCTGTGAGATTGCCGAAGTTACCGCTGGGCACGACAACAATTGGCTGTGGTGGTTGGCCCGAAATGAGCCGTGACGATTCTCTCAGGCGCCTCAACTGAGCGATCCCCCAGAAGTAGTATGTGATCTGGGGGATCAATCTCCCAATATTAATGGAGTTAGCCGTCGTTAGACTCCGCGCTTGGAGGATCTCCGGGTCAGCCAGAGCCAGCTTCACAAGCCGCTGACAGTCATCAAAAGTACCCTCAACCTCGAGTGCATGAATGTTTCCTCCGAGCGTGGTCATCTGCTGCTCCTGCAGCTTGCTGATCTTGCCGGAGGGGTACAGGACAAAGACAGATATGTGGGGGACGTTGAAGAACCCGTGCGCAACGGCACCGCCGGTATCGCCGGATGTCGCGACGACAATGGTGATGCCTTCCTTTTCTTTTTCAAGGAAATGCGACAATGCATGAGCCATGAAGCGCGCCCCAACATCCTTAAATGCCAGCGTGGGTCCGTGAAAAAGCTCTAGCAGGTAAAGCCCCTCCTCGAGCCTAACGAGCGGGATGGGAAAATTCCATGCCTCTTGCACAATCGCCCGCAAAGTGGCTTCAGGCACTTCATCAATGAACCGCGAAGTAACCTGCGTGCCGATGCTGTGAAGCGATTCGTTCTCGAGTTGTTGAACAAATAATTCTGGAAGCGGAGGGATGTGTTCTGGGATATACAGACTTCCATCCGGAGCCATCCCTCGAAAAAGAGACTCTCGAAAAGTGACCGGCGGGCTATTGCCGAGAATAGAGCGGAACCTCATTGCGGTTTGGTGGAAAAGGATCGCCACGAAGTTACGAAGACACCAAGGTGTATCGAAACTTCAATTGTTCTCTTCTTCTCTTTGTGCCTTAGTACCTTCGTGGCAAGTGATGGGTTTTCGTCCAGATCTCTAGTTTTCTTTCATCCATATAATGCGCGCGCCCTCCATGTTGACACGCGAAACATACACTTCGCTCTGAACCTTTGCTGCTCGCTCGAACATCCTGCGCATTGCTGCGCCGATTGATCTTGCAGCGTGCGTGGAGGCAGCAACAGCAAACAGAGAGGGACCGGATCCTGAGATCGAACAGCCCAGAGCTCCAGCCCTGAGGGCTGCTTGTTTGACCTCATTGAAGGCCGGAATGAGGCTTGCTCGAACCGGCTCTGCGATTGCATCTTCAACACACCTTCCTACCAATTCGGCATTCCCGGCGGCAAGTCCAATAATAAGGCCGCTGATGTTTCCCCACTGACGGATCGCCGTCTGTAAGGTCACCGCTTTTGGCAGAATACTGCGCGCTTCTTCGGTTCGAACAATGACGTGAGGATGGACAACGACCCACACGATAGAATTCACAATGGGGATGGGAATGACATCAAGCGGTTCATAGCTCCGAATGAGACGCGCACCGCCAAGCAGTGAGGGTGCGCCGTTATCAGCATGCGGTGAGCCCGAGGCCATTCGTTCTCCTTCGAGGACGTAGCGAAGCAAATCAACTTTCCTCATGGGCTTTGGGAGGAGGGCGTTCACTGCAACCGCCGAAGCAACGCTGCTTGCCGCTGAGCTGCCCAGTCCGGAACCGATGGGCATCCGCTTGTGCAGCACCATATGCAGACCAAAGGAGGGTTTGCACTCTTGAAGTATCAATGAGGCGACATGGGCCGCCACGTTTTTCTGCGCGTCGACAGGAACATCTGGCTGAGAGGTTTTCACGCAGAATGACAGTCCAGGTTCTTTCTGCCGCCGAGCGGTGACCTCATCTCCGGGCTTATCGATCGCGATGCCCAGGACATCAAAGCCGGGGCCGAGATTGGAGATTGATGCAGGAGCAAAGACTTTGACTGTTCGAGGTTTCATAAATTGTTCGACGACCCCATCCCTCTCTCAAGAACAAAAGGGGCATTGGAGCGACGTCAGTATGGCAAGTAGTGAAGGAGCTTCAGGATATCAGAAAACACTCCCATTGCTGTTACATCTGCTCCAGCGCCCGGGCCCTGCACCACCAGTGGCGTTCGAGCATAGCGATGCGTGGTGAACGCGATGATGTTATCGCTTCCCCGCGTTCCTGCGAACGGATGATTCAACGGGATCTCCTTCAATTCTGCAAAAGCCGCGCGTCCCTGCAAAGTGCCCACGTAACGAAGCACAGCTCCACGCGATCGGGCAGTCTGAAGCCGTCGTAGCATCGCGGAATCCCAGCCTGCGAAACGCGTGAAGAAATCGTTCGAAAACGACCCCGTGCGTAACGATGAAGGCACAAGATTGTCAATTCGTATGTCCTTCATATCCAGTTTCATGCCAAGCTGTCGTGCAAGGATCAACAGTTTGCGCGCGACATCGTTGCCCGACAAATCTTCGCGAGGATCCGGTTCGGTGAATCCCAACTGATGTGCTTCCTGAACGAATGCGCTGAAGGGCTTGATACCATCGAAATGATTGAAGAGATAACTCAGCGTGCCTGAAAGAATTCCTTCAACTTTTACGATCTGATCACCGCTGGCGATCAGATCATTCAGCGTGGAAATTACCGGCAGCCCGGCACCTACATTGGCTTCGTACAAGAAGTGCTTCTGCCGACCCTTCATCAATTCCATGAGCGCTTGGTACTGCTTCCACGGCAAGACGTTTGCTTTCTTGTTCGGCGTGACGATATGCAGATTCGCAGTGACGAACTCCGGATATGCCGCAACCACTTCAGAGCTTGCGGTGCAATCAACCAGCACTGCGTTCGCGAACTCCATCCGGGCAATTTGCTTGGCAAGCTCTCGCGGATGCATAGGGTGGGGGGAGCGATCAAGCTCCTTGCGCCACACCGCGAGGTCAATCCCGTCGGAAGAGAGAACATAGCGTTTGCTGTCGGCTATGCCACAAACGCGCACATCAAATCCCTTCGATGACAAAAATGAACGCTGTTGATGAAGTTGCCGGAGGAGGGCGGAACCAATGTTACCAACGCCGATAAGAACAAGGGCAAGCCGCTTGCTTTTCTCGAAGAACGCTCCGTGAATGATATTGAGGGCTCGATTTCGCTGGTCGGAGTTAATGACGAAGGAAATGTTTCGCTCGGAGGCCCCTTGAGCGATAGCTGAAACGTTGACGTTGTTGCGACCGAGCGCCTGGAAGACTTTGCCGGCCACGCCCGGCGTCCCTTTCATTCCTTCGCCGACAATAGCCACGATCGTTTGATCGAGTTTTTCATCAAGGGAAGTCAATCCACTCTGGAGCTCGTAATGAAACTCCTTTGCAACAGCCCTGCGGGCAGCAGCAACGTCGGATTTGCTGACGGCAAAGCAGATCGTGTGCTCGGAAGATGCTTGTGAGATGAGAATGACGTTCACGTGGTGGGAGGCAAGCGTGTGGAACAACCGCTCGGCCGTCCCAGGAACGCCCACCATGCTCATCCCACGCAGCGTCAGCAAAACGATGTCATCGACGGACGTAATTCCCTTTGCGACGCCCTCCCAGCTTTCTGCCTGTTCTGAGATCAGCGTTCCCGGCGCCGTGGGATTCAGGGTGTTCTTGATGCGGATGGGGATCTTCTTCGCCACCGCAGGAGCGATGGTTGCCGAGTGCAGGACCTTCGCACCAAAGTAGGACAATTCCATCGCCTCTTCATACGTTATCTGAGGGAGCGCAAACGCTGACGGGACCGCACGTGGATCAGCACTCAGAATGCCATCGACATCTGTCCAGATTTCGATGACGGAAGCATTCAGTGCAGCTCCGACGATAGCCGCGGTGTAGTCTGATCCATTGCGACCTATGGTTGTGGTTCGTCCGTCTGCCGTTGCACCGATAAAGCCGGTCACAACAGGAATCGTTTGACGTCTCCCCGCTCTCCGAAGTCGTCTGAAATATGACTGGATCTTCCTATTCGTCTCGTCGAAGAGCACGGCCGCATGGGTAAACTGATCGTCAGTGACGATAAACTCGCGAGCATCGACAGAAAAAGCAGAACGGGATTGTCGGAGATAGGCGGCGATGATGAGAGCGGAAAGACGCTCACCAAAACTTGCGGTCAAGTCCAGGGCCCGCAATGGACAGTCACGAAGCAGCGAGATTCCATGAAGCACGTCGTGAAGCTCCTCTGAGAGTCCTTGGAGATCTGCGAGCGTTCTAGCGCGATTCGTTTTCTTTAACAAGGCGTTGATGGTCTCGCGGTGTCTTTGTGCAATCTGACCATACAGGGCTTGATAGCTGCTGCCTCCTTTTTCAGCGATCCGCGCACAATGCAGCAACTGATTGGTGATTCCCTGAAAAGCGGAGACGACAACGACAACATGCTCGTACCTTGCTGCGCGTGCAACGATTCGCGCGGCGGCACGAATGCGATCTTGATCGGCGAGCGATGAACCGCCAAACTTCAGTACTTTCATAGATTCATCTCTTGAAAAACGCTATCGTCTTGCTCGTTGCGGCGATGGCTGCTCGAGTTCGAAGCGCTCCCCGGCCGGAAGGTAGGTGATAACAAAAACTTCTTCCAATTTCACAAAGTCAACCCCAGGGGTGATCAGTACACTCTTGAAGAGGCTTCCCTGCTGCTCTGTCACTTCATGGATAATGCCGATTCTGATGTTTGGTGGATAGGTGCTGCTGTACTCTGACGTGATGACAGCATCGCCCGCTTGCACGTCGAGAGTTTTTGCGACATTGGTAAGCTTCAGCGCTTTTCCATCCCAGGCGACAATGCCGTCAACACGGCTTCGCTGAACCTTGGCACTGGCGCGAAAATCCGCGTTTAGCAAAATGCGCACAACGGCATAATGGTCACTGACGTGTGACACGACTCCGACAAGTCCGCCGTCGCCCACCACAGGCATGCGCGGCTGGACGCTATCGAGCCGGCCCACGTCGAGCGTAAGAGTATTCCGGAGGAGCGTCAGGTTCTTTCCCACGACTTTCGCCGCGATGAGCTTGTGCGGAAGAGCGCCTCTGAGGACAAGCAGCTGCCTCAGCCGAATGTTCTCGAGTCTTGCCTCCCGTAGCTGATTTGCCTCGTCCGCCAGATCAATATTCATTCTCCGGAGCATATCGTTCTCGCCGCGCAGGCCAAAGTAGCGGGGAATGAACGCAAGCTGCTCCTGTGCGAGTCCAAGCATGACCGTAGCAACGCCCCGAATGTGCCTGATCTGTGTGTTGTCGTTCAGAGCCATCAGAACGAGCGACATGATCAGGAGCAGGGAGAGGACGGCGTATTCCTTAAAGAGGAGGACAAAATTGTAGATGCGTTTGAACATGTGGAGTCGCGTGGGTGCTGCGAACGTTGAGCCATGATTTCAGTCTGTGATCTCTGTTGTGAGCTAAAGGAGGGAAGAGCGGCATGTCGGGTGGGTGTCCGACTCGCAATCACGAATGTGGAGCCTGAACACTCGGGGCAGGGCATGCAACCTCCGCCTTGAGCCCTCTCGGCGGCATGCAGAGCGCGAGGGCGCGCATGCAACGTCGTGATCCGCCCTCAATAGCGTTTGCTTTTGATCAGGACCTTTGAGTAGTGCCGAAGGTCTTCAAGGACCTTTCCCGATCCCCGCACCACACACGTCAGCGGGTCTTCTGCCACGTGAACGGGAAGATTGGTTTCCAGTCGTATTCGCTCGTCGAGGCCCTTCAACAACGCGCCGCCGCCGGTGAGCATGATGCCGCGGTCCAGAATGTCGGCTGAGAGCTCGGGGGGAGTTCGTTCGAGGGTGATTTTCACGGCCTCAACGATCTGCGAAATCGGCTCGTTGAGCGCTTCGCGGATTTCGACCGAGCTGACTTCGGTGGTCTTCGGAACGCCGTTGACGAGATCGCGGCCCTTTACTTGTATCGTAATCTCTTCCTTCAAGGGCATCGCCGACCCCACCTCACACTTGATCGCTTCGGCGGTCCGTTCACCGATAAGGATGTTGTGATTGCGCTTGAAGAACTGAATGATGGCGTTGTCTTTCTCGTCGCCCGCGACGCGAATGGACTCTTCCGTGACGATGCCGGAGAGTGCGATGACGGCGATTTCCGTCGTTCCGCCGCCGATATCAACCACCATATTCCCAACGGGCGCATCGACATCAAGACCGACGCCGATCGCAGCGGCCATCGGCTCCGCAAGCAGATGGACCTCTTTCGCTCCCGCATGCTCTGCAGCGTCACGGACTGCTCGTTTTTCAACCTCGGTGATGCCCGAGGGAACCGAAACAACGATCCGGCGACTGGGAACCCAACCGACGCTCGTCTTCTTAATGAACTCCCGGAGCATCCCTTCCGCGATTTCAAAATCCGCAATGACGCCATCCTTCATCGGGCGAATGGTGCGAATGTCGCGGTGCGTTCGTCCCAACATCTCGCGCGCCTCATCACCGATCGCAATGATCTTTTTCGTGTTCCGGTCGAAGGCAACGATCGAAGGCTCATTGAGGACAATCCCCTTGCCCTTCATCCAGATGACGGTGTTCGCTGTGCCGAGATCGACAGCGATGTCTGCAGAGAATAGAGAGAGGAGGCCCATTCAGTTCAACTGTAAATTGAAAATTGTAAATTCTCAGTGCCTAAAGTGCCGAACGCCGGTAAAGGCCATAGCGACATTGTGCTCATCAGCAGCCTTGATCACCTCTTCATCGCGCACCGACCCACCCGGCTGGATCACCGCCGTCGCGCCGGCCTTCACCGCCTCAAGCAACCCATCCGCGAACGGGAAGAATGCATCGGAGGCAGCAACACAACCGGCCAGCTCAAGACCGGCCTCTGTTGCTTTCATGACAGCAATCTTCGCTGAGTCAACGCGGGACATCTGGCCGGCCCCAATACCGAGGGTGCGGTTCCTTTGGGCGTACACAATGGCGTTCGACCGGACATGTTTCGCGACGCGCCAGGCAAAAATCATGGCATCAAATTCTTCTTCTGTTGGTTTCCGTTTTGTGACGAGCCGCAAGTCGTCGCGGGTGATTCGGCGTTGATCCTGCTCCTGCAGCAGCAAGCCTGCAATAACCCCCCGGATGTCAAATTCCTTGGCTGATCGGACATCGATCATCTGCTGTATCAACCGCCGGTCCCTCTTCTTCATGAGGAAGTCCAGTACGCCGCTGAGGTAGCTCGGAGCAACGATGACCTCGGTGAAGATATCGCTGATAGCCTCGGCTGTCGTCATATCCAGCGGGCGATTGAGAGCAACAATCCCGCCGAAGGCGGATTTCGGATCCGTTGCCAGAGCGAACCGGTACGCATCGAGCAGGGTCTCCCCCGATCCGACGCCACATGGATTGTTGTGCTTCACGATGATAGCTGTGGGTTTTTCGAACTCCGCGCAGAGCAGCGCCGCGGCATTGATGTCAAGAATATTGTTGTACGACAGCTCCTTGCCGTGAAGCTTCTTAAAGTAGGCATTGAATTTGCCGTACAGCGCGCCGGCCTGATGCGGATTCTCGCCATAGCGCAGCATGTCCGACTTCTTCATCGAGATGGTCACAACCTCCGGCAGCTTGCCGCTCGACTGGAGGGTGCTCAGATACGTCGCGATAATGGTGTCGTACATCGCGGTGTGCTGGAAAGCCTCGCGCGCGAGCTCGAATCGAGTTTGGTGGCTCACCGCGCCGTCATTTTTCAGCATCTCTTCGAGAAGCAACGGGTAGCGCTCGGGGTTCACAAGGACGACCGTATGGCGGTAGTTCTTGGCTGCCGCCCGGACCATCGCGGGACCGCCGATGTCAATCTGCTCAATCGCCTGCTCGAGCGTGACGTTTGCCTGCGAGATGGTCTGTTCAAAGGGATAGAGGTTGACGACAACAAGATCGATCAGCTCGATGTGGTGTTCGTGGAGCTGTTTCAGGTGAAGGGGATTATCTGCGGCAGCGAGAATACCTGCGTGTATGCTTGGATGGAGGGTCTTCACGCGACCATCAAGGATTTCTGGAAACTCGGTGACGTCAGAAACCGACTTGACCGCAACGCCTGCGTCTTTCAATGTCTGGTACGTGCCCCCCGTGGAGATGAGCTCAACACCGAATTGGTGGAGCGTTTTCGCCAGCTCGACAATCCCCCGCTTGTCAGAGACGCTAAGAAGCGCCCGGCGAATCTTAAGCAAGGATTCCTCCCTGGTTGAACTAAGAGTATGAAGATCAAACGTTGGTGCTTTGAGTTGTGTTAGCGTATCCAAGCAGATCGTTCCTTCATGAATACCCTGTTTTCTGCAAACGCTTTGATTGCCTCTGGATAGATTTCATGTTCAACAATGAGCACTTTCGCTGCAAGAGTTTCCGGGGTGTCGAGTTCATCGACCAGCACTGGTCTCTGAATGACGATTGCCCCGCGATCGTACTCTTCATCAACGATATGTACCGTCGCGCCGCTCACCTTCATTCCGGATGCGATCACCGCTTCGTGCACATAGTGTCCGTACATCCCCGTGCCCCCGAACAGGGGGAGCAAGGCAGGATGAATGTTGAGGATCTTATTGCGATAGGCCCGAACAACAGCCGTCGGGATCTTCTTCAAATAACCGGCAAGAGCAATGAGATGCACATCGTGCTCCCTCAACACGCCGAGCATCTTGGCTGCAAACGACTCCTCGTCGGGGAATTGCTTTTGGCTGAGATGGGTCGTTGGTATTCCGTTGGAGCGAGCAATCTCAAGAGCGCCAGCATCGGATTTATTACTGAGCAGGAGCGTCACGCGTGCCGGGAGATTACCTTGATGGATCGCGTTGAGGATTGCCTGGAAGTTCGACCCTCGCCCGGAGGCAAAGACACCAATGTTCATCAAGATACAGTTACACTTCGACGTTGAAAGTGCGTCAAAATGTAAGGAGAAGTTGAAGGATAGTCAATAAAAAGAGGGTCTTTTTGACGCGAATCACGATGGAAATCAACTGACCGCGGCCTCCAAGACCTCCAACACTCCACGCCGAGTGTCAAGACGGGCACGAAGACCAATGGGCAACGTCAGCTTCTTCGGGATGTGACCGTACTGGAAGTTTGTCAGAATAGGACAGGAGAGTTTGAGGACGGCTTCCTGCAGAACCTGCTCGATTGTTAAATGCGGCTTGGAGGGGTCACTCGGAACGCAGTCGGTAAATTTCCCGAGCACAAGTCCAGAGATACTCTTGAGAATGCCCGCATGAAACAGTTGAGTGAACATACGGTCGACGCGGTGAGGAGCCTCGTCGACGTCCTCGAGAACCAAGAGCGCTTCTCGGAGATCAGGGAAATAGGGCGTCCCCATGAGGGAGATCAAAAGAGAAAGAGTGCCACCGAGGAGCCTGCCCGCCACTCGCCCTCTATTATAACAGGCAACGATCTCCTCCTCCGAGTTTGCCAGGGCCCCAATGCGAGCTTTGGATGTAAGGACTCTCCAGAAGTGTTCCTCGGTGAACGGATCAATAGTCTCCCACATCTCAACACCCACCATCGGGCCGGAAAACGTTATGAGGCCGGTCTTCTTGAAGAGCGCCAGTTGAAGGGCGGTCAGATCGCTGTACCCTACAACGATCTTAGGATTTTGCCGCACGGCCCGGTAGTCGACAAGATGAAGTAACCGAGGCGTTCCATACCCCCCACGAATGGCAAAGAGAGCCTTGACTTCACGATCGTGGAGCATGTCGTTGAGATCCGCCACGCGCTGCTCGTCGGTCCCAGCAAGATAGCCATACTGCGCCATCACAGAGCGTCCGACTTTGACGCGATAACCGAGCCGTTCAAGGTACTGAACACCCCTGTCAATTTTCTCTTGGGCGGAGGGAGGGCTTGCGGGTGAGATCACACCGATCACATCGCCCTTTTGCAGACGGGGAGGCTTGAGAATCTTCATAAAAGTACTTTCTTTAAAGGGTCGAGGCCCTTTGGTGCAGGAAAGATAGAAAGAATAGGGAGGAATGCAACCGCGTGATCTTCGGATGAAATGGAACCTTCAGGGAGTTCTGTGGGTTGTTTCAACGTGAACATGGTTGTCCCGCCGCGCCAATTTGATCCAAACATCCTTGAGATGATGGATCGTCCCGATGCCGATCCAAGGATGCTGCGTGATGATTTGAAGAATCTTCGAATCATCAACAGGCTCTTTGGTGGGCTCTCAGCCGTCCGCAAAAGCATTCTTCCGTTCATGAATGGCAGCGATGAGGGGCGAGAGATTCGAATCCTCGATCTGGCGACAGGCTCAGCAGACCATCCAGTTCAGCTGGTGGAACTCGCGCGGAAATTAAACCGCAAGGTTCACATCACAGCTGTAGATAGTAACCCGATCATGCTGGAGATCGCGCGCGAGCGAACGGGTCGCTATCCAAACATTGTCGTTGAGCAACACGACATCCAGAACCTCAACTTCCCGGCCAGCAGCCATGACATTGTTCTGTGTTCACTCGCGATACACCATTTCTCTCGCACTGACGCGGTGCACATTTTGAAGGAGATGAATCGTTTGAGCCGTGTTGGATTTATCGTCAACGACTTGAACCGGAGTTGGGTTGCCGCGTGGACGGCAAAGCTCTACACACACCTCACCACGCGCAATCCGATGACGTTATTTGACACCTACGTTTCCGTGCTGCGTGGATTCACGCCCAGGGAATTGCGCGAGATGGCGGTTGAAGCGGGAATCAAGAAGTTCAGGATTAAAAAAGAACCGATCTTTCGTTTGCTACTCATTGGGGAACACTGATGCGCGCGGAAAACTCGATAGTGATGTATGCCCCGTTGGAGAAAATCTTCGAGATCGCAGCGGATCTTTCCCTATGGCCGAAAATTCTTCCTCACTATCGCTGGGTTTGGTACATCGAGAAATCACCGACAAAAAACGTCGTGCAGATGGCGGCGATGCGAGGGTGGATTCCCATTCAGTGGACTTCAGTACAGGAAATCGATCGCGAACGTATGCAGGTGCGATTTCGCCACTTCAAGGCATTCACGAAAGGAATGGAGGTCGTCTGGACGTTCACAGCAACTCATGATGGGGTTGAGGTTCGCATCCGGCACGATCTGAAGCCCACCATCCCGATTATCGGGACATTTATCGCAGAAAAGATCATCGGGAAGTTCTTTGTCAGCCACGTTGCGAACCGCACGCTGACTCATATGAAAGCATACCTGGAGAAGAAGTATGGAGCGTAGGAGGGTTGTGGTGACAGGGATTGGGGCGGTTACCCCGATTGGTTGCGGAAAGGAAGGATTGTGGGAGGGGATCCGAACAGGGAAATCGGGTGTTCGAGCGATAACGCGGTTCGATACATCGCAGACACAGTGCAAGGTCGCAGCCGAAATCGATGGGTTTGAGCCGCTCGACTACTTTGAGGCCAAGCTCGCACGGAGAATGGATCGGTTTGCCCAACTAGCCCTCGCTTCGGCAGACATGGCCATACGGGATGCCCGACTTCCATACGATGAGAAAAAGCCCAACAGCCGCGTGGGTGTGACGATGGGGACAGCGCTCGGCGGTGTTGCCGGTGCCGAGCGACAGCATGAGGTCTATTTGAAGGACGGCTTGCGCGCCGTGGACCCCAGCCTAGCCCTGATGGTGTTCGGAGGAGCAGGCTCGAGCAATATTGCTATTCGCTATGGGCTGACGGGACCAAGCAACGCCAATTCCAACAGCTGCACCTCGGGAGCAATTGCGATTGGTGAGGCATTCCGATATATCAAAGACGGGTATGCAGACGCGATGATTGCCGCCTCCGCAGAAGCACCGCTGTATGAACTGACCTTCAGCGCATTCGCGCTCATCAGGGCGATGACAACGAATCCCGATCCGACGACAGCATGTCGGCCGTTCGATAAGCAACGCGACGGATTTGTCATGGGGGAGGCCTCAGCGGTTCTCGTGCTGGAGGAGCTGGGTCATGCGCTCCGGCGCAGTGCGCATATCTACTGCGAAGCCCTTGGCTATGCATGCAACAACGACGCTCACCACATGATTGCTCCTCGGCCCACGGGAGAGTGCGCCGCGCGGGCGATGGCAGACGCTCTGTCACAAGCGAAACTTCAGTCAGGAGACGTCGGCTACATCAATGCGCACGCGAGCTCAACAGTTCTCAACGACAAAACAGAGACGTTTGCCATTAAACAGGTCTTTGGGGAGCACGCATATAAGATACCCGTGAGCGGTACGAAATCGATGCACGGACACGCTCTCGGCGCTTCCGGCGCGGTTGAAGCAGCCATCTGCGCGATGATGTTCGACGGCGACTTCATCCCCGCAACAATCAACCTTAAGATTGCAGACCCGGAATGCGATCTCGACTACGTGCCAAATCAAGGTCGTGCCGGCCGGGTCGATTACGTTCTCTCAAATTCGTTCGGTTTCGGCGGTATTAACGCGGCGCTGGTCTTCGGTCGTTATCAAGAGTGAGAATTCGGGTGAACGCATGACATCCAGCCAGGAAGTTGACGTTCTCATCGTTGGGGCGGGACCGGCAGGTTCCGCGTGTGCAACGGTCTTGTCCAGGTTCGGCGTTAACGTCCTTCTTGTGGAGAAAGCAAAGTTCCCGCGCGAGAAGATCTGCGGAGACTGCGTCAATCCCAAAAGCTGGAAACTGCTTGAAGCACTTGGCGTGGCTGATGAGTTGCGCATGAAGCAGATCCATGTCATCGATTCCTTTCGCGTCACCAACTCGCAAGGGTCGACTCTCTCCGGCTCAGTTTCCAATCACCGGCTTTATCCGTTCTTTTCGATAGCCCGAGAAGAGCTGGATTCTGTGCTGTTGCGACAGGCACGACTCAGCGGTGCAACGGTTCGGGAGGAAACACGCGTCACCGACATTCGGTGGGACAAGGGATGGCAGGTAGTTCTACGCGGCACACGGAGCGCGACTCAATCTATCGTCAGTGCGGGATTCCTTGTGGGTGCCGATGGAAGAAACTCACTCGTTGCCCGCACGCTAGCCAGTCGTTCATTGGCAGGAAGGGCGGCAGGCGCAGGCAAGGGTAGAGGATGGAGGCGCGTCGGAATTCAGTGGCACACACATTACCAGCCGCTCATCGAATCAACTCTTGAGATGTTTCTGTTTGACTCGGGCTACGGAGGCGTCGTCAATGTTGACAAGCATCGCGCCAACGTGGCAATGGTAACGACGCCAGAACTTGCACAGCTCGCGAAGACAGATCTTCAGAGCTTCCTCAACAAAACGCTTTCCCGCATTGCGCGCGTGGGCAAGAGGCTGGATAATCTCCAACCACTCGGAGACATCGCCGTTGCATCACCGATCTCTCTCATGGTCTCCCGTTCTTTTCATCGCTCGGCTTTTTTAATAGGTGACGCACATCGGACGGTTGAGCCCTTCACGGGTGAGGGAGTCTTCCTCGCGTTGGAGGACGGTCTCTCCACCGCGTTCCGTCTTCTCAACATGAGATATTCCCCCATTCATGTGCGATCCCATCCTGCCCACGGTCGGCTTTGGGTGAACCGAATCTATTCGCATGTGCTGCGATATCGATGGCTCGCTGATCGGCTTGTTGCCTTCGGCGAGCAGATTCCCATCTTGATACCTTTTGCGGCGCGCCCCATTTTGAGCAAGCGTGTTGTCTCATGATGAGAAATTGCTGTGAGGAGTATCAAAACTCCAAAGATTCCCATTGACATTCAGCGGCGGTTTTGTTAATTATAGTCCAGCACTTCTCATCGGCTGACGGGATCTCTTCGAACGCTCGTTCGAAAACAAACCACTATGAACTCATGGTGAGCAGCCCATCAATGAGATCCCATCACAATCCCCTGGAGGAAACAATGTACAAATTGACGCTGTGGTCTATCTTTGCCGTGTTGCTACTGGCTCTTGCTGGATGCAGCAAAGACGAGCCCACTCCTGTTGGACCGGTGACCAGCGACCAGCAAGTCCAGAAGAAGGGCGAAGCTTCGCCGATCAGCTACTGGTCGGAGTCGGACATTGCCGAATGGGCAACGGCCGAACCGTACATTAAGACCTATCCCCCTCCAGCGAAAAAGGGTCGCCTGGGCAAGACGTTGGCAGATCCACCGATTGTCACAAATGGAGGATTTGAGGATGGATTCAGCGGATGGACGACGTTTGTGACTCCTCCCGGCTTGCTCGACTTTAGGGTGCCGACCCGGGATCCACACCCGGAATGGGCTTGGATAGTAGCAGCCGTGGATCCATTTGGCACTAACACTACGATGTATCCATTCGGCATGCTTCACCCCGAGCCTCTCGCACGTCCCGGATCCGACGGAGCCGTCGGGGCAAGCGCGGTTGAAAATGTCGGTGCGATAGTCCATCGGCTCTACCAGACCATCACACTCCCGCCAACTGGAACTCTAACGCTTGAGTTCTACATCCGATGGAAAAACAGATACGCCGGCACTCCCAAGTGGTTTAATCAATTTCAGGACATCATCGTCTCGTTCAGAGATGCGAGCATCGCCCCGGGCGGCGATGCAACGAGCGACCCGTACCTGGCAAATGGCATACTCTTTAAAGCTTTTGCGATCAATCCTGCACCATTCTCGGGCGATGGTGGGAACATTACGACGGCGTTCTACGAGAGAAAGACCGTTGACGTAACAGCATTTGCGGGACAAACGGTCAGGCTCGATTTTGAAATCGACGCCCGTGGCGGCCCACTTTTTGTCGATCTCGATGACATCGCAATTGTCCAGGTCATTACCAATCATCCTCCAGTAGCGAACGCTGGCCTCGATCAAACGATTAACTGTGTGGGGCCATCGGGAGCGGCTGTCAATCTCGATGGTACGGGCTCGAGCGATCTTGATGCCGCCGATGTGCTTACATACACATGGACGGGTCCTTTTGGGACGGCAAGTGGAGCGACCCCCACCGTGGCACTTGGCGGTGGAGTGCACACCATTACCCTTACCGTTGACGACGGAAAAGGGGGGACGGCGACAGACGAAGTCATTGTCACGGTTAACCTGGACGTAACGGCTCCCACAGTCACGTTGAACGGCCCTAGCTCAATAACGCTTGAATGTCCAGGGCCCTACAACGAGCAGGGCGCGACCGTCACGGACGAATGTGACCTCGCTCTGAGTGCTTCGATCACAGGATCGGTCGATGTTCATAAGGTAGGGACATACACCCTTACGTATGCGGCCACCGATGCTGCCGGTAATCCGTCGGCACCAGTAACCCGGACGGTGAACATGGTTGACACCACGCCGCCCGTAATCACTCTAAGCGGTGACGCTGAGATTACGTTGGAATGTCCGGCGGCGTACAACGAACCCGGCGCAGTTGTCACCGATAATTGTGAGCCACCTCCAACACTCGTGATCTCCGGCTCTGTGAATAGTCATATGCCCGGGACGTACACGATCACGTACACGGCTACCGATGCCAACGGGCTTACTTCGACCACGACCCGGACGGTCAGAATCGTTGATACCACGCCACCGACAATCACGCTGAACGGCGCCAACCCAATGACGCTCGAGTGTCCAACGCCATACGTGGAGTTAGGTGCAGTCGCAAGTGATGCATGCGATCCCTCACCATCATTGGTCATAACCGGTAGTGTTGACGCGCATACGCTTGGGTCATACACCATAAGGTATACGGCGACCGACGCGAGCAATAATACGTCGTTTGTGGAGCGAACGGTCAACGTTGTTGATACGACACCGCCGTCAATCACGCTGAAGGGTGCAAACCCGATGGTTCTCGAATGTCCGGCAACGTACAACGAACCGGGAGCGGTTGTAACGGATGCGTGTGATCCCTCGCCCACGCTGACCATTGAAGGGCCCGTCGACGGTGGTGCCCTTGGGACGTATACTGTGAACTATACGGTGTCGGATCATTCTGGGAACGCGACGGTAGCCACCCGAACGGTGATTGTGCGGGATACGAAGGCTCCGTTGTTCTTCAGCTTTGTCACGACCCACTTGCTCTGGCCGCCCAACCATAACCTCGTCAATGTGGGTTTGAAGATCAAGGTGCAGGACGCGTGCGACCCCGATCCCACCATCACTGTGAAAGTGTATAGTGATGAAGATGATGTAGACGCGCAGACTGGTGACGACCACTCGCCCGATGCCGCTGATATCGGCGTGGGGACTCTCCGGCTCCGCGCAGAGCGCAGCGACAAGAAGTATGGCCGCGTATACCTTATTGTTCTTAAGGCGACCGATGAGTCGGGAAATTCTTCATACGCGTACAGTGCTGTCGTTGTGCCAAAAGCTCAGAACCTCGCGTCAATTGCGCTTGTTACCGCACAGGCGGTGGCAGCCAGGCTCTCCGCTCATCCCGATGGTTCTCGGTTTACCCCATATCTCGTTGGTGATGGCCCCGTCATCGGACCGAAGCAATAACTGGTATCAAATTGTTGTGTCAAAACGGGGAGCCTGAGCAAGGCTCCCCGTTGTTTTCTACCCCACGGTTCCCCCAAACGTCCCCCCGACCGCTCTTGCTTTTCGAGTGAGAATTGAATAAGCTTTTGCCTGGCGCAAGTCAGAGAGCTTCGCGGTTTGCCTAGGTTCCAATCGTTTCCTCTGTCCATTTCGTCTCTCAAGAGCCAAGACTTCATTTCCTTTTTGTCCCAGCGAGAGCAAGATTTTTCATTCATCGCATAACATCCTCATTTTCTCTTTAAAGGAGGACCCGTGAAAAACGCATCAATGTTTTCGATTATGTGCGCTCTCCTTCTCGTTTTTCTTGGTTTCACAACAGCTTCCGCCCAGCTTGACACCGCGTTGTTCTCCGGCATGAAAGCTCGCAGCATCGGTCCTGCGGGTATGAGCGGACGGATCGGGGGCATCGATGCTGTTGCCTCCAATCCCGGTATCATTTTCGTCGGAGCGGCAACGGGAGGAGTCTGGAAAACAACAAATGGCGGCACAACCTGGAAGCCCGTATTTGACGATCAGCCGGTTGCTGCTGGTGGGGCCGTTGCGATCTTCCAGCCCAATCCTGCCATCGTCTGGGTTGGAACAGGAGAAGGAAATCCGCGCAACAGCGCAAGCGTTGGCAACGGTGCATACAAGAGTCTTGATGGCGGCTCAACGTGGAGCTCTGTGGGACTCGACCGCACAGAACGCATTCATAGAATAGTGTTGCATCCAACCGATCCAAATACAGCGTACGCTGCAGCCATGGGACAAATGTGGGGAGAGAATCCCGATCGGGGGGTTTTCAAGACGTCAGATGGAGGAAAAACATGGAAGAAAGTACTATATGTGAATGAAAAAGTCGGCTGTGCGGATCTGGTGATGGACCCCTCAAATCCCAACAAGCTCTTTGCCGCGATGTGGGAGTACCGCCGCTGGCCATGGTTCTTCAAATCAGGTGGACCGGGGAGCGGGCTCTATGTCACCTATGACGGCGGTGAGAACTGGAAGCGAATCGGCGAGGACGACGGTCTCCCGAAAAGCGACCTCGGCCGCATCGGTGTCGCGATCGCCCGGAGCAATCCGGATGTGGTGTACGCCTTGCTCGAAGCCAAGAGGAATGCCCTCTACCGCTCGGAGGACGGCGGCAGAACCTGGAAGATGGTAAACGATTCGCACAACGTTAACCCGCGCCCCTTCTACTATGCTGACATCCGCGTCGATCCGCAAAACGAAAATCGAGTGTACAGCCTTCACTCCAACCTGACCGTGAGCACTGATGGCGGGAAATCGTTCACCAACATCACTCCCGGTTCACGTGTGCATTCGGATCATCACGCCCTTTGGATTCATCCATCTGACGGAAGTTTGTTGATTGATGGCAACGATGGCGGGGTCGCGATCAGCTACGACCGCGGAAAGACATGGCGCTTCGTGGAAAACCTCCCGCTCGCGCAATTCTACCATATTAATCTCGATATGGAGATTCCGTACAACGTCTATGGCGGAATGCAGGACAATGGTTCCTGGCGCGGTCCGAGCGATGTCTGGGAAAACGGAGGCATCCGAAACTGGCATTGGAATGAAGTCGGCTTCGGCGATGGATTTGCTACGCTGGTTGATCCTTCCGACCCAAGCTACGGCTACGCGATGTCGCAAGGGGGATTTCTGATTCGATTCAACTGGAGAACTGGAGAGCGAAAAGACATCCGGCCGTGGGGACCCGATGGCGTGGAGCTTCGGTTCAATTGGAATGCAGGTATCGCCAGCGATCCGTTCGATTCGAAGACGATCTACTACGGAAGCCAATTTCTCCACAAGAGTACGGATCGGGGAGATAGCTGGACGATCATTAGTCCCGATCTCACAACCAACGATCCGGCGAAGCAGAAGCAAGTGGAAAGCGGTGGTTTGACAAAGGACGTCACCGGGGCGGAGAACTTCACAACGATTATGACAATCGCACCGAGCCCATTGCAGCAGGGCGTGATTTGGGTCGGCACCGACGATGGCAATATCCAGGTGACTCAGGATGGCGGCAAAATGTGGATGAACGTCGTCGATCGGATTCCCGATGTTCCAAAGAACACGTGGGTACCTCACATCGAAGCCTCGAAGTTTGACGCGGGCGCCGCTTACGTGGTGTTCGACGATCATCGCCGGAGTAACTGGAAAACGTACATCTACAAGACTGACAACTTCGGTAAGAGCTGGACGAGCTTGACGAAGAACGACCCAACGTCGGGATCGAAATCCTTGTGGGGATATGCACTGGTCATCGAGCAGGATCCCGCCAAGAAAGACCTCCTCTATCTCGGGACCGAATTCGGCCTCTGGATCAGTATCGACGATGGAAAAAACTGGATGAAGTGGACACACGGGTTCCCAACCGTTTCGGCAATGGCACTGATGGTTCACCCGCGGGATCACGATCTAGTGATTGGGACGCACGGCAGAGCAGCGTACATTCTTGACGATATTCGACCGCTGCGATCTGTCACGAAAGAAGTGCTCCAAAAACAGCTTCACATGTTTGACATCCCGGCAACCTACCAGCATCAAGTCAAACAAATGGATGGCTATCATTTCCCCGGGGATGCGATGTTCAGAGGGGACAATCGTTCCTACGGCGCGCTGATTACATACATCGTGAACCCGTCAAAGGAAGAAGCAGACACGACGAAGGTGGACTCAGCGGAAGAGGGGACAAAGGAAGAACAGGCAGAGTCGGGTCAGCAGGACCGGAAGGAGGACAAGAAGAAAAAGGCGAAGATCGAGGTTCTGGACGCCGCGGGGAAGGTGATCCGGAAGTTTGACGGACCCATGGAAAAGGGGATCAACCGGGTGTCGTGGAATTTACGGAGGGATGCATTCAAACAACCGCGCTTTGCTCCACCGCGTGACGAAGACTTTGCACCGCTGGGGCCAGAGGTTCTTCCGGGTAAGTACACTGTCAGGATTAAGCTTGGAAAACTTGAGGTAACGCAGATGGATGATGTGCTGCCCGATCCGCGGGCAAGCATTGCACTCGAAGTCCGTCGTCAGAAATATGAAACGATTGTCAAGGTAGGAGAGCGTATCGAAGTCGTGGCGGAAGCGGTCGATCGAATCCAGAAGACACGAAAAGCGATCGACTTCGTCCTGGGGCAGGCCAAAGATCGAAAGGACGATACAGCAAAGGTGCTGAAGAAAGTCTCAGAGGATTTGAAAAAGAAGCTGACGGCGGTTGTGGACAAATTCGCGGACGAACCGGACCGTGTTCAAGGCATCACGCGCAGACCGAACACCGCTTCAGCGCGATTGGGTTATGTTCTTCGGTCGCTGAGCTCATCTTGGGATGCGGTAACGCTGACGCAGGAGACATACCGTCGGCAAGCCGAAGCAATTCTCGAGAGCGCACTGAAAGAGTTCAACAAGCTGTTTGCCGAAGACGTGGCGGCATATCGATCAAAGGTCGAAGCCGCAAACCTCTCAATGTTTCCGGAGACTGAAGCTCTCGATGTAAACTGGAGGCCGAAGAAGAAAGACTAGGCGGGAGCAGATCAAGCCTCGTGAATAACCCCCCGGCTGGCGCATTATGCAGCCGGGTTTTTATTTCCAACCAAGCTGGCTGCAACTTTTGCCGTTTTGCTGCGTCATTCATTATGATGTCGGTATTTACGCTGAAGAAGCGCATCCTTTTCCTCTTGAGAGCAGTCTAATTACCACGGATCTGAGCGATCATCTGAATACACGGGGCGAGAGAGAATCCTTCTCAATTCTCTGGAAGAGCAGGAGGCACGACGATGGCAGAACCGAAACGACTGCGTGCGATAATTGTCGACGACGAACTACCGGGACGCCAGAAGATCCGCGAGATGCTCAAGGGCGAACCAGATGTTGAAGTGCTTGCCGAATGCACGAACGGATCCGAGGCTGTTGGCGCAATTCGTTCAAAGTCTCCAGACCTAGTCTTTCTCGATATTCAAATGCCGGGGTTGGACGGCTTTGGCGTGTTGGAGGCGCTTGGCGACAATCATCTCCCAGCCGTGATCTTCGTTACGGCATACGATCGATACGCACTGCAGGCGTTCGAGGTGCTTGCGCTGGATTACCTCCTCAAGCCGTTCGATAAGGATCGATTCCAGCTTGCCCTCCACCGAGCAAGAACCCAGATCGAGCAAGAGAAGCAGGGCGATTCCCGTCAGCGGTTGCTCTCGTTACTGGAAGGCATGCGGGCGGCCAGGAAACATACGAACCGGCTCGTGGTGAAATCGGGCGGACGCGTGTTCTTCCTCAAAACGGATGACATCGATTGGATTGAAGCGGCGGGCAATTACGTGCGGTTACATGTGGGGACGGATACACACCTGCTCCGGGAGACGATGGGGGTGATTCAGAAGAAACTCGATCCCAATCAGTTCATGCGAATCCACCGCTCAACGTTCGTGAATCTCGAAAAGATCAAAGAGCTTCAGCCGTGGTTTCATGGCGAGTACGTTGTCATCCTGCGAGATGGAACACAGCTGACCATGAGCCGCGGTTATCGCAGCAATATCCCCGAGCTCCTGGGCAAGGCTCTTTGAAGGAGGTCATCAACCCTCCTGTTTGAACTCCCTGTACCGCACGACGAGCTGTCTATCCCAAATCGATTGCGCGGAGACCGATCAAGAAATATGCTGACATAGCGATGATGGGGTGAGAGGTTTGTGGGAAGCGTCGCTGATGAGCTGGACTTCTTTTAAATACGAATACAGTTATGCAGGTTGTATAGCCCGCTATTGACCAGGGTGCAACACTCAGACCATTGACACATTGGGCTTCCCCGCCTGCAGCGTTCGGGCGGACTCCTCCTTCTCCCCAAATGTGCATGTCGGTTGCATTTCCAGACGAGGGTGGCAAGGCGGGCTATATTTTTTCCGAGAATCCTGCCACGCGTTCTCCTTCTCACTTCAGAAGCCAAGAGCCGCGGTGCAAAGCGCAGCGGCAAGAACTTGCCGTTTGCAGCGCTGAATCTCTATCGATTCGTGTCCCTCGGCTCTGTCAACCCGTCCCCACATCTGTTCATTCCACCGCGTTTCTCCATTTCTAAGATGGGTACTGCCATAGGTCTGAGATTCAGTGTTCGGTTTCCCGCGACCTTTAGAGAAAAGCCCCTGAGCATCTTCGCGTGCTTTTTGCTATACTGGAGGGTAAATCCACCGCCTGCTGGCACTCCGGGCTCTCACTTTTAATAGTCAGAAAGGAGAAATCGTGAGGTTGCTTGCGTTGTTCATGCTCACTGTCGCGTTGGTTACCACGCCAAGCTTTGGACAGTCAAAGACCGGGAATCTCTCCCTCGCAGCGCTTGTCGAGGCGGAGCGTGCGTTTGCGAAGACCAGCGTCGAGAAGGGGGTCCGCGAGGCGTTCCTCAAGTTCTTTGCGGATGATGGCATCGTGTTTCGTCCTCATCCGGTTGTCTACAAAGAGGCGGTCAAGAACGTGCCGCTTCCGCAGAATCCAAAGGCGGTGACACTCAACTGGGAGCCCATATACGCCAATGTCTCAGAGGCAGGCGACTTGGGATACACAACCGGCCCCTACACGTTGACGGACAATAGTCCGGAAAGGCGGCCCGAGCAATATGGATACTTCTTTTCCATCTGGAAGAAGCAGCTAGATGAAAATTGGCGGGTGGTTCTCGATCTCGGAATCCAAAACCCTGAACCGTATCGTGGACCAAGAACGCTTGAGTCGTCGCAAACAATTCAGGGGAAATCCGCAGAAGCCAATGTCACCGCGGAGGATGAGCGAAAAACGCTGATAGGCGCCGAACGTGAGTTACTCAAGTCGGTTCAACAGCGTGGTGTACTCATGGGGTTTCTCAACCATTCAGACAATCACACGCGCCTGTACCGGCAAGGCATGCAACCTATCGTCGGCGCAGAGTCTGTGCGCGCATATTTGTCGAAGAAGACATTCACTCAGACGTGGGAGCCGATGAAGGTTGATGTCGCTCAATCTGCCGATCTCGGCTACACGTACGGCAGTTACGAAATGAGGGAAAAGATCTCCGAGGCTACGCGGCTGGAGAAGGGTTATTATGCTCGAGTCTGGAAACGAGATGCGAAGGGCCAATGGAAAGTTGTGTTTGATGTGGCGAGCCCGCTGCCGCCCAAGGCTCCGAAGACAAGACAATGAACAATTGAAGAATTCCATTTATCTTCGGGCAGATCGTGTATCTCTGAATTAACCGAAAGGCTTGCTCGTGGATCAAACACCAACCCTATCTCGCCCCGGTGCGAAAACGGGTGACATGCCAGCCGAAGAATTCCGGCAGTATGGACACCAGATGATTGACTGGGTGGCGGACTATCTCCGGGACATTGACCAGTATCGGGTGTTGCCAAACGTTCAGCCGGGTGACATTCGACGCATGCTCCCTCAGAAACCGCCCCAGACAGCGGAACCGATGAACGCGATTCTCTCTGATTTCGACCGGATCGTTCTGCCGGGCACAACTCACTGGAACCACCCGCGATTTCTGGCGTATTTCAACTCATCGAGCAGTGCTCCCGGGATCCTTGGCGAGCTGCTGAGCGCAGCGCTGAACGCAAACGGAATGGTCTGGGAATCATGTCCATCGGCCACCGAGCTGGAGGAGGTAACGGTGGACTGGCTACGACAAATGCTCGGGCTGCCAAGTGGATTTTGGGGGATCATTTACGATACGGCGTCAACCAGCACGCTGCACGGCATCACCATGGCCCGGGAGGCTCTCGCCGACCTGCATATTCGCGAGAGAGGCATGGCAGGGAGAGTGGACCTTCCAAGACTCAGGGTATACCAGTCGGAGCTCGCTCACTCATCGGTTGACAAGGCAGTCATTGCGCTTGGTTTTGGGATGGAGGGAATCCGAAAGATACCTGTTGATGATGCATTTCGCATGCGTCTGGACGCGCTTGATGAAGCCATCAAGGAAGATCGGAAACTGGGGATTCGACCGTTCTGTGTTGTTGCGACCGTCGGGACGACGTCATGCACGAGCATCGATCCGGTGCCGGCCATAGTGGACATTTGCGAGCGGGAGAAGCTATGGCTTCACGTTGACGCTGCGCATGGCGGCGCAGCCGCACTTGTGCCGGAGATGCAGCACGTGTTGGCCGGCTGTGATCGGGCGGATTCCATTGTCATCAACCCGCACAAGTGGATGTTCGTGCCGGTTGATCTCAGCGTCCTGTACACCCGCAAGCCAAAGATCTTACGCCAGGCATTCAGTTATGTCCCTGAATACCTTCGCACGGGCTACGATGAGAAGGCGATCAATTTCATGGACTACGGCATCCCGCTGGGGCGAAGGTTCAGAGCGCTGAAACTGTGGTTCGTCTTGCGATATTTTGGATGGGAGGGAATGGCGGCCCGAATTCGCGAGCACATCAGCATAGCAAACACTTTTGCGCGGTGGGTCGACGATCATCGAGATTTTGAACGGCTCGCTCCGGTTCCGTTGAGCACCGTGTGCTTACGCGCGCGTCCGGCCGGGATGGATCGCGAGAGCGATTTGAATCAACTGAACGAGAAGCTCTTCCACGCTGTCAACCGGACGGGCGAGGCGTTCGTGTCCCACACAAAGCTCGGGGATCGTTACACAATTCGTGTGGTCGTGAGTCACTTACGAACGCAAGAGGTGCATATCCGGCGGTTCTGGGAGCTGCTTCAGCAGCAGCTCCTCATGCTTCTGCCAAAGAGCCGCTGAGTGCGTTGGGAAAAAGAATGTGCTTCGGAAACCGTTGGGCTGTACCACATTCGGCATGCATTCTGCAGCAAGGTAGGTAGGGAAACGCCATGGCACAGAGGAGTGCTACCTGTAGGGATTCACAGCAGGAGCCGGGTTGACGTATGAGGTTGGAGATGTAACGATCGGCATCGACTACGCCTACCGGGCCGTGAAGTACTTTGATGCGAACAATATTTTCTCCATCAAGCTCGGTTTCTGAGAGCTGAGAGGCACCACCTGCATTGCTGGAAAGGCCATCCCTGCGGTTTTGGGATGGCTTTTCCTTTTTTTTAACGCGTGCAATTTGTCACAGCAGGTTTTCTCTCTCGTGTTTTTTACGTACCTTGAGATGCAATGGTTTGACAGCCAGCCGGTGTCCTTGAGCTGCTTCGCATCGCCGAGGAACTAACGGGTCCTCAGCTCCGTTGGAAGAGCTAGAAGTTCTCTATCATTTGAAGGTGCTTTAATGAAAAAGACGTTTTCTGTGTGGACGGTCGTTGCGATGGTGGTGGTAGGAGTCATTGTTGGTTTTGAGGGGAAGGCGCTCGTTTCCGCCGACAACATCTATGAGCAATTGAACAAGTTCAAGGACATCCTTGTCCTTGCCGACAAGTACTATGTTGACACGGTTGACACCCGGAAGCTCACCGAAGGGGCAATAACCGGCCTGCTGGAGCAGCTTGATCCCCACTCTGTCTATTTTCCCCCGAGAATCCTTCAGCGTGCGACCGAAGATATGCAGGGGAATTATCAGGGCGTTGGTCTGATGATTCGCGCCCTCAATGACACGATCATCGTCATTGAGCCCATGGGGGGCAGCCCGGCAACAATGCTTGGCATCCTCTCCAATGATAGAATTGTGAGGATCAACGATACGACGGCCATCGGCTTCACGGCAGACCAGGCATCGCAGCGACTACGGGGACCAAAGGGGACAAAAGTAAAAGTGACAATCGCCCGCCCTAGCGTCGGTGAGCTCCTTGTGTATGAGATTACACGCGCGGAGATCGCCATCACCAGCATTGATGTTGCGATGATGGTGAACGAGGAGGCCGGCTACGTCAGCGTGAACAAGTTCGGCATGAAGACCGGCCAAGAGCTGACGAGAGCGCTCCAGTCCTTGCGTGAACAAGGCATGAAGCGGCTGATCCTTGATCTTCGGAACAATCCAGGAGGGATCCTGGATGAAGCGGTGCGCATGGCCGACCTCTTTCTGGACGGAGGGACGAAGGATAAGCCAAAGAAGATCGTGTATACAAAAGCTCGCTCGGCAGAGCTCGAAGAGTCCTATGTTGCGAACAGCGGTGATCCCTACGAGAAACTTCCACTCATTGTGCTGATTGGCAATGCCTCGGCGAGTGCGAGCGAGATCGTTGCTGGAGCGATCCAGGATTGGGATCGAGGACTCATCGTGGGCGAGACGAGTTTCGGAAAAGGCCTGGTGCAGCGCCAGTGGACCTTTAACGATGGCTCAGGTCTTCGCATGACGATCGCTCGTTACTATACGCCGAGCGGACGGCTGATTCAGCGATCGTACGAAGGGAAAGCCAAGGGGCAATATCAGCTTGAGGCGTTTCAGCGTGAGGAGCAGGAGGGGGAGAATCTCGAGCACAGAAAGGATGCGAAAGCCAGGGCCGATTCGCTCGGCCTTGTTTACCACACCAATGGCGGCAGGGCGGTCTACGGCGGGGGCGGCATTACCCCCGACTACATCGTCAAGCCCCCAAGCCTGAGCAAGTCGACAGAGAATCTCTACCGGCGCGATATGTTCTATCAGTTTATCACAGCTTATCTCGACGGCGAGGGGCAGAAACTCCGGTTAGCGTTCAGTGCCGATCGGAAGAGTTTTGTCCGATCATATGCCGTTACCGACCAGATTCTGGACAATTTCCAGACGTTCACGAAGACCAAGGGTGTGAGCGTCGAAGAGAAGGAATTCCAGCAAGATGTCGCATACATCAAAGCGAGGCTCAAGGCAGAGATCGCGCGAGCCCTTTGGGGGAATGACGGCTGGTATCCGGTGATGTTGGAGGTCGATCCACAGTTCCAGAAAGCGGTCAGTTTGTTGCCTGAGGCTGTGAAGATTGCGAAATTGAACTAGCAGAAATTTCCTGTTATAAGCATTCACGTGCAGGGAAAGCTCATTCTTGACTGGATGATCTTTGTCTGCATTTTTTTTGCACTCGCTGTCGGGAATCCTGTCTTTCGAAAGTGAAGGCTCCCGCCGCGCTCCCCGTGACGCTCTTCCTATTCTCGCCTCTCACAATTAGAATGGGATCTCCTCTGCTTAGTAAAGCAGGATTGAATTGGTAATCGGAATCTCTCTTTTCGATTGTGTTTTCCCAGCCGGGGAAGATGGCATAAGATTTGACCGATTCGTTCAGTGGATTGAACAAACCTGTTGCTGCCCGCGTAGCAGGCTCAATCTCCGACACGGTGGGTTTTCCCGCCCGAACGACATGGTCGGGCGGGCTCCTCCTTCATCCCACAAACGTGTCTTCGGTCGTCCGGGCAGCAGCAGGTTTTGTGTTTTCTGCAAGGCGGTTGCGTGGTGCTCGGCGGGAATTTCGCCTGTCCCATCCACGCGGTGTGTAAGTGATCGCGTCTCGTAAAGCGGTCGGAAAGTATCTTGAATCATCCCCGAAGGGATCGTGTCAAAACAAAGCACAAAGACCGCCAAGAAAAACAACTCGATTCTCTTGACGGTCTTGGCGGTGAGGTCTAAGCCACTGGCTTTTCGACCGGGCTTCTAGCGTCGCGTCTCCTCAATTAAAGACACCGTGACGCCCCAACTGGTGGGGTCATCCGGAGGATCGTCATTCCAGTCGTTGAATGCATGGGATCCATCCGTTTCGTAGAATACAGTATATTTTCCCGCGGGAAGAGCGATGGTGTTGTCAAAAAGGCGATTCTTGTGTGCTCCACCGGCGTGCTCGGTTGTGCGATAAGTCATTTCCCATACGACCTTCCCGGTGTTGGCATCCTCAATCCATGCATGATCGGCCATGTCGCCATCCTGGCCTTCACCAAGGGCGTAAATGTGGACATCGCTCCTCTTCGTGAGCATGAAGGATTCTCGCCTCCGCTCATCATCCCGTACGCCGACAATACGCGCCAGAACCGATTTATCCTCACGCTCTTCGTATGCACTCACATCGTTCGGGTTGAATCCTTCGCTTAGTGCGTTGAGCGAGATTCCCCAATGCTCTGGATCGAAGGGAGGCGCAGCATTCCAATCGCGATACGAGTGCGAGCCGTCGGTGACGAAGTAGACAATGTAGCTTCCTCTGTCCAGGTGGAGCACCTTGTTGACCATGCGGTTTTTCTGATCTCCCCCGGCATGCTCGGTTTCACCGTACTCCATCGTCCATAGTTTCTTTCGTGTCTTCGCATCGACGATCCAACCATAATCGGACATTTCTCCATCGCGGCCCTCGCCAACTGCAGTGATGCGCACATCCAGGGCCTTGTTGAGAGTGATGGCTTTTGACTGAAATTCATCCTCTCTAAGGCGAGTCAGATCTACAATGAGATTCTGATCACCGGCTGCTTTGTAGTCGAATGTCTTTGCATACTTCCTCAAGGACTCGTCTTTGAGTCTGATGGTCAATCCCCAGAACGGAGGATCGTACGGCGGGGGCGCATTCCAGTCACGGTTCGAATGGGAGCCGTCGGTGACGAAATATGCCACGTACTTCCCAGCGGGGAGTGAAATCGTCTCGGAGATCATGCGGTTCTTCCGCGCGCCTCCCGCGTGGCGAGTATTCCGGTCGGTCATCTGCCAAACGCGCTCTCCCGTCCTGGTATCGAGAATCCATCCGTAGTCGTATGTTGCATCATCGTTGGCTTCACCGACAGCATAGAGAGCGAGCTCCATCGGTTTGTCAAGAATGAAGCCCTGGTGCACGTAGTCGTTGTCCCATAAGCCGCTGAGTGAAACAAGAGCGTCCTTCCGCAATTGCTCGTGCCATTGTTCCACGCCTTCCTTGCCGACATGCGTTCCAGTGCCTCGAATTGTAATGGAGAGATCACGGTACTCGCCCCTTCTCCTGCTAGGATGAAAAATCCGGTCAGCGAGATACTCCATAAAGTCGCCAAAGCCCTCGATATTTTCCGACCAATCTGGAAATGCGGCATAGTAGACCTCGTACTCCCCTTTTGGAAGGGTAATCTGGTCTGAGTATTCGGCAAGCCCCCGGCTCACGTGGCGCTCCTTCGCGTTCCTCAATTTCCAGGCGACCTCGCGCGTTTGCTTGCTCAAGATCCATGCGGTTGTGTACAGATCGCGTGTTCGATCACCGGCACCAACAGCAGTGATCGAGACCTCCTGATCCTTGTCCAGCACAAAGCCGTCCATCTTCACGTCCTGAAACGCGAGATTTCGGATTTCAGCCAGCACGTTCTCTTGTGCGGTGACCGAACTGAGAACGAAGGCTGTCAGGAGTGAGAGAGCGAGAAGGAGCTGTTTCATGATGAACCTCCGTGAGAATTTCTCATATTGAAAAGGAAGATAGTCTGATGGGTTTACGAGAAACACAGGGCATTTGTTTCCTCAATGATCCTGGGGATTTCTGTGCCCTCCAGGAACCTTGTTGTTACGCCCGAGGTAGAGAGGATACTATGTTGGCTAATTAAGAAATTTTCTAAGGGAAAAGCTTCACTTGGACACTGGGTAGGAAGCAGGGGGACTTCTGAAATCTGCAATTGGTTTTCAGAGTCCGGCCGCTTGATGTTCTGTCATTGAAACGGCGGAGTTTGTTCTTGACATTCCTTCCAAAAACCTTTATACTCGGTCATATAAAACTTGGTTTCGGTAATAAAACCTCAGCTTTCCCTCGTACAGCTGTGTGCTGTAAGAACTGCCTTGTGCGCTGGTGCAAGGCGGCCCCAGTGTGTTTGCTGCAGTGTAGCGCTGTTTCGACATATGACTGAGCGTTGTGTCGTAGACGACTCGAGTTTCGATCACCCTCACTGATAACCGCTTAGAGCAGAAGGGAGGTGTTGGGACAGACAAAGTGCTACAACGTGCTCGCTTTTCCCTCTACAAGCAAAACCAGAACAGGAGCGGCGTTTCTCTTTCTCGCTCTTCTGTTTTTCGCCTGTCAACTCCTTAATCCACAGAAATATTTCTACATCCAAGGAGCAACATCATGAGATACTCTTGGTGCACAGTTCTCCTCGTTCTCACCTTGGTGATCCTACCAGCAGCAGTGATGTTTGCAGGAAATGGCAAGATCACTGGGGTTGTCAAGGACGCCTCCAGTGGTGAACCGGTCGTCGGTGCCAACGTTGTCATTGAAGGGACGATGATGGGTGCCGCAGCCGATGAGAAAGGCGTCTACCTTATCCTAGCCGTTCCTCCTGGCACCTACAATGTCGTCGCCTCGGCGGTTGGGTATGCTCGCGGCGTTGTGCGCGGCGTGCGCGTAAGTTCTGATCAGACGGTAACGCTCGACATTAGTTTGCGCGCTGAAGCCGTTGGCCTGCAAGAAGTCGTCATAGAGGCTGAACGCAAACTTGTTGACAAAACCCTCACCTCAACAAGAACCGTTGTCGCAAGCGGCGAGCTGAACAACAACATGCCTGTCCTTTCGGTTCAAGAGTTACTGAACACGACCGCAAGTGTCTTTAAGGGTCGCATTCGAGGCAGCCAGCTGCAAGAGACCAAAACCATCCTGGACGGAGTTGATATCACAGATCAATTTGGGAATACTGACTATGTTGGCACGGGAGACATCAGCCCCGCACAGCGATATAACCGCGTGACCAAGCCGTACGAGGCAAAGGGGAGGGTGGTCGATCTGAACAGCTCCGGCTTGTCCGAGCTCAATGTCGTTGCCGGCGCTGCAAATGCCGAATACGTTGCGTCAACAGCCGGCCTTTACAACGCAAGCCTGCGTGAAGGCAGGGGGGCGTGGAGTGGTCGGGCGTTCTTCCGCATGGGCGGTGGAAGTTTTAATCGGTTTCTCAAAGGACCAGGTTATTTCGGCCCCGAATTCTATCCCGCTTCCGACACAGCGAAGTATCTAACAAACAAGCGGACGCTTGCAGCAGCAAATAACGTGAAAGCAACCCGTTATATCTGGACACCGGGTAAGTATGAGATAGGCGAATCGCCAACGATAGATGCTGAGGTTTCGCTCGGTGGATCAGTGGTCGAGGACTTTGGCCTTTTCTTTACAGGAAGGCTTTTTGACACGCATGGATTCATGCCAAATGAATTCTCGCGTGAAGCAAATCTTACGCTGAAGGCTAATTACGATTTCACGAAGAGCATGAAGCTTGTCTTCACGGGGGTGCTTCAGGATCGGGGGCAACTCTTCGGCTGGAAGAACCGGCAATACAACGATGCGTCACGATATTTTCTTGAGGGCGTTCCTGTGAACGATGGGTATTCCGGGATAGCCAGCGCGAAGTTTACGCATTTTCTAACACCTGAAACCTTCTATGAAGTTCAAGTAAGCCACGTCAAAAAGTCTGGACGCGTTGGGTTCCTCGACAGCTTTACCGACAGCAATGGCGATGGGATCCCTGATACCTACAGTCAAACAAAGGGCTCGGCAGATTTTCTTGTGTTGGGTTTTGACACGGCCAAGGTCAGGCGTTACATTGGAGCCGTCGGCTCTGGAAGATTCTTCAACAACAATAATGACGATACACAAGGGATTGATCCAACGATTACCAACGTTGTCGGCAACGGTCAAGTACTGTCAAACCCGACCTATTATTATGAGAACCTTCAAACAAGTGTCACGACGCTGAAAGCGGACTTCACAAGTCAAGTCACACTCAACCATCAGTTGCGTGCGGGCGCGCAGGTTCGGCTCCACAGTGTCAACCAGGACCGCCGCTCGACAGTTATCGCCCCAACGGACGTCGATCCCGCGGTTGGCGTATTGCTTGAGCAGTACGATATGAAGCCGATGGAATTTGGGGCGTACGCGCAAGACAGAATTGAATTCTCTGGTCTTATCGTGAATGTAGGCGCAAGGGTTGACGGTATCGACGTAGATGCCGCGGAGTTTGCAAACTTCTACATACCCTACATCAACCCCGTGACGGGATCCTTCAGCGTCGGTCCAAGAGCAGGCTTCGTGACATATCGAGGCGATAAGGTAAAGATGAAGTGGTTTTTCTCGCCGCGCATTGGCGTCAGTCATCCGATCACAGAGAATGCCACGATGTATTTCTCATTCTCCCGATCAAGTCAGCCGCTGCCGTTCTCTCAAATCTACACGGGCTATAACAATGTCAACAACCCGTCGCTCCCGAACCAGATGCGCGTCAACCAAGATCCCTACAAGTCGACAAACTATGAATTCGGCGCAAGCTGGGAATTCTTACCGCGCATCTCCCTCAATGCAAACGCATATTTTCGAGAAGTGGAAAACTTCCAACGGTACGCTTACACCTTATCGGGACTCAGCGGACAGGTTGTGACAACGTATAACGTGGCCTTCAATTCCGGGTATGCCGATGCACGAGGAGTGGAGGTGACACTCAACCTGGGTCAGCACTCTTTTGAAGATATAGTGAAGGTGACGGGTCGCGTGAACTATGCGTGGAGTGTTATTAAAGCACCGGCAGGCGGTCCCGCACCGAACAAGACGTCGTTTGCCAGAAACACGGCGGACAGCGTATTTACTCAACTTCCATTCAGTGATGCGAAGAACTTCAAACAGTATCTTATCAACGTAGGCGGTGGAGCTTCTGTGCTTGGAACCGGCTTCGACCGTACACATCGGTTAGGATACGCCCTCTCGCTACAATTCCCGTATGATGTTCTCCTCAATGTTGTCGGGACCTACGCAAGCGGCTTCTTGTATACGAATCCAACAGTGGATAATCGAACCGCCCGTCGACTCGAGACTGCTCCGGCAAACAGCATGGTTGATGTACGACTCGAGAAAGCCTTTGTCTTCAGCGGCAAGCGTATCGGCGTTTTCATGGATGTGAAGAACGTCTTCAATAAGGAGAACATTCTTGCGTATGCAACATACACGGGAGCAAGCCAGCTGAAGTTCTATACCACCGGTGATCCGACCGGAGAATACAACAGGGCGATTCTTGAGGAAGGCACAAGCGTCTATGACATGCCTCGGCAAGTCTATCTTGGGGCATACTTTGAGTTTTAACGTGCAAAGTGTCAGCCAAATCTAAGGAGATTACATCATGGTTTACAGAAACCTAACACAAGCACTTGTCGTTTTTGGTCTGATACTCTTGCTTGCCTCGGCAATGTATGGTCAGACCGATTCTCGACAAGGCTCCGCACCTGCCAGCACAGGCGTGTTCGTGGCTGGTGATTACTGGGATGGATTCACGCCGGATAACCTCACACCCTATACGGCAAATCGATGGTGGCGTGAGAGTCTCGGCGCTGATGCACTCAACAATCACACCTTCGTACATATGGGCAACCAGGACAGGCTTTGGAATGTCCCCACCACAATGTGGCCTGGTGGCTGGAACTATGGGCAATACTGGTCGCACAATATGCGAATTGCTGAGTACAATCCCGATGCAACCTTCTTTCCGTCATCACCCCACAGCAGTCCAAACAAAGCCAACTATGCCTTCGGTACCTTTGGGTCAAAGGTGCCAGGGGCGGATAGTCCAACCAGAAACTACACACGATTGACGAAATGGGTTGATGAAAATAAACGAACGCAAGCCATCTATGAAGTAGGATTTCCGACCAGCCTCGGCATAGATGTGCAAATTGTCTGTCGTCAATTCACCGTCAACTGGTCGAATCTCAATGACTTCGTCATCATGGAGATTACGCTGACCAACACGGGCATCCTTGATCTGAATAAGGATGGCGTAGCAGACAAGACCGGTAACAAGATCAATGCGCTGTGCTTGGGATGGAACGGCACGCCCATGGTCTCGTACTATCTAACCATCACCGGTGGTCGCGGAAATGATTTCAACGTCGGTCGAAATACCGGCTACGTTGGCGATCTTGACCCAGACGGCGCTCCATGGGATATGGTGGTGTCATTTCCTGGAGTTGACCCAACCCGTGTCAAGCCAGACAGAACAGTTGATGCGGGTAAGAGCAACTTGGGCGTCAATGGCGCGCAAGTCCTGAAATCCTATACCGATGTCTGGACGTTCAACTCGTTCATTGCAGTCAAGCAGAACCCCCCCTCCAGCACAACCCCCGGCAATCCTACATACGCTGACAAACCAACAATCTTTGGCACGCACCCGATCGGTACCGGAGCGCAAAGAGGATGGTACCACACAGTGATGCAGGGGAACGGCATCAGCGGTTTTGGCGGCGATGCTCCTCCAACTCAAAGCACCCCCGAAGTGTTACACAAAATCTTCATGGGGGCGTGGTATAAAAATGGTGGGAAAGACAACAACGCAGCATCGCAGGTCTTCGCTCCTAATCCCAACTTCTTCTCTGGCGGTGATACAGCAAAGCCTTTGACATTCGTGCCTAAGACATCGGGAGCGACGCGGCCGAATGGGGATAAGAAGTTGTACTCTGAAGAAGTCGGCGTAGCCGCATTCAGCCAGGGTCCGTGGGAAAATGGGAAGGCCGATGCAACAACAAGCTATCCAACCGGATACGGCACATGGACGAAGGGATTCGTCTTTGAGCATACCTTCGGTGGCGACATCATGAATGCCGTCGGTCCATTCTCGCTTGACGTTGGCGAGTCCATGACCGTTGTGTGGGTCGAAGGTGGAGGTTACAGGCTCGAAGGCGTTCAACGTGCGCTCTATTCGGCTCGATGGGCATACCAGAATGCGTGGGGTGCTGCGCCGGGAGGTTATAGCGAGACTGTTCTGCCGACACCACCACCCGCGCCCGTGATCTCGGTGAGCGGCGCGCCTTCAGGGAAAACGATGGTTCGGTGGGATGGGCGTGCCGAGACCGATCCGCTGTTCAAGGGATACAAGATCTGGCGTGCCCAGCCATTCCCGAAGTTTAAAACGATTGACGGTGGAATGCGTGGTCTGGATCGGTACCAGGAACAAATGGATGCGGGAGAAACAAAATCAGAATTCCTGAAGCCCGTCAACCCGAAATTCGACGCTGTGTCGGAAGTACAGACTCTGATGCAGGCAGATTCGTGGGGCCCCTATCGGCTTGTGAAGGTGATACCGCAAGCACAGCTATCGCAATATACAAGCGCGAGCGGCGCGTTCAAGTACGCGTATGAAGACAAGGATGATGATGTGCTTCAAGGCTTCACGTACTGGTATTATATCTCCGCTTACAAGGAGGGGACCTTCACCGGTCCTGGCGGTGCCACCACGACGAGGATAGAATCACACAAGGTGAACGTCAACGGCCGCAGCGGCTTGTGGATGGGAACGTATCCATTCGCGAACAGCCCACTGAATTCTTTCTTCCCGAAGGATATAGCCTCCCAAAAGCTTGTTGGATCAGCCTTTGTGCTTGCCCCCGATGTGCCCAAAGCGTCTGATATTGTCTCGGGCCAAGTGAAGATCTTTGTGAAACCCAACCCCTACAAGCGAACCGCACTCTTTGACGTTGGGCTTGAACATAAGGTTGCCTTCAACAACATACCGGATAATTCAAAGATCACCATTCTCGATGTGGCCGGGCAGATCGTGTTCCAGCAGACCATTCAGAACGCGACCAACGGGACATTTTTCTGGGACCTATTCTCCAAGGATGGAATGGAAGTGGCCAACGGACTCTATATCTATATAGTAGAATATCCCGGAGGCACGGAACGCAATTACTTGGCGATCATGAGATAGGTAAAATGAACTGTCAACCCATGACTTCATAACGAATTTGTATAAGAGGAAAAAACCATGAAATCATTCAGATCTGCACTGATCGTCCTCTCTCTCCTCGTGCTCGTTCTCGATGGGACAGCGCAAGTCCGAAAGGCCGGTCTGAACGCAGCCGCTTTCCTCAAGGTTGGAGTCGGGGCTCGCAATGTAGGATTGGGTTCCGCTAGCACTTCGATCACCGAGGATGTTGGCCAAATGTTCTGGAACCCGGCGGGCGTTGCCCTTCAGGACTTCAGCATGCAAGGAACGGTCTCGTATAACAAATGGATTGCCGACCTTAACCACAATGCGTTCGGAATATCGTACAAGCTGGGGGATATCGGCACAATCGGTGTGGGCGCAATCATGTTTGGCGTCAACGGTATCGCCGCCTATCGTGATGTGGCGCCGACAGCCTTGCAATCGCAACAGATCGATCAAGCCACATCAGATACCTATGATTACCAAGACCTTGCCCTTCAAGCAACGTTTGCCCGCGATTTCTCCAGTCAGCTCTCGCTTGGCGTGACAGTGAAGTACATCAGTGAGACGCTGGATGATCAGACAAAAAGCGCGGTAGCCGTTGACTTAGGGTCAATCTACACGATCGGGTCTCTCGGCAACTTTATCTATGACTGGAAGATCTCGGCTCGGCTGAGCAATTTAGGTTCGGGTATCAAGTACTATGACGTCGAATCACCGATCCCAATTACCTTCAGCGTTGGCACTTCTTTCAAGCCTCTGAAGAATGACAAAATTGGTGAACTGCTCATCGCCGTCGACGCTGTCAAGCCTCAGGATAGCCCCCAGCTCTTTTACGTTGGCGGTGAGTATACATTTGCCGGGTTTCTCTCCGTGCGGGGTGGTTGGAAGTTCAACTATACCGGGGCCGAGGATGATGGCACGAGCACGCGGGCTCCTATTAAGCAGTCCATCGAGGGTTTATCGGTCGGCGGTGGACTCCGTGTTGAGTTGAGCGGGTACGATCTCCGATTTGATTATGCAATGACATCGATGGATTTGCTCGATTCGGTGCATCGCATCACGCTCACCGTTGGCGTGAAATAAAGACGTTGAGTCACGTTGAGCGAAGCGTCCCTTGAGCAGGGCGAAGGGCCGAGTTTCCAAGTCACTGCTCGACCGCAGTCGGCGTGACCTCGGCTGCAAAAGAATGGGGTAATCTCCTCTTCAGGGTCTCCCCGTGTTAAGGGGGGTGCGCCCGGGTGTGATTACCCCATTTGTATTTTCTCCTGTTGTCTCTTCTGCAGTTCCGATTAACGATTGAGAAGATGCAACTGGTTCGAAGGAACTCCGCTCCCGAGGAAAATCCCTTCCAGCGATGTTCGGGAGTTGAACTCCCGCACAAGCGGGCCATCAATCTTCACGGGATTGCTTCACCGAGAGCGCTCGCGATGACACCACACGTGAAAACATCACAAAACCACAGAGGATTGTCCATTGACGCCACACGCTCTTCCCATTCTCCCAACTAGCGTCATCGGCAGCTACTCATTTCCTCAGTGGCTCGAGCATGTACGCCAGCTGGGTGCAAAGCGAATCCTCACGGCAGATCAGGTCGATGAAGCGCACGACAACGCTGTCAAGGCGGCGATCAAGGACCAGGAGCTCGCGGGTGTTGACATCATCACCGACGGAGAGATTCGTCGCGAAACGATGGTCTACTTCTTCTCGAAGCGGATCCACGGATTTGACTTTGAGCATGCCCAAATGCATCCCATCGGTAATCTTGATCCAAACATTCAGATGGCCGATCCCATCATTGTGGACAGGGTGAAGTGGATGCAGAGCTTGAACATGGATAGACACTTCAAGTTTCTGAAGGAACATGCCGCCGCCCGCACGAAAGTGTGTGTCACCGGTCCGCAGATGCTTGCCAAGCGTGCGACGAACGAGTACTACAAGGATGAAAAAGAGTTGATTTTCGATCTCGCGGACGTTCTCAACAAGGAACTGAAAGGCCTCGTTGCGGCTGGGTGTGACTTCATTCAAATTGATGAACCAGTCTGGGTTGGCTTCCCGCAGGACATGCCATGGCTGGTGAAGGCTTTCAACAGGCTCGTTGACGGTGTGAAGGCGAAGATTGCCGTACATGTTTGCTACGGCAACTATCAATTGAAGAAACTCTTCAAGGGGCAGTATGCCGAGCTGTTTCCCGCGATCCTTGAGACGAACGCCCAGCAGCTGTGTCTTGAGTTCGCTGTGTCGGATGGCGTGGGGTTGGAGTTGTTCAAGCAGCACATAACCGACAAAGAAGTTGCCGTCGGTGTGATTGATGTGAAGGATGAGAGAGTTGAGACACCGGAGACCGTGGCGAAGCGCATCCGGCAAGCGTTGCAGTACATTCCCGCCGGGAAGCTGTGCATCGTTCCCGATTGCGGGATGAAGTTTATGCCGCGCGATCGGGCCTTTGAGAAATTGAAAGCAATGGTGGAAGGAACGAAGATCGTTCGCAAGGAGCTTGGCGTGGGTTGAAGTACGAAGGTTGAACTTGAAACCTGAAACCTGAAACCTGAAACTAGAACACAGCTAAACCATCACAACTTTTTCTTGGTTACGGAACCTGAGCGACTTCTTTGTCGGAAGCCTTCGGAACGCAAGGCATTTCGACGGGGAGGACTACGTTCACCAACTTGCAGAGCAAGGCTTCACCCATCTCTCCGTCAACGGGCTGGGGGTTGAGCGGCCGTTCGAAACGGGGCCGCCGGGCGACGTGTACTCATGGTTCTATGACTACAGTCCCGACCTTGATCAATTTGTGTCAAGCAGGCTGATCGAAGGCTTCTATCCGAAGGACTATCTGAAGGCCAACCTGGAGTTCCTCAAGACGAATGCAGCACTGGCACTGAAGCATGGACTCACTCCGGGACTGCATGTCAATGCCCCGCGCTCGATGCCGGAGAAGTTCTGGGAGAAGTATCCGTTCCTGCGTGGCGCTCGTGTTGATCATCCGCGCGAGAGCTTTCGTCCCCGCTACACGCTCGCAATGGCCCATCCTGTCGTCCAAGAGCATCACCGGGAGTTGGTGCGAAACATCATTGCCGAAGTTCCCCAGCTGGGGTTCATTCATATCTGGACGAATGATAGCGGTGCCGGTTTTGAATTCACAACGTCACTCTACGCTGGCAGAAACGGCGGGCCATACCTGATTCGCGAATGGAAAAGCGACGATGAAATCGCGCGAAAAGCAGCGGGCAACGTTTTAACGTATTATCGGTTGCTGAAGGATGAAGCGCGAAAGGTGAATCCGGACTTCCGGGTTATCTGCGATCTGGGACCATTCTACGCCGAGCGGAAGTACATTGCACCAGAGTTGGGAAACGGTATTGACGCCGGTGCCTTCGGGTCTTTCGAAGGAGCAGAGAGCCAGGGGGAACGCGACCTGCTGGCGAACGCGGGCGCGCTTGTGCACAATAAGCTTGATCTTGGCGACAACAACATACTTGGAGTTCCGTACCCAAGGCTGGTCTACGAGCGACTTCATGCGGCTGCTTCGGCTGGAGTTGCCTGCGTGCTTGTTAGTGCGACTCCGCGGTCACTTGCCCCTTATGACATCAACGGCGAAGTCCTTCGAGCGGTGCAATGCGAGCCGGAGAAAACACTAGACGCCGTACTCGATGAAACGGCTCAGCGGTGGGTGGGATCGCAGCACGCTCGGGGCCTCGCGGCGCTCTGGGAGCTTTCAGATGCCGCGGTGCGATCATATCCCCCGGGTATCCCCTTCAGTACTTTTGCGTTTCCATGGTTTCGATTGTGGATTCGTCCCTTTGTTCCCAATATTGAGGCTATTCCCGAGAATGAGCGCGCATACTACGAGCGCTTTCTGCTTGCGACGTTCAACAATCCGACGCGCGTCGACATGAACAATGACATGTTGTGGAATTTCCTCACGGTGAAAGAAGCGGAGGAGAAAAAGAATGCGATCGACCGGAGCGTGCTCCCACCGTTGAACTCAGCGATCAGCCAGGCATCAACAGCGTTGAATTCTCTGGCATCATCAGCTCCTCAGCGACGGGTGTTTTGGGACCTGCACGACCGGTTATGGGCTGCCCGATGTTATTACACGACCATGAGGAATTCCGTCGCCTGGGTCGAATCGGTGCACGGTTATCTGGAAGCGCGAAGATCAGCCGAGAAGGACGGCTATCGAGCAAAGTGCCGCGCCATGGTGGCCAGTGAACTCGAAAACGCAAAGAACCTGCTGACGCTTTGGAATAAAAGCAGAGTCGACTGGATGCCGGTTTCGAAAGCTGGAGAATCGTTGCATATCTATGGCGAGAACTTTGGTGAGCATCTCAACCGGAAGATCGCATTGATGGAGCGGCACGTTGATGATGAGCCGTATATTGATCCGAACTATATGTGGCGGATGCCGGAAAATTAGTTTTGAGTTCCCAGTTTGGAGTTCTGAGTTTCAAGTTTGCTAGATAGGGCTTCTGCTGTGGTCCATAGAGTCAACATACGGTATCCCGAAAGTGAGATGGAGAAGAGCAGAAAGAGGCTGGAGAGTGTTTACAGGTTCGAGTACTTCGACAGAGTTCCGGTGCTTTTGGGAATCGAGGCTCGATATCTTCTGCGGGAACGAGACATCACATTTGCGGAGTATTTTTCTGATCCCAAGACCCAGCTCATTCACCAGCTTGAGAACGTCAAGTGGCGGATCGAAAACATCCCGGATGATTGGTTCACTAAGCCACTTATTACCATTTCGCCCGATTTTCAGAATGTCACGAACGCGAGCGGATGCGGCTGCGAAATCTACTGGCAAGAGAATGAGACCCCCCAGGCTGTTCAGCGAATTTCCACAATCGATGAGTTGGTGCAGTATGAGCTACCCGACTGGCATTTGACATTATGGGGGAAGAGGCTCGAATGGTATTGGGAGATGAAGAGATTGGTGCAGGATGTTGATGTTACACTCAACGGCGATCATGTCCCCGTGCACGTGACCACGGGGATCAATGCCGATAGTCCCTTCATGTCGGCAGTCGATTTGGCAGGAGCCTATTTCTATCACTGGCTGCTCGAAGCACCGGCCGAGTGTCAGAGATTCCTGGAGAAAATCACGGATCGTTATATTGAGGTTGAGAAAGAGTATCGGCGCATTTCCGGCAGGCCAATGCAAGATGGGCTGAATTATTCCGACGACTCTGCCCAGGTGATTTCGCTGCAGCAATACCGCCAATTCTGCGTGCCAATTGGGCAGCACTTGTATGGTGCGTTTGGCTGCGACCGGCACGATGGGAGGATGATGCACCTCTGTGGGAGCAACGTTCACCTCCACGAGGCTCTGCTCAACGATCTTCATATTACCATGCTTACTGGTTACGGATCGGGCAACGCGCCTGAGGAAATGATCGTGCTGGCAGGAAAAGTGATTCTCCACGGCAACGTGGACCCGATGACCCTCTATCAGGGAACACATGGTGATGTCGAGTGTGAGACGATCAAGATTTTAGAAACGCTCCACTCTTATGGAGGCATCGTTCTGGGAGATGGATTCAATGTTGTGCCGGGCACCGAGCTTTCGAAGCTGGAGGTTATCCGCAAGACGAGTGAGACGTTTGGGGTGCCGCAGCGCGGGCACTGACACTCAGCAGGCAGGTAACGCAGCTCTCAAACAAAAGAAGAAAGAAATACGGAAATGAAGGAGACGTCCATTCAGTGCGGCCACCCGCAGCTTGATGCACTGTATCCTCGCATCAAGAATTTTCTACTCAATGACGTTGTCGAATATAACATGTTTGGCAGGAAGGTGCGTGGCTATCGCACTCCGGACGCGCCAAGTCTCTGGATCCGGGATTTCCCGGACATGATGCGCGCGTTCAAGTACTGGGAGCATGATATAAAGAGCGAGATCAACCACTTTGCGGAGACACAAACGGCGAAGGGGTGGATCTTCGACTATTTCACCATGACGCCGGAGAAGGTGCCGTGCGAAAAGGAGAACTGGGCCAAGTACGTGCGAGTACCAGTTGAGGCGGATGTCGAATTTCGATTTATCAACGCGGTCTACTTAGCGTGGCAAGCAACGGGCGATGACAAGTGGATGAAGAGCCTGTTGTTCAATATGGAGAAAGCGTTGAATTACACGTTGACAGATGAGTGGAGGTGGGACAAGAAAACGAAGCTCGTGAAGCGCGGCTACAGCATCGACACGTGGGACTTTGACTACACCGCAGGACGGCATCCCTGGTTGAACTTCCAGTTGAACGAGCACACCTTCTGGGGCATCATGCACGGCGACAACTCTGGGTATTACGCGGCGTTCAACCAGATGTCAGAATTTTATGCGCATCTGGGCAACAGAAAGCGCGCACAGTATTGGAAGAAGTTCGCCCGAGCGTTTCGCAAGCGGGCGAACAAAGTCTGCTTCAACGGTCGCTTCTATACTCATCACGTTCACCTTGTTCCCGTGAAGATCGACGGGGTCGATGAGAGCAAGCAGCTGAGCCTGAGCAATCCGATGGACATCAATCGTGGCCTGTCGACGCACACCATGGCGGCCAACATTATCAAGGAATATCAGAAGCGAGCGCAGACGACGAAGGCGTTCGCCGAGTGGTTCAGCATCGATCCGCCGATGCCCGACGGAATCTACGGTGATCCGAAACTTGTTGGTGGTGCGTACTGCAACGGTGGGATCATGCCCCTCGTCGGTGGAGAGCTTGCCCGCGCTGCGCTCGAGCACGGATTCGAAGAGTACGGCGTCAAGCAATTGCTAAAATACGAGGAACTTACGCGTAACAACGAGACGTTTCTGTGGTATTTCCCGGACGGCAAGCATGCGACAGTTGAAACAAGCACCAGTCCGGATGCCTTGCCAACCGACGCGTGGGGCTCGTCAGCCATGGTATACGCGCTCGTGGAGGGCTTGGCGGGGATCGTCGAGAAACACAAGTTGTTCCAACGTGTTCTCGTATCGCCTCGATGGTTGGCTGCAGGCCGAGATGAGGCGAAGGTATGCACCGTCTACGGAGCGTCGGGCGCGTCGTTTGAGTATTCGTACGCGCACGATGAGGCAAAGAGAACTTTTGAGCTTGAACTGCAGGGAAACGCTAGCGTGAATCTGCATCTCCTGCTCCCCAGGGGAATGAAAACCGTACAGGTCGACGTCAACGGGAAAAAGGTCAAGCACTCCGATACGAAGGTCGAAAGCAGTTCATACGTTGACACGAGCTTTATCCTGAAGAAAAAGGCTGTTGTGCAGATTGCATACAAGCCGCCAAGTCATAAAGGGCACGCAGGAAAAATGAGGTAGGAGACGATCTTGGCGTCTTCGTGGCTCGATTCTCACATTGCGATAGAATGGAAATTCTATGAAACGAAGGGATTTTCTCAAAGCTCCCGCCTACGGCGTGCTACTCGGCGGCAACCTGGATCTTACAAAAGTTCCTCCCGGGATCAACGCTGCTGATGCTCAGCGTCCCCCGATGCAGGTGCAGCAAGAGGTCGAGCAGCGGATGCATCCGGATTTCATCACGTACTTACCCGGCGTTGAATATTTCTTCTTCGGCAACGGTGAAATCACTGGCGTTGTGCAGCACAGCCCAAAAGACACGCGTGCAACATTTCTCGGATTTACCATAATGAATCCGGGACTGTTCAGCAGAAAATGGAGTACATATCTCTACCACCCCGAGCGTGGGTTCACGAACACCCGTCTCGGTGTGACGTTGGACGAAAGCGGGGGCCAGCGTAATGCCCAGGCAGGCATGTACCATGGTGTAAGGGGATTCTCCGTAACGCCGGAGAATTTCAAGTCGATTCAGTGGACGCATGTTGAGGGCATCCCCATCGTCTCACTACTCTGGATGGCTGGAGAGTGTGAGGTTGAGGAAGAGTTCTTTGCGCCGAGCGAGGGATCGATTCTCTTCAGGCGCGCGACGGTGAGAAATCTGTCGAGCAAGCAGTGGCGTGTTGGGCTCAGCCTTTCTCTGTACGCGAACTTTGGGCTCTTCGATCAAATCTTCACCGACGAGAGCAAACGCGCTGCTTTTGCCCGCGGCTTGGCGAGGATGAAACTCTTTGCCCTGGGGAAGAATGCAACCGTTTCAGGTCGCTATGATGTACGTGTTGATGTTGGAGACATCGCGCCCGGCAGTTCAAAGCAGGCGACGTATGTTTATGCATTGAATGACGGCGAGAAGATTTTCAAAATGAAAACCTTCTTGACGCTTTGGAATCAAAGCGTTGCATATTGGAGTGAGAAGAGTACGCTCGAGAGCGGCAATAAGATGGTCGATGATCTCTGGAGCGTATCGAAGGCAGGTTTGCGTGCGGTGCTGGGGAATAACGGTCGTATGGACGCAGGTGTCTGGCAGTACAACATGGAGTGGGTGATCGACCACATGTGGGCGGCCATCGGGTTTTTGCGCTCGGGGTTCGTCGATGAAGCACGCCTTCTGGTTGAACGAAACCTGGCGACCGCAATCGGCCACGACGGCCGTACAATCGAGTCGAGCCGTTGGTTCGGGTACGATTATACCGAACTCAATCAGAATGGCAGCCTCGTCTACAGTGTCTGGGAATACTTGTGCTGGACGGGCGATTTCGCCTTAGTGAAGAAGTACTGGGACAAGATCAAACTCTGCGCGGAATTTCCCTTCAAGGAGGTCTTCTTCGATAAGCAGGCAAAGATGGTGCGGAACAAGAGAGAATTCTGGGAACGGAGCGATTCGTTCGGCATCGAAGATGGCTATGAGATGGCGTACCAATTCTGGGTCATTTCCGGATTGGAAAAAGGGGCGGAGATGGCACGAGCGCTCGGTGAACAAGCAACCGCGCGCAAATGGCGACAGGTGGCGAGCGAGATGAAAGGATCGTTCCTCTGCGATCCCACCTTCAAGATGGTCGAGGACGGACACTTCATCAAGCGACGAAAGCGAGATGGGCAGTGGCAGAAGTACTGCATTCCACCCGATCGACGTACGATGCCTCCCGGCTCACCACTTGCTCTAGAACAAAGCCCGATGATGGATCCGGATACGGTCGAGGTTTTCCCGATTATCTATGGAATGATCGATCCACGAAGCGAACTTTCGCTCAAGACGCTGGAGTGGGTTGATACCCTCTGGAGTCAGAGGTGGGACGGGGGTGGCTATCCCCGCTACAATACGTACAGCGAACCCGATCCTCCCGCGCCGTGGCCGCTGGCTTCTGTTATGGTAGCCCGTGGACACGCCGAAGCAGGTAATGATGACAAAGTGTGGCGAGTCCTCAACTGGATCTCGAATCTCCCGGGAGGGAAATCGGGCTCGTGGTTCGAGCGCTATGGTCCGAGCATCACGCCTCCAGCTCCGCCGGTCGGTATCGTTGGGTGGATCTGGTATGAAATTATGGCGCTCTATGTTCATCAGATTATTGGACTAAGGCCGGAGCTGGACAGGTTGCTTGTTCGTCCGCGGCTGATAACGGGACTTGATAAAATCCGCTCGACCCATACTGTGCGAGGGACAAAAGTGACGATCCATATTCGACGGTCGAAGGACAAGAGCACCGCGACGGTCAACGGGAAGGAAACTGCAATCCAGAACGGTTCTCTCATTATCCCCTATCCCAAACGGGGAACACTCACGATTGATTTCAGCATAGCAGGATGAGAAATGAGACGAGATGACTTCTTCAAGACAGTCTTTGGTACCCTTGCTGTCGCGAGCTTGCACGGGTTCAGCACCAAGAATGCAGCTTTGACTCGCTCGCTTGACATTTGGCCAATGATCAATCCGGACGATGAACAATTCTGGAGGTTCGTCCGCTTCCAGTTTCCGCTCACGGACGAGCGTGCCTATCTGAATACCGGAGGGCTTGGCGCCTCGCCCGACGTTGTGATCGATGCGGTGAAGGCGAAAATGGATGAGCTGGAGAGGGTCTCGGAGACAGGCCACAGTGAGGAGATCTGGAAAGAAATAAAAACTGCAGCGGGTCAGCTTCTGGGTTGCAATCCTGAGGAGATTGCGTTCACACGCAATGCGACGGAAGGGATCAACATCGTGTGCAATGGGTTGCCGCTGAAGCGGGGTGACGAAATCATTGCGACGACGCACGAGCACGTTGGTAATTCCGTGCCGTGGCTGGCTTTACTGAGGCGGGAAGGCGTTGTGATCAAGCTCTTTGAGCCTTCGGCCGACTCGGCGCAGGTCAACATCGACCGCATTGAGAAGATGATCACGAAAAGGACCAGGCTGATCAGCATTCCCCACGCCACGACGACAACAGGTCAAATCCTACCGGTTAAGCAGATTTCGGCGCTGGCGAAAAGCAAGGGGATCTGGTTGTTTGTTGACGGAGCCCAGACAGCAGGAATGCTGGTGTTAGACCTGCACGAGCTTGGATGCGATGCGTATGCGACAAGCGGGCATAAGTGGCTACTCGGCCCCAAGGAGACGGGGCTGCTGTATGTGAGAAAAGAGATGCTCGACGTAGTCCAGGCGAAATTCGTCGGTGCATATTCTGACAACGGGTTTGATCTCGCCGCGGGAACGCTCACATTTCATCCAACTGCCCAGCGATATGAATATGGAACCGTGAGCATACCGTTGCGTGTGGGGTTGGGCGCGGCCATCAAGTTTCTTCAAAAAATCGGCATGGACAACGTGTGGAAACGAGATCAAGCGCTCTCGACGCGGCTGTTCAACGGGCTGCAGCAGATTCCCTATGTCAAAGTCCTTTCACCAGCCAACGACAATGAGCGGAGCGCTTTGATCACGTTCAAGCATGAGAAACTTCCGTACCTCGGATTGCAGAATCACCTCAATTCCTATAACCTTCGCACGAGAGGGGTCAGTGAGGGAGGGGTGAACGCCCTTCGGCTCTCGACACATATCTACAATACATTTGAGGAAGTCGAGCGAGTGCTGGAGGCCGTAAGGACGGCATGGAAGGGATAACCAGGCTCGAGTCTGCCTTCTATTGGAGAATGTGAGCGAAGAAGTCAGAATTCTCAACTAGGAGTTCTCAGCAATGTACACCATCGGCTATGATATTGGTAGCTCATTTGTGAAAGCAGCGATTGTCGACGTGGAACGAGGCAATCTGATCGCCACGTCGTCCTATCCTGATCGGGAAATGGCAATCCTCTCGCCAGTGCGGGGATGGGCAGAGCAGGAACCCGAGATCTGGTGGGATGCCGTGAAGAATGCGACAAAGCTCGCTGCGTCACAAGCAGCGATCTCTCTACAAGACATCCGCGCCATCGGCATCTCATACCAGATGCATGGCCTCGTTCTGGTGGACAGGAACGGCTCCTCGCTGCGCCCATCCATTATCTGGTGCGACAGTCGCGCCACAGAGATCGGCAGGAAGGCTTTTTCGGAGATCGGTGAAAAAGTCTGCCTTTCCGAATTACTGAACTCACCTGGCAATTTTACCGCATCAAAACTCCGCTGGGTCAAAGAAAAGGAACCGGCGATTTATGATAAGGCTTTCAAAGCGCTCCTTCCCGGCGACTACATTGCGCTGAGACTCACCGGCGAGTTCAAGACAACCGTTTCGGGGCTCTCTGAAGGAATCCTCTGGAACTTCCGCTCGCACACGCTTGCCGATGGAGTGCTAAGCTACTACGAGTTGCGGCAAGATCTCATTGCAGACATCGTTCCATCAATGGGGCTGCAAGGGTATCTCGCGGAACGAACGGCACAGGAGCTTGGACTCAAGGCCGGAATCCCGATATCGTACCGAGCAGGAGATCAGCCCAACAACGCCTTCTCGCTGAAGGTGCTGGACCCCGGAGAGATTGCTGCAACGGCGGGAACATCAGGGGTTGTCTATGCAGTGAGCGGCTCACTGAACTGCGATCCTCAATCGCGCATCAATGCTTTCGCTCACGTCAATCATAGCGACAACGCGCCGCGCATTGGCATTCTCCTCTGCATTAATGGAACCGGGATTTCGAACAGCTGGATCAGAAAACTTGTCGGCGATGCAGCGCTGACGTATGATGCGATGAACCAGCTTGCTTCAACCGTTCCGGTCGGCTCGCGAGGTTTGACGGTGCTGCCGTTTGGCAACGGGGCTGAACGGATGTTTCGCGACCGGGACATCGGCGCGTCTGTGTGGCGTCTGAATTTCAATGTCCACTCCAGGCCGGAAATCCTGCGCGCGGTTCAAGAGGGTATCGCGTTTGCCTTCAAGTACGGTTTAGATATTATGCAGTCACTCGAAATCAAGCCGCACGTCTTGAGAGCCGGGTCGGCCAACATGTTCTTGAGTCCGGTGTTTTGTTCAACCCTCGCTTCCATTGCGGGTGTTTCGATCGAACTCTATAACACGGATGGTGCACAAGGGGCAGCACGAGCAGCCGCGGTAGGAGCCGGTCTGATTCCGTCGGTCAAAGATGCTTTCAAGGGTCTCGAACGTATTAGAACCGTTGAACCTGAGCGGGATAAAGACGACTATTTCGAGGCGTACCAAGCGTGGCTTGAGCCGCTCAAGAAGATTTTTGGCGCGGAGCATGCGTAAGGCTTGGTAAACTCTGGGACCTTGGCGGTGGACCGTGCCAGCCGAGACTTCCCGCTTCGTCGCGAAGCCTGTAAAAAGAACGCCGCTATGCCTGAAATCATTCGATTTCAAAATATCACGAAACACTTTGGCGGCACCGTTGCTCTCGAGGACGTGACTTTTTCCGTTCGTGAAAGGGACATTCACGCCGTTGTGGGAGAGAACGGAGCGGGCAAGTCGACACTGATGCGTATTCTTTCCGGTGTGCTCCAGAAGGATGCCGGCACCTTGTTACTGGCAGGGGCGGAGAAGACGTTTCGAACATCTGTGGATGCCCAGCGGGAGGGGATCAGTACGGTGTACCAGGAGCCGTACCTCGTTCCACATATGACGGTGGCTGAAAATGTGTTTCTGGGACGTGAGCGAACAACAAGAATTGGGTTTGTGGACTTCGGCTACCTGAATTCACAGACTGAGCAAATACTCGCGCGCCTTGACCTCAAGATTTCGCCCACAGAGTTGCTGATCAATCTGAGTCCCGCCGAAGTGCAGCTCGTTCAAATTGCGCGAGCAATAGCGTTCTCAACAAGGATTCTCATCCTCGATGAACCTACCGCCGCGATCACCGGCCATGAAACTGAAATCCTGTTCGACCTGCTGAAGAAGCTTAACAAGAGCGGCCTGACGATCATCTACGTTTCTCACCGGCTCACGGAAATCTTCGAGCTCTGTCATCGTGCCACGGTGCTTCGCGATGGGAAGTACGTCGGCACCGTGGAAGTCGAGAAAACGAACGAGCGAGAGATCATTAGTATGATGGTCGGGCGAGAGATCAAGGAATCCGGCGTCGGCGCTGGTTCTCAGGCTGCGGCTGATGTGCGCTTGGAGGTGAAGGGATTGACGGTGACGCGGGCATCTGTTCGCGTCCAGGATATCTCGTTTGTCGTGAAACGCGGTGAAATTGTCGCACTGGCAGGTCTCGTTGGATCCGGTCGAAGTGAGGTGGCGAAGGCGATCTTTGGCCTCAGCCGGGCTGATGCCGGCGAGGTTCTTGTTGAAGGGAAGCCGGTGAGCATCCGCAGCCCGCAGGAGGCTATTCAGTACGGTATGGCGCTGGTGCCGGAAGATCGCAAGGGGGAGGGTCTGATCTCGACGCAGTCGATTAAGCACAACATCTCGCTGACCGGGTTGAAGCTGCTCTCGAGTTTCGGTTTCATCAGAGGGGGCTCAGAAACTGATCTCGCGAGAGGGAGCTCGAAGCAACTGGCGATCAAGTCTTCGTCTGAGAATGCAGAAGTCTCGACCTTGAGCGGTGGCAATCAACAAAAAGTTGTTCTGGCAAAGTGGCTTTGGCTGAAGCCAACGATCTTGGTGCTGGATGAGCCGACTCGTGGGATTGATGTTGGAGCGAAGGCGGAGATCCACAATCTGATCTTTGAGCTAGTGAAAACAGGGGTGGCAGTCCTGCTGATTTCTTCCGAGCTGCCAGAGGTTCTAAAGCTTGCAGATCGGATCTACGTGATGAGGGATGGGAAAATTGTCGGCCATCTTGGGCGCGCGGAGACAAGTCAAGAAGCGATCATGCACCTTGCGGCGATCGGAAACTGAATCGTGTGGTCATCAATAGGGACGGAGCTCCGCCAGAGACGGCGGGGTTTTTTCCCGGCAAGTGAGCAGGCGTTGAAGTATTCCATGGAAGACAAATGAAATCGGTCAATATCTTTGATTACGTGGTTGTCGGATCGTACTTCCTCTTCATGCTTGGGATCGGGCTCTACTTCATGCGTTTCAACAAGGGCGCAAAGGAGTACTTTGCCGGTGGGAATATGATCCCGTGGTGGGCATCGGGCATGACGCTCTACATGGCGAATTTCACCGCGTGGACATTTTCCGGAGCCGCGGGGTTCACATACAGCACCGGAACGTTCATGCTCATCTGGTTCTCAATTGGATCGGTCGCGTATTTCCTCGGTTCATTCTTGACGGCAAAGCGATGGCGCCGAACACGATCAATCTCTCCGGTTGAGTACACGCACAGCCGCTACAATACCTCAACACAACAATTCCTGAGCTGGGTCATCTCCATCAACTTTACCCTCTCCGCCGGAGTGCAACTTGCCGCAACATCAAAACTGCTCTCACCGGTCCTCAATCTGGACATGAACACGGTGACGCTTCTTACGGGGGCCGTGATTCTCCTCTACACGTTTCTCGGTGGAATCTGGGCTGTCTCCATCACCGATGTCGTACAGGGTGTCATCTTGCTCGGTACAACGTTCATCGTCGCGCCGATGAGTCTATCCCTTGTTGGCGGGGTGAAGAATCTCTTCGCCTCGCTGCCTCCGCTCTCGTTCGATCATGTTTATAACGGCGTTCATTACGATCAGCACTGGCTGCTTTCGATTCTGTTGATTTCGACGATCGGATTTGCTGCCGGCTCGGGGCAGCGTTTCTATTCCGTCAAAGATGAAAAATCGGCAATTCGCGTGGCCTGGTTTGCTGCCGTCTTGGGGCTTGCGGGACCTCTCACGTTCGGCATTCCGCCGCTCGTTGCCCGCGTCCTCTGGCCTGACCTCTCGCAGGTTGACTTCTTCAAACCGTATTTGGGCAGCAATCCGCAAGATCTCGTGTATCTGGCCCTCTGTGTGAAATTCCTGCCGAACGGACTTATCGGCGTGTTCATTGCGGCGATGCTTGCCGCGACGATGAGCACTCTGAGCTATGTGTACAACATGGTGTCCTCGATCTTTGCACGCGATATGTACCAAGGACTCTTCCGGCCGAGCACAAAAGATGAGGAGCTTCTGAAGGTCGGGCGCACGGCCTCGGTGGCAATCGGTCTCATTGTGACGACGCTCGCGCTGATCTTCATCAATAGCCAGTTTGGGATATTCAATATGATGCAAGCGTTCTTCACGCTCTTCAACATCCCCGTTACGGTGCCCCTGTGCTTCGGACTGATCTTCCGGCGTGTCCCGAAATGGTCGGCAGTTGCCGGCATCACGTGGGGTCTCCTGGCAGGGGTTGTAGGCCGTTACTTGCTCGGCTGGGATATCGGACCGCAAGTCTACCTTTCCTTCTTGATGACATTCGGCATTTTTTCTACCTCGTACTGGACAGGAAATTTATTCAAAACAAGGAAGCCACTGCTGATTCTCTTTAGCGTCATCGTTACAATAGCGGTGGGTGTACTCTTTACTCAAACCATCGTTGGTGAAGCGACAAGCCTTATCATTTCCCTCGCGTGGCTCTGTGCTCTTGTTTTTGGCGCGAGCCTGTTTGGATTTGCCAAGATGTTCACTCTGGATAGTGAAGAGGACCGAAGGGTGGTGGTCGACTTCTTCAAGAAGCTCGATACACCGGTCGATGTCGACAAAGAGGTTTTCGGTGCAGGAAAGAAACAGATTTCAGCTTTTCCGCTTGTGGGCGGCACAATGATCGTCATGGGAGCATTGCTCAGCCTCATTTTCTTGACGCCTCTCCAGCGGCAAGAACAGGCGATCGTTGGTGCGCTCATTTCCTTCATGATCATCTTTGGGATCGCTATGGTCTACTTCGGTAAGAAATCAGAAATCCGAGGTCAAGAAGCCCGCCAGGCAGCGACCGACAAGTAAGTGGCCGACACAACCGGATAGTATCCTGATGGGAATTCAAGAACAAGAGGACGACACTCGATGAAGGCGGTCAATATCTATGATTTCCTGGTTGTTGCAGCGTACTTCCTCTTCATGCTTGGTATTGGCCTGTATTTTATGAAGATCAACAAGAGCGGGAAAGAGTACTTTGCCGGCGGGAGCATGATACCGTGGTGGGTCTCCGGGATGACGCTCTACATGGCGAACTTCAGTGCGTGGACGTTCACGGGTGCGGCAGGATTCGCCTATGCAACAGGGTGGTTCGCGATCCTGTATTTCGCGACCTGGTCTGTCTCGTATTATTTCGGTTCACAATTGACTGCAGCAAAATGGCGGCGGACTCGTTCAATTTCCCCGGTGGAGTACACGTACACGCGATTCAACTTCACAACTCAACAGTTTCTCAGCGTCGTTATCGCTACAAATTTCACTCTCTCGGCTGGCGTTCAGCTCGCCGCAACGTGCAAGCTGCTCGCGCCGGTGATGGGGTTAGATATTACGATGGTGACGTTGGTGACCGGGATCGTCATTTTGCTGTATACCTTCATGGGTGGGATATGGGCGGTGTCGATCACCGATGTGGTGCAGGGAGTAATCCTGCTCAGCATTACATTCATTGTTTTGCCCTTGGCGTTAGGCCTTGTTGGCGGCCCAGCGAACCTTATCGACGCACTTCCACCGTTGTCATTCGACCATCTCTATAATGGAGTGCACTATACCGAGCACTGGCTCGTATCCATTTTCATCATTATGTATCTCGGCACGGCCGCGGGCGCGGCGCAGCGGTTCTACAGCGTGAAGGACGAGAAGGATGCAAAGCGTGTCGGAAAGCTCGCCGGCGCGCTCTTCCTAACGGTCCCGTTCGTCTTTGGCGTTCCTCCCCTGGTAGCGAAGGTAATCTGGCCCGATCTCGCACAAGTCGATTTCTTCAAACCGTACGTGGGGAAGAATCCTCAGGATCTCGTGTTCATCGCCCTGTGTCTGAAGCTCCTTCCCAACGGGCTCATCGGTGTTTTCCTCGCAGCGATGCTCGCCGCGACGATGAGCACGCTGAGCTCAGTCTATAACATGGTTTCCTCCATTCTCTCTCGGGACATCTATCAGGGTTGGATACGACCCGGGACAACGGATGTGGGACTCCTAAAGGTTGGTAGACTGTTTTCGGTTGGACTGGGAGTCTTTGTCACGATCATGGCAGTGGTCTTCGTGAACAGTCAATTTGGGATTTTCAATCTGATGCAGGCGTTCTTTACGTTGCTCAACATCCCTGTTGTAGTGCCAACGGCGTTCGGCCTCATCTTCCGGCGGGTTCCAAAGTGGGGTGCCGTCGCATCCATTGTGTGGGGACTCATCGTAGGCTTTACAGCCCGCTACATCTGCGGATGGGATATGGGCCCTCAGGTCTATCTTGAGTTCATCATGTCGTTCGGTATTTTTGCAGCCTCCTTCTGGACGGCACAGCTTTTCAGGACGAGAAAAGCGCTGTTAGGGCTCATTTGCGGGGCGGTAATGGTCTTGACGGCGGTGCTTTTCGCGAATACCATCGTAGACAATCCGCTGAGCTTGAACCCACAGTGGCAGTTAAATCTTGCCTACCTCAGCGCCGTTATTCTTGGCCTCAGTCTCTTTGGTTTCTCGAAGCTCTTCTCCTCGGAGACCGATGAGCAGCGTAAGGTTGTTGCGGAATTCTTCAAGAAGATCGACACGGCTGTTGATGTGGCGAAAGAGGTGTTCGGCGCCGGCAGGAAGCAGATCTCGACATTCCCTCTTGTTGGCGGCACAACGATTGTGATGGGATTGCTGATGAGCCTGATCTTCCTGACCGATATCCACGAGGGTGGCGCGCCTATCTTGGGGGTGATGATCACCATCATGGTTTTCTTCGGTGCGGCAATGTGGTATTTTGGCAAGAAATCGGAAATCCGCAGTGCGGAGCAATTTGCTCAAAAGGTGAACGAACCATCATGAGAATTCGCCTCGCGTACGGGAAGAATGGTTTGGATGTAGAGGTGCCCGAAAGGAATCTCGCGAAAGTCCTTACCATCGGCACAGTACCCCCGCTCAATCACCCGGAAGGAATCATCGAGCAGTCGCTCCAGAGTCCGATTGGCTCTCCGCCGCTGGGCATGCTCGCCCAGCAGGCAAAAACGGTCTGCATTGCTGTGTGTGACGTCACGAGGCCGGCACCGAACAAGCAGCTGCTGCCGCCCGTGCTCCGGATTCTTGAGCAGAACGGCGTGAAGAAAGAGAACATCACCATTCTGATTGCAACCGGCCTCCACCGGCCGAGCACACCGGAGGAATTGGATTTGATTCTCGGAGCAGACATTCTTGGTCACTGCAACGTCGTTGATCATCACGCGAGCGTTCGTGAAGAACAATCGTATCTCGGCACCACGACGAAGAACACGCCCGTTTATGTTGACAGACGGTACGTGGAGGCGGGCCTCAAGCTCACTGTGGGCTTCATCGAGCCGCATCTCATGGCTGGATTCTCTGGCGGGAGGAAAATGGTAGCCCCTGGATGCGCGGGGGAGGAGACGATCAAGAGGCTCCACAGCCCGGCGTTTCTGGATGATCCGTTGTGCCGTGAAGGATCAATCGACAGCAATCCGCTCCATCACGAGCTTTTGGAGATTGCCCGAATGGTGGGGCATGACTTTATTGTCGATGTCTCGTTGGATGCGGAGAGAAACATTACCGGCATTTTCTCTGGTGAGCCGCGGGCCGCGCACGCGGCAGGCGTGCACGCTGTTCGGACGTTTGTCCGCGCGACCGTCCGGGAACCCGCCGACATTGTTGTCACCACAAGCGCCGGGTTTCCTCTGGATCTGACCTATTATCAGTCGATCAAAGGCATGACAGCAGCGCTGCCGGTCGTCAAGAAGGGGGGCATGCTGGTCCTTGCCGCGGAATGTGCTGAAGGATTAGGAAGCGAGGCGTTTGCCGCGATGGCCACTCGGTTTCGCTCCGATCGCGACTTTGATGAGTGGATTCACCATCACCCCGTGGAAATTGACCAGTGGCAGCTCCAGGAGTGCGTGAAAGCTACACAGCATGCCGATGTCGTTCTCGTCTCTCATGGCATCCACGACGATCAGAAGGCAAGACTGTTTGTCAAGTCTGCAACGAGCGTTACGGAAGCCCTTGATCGTGGCCTGAAAAGATTTGGGCCGACAGCTTCCATTGCTGTGATCCCGAAGGGACCGTACACACTGGTTGAAGTTGATCCCAGCTCCGTTTAGACGTGCACCCGATGCCTTTTTTCAAAAGGGGGAATCTCATAGTCGCGACAACGTGGTTCTTCTCGGCTGTTCTCGCGCCTTTCCCGCTGTGTTTCCTTGACAAACCTTGAGAATTCCCTTATACTGATTTGCGCTTTAATTAAACACTATTCAATTAGCAAAATAGCACCGCTATGGCACTGAATTACACCGTTCCCGCCATCGATCGTGCAGTCAAGGTTCTTGAGCTGCTCTCAGCTTCGCCACGTGGCATGTCGCTTGCCCAACTGGCGCTGGAGACACAAGTTCCGAAAAGCACCATGTTTCGAATCCTGCACACGCTGCATGAAAACTCCGTCGTTGTTGAGGATCCTGAGCGGAGATTGTTCACGCTTGGTATGAAGCTTCTCGAATGGGGTAACGCTGCACTCGCACGAATCGATTTGAAGACGATCGCGCACCCCCATCTCGTGAAACTTGCCCACGAGACGCGGGAAAGCTTCTACCTGGCATTACTCGATCACGATGAGGTTATTTTGGTTGACCACGTTGATACGCCGGAGACCTGGAAGATGGTGACGCGGCTAGGTTATCGCTCGCCATTCCATTGTACCGCGACAGGCCTTGTTCTTGCAGCAGACATGGCGCCGGACGAGGTTGAGAAGATGATTGACCATCATGGTCTCAAACGGTTCACGCCCAAGACAATGACGACACCTGCCAAGCTCAAGAGACGGCTGGCGGAGGTCCGGCAGCTCGGCTACGCTGTCGTTGACGCAGAATATAAGGAGGAGTTGTGCGCCATTGCCGTGCCAATCAGGGATCACACTGGTAAGGTCGTGGTGTCGCTCATGACCGCCATTCCATCAGACCGCAGCAACAAGGACAAGAAGCGCGTTGATGCTCTCATCCAGGTGCTGAAAAACGAAGCTGCAGTCATCTCTAAACGAATTGGGTACACCAGTTAGCGCGTTATGACAAGGAGAAGCACGCGCCGATGCTAGGCTGCCTCGCGTGGCACATCGCGCGTCAAACGACACAGCGAACATTCTCCCCCTCTGCAACTTGACCATATGCACAATATCTCCCTTGGAATCGTAAGCGATGAGATTTCCCCCGACTTCCGCGAGGCTGTGCGCTACGGGGCAGAATGGGGAGTCTCAATCTTCGAGCTTCGAGTCCTGAAAACAGGCCGCATTCCGAACGTAGAGAACGTTGAACTTGAGGATGTCAAGTCCCTTGTGAAACAAGGCGGGGTTCGTATCTCCGCGCTGTCGCCAGGAATCTTCAAACATCCGCTCTCTCAAAGTTCACAGCTGGAAGATGAGCTGGCGGACGTCTTGCCTCGGAGCATCTCGCTGGCAAAGGAATTTGGTGCACCGCTGGTTATTGTCTTCGGCTTCAAGCGGGAGCAAGGCGAGCCAGCAAACAACTTCTGGAAGGCGGTTGATTGGATGCGACGGGCGGCGGAACAGGCGTCGAGGCAGAATACTGTGCTTGCCGTCGAGAACGAGCCCGGGTTCTGGTGCGATTCAGGCGCTAATACGGCTCAGCTGATTGAGGCAGTCGGCTCACCCACGCTGCGGGCGAACTGGGATCCCTGCAACGGGCACGGCACAGACGAGCTCCCCTTCCCCGATGGATATCGAGCGATCAAGAAGTACATCGCCAATGTCCACGTCAAAGACACGAAGCAGGGGGCGCTGATTCAATGCGTTCCGGTTGGCGAAGGAGCTATCGACTGGATGGGTCAACTGGGGGCTCTGGTACGTGATCGAATCGTGAATCATGTCACGATCGAAACCCACTGTCTGCCGTTGGTCGAGAAGTCAAAGCAGAACGTCATCACGCTGAAGAAGTATCTGAGCGAGATACAGAACCGCCAGGAGGCATCGGCATGAGTCTTGTACGCCGTGAGTTCTTGAAAACCGTCGGAACTGGGGCGGTCGCAGCGACGCTTCGACCGTCGCTTGGCTTGGACCAACAGCCGGTTATCACCCAAGAACAGAAGGTCCATCATGATTTCCGAACCAACAGTCCGGGAGTGGAATATTACTGCCTTGGCAACGGGCAGATCCTGGCTGCCGTACAAGTTTCACCGAAGCCGGAAAATGGAACGCACTGCGGCCTGCTATTCATGTCATCGGAGCACTTTGCGCGGAAGATGAGCACGTATCTGTTTCATCCCGAGCGGGGTCTGCAGAATACCAGACTGACGGCGGTGATCGATGGTAAGGGATACATTCCTGAGTATGACAAATCAATCGTGCGTTGGGAGTATCCGGGAAACACCCCGACGATCATCATAGAGTGGGAAACAGACGGTTGCTCGATTCGGGAGGAGCTGATGTGTCCTATCAATGATTCCGCTCTGATCCGCACAGTGACAATTCACAATAAAGGGGCGAGAACGGTTCAGGCCAGCGGAACCATCCTGCTCTATCCCAATCTCATGTATTTCGATGAGTATCACGTTGATCGAAAACGGATGACCTTGACCGCGACCGGCTATCAAGCGATGGAGCTCTTCTCATTGAACGAGTCCACTGTTGGCGACCGTCATCTGAGCATCCGGTTTGGCGACATTCCCGCAGGCGATAAAAAGTCAATCACCATCATCATGACCTTGAACCTGCCACGGAAGCAGTTCGAGAAAAAAGGGCTCCCCAGGATGTTGGAGGAAACAAAGCGCTACTGGAGCAATCGTGCCACCCTGTCGGCAGACCATGACGGACTGAACCACATTTTCAATTGCTCTAAAACCGGTCTTCGAGCTTCGGTCGCTCGATCTGGAAAGATGGATGCCGGGATCTGGCAGTACAACTTTGAGTGGGTGCGGGATAGCAGCATGGTTGCTGTTGGGAGCGTCATGAGCGGTCAAACAGATGCTGCCGAAGCATTGCTCCGCAGAATCCTCGAGCGTTCTGTTGACGATGAAGGGCGAGCCATTGATGCAAGTCGGCACCGGCCCGTGGAGACAATCGAGTTGGATCAAAATGGTGAATTGATCTATGCGCTGTGGATGCACTGGGTATGGACTGGTGACGACTCCATCATCAGAGGATTCTGGCCCAAGGTCAAAGCCGTGGCCGACTATGTGCTGAGGCCGGAATTTCGGGATCATGTCACCGGGCTTCTGAAAAACTCACGTGAGTTCTGGGAGCGTGATCCTTCTTTCGGCGTAAAAGAGGGATATGAACTCGCTTATCAGGTGTGGAACATCGTGGGCTTGGAGATGGTGGCGGAGATGGCGGCTCATATGAAGGAGCCTGCTGCAGCCCGTCGGTGGAGCGAGGCATCGCGTTTGATGAATGACTCATTTTTCCATCATCCAAAATTCTCTTTTGTCGATGATGGCAGACTCATCAAGCGTCGTCTGGCCAACGGTGAGGTTCAAAGGACGTTCGAGCCTCCCAATCGACAGGCAATGCCCCCCGGCGTGCCTCTGAATGTCGAATCAGTGTCTTATATCGATCCTGATGCAGCGAGTGTTCTACCGATTATGCTTGGCATTCTGGATCCGAAGAGCACGATTGGGCTCAAGACGCTAGAGTCGATGGAGTACCTGTGGAATCAACGCTGGACGATGGGAGGGTATGCTCGCTACAATGTGACGTCGGAACCCGATTCTCCAGGGCCGTGGCCGTTTGCGACACTGTTTCTTGCGCGCGCCTACCTTGAAGCCGGCAATGATGAAAAAGTATGGCGGGCTCTCAACTGGCTCCTTCAGGTAACAGGTGGAAAAGCAGGTGCGTGGTTCGAGTGCTACACTGATCGACCCGTGCCACCACTTCCCCCACTCGGTATCGTTATCTGGACGTGGGCAGAAATTGTCATGCTTGTTGTCCATCATTTGCTCGGTGTTCGACCGGGGCCGAAGAACCTCATCATCCGTCCCCGATTGCTCAGTGGGTTGAAAGAAGTGAGCGCGAAGGTTGTTGTCCGCGGACATGATGTCCGTTTGAAGCTCAGGCGCGCAGAAAAGACTCCGGCTGCATACGTCGATGGAAGACAATTTCGCATCGTGGATGGTTCGGTGACGCTTCCTTTGCCCAGGAAAGAGATCTCACTCGAGATGTACATTTGACGCGGAGGGCGAAGTGTCATCTCGACGCATGGAAGAAATTCTTGCCCGAGGAGTGTTTCACAGACAAGAGTAATCGTTTCACGTAAAAGGCTATGCCACTACTCTTTGGCCAGAACTACAGTCGCGAGGAGATACAGAAACGTATCGGGCATCTTCTGCAGGTTGCTGGTGTGCGGATGATGGAATTGCAGGAGGGGAGTGAAGCGGGTCTGCGCATTGCTGACGTCCGGACTGGATCCGGACTCCGGTTTCAGATCTCGCTGGATCGAGGAATGGATATTTCCATGGCGGAGTACAAAGGGATTCCCCTGGCCTGGCGCTCTCCCAATGGGGATGTGCACCCTCGGTATTACGACTCGCGAGGACTTGGCTGGGCACGCTCGTTTCCCGGTGGGCTTATGACGGGCTGCGGGCTCACCTATCTTGGTGGACCGTGTGTTGATGAGGGGGAGGAGCTCGGACTGCACGGCCGGCTTTCGAACACGCCTGCAACGGATGTAAAAACGTCAACTCGGTGGATCGATGATCGGTGTGTCTTCACGGTCAGCGGCGGTGTCCGTGAGAGCACCCTCTTCGGTGATGACCTTGTTCTCAACCGAACGATTGAAGTGGAGTTGGGCGAGTCCATCATCACATTTCGAGACACTGTTGGCAACGAGGGGAGTCGGCGATCGCCGCTGATGCTGTTGTATCACGTCAATCCCGGCTGGCCGCTGGTTGATGACGGCGCCGAATTACTGCTCAACGTAAGCTCGACGATGCCTCGGGATGCAGATGCGGCGAAGGATCTCCAGACAGCGACAAAGATGATAGCCCCTGTCTCCGACTTCAAAGAGCAAGTCTACTTCCACGATCTGAAGGCGGATCACGATGGCATGGTGACGGCCCTCTTGTCCAACAAGAGGGTAAAACTGGGACTGTTTGTACGGTACCGTCAGAGGGAGCTGTCTCGGTTTATTGAGTGGAAAATGATGGGGGAAGGAACATACGTGCTCGGCATGGAGCCTGCGAACTGCTGGGTTCAGGGACGAGCAAAAGAACGGGAACGGGGTACGCTGCAATTTCTCGACCCCGGTGAAGAGAGAGTCTTCGTTCTTCAGATCGGCATTCTGGAAGGCATTGATGCGATCACTCACTTTGCACAAGAGTACAATCTACAATGAATACAGAAAGAGTGAGAGTGGGACAGGCCGGTATTGCGAATCACGGCAGGACCATCGTGAATGCAACACGCGACGCCAGCAATCTTCAATTGATCTCCTGTTTCGACATCAACAGGGCTGCAAATCAGGCGGTCGCTGCTGAATTTGGAGCACGCGCGGCCACAAGCTTTGATGAGCTGGTGTCCGATCCATCGATCGATGCCGTTTTGCTCGTGACGCCAAACCATCTGCACGCTGAACAGGCCCGCAAGGCATTCAGCGCCGGCAAACATGTCTTTGTCGAAAAACCGATTGCCAACACTGTCGCTGAAGCAAAGGAGATGATCGACTTGGCCGAACGCGCCGGTTTGACATTGATGGTTGGGCACAATACCCGGAGGCGCGGAGTGTTTCGTCGCGCAAAGGAATTGCTGGAGCAGCAGCGCATCGGTAAGGTTGCGGCCGTGGAGGCGAACCTCTCACGGCCCGCCGGCATCCAGCCTGGTTTACCAGCATGGAAGGCAGACCCATCCAGGTCCATCCTCCTGCCGATGACACAACTGGGCATTCACTTCGTTGATACGGTTGCGTACTTGCTTGGGCCAATTTCCCGCGTCAGTTGCTTTGCGGCGAATGTCGCGATGCCCGATGGCATCCGTGATTCAGCAGCCGCCCTTCTTCAGCTGGCGTCCGGAATTTCTGTCTCCCTCACCTCCTCCTATGTCTCTGCTGATGCCTATTTCTTGCGGATCTACGGCACCGAGGGGACCCTTCATTGCTCTCCCGTGCAGCTGCGTCTCGAACTTCTCCAAAACGGAGAGCTCAAAGAGGTTCAGGAGGAGGACTTCAGCTCCGAGGGGTTGCAAAGCTTCATCCTTCAAATGAGCGAGTTCGGTGAATGCGTGCTCAAGGGTACAAGACCAGAGACCGGCGGGATGGAAGGCTTGAATGCGCTCGCAGTTATCGAAGCAATGACACGATCAGTGCAATCAGATTCAGTTGTTGAGGTGAAGGACATTTTGCACGGCTGAAGACATGAAATCCACCCGTCGAAAATTCCTTAATACGGCAACACTGGCAACGGCGGCCCTTGCTCTCGGTCCCGGCCAACTCCTTCCGTGGAAGCAGCAAGAGCGGTCAGCGTCAAAGCTGCGGCGGAGACTTCTCTTTGATGAGAGCGATCTCGCGCGCATACGAGAGGCTACACAACACCCGCGGTTCGCACCATACTGGAACTCCATAAGCCATGCCGACCTTGAAGCGGATAGGAGATTCTTGCGCGATGAACTTCGGCTGAACAATCACGTCGCGGATCTGCTGAAGGCGAGACAAATCCTCGAACGAACGTCGTTTGTCTATGCTCTCACAGGAGAAGCACGGCAGCTCGAGGTTGCGAAGCTCGCCATCGATCGTCTTCTGGAGTACAAGAAATGGGACTACTTTCTTGAAGGGGGCGAGCATACGATTGGTCTGCAGCGAGCACCGGAGACGACGATCGCAATGGCCTTCGCCTGCGAATGGCTCGACGGTGCTCTCGGCGACGACGTGCGACGGGAGATCGAGAATCAAATTGCCGAAAAAGGAGCTCCGCCGTGCTATCGGACGTTGTACGGCATGAAATATCCCGATCGCGTGCGAGGGTGGGGGTTCGACCCGGAGAGCGATTACAAGTTCCGATTCGATTTGAGCCGCTGGCCCTTCATTCTGAATTCGACCAATCTCAAAGTCATTCCCATCGCGGGTCTTGGAATTGCTGCTTGCCTGCTGTACGACAAGCATCCAGAGGCACAGCGCTGGCTGAACCTCGCTCTGCAGAGTGCGAAAGCGTTCGCTCCAATGTTTGGATCAGATGGGAGCTATGACGAAGGGGTAAGCTACTGGGGGTACACAGCGCTGCATCTCACGCTTTTTCTCGAGGTGCTCTATCGGACACTCGGCATCGACGAACGCGGCCTGATCAACTATCCAGGCACGGTTCGCTACGGACTTCAAATGTCGATGCCGACAGCCGGGAAGCATGATGACTGCGTAAATTTCGGTGACGCAAGCACCGTTGGCGATGTTTCCGTTGCGGCGTGGGTTGCCCGGAGGCAGCGGGATCCGGTCGCTCAGTTTGTCGCAACATCGATCGGTGAAGTGAAGACGCAATATGGTTTGGTGTGGTTCGATTCATCCGTGGCCGCCAAAAGGCCCGGGTCTGAGCTGTACGACGTCCGCTTTGCGAACGACTGGGTTGTCTCACGCACGGGATGGGATGAACAAGATGCGGTTGCCGCCCTGCGCAGCGGCGGACCGGGCAACCACGAGCACGCTGATCGGAACAGCGTCATCTTCAAGGCGTACGGTGAACGGCTCTTGCACGATCCGTTCAAGGCGGCTTATTCGTACACCTTGCCACACTGGGTGCTAAGAAAGACGGAAGCGCATACGGCCGTTCTGATCAACGGGCGGGGGCATCAATATCACGATGGGCACGAAGGAACGAACGCATCGTGGGCTGAGGCAAAGGTGGTGCAGTACAAACCCTCGGAACGCCATCTTGTCGTTACGAGCGACGCAACAGAAGCGTATCGGCTGGTCAATCCTGATGTTGATCTTGTCCGACGCACGGTGGTGTTCCTGAAACCCGACATCTTGCTGCTGTTTGACAGAATTCGCCTCAAATCGGCAAAGTCGAAAGTCCAGCTCCGCTTTCAGATCTACAATGAGGATGGTCAGGGGAAAGCCGAGATGGGGGAGGCCAATTTTGTTATCCGTCGTCCGCGCGCATCACTCCGGGCATTGCTCATTGCTTCGAATACACTCGCTGTGAGATCTGGTGTTCACGCTGTTCCTCAGGACGTTGGGATCTACCCCTTTGCTGAAGCGGAGGTGAGCGACGCGCTTGACCATCGGATTCTAACGGTGTGCACAGCCCAGCAGGCTGGGAAAGACCACGGAACAGTCTCACACACTGTCGACGATTCATTCTGGATTGTGAAAGTGAGCCACAACGGGCAGACGAAGACGGTAAAGGTCGATGTAGCAGAGGAATTGCCGAGGATAGCAATAATCTAATTGTGATGATCCCATCCTCGCCTTCCCCTGTGAGGGGAAGGGACATATCGTCTTAGGCGAGAAGGGTAGGCTCTGGCTCGAGCGGAGATGAAGGAGAAAGGTCAAACACAAAACCTATGAGACCCTCAGATAAACACTTCGAAGAGGCGCTGAAGCTTATTCCGTGGGGCACACAGACGAATGCTAAGCGCCCTTATCCCCAATTTGAAGGCGCAATGCCGAAGTTCATCGACCGCGGCAAGGGGTGCCGCATCTGGGACATGGAGGGGAAGGAGTACATCGACTTTCGCCTTGCGCTTGGACCCGTGACGCTTGGCTACTGTTATGACGAGGTCGACGACGCTGTGCGTGAGCAAATGAAGAAGGGTGTTCTTTTCAGCATGGCCAGCCCGCTGGAGCTCGAGCTCGCACAACAACTTCACGAAGTTGTTCCCAATGCGGAGATGGTCCGATTTATGAAGACCGGCGAAGATGCAAACCTCTGCAATGTTCGCATTGCCCGAGCGTTCACGCAGCGGGACATGATCCTGACAAGTGGCTATCACGGATACCCTGACTGGTTTGCCGTCGATGAAAGCCCGAAGAACGGCGTGCCGGAGATCCTGAAGGAGTATGTCAAAGTCATTCCTTGGGGGAACTGCGAAGTCGCGGAGCAGCTGATTCGCCAGTATAACGAGCGGATCGCGTGCGTTGTCTCCATTCCTTATGATATGAATGAGGACATCAGCGGCACCTATATCAAACACTTAAGGAAATTGACGCGTGAGTACGGGATCCTCCTGGTGCTGGATGAGGTGTGGACCGGTTTTCGTTTGGCGCTTGGTAGCGCACAAGAATTGTTCGGCGTTGATGCCGATCTGGCGAGCTACGCGAAGGCCATGGCTAATGGCTATCCGATATCAAGCTACCTTGGCAAACGACAGTATATGGAAATACTGAACACCTTCAGGATGACAACGACGTACGCCGGGGAAACACTTTCCATCGCTGCAGCCATTGCCACGCTGAGGATCATGAGGCGGGAAAAAGTACACGGACACATCAATGCCATGGGTCGGCGATTGATGGATGGCTTCAATGCCATCGCAAAGGAGCTTGGGCTTGACGCCTATGCGGCCGGGCTGCCTCCGGCTCCGTTCCTGAAGTTCAACACCCCCGACCCTGATTACAACGAGCGACTCGAATATCTCTGGTTCCGTGAGCTGTTTAAAGAGGGGGTCTTCGTTGTTCTTCGCTGGTTCATCTGCTATTCACACAAGCCATCTGATATCGACAAGACGATCGACAAGGCTCGCATTGCTCTGAAGCGAGCTCTTGAGCTGGAGCCGAAAGAACGCAACACTATCAAGCCGTTCTACTGGTAGCTATGACAACAAATAAACCGCCAAGGCGCTAAGAACGCCAAGTGGTAGAAGTGGAACTGTCTTTGCTCTTGGCGTCTTTGCGCTTCATATATCAGAGTCAATCGATATGAACAACCGAATCTACATCGATTCCTATGCGATGATCGGCAAGCGCGGGCCGAAGGATGTCGAGGCGCGCTGCACGACCGAGGATCTGCTCGATGAAATGGAGTGGTGTGGTATTCACGGGGCATTCGTCGCACACTCGGTGGCGAAGGAATACGATCCAACATACGGCAATCGCATGTTGCTGCACGAGCTCAAGAAGAGCTCACGCCTCTACGGTATATGGGCGGTCATGCCGCATCACACGGGAGAGATGAGGAAGCCAAAGGATCTTGTCAGAGAAATGCTCGACAACGGAATCCGCGCTGCAAAAATGTACCCTCGCGCGCACCGGTATCCATTTACAGTTGACTTCTGCGGCGATCTGCTCCGGGAGCTGGAACGAAACGAGATTCTCCTGATGGTCGAAGGCGGGCATCTCTATAACCCTGACATCCTGGAGCCGAGCAATCAAGTTCTTATCGCAGATCTCGATGCCATCTTGACGAGTTTTCCGAACCTGAGAGTTCTGCTTCAGGCATCACGCTGGGAGTCGACACGATTCACCTATCTGCTGATGATGAAACACAAGAATCTCCATCTTGAGCTCTCCAATCATCAAGGCAACCGGGCAATGGAGGTATTCGTGGGATGGTTTGGTGCCGATCGAATACTGTTCGGGACCGGGGCTCTGGAGAAGTCACCCGGGGCTGCGAAGGCATTCGTTGACTACTGTACATTGAGCGAAGCAGACAAGCAGAAGATCGCAGCCGGCAACATTGCACGGCTTGCGAAGCTTGAACAGCTTCCCCAGACTTATCGAGAAAGGAAACCCGCGGATCCGATTTTAGCCCTTGCGAAAGAAGGGAAACCGTTAAAGACCACTCTCGTCATCGACTCGCATGCACACATTACACACGATAAAGCGGAAGGCGTTGGATTCATTCATCTGCCGCATGGGGATGCGAAGAGCATGGTTGAGCGTGCAAAACTCATGGGCATCAATGCAATGTGCATTAGCGGTTTTCTTGCAGTCTGGACCGATTATGAGGAGGGAAACACCATCGTGTGGGATGCGATGAAGCGGTATCCGCGGTTCTATCACGGGTATGCGACCCTGCAGCCACAGTATGTCAAGGATTGGAAGAAGGAGTGCCGGATCGTGCATCGTCAACACAAAATGGGGGGGATGAAACCCTACTATCCGCGCACGAACATTCCATATAACGATAAACTCTGGGCTCCGTGGTTCGAGTATGGCAATCGGATACGCGCCTATGCGCTGATCCACCCGTCGCCGAATGTTGTTGCAGAGATGAACGACATCGCTCCGAAGTATCCCAACATTGCCTTCATCATCGCGCATTGTGGTGCGTCGTTCCACGATGCTCGACTGGGGATTGAGATAGCTCAGAAGAATCCGAACGTTTACCTGGAGATCACGCTCACTGCGGTCACGTACCGAGTCATCGAGTTCATGGTAAAGCACGTGGGAGCGGACCGCGTTCTCTTTGGCACCGACCAACCCATGCGCGATCCCATTCCGCAGTTCGGATGGATGGCATATTCGCACTGCACCTTCGGGGAGAAGAAGAAAATGTTCGGACTGAACATGCGGAAGATCATCAGAAGGGTAAAGATCTAACCACGCATGAGGTGTGCTGCGCGATATAGTCTTCTGCTGATTGCCACGGCACTCTTGCCATCTGCAACAGCTAGAGGAGAGGGCGCACAGCGGCTTGAGGTGAGTAACGGGCACATCAAGCTTGTGGTTGAGCGCGTCGATGAGGGCTATTCGGAATTGTATTACGTCAGGAAAGGCTCAACCTGGCATTTGCTGCTGACAAGCGGCAGTACGCTGAGGCTCGAACCGGCTCTTCGTCAGGACAAGCAAGATGTTACGATCAGTTTTCAAGAAGCTACCGTAGTGAAAAGGTCAAGGGCTGAGCAGGTTCTGAAGCTCAGTGCGGCTTCCGGTTACTCAACGATCTCGAAAACAATTGGTCTCCGACAGGACGGACGCTTTGTGCGGATTGTAGTTTCGTGCCGGATCAAAGGCACCGCACGGCTTGGGCATCTCCTATCCACATATTCTTTTACACCCCAAGGAAAGAAGCATGCGGAGTATAAGCCGCTCGACTTCATCTTCACGCCTCAGCTGCGGCCGGAGCGTGAGCACGTGATTGCCGATCACACCTTTCGGTCGCCTGCGCTGATGTTGCAGAAAGGCGCATACTTCGCCGCGCTCGTGCCGGATGTCCGCACGTTCGACAGAAAGGTGAGAGCGATGAAGACCGTTGGTGATCTGCAGGTCGAAACAGCTGACAAACCATTCTTCTCCTTCGGGCTGGAAAACTGGTATCCTGAGCCCTACAAGCTGCGGAATACACACTTGTACTACGTTGCTCCCGATTCCCTCGAGCCGACGCTGCGTGACACAACGGTGTCGTATGGTTTTCTCCTTTTTCTCCGAGCCGATGCACCTCCACAGATGGGATACCGAGATGTTGTGAGATATCACTGGAGTCAATCCGGTGCCAACAACATCCAGCAATCAAAGGGCCCGCAGGCAGAGCCATTTTCCAGCTACATCCATAAGGCGTGGTACGAATTCCTGCCGCAGATTGCTCTCGACGCTGAGTACGAAGGACAGCCGATCACACTGCTGCGCCAGGGACGTCTGGCGTGGAGCAATAAGCTGCACCAAGCGGCGGACAATGACAGTTGGTTCAATGTCTGGTTCAACTCCCTCCGAACTGCGTACGGAATGTACATGCACGGCCGCAATGTTGGTGATCAGAGCCTGATACAGCAGGCAAAGCGTGTCCTGAACCTTGCACTTCTTGCGCCGCAGCAGGGTGGCATTGCGCCGTCGATTTTCTATCTGGATAGCACGGGTGGACATTGGGTTGCCGATCACGCATGGGGCGGTATTTCCAACGGCGAGTATCTGCCGATGTTCCATAACGCGTGGACGTGCCACTGGTTGCTGCAATGGAGCGATCTGGCGCCCGAGCGGCGGGACGACATTCTGCATTTCACACGGGCTTTCGCTGATTTTCTTCTATTGAAGCAGCGGCCAAGCGGTATTGTTCCCTCGTGGTTCCATCCGCAGACGCTTGAGCCGGCAGTGGAGCTCCGCGATGAAAATGCAGAGACCGCAGGTGCCGGGTTATTCCTCGCCGAATTCTACAGGCGGACGAGAGAAGCGAAATACCTTGATGCGGCCGAGCGGTGCATGAAGTACATCTTTGAACACATTCTTCCCGAGCGGAAGTGGTTCGACTTTGAAACGTTTTTCTCTTGCTCACGGAAGCCTCTTGGATTTTTTGATTCGTACACCCAGCAGTATCCTCAAAACACCCTTTCCATGCACCAAGCGGCAGAGGCGTGCGCCGAGCTGTATGTATTGACTGGTAACTCGCGGTACAAAGAGAAGGGAGTCGAGATCATCGATTACCTCTGCCTCTATCAACAGGTGTGGAGTCCCCGATGGCTTTCGTGCGAATTATTTGGCGGCTTCGGTGTGCAGAACACAGACGCAGAATGGAGTGACTCGCGCCAAGGATATTTTGCCGTGACGCTGATGAAGTACTATGAAATGACGGGCGAGAGGGAATACTTTGAGCGCGGGGTAGCGGCGCTCCGAGCGATGTTTTCGCTTTTCGAGTCGCCGACCTCGCCGAGAACAGCGGAAAACTACGCCCACTCAGCGTTCGATCAGCCGGCGGGTGTCACGGGCATTCACTGGGGAACGGGGAGTTCGGTCGTGTCCGTCCACCTTATTACGCAGCAGTACGGCGATGCGTACGTCAATGTGAAGGACCAATGGGGAGTCGGGATTGACGGGTGCAGGATTCCGTCTGTCAAAGTAAAGGATGCGTCAATTGCTGTTAAGGTCTTGGACAACGTATCTCACCCGAGATCAATCAGAGTGAAATTCGACAAGCTCGAGAGGTCCAGCTACCACGTATTGATCAATACCAAGTCGTTTGGGAAGCTTTCATCTGCAGAACTGAAGCGGGGAATCGATGTTGCCCTATGAAGCTGCTGCTATGAGAATTTTTCAGAAACAATCACTCCCCCTTTCCCTCCTTATGAAAAAGGGGAAAGCCTGCCCGGTGCTCTGTCACCTTCTGCAATGGGAACGCATTCTGCTTTCTAGAACGCAGGGGGTTACACAAACTGTGCGAAGGCCACTTCAAAATCCAATCTCGATTCTTTTCCTTCTATTGATCAACCTGATCTTGATTGTCCCTCTCTCTGCGCAGCAGGAGACCGTTTACATGTCGGTGCTAAATTCGCGCAGACATCGTATCGGGGCATTAGAAAACCCGACGGTTGGTATCTTTGTCAGCAGAGATGCTGGCTCAACCTGGCAACACAAGGGATGGGAATACACCCGTGCCTTCTATGTAGAGTCAGCTCTGGACGGAGCTATTTGGTCAGCCTGCGGAAACGGAGTGCTCCGTTCGACCGACGGCGGTGCAACATGGAGGATTACCACCGGTTGGGAAATCACGGAAGTGTTGAGAGTCAAAGCTGACCAAAGGAATCCTGGCACGGTCTACGCCGCAACGGCATATGGAATTTTCAAGACAACGGACAGCGGTGAATCGTGGCAGGAGAAGAACCTGGGGTTTCGGAAAGCATTCACGTCGGATATTGTCATCGATCGAACGAACGGCTCACTGCTGTTTGCTGGCACGGAGGAAGGAATCTACCGAAGTACGGATGGGGGTAATCGGTGGTCGCCCGTTGGAGCGAAAGCAAGGGGCATTCGAACGGTCGTGCAGGACCCTCATCGTGCTAAGACATTTTGGGCCGGGACAGAAAATGACGGCGTAGCTGTTTCACGCGACGAAGGGAAGACATGGCAGTCCGCCCATGGCGGCATGAAACATCTAACAGTTTACATCATAACCTTTGACCCTGCAGTTTCTGGGATCGTCTATGCTGGGACACACGGCGGTGGAGTCTATCGGTCCCTCGATGACGGAAAGACGTGGAAACAGTGCAGCAAGGGGTTGAACAATGTGGTCGTTCACTCACTCGTGGTGCTGCCAGCGAATCCGCGAATTATTCTTGCTGGTACCCTCAACGGAGGACTCTTCAGAAGCACAGATGGAGGCGATCATTGGAATTTCAACAGCCAGGAAGAAGGTCAAGTATGGGGCTTGTCAGTGCGATGAAGCGCTTTCCAGCCATAGTGTGCTTGATTCTTTTCGCCGCGCTGTTCGGTGTGAGCCGGGGCCAGCCCTCGTTTGAACAGCGCCGCCTGCGGCTGATCGATGTTGTCAGCGGCGAGCGAGACAGGGGATTCTTCACGGTGACGGCGAAATTCGTTGCTGGCAAAGACAAAGAGTTTGCCCTTCAGATGCTGGATTCACTAACAACCGACGAGAGCATCGGTGGGATGTTTTACTCCTACGCCGCAATCGGTTGCTATCTGACGCTGCATGATCAATTGCCGGATTCGCTGAACTGTAAAATCCGCCGGGCGTTTCGGGAACGTACGATGTACCGTGGTGACACGGAGAATCATTGGGTCATGTATTACACGGGAATCTATCTGGCAGCGCAGACGTGGCCGAATGAGGGTCGCTCGCAATGGTTCAATGGGAAAAGCTCTGAAGAGAACTTCATGGAAGCGGAAGGGTGGTTGAATCAGTGGATCAAGGTTAGTTCCACAATTGGACAAGGGGAGTTTGATTCCCCTACCTACTTCATCACGTTTATCACTCCGGTCCTGACGCTCTATGAGTTTGCGAGGGATCCGGTGATGAGGAAAAAAGCTCAGATGATGGCTGATCTGCTCTTCGCCGATTTTGCCGTGGAGCACCTGAAGGGAAACTACTGTGGAGGCCATAGTCGGGATTATCCGGAGGATGTCATCAATCCCCTCGCTGCACCGGCGGCGCTCTGGGCGTGGCTGTATTTTGGTGAGCCGAAACTGGAACTTTGGCAGGAGACTCGATTTCGGCCCCGCCATCGTGGGGGGTGGGAAACAGTGATCGGGGCGATGAGCTCATATCGTCTTCCCGATATCATATATCAGATTGCGACGGATAGGAGCAAGCCGTATGTGCACACGGAGACCAAGCGAGTTCGCAATGTGATACGTTTCGGTTTGGAGAAAAACTCGCCTGTCTATAAGTACATGTATATGACGCCCCACTATGCGCTCGGTTCGCTCCACGGCGGAATTCTTCAACCAATCCAACAACACACGTGGGATGTAACGTATGTTTCGGATAAGCCCAACAATACAATCTTCACTCTTCATCCATTCTATTCCGGCAAAGAGCTGGCGATGTTCTTCCCCGAAGAACAGAAGTTCCTCGCCGACGAGGTCGATCGTTACCACAAAGTGTACACCAATCCCAAGAAATGGAACTCGAGTTCTCCGTACGAGCAGACATTTCAGCACAAGAATACCATCATCGTCCTCTATGATATCGTCAAGGGTGCAATGCACCCGCACATCGACGGATTCTTTCCAAAGAATCTCGACGAGCGAATTGAGGACGCGTCCGGCTGGATTTTCTGTCGCGCGGGCCCAACATATGTGGCGTTCTATCCTCTGAAGCCTTACCAGTGGATTGAGGAGGATGTGAATTGGCGATGGCGCAGCAAGGAACTCAAGAACGGTGTCGTTCTTGAAGTCGGGTCATCGGACGAAGATGGATCGTTTGAGCAGTTCAAACAGCGAGTAACAAGAGGGAAACCTGAGTTCCAAGGGTTTGACAAAAACCTGACCGTGCAGTACAGGACGAGGTCAGGCGATCGTATGAAGTTTACATTCAACAGGGAGAGGGTATTGAACGGCAAACCGGTGAAGCTCACGGACTACAGATTCTTCAACGGGCCGTTCTTGCAGAGCGACAGAGGGAGCGGGGTAGTAAAAATGACCTACAGGGACAGAGTGAGAGTGCTCGATTTCAACACGGTGACGGTCAAGGAATGATGTCAGTCACGATCACGACGATTTTGCTCTTCTTGTCGGTTCTGGTAGGGGACTGGCTTTCATCGGGTGGCCAGGACGCAAAAGGGCAGAAGAAGGATCAACCGAGCTACTATGCGGCCGTGTTCCTGAATCGCGGGCACGTTTCCGTTGGCGCCTCGAGCAATATCGGCCTCTTCAGACGAGAGGTCGATGACACGACGTGGCGAAACATCTATCATCCAAATTTGTTCACCTTCAGCATCGGGTTGTGGCAGCATGGTCTGACGCGATGGTACTACATTGCTGGAGGCAACGGACTGCATCGTTCGACAGATGGAGGAGAATCTTGGCGTGTCCTAACAGGCTGGCAGACCGAGGAAATCCTCTCGGTTGCGCTGGACCCGATTGATTCAAGCGTCCTGTATGTGGCGACTCCGTTTGGTGTTTTCAGGTCGACGGACAGAGGTAATCGCTGGGAGAAAAAAATCAAGGGGATGAAGAAGTGGTTCGTGCAGCGAGTTATCATCGACTGGAGAGACCGTCGAACGATCTACGCGGCAGCAGAGGATGATCTCTATCGATCACGAGATTGTGGAGAGCAATGGGTTGCTCTTGGCGTTGGTGTGCCGGGGATTCTCACGGTACTCCAACACCCCATTAATCCTTCTGTGCTTCTTGTCGGAACGGACAACGATGGTGTGCGAGTGAGTGTTGACGGTGGGAAAACCTGGAAAGCAGGTCGTGGGATGCCTCAGACAGCGTTCTATGCACTCCGGTCTTCGCGGGAGGGACAAACACTCTATGCCGGTGGATATAAGACCGGCCTGTGGAAAAGCGAGGATGCCGGAGTGACGTGGTTGCTTATTTGGGCAGCTCCGGAAGTTGAGGCGATCTTCTCGATCTTCGTTCATCCTGAAGACTCTCGGCACCTCATTGTTGGCACAAGTGGGCAAGGGGTGTATGAGTCGCTTGATGGGGGAAGGTCCTGGAAAAGCGCTGGTTTGAATGGCGCACACGTCAAGCAGATAGAACTCTATCCCTGAACCACGTTTTTTGTTGAATCCTTCCCTCTCCTAATAGGAGAGGGCTAGGGTGAGGTCACAAGCTCATGAACACTCCTGGTTTCTTTCTTGCAGTCACTTTTTTTTCCATCTGGGCGACAAGCGGATTATTTGCCCAGCACTCTACAGTCTATGCGTCGGTTGTCTCAACCAAGCTCTTCGTCGTAGGCGCAGCGAATCCCAAAACCGGGATCTTTTGCCAACGATCCTCAGGCGATACAACCTGGCAACACGTTGGTCCAACTAACATTCGCGCGTTCGGCGTCGCGGTCCACGCGCCTTCACGTGGTCAGCTGATCTGCATTGCATCGGGGAATGGCGTCCATAGATCAACCGATGGTGGAGCAACATGGAAAATCACGACGGGCTGGCAAATAACAGAAGTCCTCTGCGTAACCATCGATCGCCGGAATCCAGAAATCATGTTCTGTACAACTCCTTACGGGGTATACAAGAGCGGTGACGGTGGCACAACGTGGAAGGAAAAGAACAACGGATTGGTCCAGAAGTTCTCGTCGTCCATTATCATCGATCGTACTCATTCAAACATCCTCTACTGCTCGACAGAAGACGGCGTCTATCGAAGTGAGAATGGCGCCGACACCTGGACGCGCACGGGGTTAAGCGTTGGCGGAGTCCGAGTTGTCGCCCAGCATCCGACCAACGCCGACATTCTTGTAGCAGGCACGGATGATTACGGCATCTACGTGACTCGCAACGGTGGAAGATACTGGGAAAAAAGCGAAGCCGGGTTGGATCATGCGACGTTTTATACCATCGCATTTGATCCGAAGAACCCGCAGACCTTGTATGCTGGGGGATATGTGACAGGAGTCTACAAGTCAACCGACGGCGGAGTGAGCTGGAAGCGAACCAACACAGGCCTGACAAATCTCAATGTGCACTCTCTTGCCGTTGACCCGACGAACAGCGATCGGGTGTTCGTGGCCACACAGTGGGGCGGCGTCTTTCGATCGGATGACGCAGGTGCCACGTGGCGAAACGCCGGACTGAGCGGCTCTCAGGTTTGGACAATCACGGTTCAACTATTCTGAACGAGGAATGTCGACGATGAAGTTTCCAGGATTGCTACTACCGCTCCTTCTGTTCATGCTCCCTTCTGCCTCTGCTCAGATGCTTGACCGAGAGATTTATCTCAAGGAGAATGAAAAGCGCGCGGCTTTCGTCACGTCGGTTTACGACACTTCGCAAGCGGTGGGATACTATCAGATTGCCGCACGGTATGCGCTCAATAAGAATATCGCTCAGGCGGATAGTATGTTTGTCGCTCTGCTCAAGGAGCCACGAGGCGATATGTTCTGGATGATCCCCGTCATCGGCACCTACCTCCACGGCAGGGAGAAAATGTCTGCAGCGACAGATGGAGTTGTTCGACATGCGTGGAAAACGTACGCCCCGTACCGGGGTGATACCGAAAACCACTGGTGTATGTACTACTCGGCTCTTTTCCTTGCGGCCGAGCAATGGCCCAATCTGTCGGGATCAGAATGGTACAACGGGAAGAGTTCCGATGAAAACCGCGAGGAGGCAAAGGAGTACCTCATTCACTGGATGCGAATCACGACGACGATTGGCCAGGGGGAATTCGACTCGCCCGACTACTTCCCCGAATACGCCATGCCGATGATCCTCCTCTCTCAGTTCGCTCACGATCCAGAGATGAAGCAACGCGGGAGAATGATGGCAGATTACATTTTCGCCGATTTTGCCGTGGAGCATTTGGATGGTCAATACATCGGGGGCTTCAGTCGCATTTACCAGCCCGCAGTCTACAAACCGCTGCTCTCCGCCGCCTCTGCGTTTGCTTATCTTTACTTTGGCACAGGAGAGCCGACGAATTCCGGCTGGATCGTCCTCCCGGCTCTTTCAAACTACCAGTTACCCGAGATCATCTACAAGATCGCGATAGATCGGACCAAGAGTTACATCCATAAAGAACGTAAGCGCGTGCGCAACGTCATCCGCTTCGGTGCGGAGAAGAATCCTCCTGTCTACAAGTATTCGTATGTCACGAAGGATTACGGCCTGGGTTCGCTGCACGGCGGTATCCTCCAGCCGATTCAACAACACACGTGGGGCGTGCGCTACACATATGGGAGGCCGTACACAACGATTTTTGGTTTACATCCCTACTGGTCAGGCCTGGAGGTGGGCATGTTCTTTCCAGAAGAGGTGAAAACGCTCATTGCCGATGTCGTGGCATCGAAGGGCACGTACAACAATCCAGACAAATGGACGGGCAGCTCTCTGTACGAGAGAACATTTCAACACAGGAACACGCTGATCGTGCTCTATGATATCGCGCCCGGGACAACCACCGAGCACATCGATGGATTCTTTCCCAGAAATCTTGAAGAACGAATCGTTGATCAGTCGGGGTGGATCGTCTGCAAGGCCGGAGACACGTACGTCGGCTGGTATCCGCTCCAGGGGTACGAATGGAAAGAGGAATTTGAGACCCCCGCAAACACGCTCAGCGACGTTGGCCGGCCGCAGCTTGAGCGGATCAAAGAAACGGGCAACTGGCGGCTCCGGAGCCATAACCTGCAGAATGGGTATGTGATCGAGGTTCGCTCCAAGGACGAGATCGGCTCATTTGACAAGTTTCGAGAGGCGCTGCGGAAGCACATTCCGAAGTCATCGCTGAAACTAGGGGCGGTCTCTGCGCAGTACACGACGCTCAATGGAGACAAGATGGAATTTGCGTTTCCTGAGAAGCGTAGCCTCAATCGAAAATCGATTGACCTGTCCAGAACAAAGCTGTTTGAAGGACCATTTCTGAATGCGGATGTTGGGAGTCAGATGCTCACGCTCACGTACAAGAATCAGAAACGGATCCTTGATTTCAAAAAGCTCAAAATCACGGAGTAGTTCAGAGCGTCATTGTGACTTTGAAGTATATGAATCATCCCCAATATCTCGACGTCGTTGTCGCGGGTTTGGCGGTGGCGGATATCATCGGACGTCCGGTAGACCTGAGAAACCTGCCGAAGCGGGGTGCACTCAAATTGATCGATTCCATCACGCTGACAACCGGCGGGAATGTCTCGAACGTTGGTATCGATCTGGCAAAGCTGGGCTTCAAAGTCGGGGTCATCACGCGGGTCGGCAGCGATGCGCTTGGCCGGTTCGTGACTCAACACTACCGGGCCTTTGGCATTGTCACAAAAGGGGTCATCGTGGATGCCAAAGCGCAGACCTCAGCAACCATGGTGAGTGTCGATAAGGACGGTGAGCGGACGTTCCTCCACACACGCGGGTGCATGAAACACTTTCGCGCCGACGATGTGCTACGTCATCTCCCCTTGCTCCGCAAGGCAAGTATGCTTGCGATTGGTTACCTCGGGTTGCTTCCGGAGACCGAGCGAGAGTTCAAGAGATTGTTTCAGACGCTGAAGACAAAGACGACGCTCAAGATTCTCCTTGATACTGCAGCGGCGCCGCGTGTCACGTCAAGAATGCTGAAAGGATTTCTTCCCTACGTCGACTACTTCATTCCCAGCCATGAAGAGGCGATGTTGATCACAGGTCGCAGGACACCGGAAGCGATTGCGCGGCATCTGCTCGCTGCGGGCGCCCCGCACGTTGTGGGTGTCAAGCTTGGATCGAAAGGATGCTTCATCGCGACGCATGAGCGCTCGGAATATATTCAGGCGAAGCGGGTCAGGCAAGTGGTTGACGCGACCGGGGCTGGAGATGCATTTGTCGCCGGCTTTATTGCTGCCACCATTCGCGGTCTTGACGCATTCAAGGCTGCGCGTGTAGCAAATGCGGTTGCCGCAGGTTGTGTAACCGCCGTTGGCGCATCAACAGCTATCCAGGCGTTTGAAGAGTATGTGTAGTATCTGCCCTTACCCCGGGCCTCGCTCGCCTAGGGAAAAGGATCCAGGGCAAGGTTCTTGAAAGATATGAAGCCAACCTATCACATCGTCTCGCATTCACACTGGGATCGGGAATGGTATTTTCCTTTTGACCGTTTTCGAGCCATGCTCGTCGATATGGTCGACGATCTGCTTGAACTGTTCGAGCGGAATCCTGAATTCAAGTCCTACACGCTCGACGGCCAAATGGCAGCTCTGATGGATTACCTCGAAATTCGTCCGGACCGCGCGCAACGTATCCGGGAGCTCGTGGAAGCGAAAAAGCTGTTCATCGGGCCGTGGTACATTCTGAATGACGAGTTTCTCTCGAGCGGCGAGTCGCACATCCGGAATCTCTTGTTCGGTTTCCGCTTGGGCGCGCCGCTCGGTGGCGTGATGAAGGTGGGTTACATGCCTGATCAATTCGGCCACATTGCGCAGATGCCGCAAATCCTTCGGGGATTTGACATTGACACCGCCATGATCTATCGCGGCTTCGGCGGTGAGCGAGGCCAGGAGTTATCCGAATACTGGTGGGTGAGTCCCGATGGGACGCGCGTATTGATGCATCATCTGCCAAAGGACGGATATAGCGCAGGATACTTTGGCACCGAGGACGAGCAGATCATACTACAGAAGTTTGAGCGCATCCGAAGGGAACTTGATGCCCGCGCTACTTCATTACAGCGGCTGTTCTTCAATGGTGGCGATCATCATTGGCCCGACGGAGCCGTCACGACGGCTATCGAGGTTTTGCGGAAGCACCATGATGCGGAGATTGTCCACAGCAATTTTGTGGATTACTTTGACGCTCTCAAGAAAGAGATGAAGGGTGGAGAGAACCTACCTCAGCTCCGTGGCGAGACACGATTTGGATATCGTCATGCGTTTGCCGTGTTGGGAGGAGTGTTCTCCAGTCGAATGTACCTGAAGCAGTTCAACGCGGAATGCCAGACGATGCTCGAGCGCCACCTTGAGCCGTTGAACGTCCTTGCGTTGCTTCAAGGTATGCGGAGCAAGACGCCGCAGATCGAACAGGCCTGGAAGTACGTGATTCAGAATCAAGATCACGATGCTATTTGCGGCACAAGCGTGGATGAGGTGCATCAGGAAATGGTTGTGCGGTACAAGAAGGCAAAGCAGATCGGTGAGCATGTAAAGGCAGAATGCTTTGCCCAGCTGCTGCCGTATGATGAAGCGGCTCATAAAGATGAGCGATATGTGTTCGTATTCAATCCATCACCATTCGTTCGAAGCGACGTTCTTGAGACGAACATCGAATTCTATCTGCAGGATGTCGTTGTGGGATTGAACCCGGAGGTCAAAGTAGCTGGCAAAGCTCTGCCCATCAAGGGCTTCAAATTGCTTGACGCCCGGGGCAATGACGTTCCCTATCAGTTTCTCAATCGTGAGGAAGCTTTCGGCCTCACTTATTCCAAGCACGATTATCCTCATCAGACGCTTGTCGATCGCTTCTCCATCCTTGTTGCGGCTGACGATGTTCCGCCGCTCGGCTGGAAGGGTCTGAAGGTTGTTGCAGCAGAGGCTTTTCCTCATTACAGCTCGCTCGTCCGCAGCGGCGAGTTTTTCATTGAAAATGACTTCCTGCGAGTTGAAACGCAGGCGGACGGCATGGTAAGGATTGTTCATAAGGCCACAGAGACGCTCTATCAACCGATGAATCTCTTCGAGGATTCCGGGGACGTAGGTGATGAGTATACGTACTCCTATCCAGAGAAGGATGAATGGTTTTATTCGCATCAATTTCCAGCGAGAACGTGTCTCCTCGAGCAAGGACCTCTGAGGGCGGCACTGAAGATCGAGCATCGAATACAGCTCCCACAATCTGCTTCAGCTGATGAAAAGAGGCGTTCATCAGAAAAAAAGGAGTTGCTGATTACAACAGTTCTCTCACTGACATCGAGATCGCAGAGACTTGATGTCAAGACAACGGTGCACAACACCATCAGCGATCACCGGCTTCGCGTTCTCTTTGCTACAGGGGTTGACACGAGCAGATCGCTGGCTGAAACACCGTTCGCTGTTGTTGAACGGGAGCACCGAGACTACGATGTGTCGCAGTTTCCCTTCGAGCACCCGGCGAGAGTTGCACCAATGCAGCGGTTCGTGACGATTCGGGATGCGAGGAAGGGGTTCACGCTGATCGTCAAAGGACTGCCAGAGTATGAGCTCAAACTGGATGACCGGGGCACGCTCGCCCTGACTCTCTTACGGTGTGTTGGCAAACTCTCTGGAAGAAACTTGATCACGCGACCGGGGGGAGCGGCTGGCTGGTGGAATGAAACACCCGAAGCGCAATGCCCCGGCACCCATACCTTTGAATACTCGCTGTATCCTCATGCTCCGTCTGAAGCAGAAACATGGTCATCGATCTTGAAGGAGGTTGAGGAGTGTACCGTGCCGCCCCATGTCATCAAGCGGAAGAACGACCAGAACAACCTTGCGACTTCGTTTCTTTCCATACATCCCGATCATCTTCTCCTGAGTGCGCTGAAGGAAGCAGATGATCGCAACGGTGTGATCTTGAGGCTTTGTAATCCCGTGGCGTTGGAAACAGAGGGGACGATCCATTTTCAACGGACAGTTCAGGAGGCTCATCTCACAAAGCTCAACGAAGAGAACATCGAATCCCTGGATATCAACGGTGGTCACGAGCTGCGGGTCACCGCGAAGCCATATCAGATCGTGACAATCAAGCTGAAATTCTGATCGCTCAATGTTGTAAGGGCTGCTCGGCAGCAGAACTTCCTTGCAGCGCGTAATCGTCAATAATCAATTGTCAATCGTAGATTGGAAATTGTCACATGTCTACTCTCCCAGGTAATCAACTTCGCACCAGCAGGATCTTGAATCCTGAATCAGGCAACGGGATTGTTGTTGCGATTGATCACGGGCTGTTTATAGGTCCGCTTCCCGGTATAGAGAATGCAGGTAAAGCAATTGACACGCTCCTGCCGGGTCAACCGGATGCGATTCAAATGACGCCGGGCATCACGCGCGCCAATCTCCATAAATTCTATGGCAAGAATAAGCCGGGCATTGTTGTTCGCCTCGACGCAACGAATATCTGGCGTAAGAAGCCTCCCCCAAAGGAAGGGTACTACACGTATGTCGCTTCCGTGAAAGACGCCGTGCAGCTTGGAGGTGACGCTGTGGTAACATTCCTCTTTGCCGGATATGATACGGACGCGCAGGAGGCGGATAACTTACAGACGTTAGCAACGATAGCAGCTGAAGCGCGTGGGTACGGGGTACCGTTCATCGTTGAGCCGCTCGCAATCCAGAAAGGTGCCAGCGTCGTGCGGGATTTTGAGATTATGAAACTCATCATCCGCATGGCATCGGAGATTGGCGCAGATCTGATCAAGGCCGATTTTCCCGAGTCCAGGCAACAATTCGAGGAGCTTGTCGGCATTGCCTCGGCGCCGATTTTGGTGCGGGGAGGACCAAAGATGGACTCCGATCAGGAAATGCTGCAGATGGTGAAGGATGCAATGGATTGTGGGGCGAGGGGCATTGTCTTTGGCCGCAACGTGTGGCAGCATGCGATTCCGGCGAAGATCCTTCGTGCGCTTGCCGCGATTGTGCACGAGAAACAGAGCGTCGCAAGAGCGCTTGAAGCTCTCAAATAGAACGTCGCCATTGCTCTAAAAGGAAACAAGCTATGCCAAAAGAAATTCGAATCGGCATGATCGGCTTCGGACAGATGGGGCGCATTCATTCGTATGCCTATCGCTCCATCCCGCTGTATTATGACGGCAACCCGTGCAAGATTACGCTCAAATGTGTTTGTGATACGAAGGAGTCCCTTGCCAAAAAGGGCGTCGAACAAGCCGGGTTTGAATCGTATACGACCGATTACCGTGAGCTCGTTACGCGCAAGGACATCGACGTTGTGAACGTCTGCACGCCAAACAAGATGCACAAGGAGGAAGTCATTGCCGCGCTGAACAATGGCAAGCATGTGTATTGCGAGAAGCCGCTGGCCTTCAATGAGGCTGAAGCAAAGGAAGTTGTCGTCGTCGCAGATCGATCAGGGCTGAAGCACCAGATTACAGCCGAGTATCGGTTCATCCCGGCAATCATGAAGGCGAAGGAGCTTATCAACGCGGACTTTGTGGGGCGCGTGTTCCATTTTCGCGGGTTCTATCTGCACTCGGGGTACATTGACCCCAAGCGCCCGCGCGAGTGGCGCTTGCTCAAGGAGATGATCGGAGGAGGCGTGCTCGTCGACCTCGGGCCCCACATTCTTGACATCATGCACTATCTCGTCGGAGACGTTGATGAGGTCTCGGCAACGATGGAGACATTCTTCAAGGAACGGCCGCTGCCGGACGATCCGAAAAAGATGGGCAAGGTGGAAGTCGAAGACGCCATCACGGTGGTGCTGAGGTTTAAGAATGGAGGGATTGGGATTGCAGAAATGTCCAGAGTAGCGACGGGAGCGGAAGACGAGATGCGCTTTGAGGTTCATGGTCAAAACGGTGCGCTGGCGTTCAATCTCATGCAACCGAATAACCTCTTAGCTTTCAACGCACGCGAGCCGAAAGGGGTGCAGGGCTTCAAGAGCATCAGCACGGTCCAGAAATATCCACCCCCGGCAATCATGCCGGCACCGAAGTTCACGATGGGCTGGGTTCGATCACACATTGCCGCTCTCTACAACTTTCTTGATTCCATTGTGAACGACAGGATGCCGTCACCGAACTTCCACGATGGGCTCAAACTTCATCATTTAATGGAGTCAATCTACAGGTCGGTAGAGAAGAAGGGTTGGACAAAGGTGTGATTTCAGACGAGGGCTCGGGGACAATCGAGCTCCCGGCGTGACGAAAAGGAACGGAGCTCCGTTCCACCATGGGAGGGAGCTACGGCTTAAGTAAGTAGGAGGAATACAGACACGTATGGCGAAGACGTTCACTGTGCAGCGCAACCTCGATCTGCTGGGTCGGTACCGGTATACTGAAATCCAGTTGATGGAATTGATGGGGAGCTGGGCGTACACGATGGTGGACCCAGAGATCAAGATTGGCTATGGCCGTCAGATGTTTCAGGACTCTGTTCATGCCGATCTCCTTGGGAAGCGCATCCCCGAGCTGAAAGGCCGTTCCCAACATTTCCATTCTATTCCACCGAGCGACGAATTCGTGAAGTTGCTTGAAAAGATCTGGGCGACGCAAGACGAGCTGCTGCGGAGGGTTGCATTGTATCGTGTCCTCAAGCCTGAGCTCGTCAGAGTGTATCGCCACCACCTCGACCACCTTGAACTCCCTGCGGATGAGCCCACCGCGTATATCCTGCGGCATATTGCCGACGAAGAGCACGATCATGTGGAGTGGGCTGACAAAGTGATAGACCGGCTCATTGCGACGTCACGCCGCGGCGATGAAGCGGGGGCTTGGCAGAAGGAGCTAGAGGCAGACCTTCAGAAAGCAGGGGGAGTTTTGGGTGAAGGGAAAAAACCGGGAACCTATGCGTTCACAAAAACGCACCCGTACAGCAAGCTGCCCGCCCGGGATTCACGCTGGAACATCATTGAGAAGCCGGAGGAATTCACCGAGAAGAACTGGTCATTTGACACGACGGAGGGGAAACTGCACTTGCTCCACGACCTGATGAATAGCGAGTTTATCACTGTCGAGCGCATCCTCGCGGATTTCCCCGAAATACCTTGGCAGATGAAAATGGATATGGCTCGGCAGGCATGGGATGAGGCACGCCATGCAGAGATCGTTCAACGCCGGCTGGAAGAGCTCGGGGGCCACGTTGGCATGTTTCTGACAAGCTGCTTCGGCTGGGAGCAGGACGTCAACCGCCCCGACCCACTGGAGCGCCTCGCGCTCTCCAACATGACGTTTGAGAGCGAGAGCTGCAAACACCTCCGCGACTGGATTGCGAAGGCGAAAGCAACCGGGGACACCAGATCGCAACAGCTCGTGGTTTTCTTCTTGCCGACGAGGTCAACCATGTTCTCTATGGCATTCACTGGATCGATGAATTGACAAAGAACGATCCAGAGCGACGGAAGCGGGTGCTCGCGTATCCCGACCAAGTACTGGCGGATCAACACCCCGTTGGAGTGTATTTCAAAGAAACGATCAACGTTGAAACGTCAAAGAACATCTGAGGTTATTGAAAGAGGGACAATGAAAGTCGCACAATTTGAGGATTCGCAGGGCTTCTGCGTTGGTGTGCAGCTCAACGGTCGATGGATTAACTATTCCGATGCTGAGGCTGCGTATACATCGATCACACAACGAGTCGTCGTTGAGCCAACAACGACGATCCTTCAGCTTCTCGAGGAGGGAAGGTTCGATCCGCGCGAGTTCAAAGTCGTGCTTCAATTTCTTCAACAGCACAAACTCGTGCATCAGTACATCATCAGCAAGGAGGCCGTTCTCAAGGCACCCATTTTGCGGCCTCCAAAAATCGTTGCTCTGGGGTTAAATTATGCGCTCCACGCGAAGGAAGGACGCCTCGCCGTCCCAAAGGAGCCGATTATTTTCGCGAAAGCAGGCTCGTCGGTGATCGGGCCGGATGAGCCGATTCTGTTGCCTCGCGGATTAGGACGAATGGATCACGAGGTTGAGCTTGCAGTGGTGATTGGCCGTCGTGCAACTGAGGTCAAGAAAAGGGACGCGCTCGCTCATATTGCTGGTTATACGGTTGCCAATGATGTCACGGCTCGGGACCTTCAGTCCAAAGATATCGAGGACAAGCATCCGTGGTTTCGGTCGAAGAGCTTCGACACGTTCACGCCACTTGGACCATGGATTGTGACGGCTGATGAAATTGGCTCACCCGTTCGTCTGAATCTCGAGTGTCGGGTGAATGGGAAGGTTCGCCAGAAAGCAAACACGCGCGACATGGTGTTTAGTATCCCTGCACAAATTGAGTTCATTTCAAAATACATCACGCTCGAGCCGGGTGATATCATCTCGACGGGAACTCCGCAGGGAATTGGGCCGATCAAACATGGCGACACTATTGTCTGCCGCATCGAGAAAGTTGGTGAGTTGAGGAATTCAGTCCTTAACCGATGAAGATCGATCGCATCACACTGACGCATGTTCACATCCCGTTGGTTGAGCCATTTAAGATCAGCAACGGAGAGGTAAGCGAGAAGGACGGGATCCTCGTAGGGGTTCACAGCGAAGGAGTAGTTGGGCATGGTGAGTCATCGCCGATGTCTGGAAGTTTCTATTCCGAAGAGACTCCAGAATCGGCGTGGGATTGTCTGGTACAGGAACTTATACCGCGGGTACTCCGAAAGAACCCCAATTCCGTTAAAGAGGTCAACACGATTATCAACGAAGTTCCCGGAAACTTCTTCGCGAAAGCCGGCATCGAGACTGCGTTCTGGGATCTTGATGCGCTCCGGTGCAAGATGCCGCTTTGTCAGGCGCTCGGCGGGGAGAAAACACAAGTCGAGTCCGGGCTTGCTGTTGGGATTTATCCGACGATTGTGAAATTGCTTTCCACCATTGAGCGCTATCTCGCGGAGGGTTACAAGAGGGTCAAGATCAAGATCCAGCCTGGGTGGGACATCGAGCCGCTGCTCGCTGTACGCGGTGAATTTGGCCGAATCCCGCTCATGGTCGACGCAAACTGTGCCTATAGCCAGAAAGACCTCACTTACTTACAGGCACTTGATGATTTTGAGTTGATGATGATAGAGCAGCCCTTGGCGAAGGATGATCTGGAGGGACACGCGAAACTTCAGGGGATGATCAAGACCCCTGTTTGCCTTGACGAAAGTGCGAAGGATGTGGTTGCAGTCCACAAGGCAATCGAGATGAAAAGCTGCGGGATCGTGAACATCAAAATTCAACGCGTTGGTGGCTTGAGGAATGCAGTACAGATCCATGACCTCTGCAAGGAAGCAAATATTCCCGTTTGGGCGGGAACAATGCCTGAGCTTGGCATTGGAGGTGCTCAAACGATTCATCTTGCCACGCTCAGCAACTTCAAGTTTCCGACGGATGTTGAATCATCGCAGCGCTGGTTCGTTGACGATGTTATCGATCCGTTCATTGAAGTGCGGAATGGTATGATTGACATTCCGCAGGGCATCGGGAATTGCTACAGGCTGGACGAACGCAAGGTGCGGAAGTACAAGCTCCGGGAGGAGAAATTCGGGTAACTGAACCTCACCGTTTTCCTCTCCTAATCCCGATTGACAACATGGGGGGCACGAAAAGGAGGAGATGGGACGAATGAATCCCTCCCCTTACAGGGGAGGACCAGGGCGGGGTCACAAATCAATTTGATGAAGCTTGAAATCAGATTCAAGATACATACTTGTCATTCTTCTTCTCTCATTACTTACAATGAGTGCTTATTCACAAAATGTGAACTGGGTTGAGTCAACACTCTCCTCGCTAACGCTGGAGGAAAAAGTGGGTCAGCTCTTCGTTGCCGATCTGGTAGCGGTCTATTCCCACAAAGAAAGCCCCAACTTCCTTCTCGCCAGGGAGATCGTCCGCAAGTACCGAGTCGGTGGCTTTGTGATTGCCGGCGGAACTGTCACCGATATTGCTCTCATGACCAATGAACTCCAGCGGGAATCAAAGACACCGCTGCTCATCAACGCTGATCTTGAGGCCGGTCTTTGGTACAATCATCCGTATCGCTGGATGCGAGGCAGGGGACCGGAGCTGCCTCGTTACGTCGCGGGAGGGGGAACAGTGTTTCCTTCGTTGATGGCGATCGGTGCAACCGGCAACCCTCAATTTGCGTACGAGCTTGGCCGAATTACAGCACGGGAATCGCGCGCGGTCGGCATCCACTGGACAAACTCCCCCGTCGTGGATGTGAACAATAATCCGAAGAACCCGATTATCAACACGCGCTCATTTGGAGAGGATCCCGCGCTCGTGGCAAGGATGGTGGAGGCCTGCGTCCGCGGCCTGCAGGAAGGGAACATGATGGCAACGCTCAAGCATTTTCCCGGCCACGGTGACACTGAAGACGATACCCACATGAAACTTCCAGTCCTGCCATTTGATCAGGCACGCCTGGATTCTGTCGAGCTTGTTCCGTTCAAAGCCGGAATCGCTGCCGGCGCGAAGGCGATTATGACAGCGCACATTGCCTTGCCAAGGCTCGATTCCGTGAAGCGTCCTGCTACGCTCTCACCAGCGATCATCACAGGGTTGCTGCGAGGGAGACTCGGCTTTCAAGGGCTCGTGATCACTGATGGCATGACGATGCAGGGAGTGACGGATCACTATAGTCCGGACGAGGCTGCCGTGCTTGCCATCCTCGCGGGGATCGATGTTCTTCTGGTCCCGGAAAACTTTGCCCAGGCGTACGACGGTGTCCTTCGTGCGATCAAGTCGGGTCGCATCAGCGAGGCTCGCATCGATGAATCGGTGCGGAGAATTCTCGCTGCGAAGGCATGGGTCGGGTTAGATCGGCAACGCCTTGTTGATGTGGAGAAGGTCTCAAGTGAGGTGGCGGCGCCGGAGTCCGAATCGGTTGCAGATTCAATGTTTAACAACTCGATCACCCTCTTACGAAACAAGGGTGGACTCTTACCCCTTTCGAAAAAGACGCGTGTGCAGATCGTCGTCGTAACGGACGAGCCAATCCTTCAAACGGGAGATGCCCTCAAGGAGGTTCTCGAATCGCAACTCAAATCGGTCTCGCTCTCGCGCCTCTGGAATGAGTCGTGCGGGGAGGCAATCGAGCGAGTGATGAAGTCGTCCAGCCAGGCCGATGTCGTTGTTGTCAGCGTGTATCTCTCCGTTGGATCATGGAAAGGTCAACTGGGCTTTTCGAAGCAGTTGCAGCAATTTTTCTCCAAAGTCGCGAGAATGAGAAAACCAGTCATCACCATTGCATTCGGCGATCCATATGTGTTAGGGGAACTCCCGACAACAGACGTTGTTCTGGCGGCCTATACCGGGTTAAGGCAATCCGAACAAGCCGTTGGGAAGGCGTTGATTGGCTCAATCGAGATCACGGGGAAGCTACCCGTGACGATTCCAGGGAAGTTCAAGTTGGGTGAAGGTGTTCACTTCCGATCATCTCAACGCACAAGAAAGTGACTATGTCGCTTACTACTTCATTTGTTGGCTTCACCCTTCAAAGCCCCGTGATGGTCGCGTCAGGGCCGGCAAGTCACGATGTCAACCAAATTCGCCTTGCGGAAGAACAGAAGGCGGGCGCGATCGTCTTGAAGACCGCCTGCTCGGATAAATACGAGCATATGCGCTACTGGCCGAGGCCTCGGTACAAGCTGCTTGACTGGGACAAACAGATTGCCGGTCGCTCGAAGATGTTTAGCCTCTATTCGTATGAGCAAGGGTACAGCGGAACGCTCAACGATTATTGGAACTTCATCAAAGCGTGCAAAGAGCACGCAACGATTCCGATCATCGGCAGCATCTTTGCCGACGAGGCGAAGGATTGGGTGCAGATGGCCATCAAGGTCGAACAGAGTGGCGCAGATGCGATCGAGCTCGACATTTCCTCGCCCCATCGACCGGGAAGCCTCGGTTTTGAATCGACATTTGTTGCAGCAATCGAAGGTGTTGTGAAGGGGGTGAAGATTCCTGTCTTGGTCAAGCTTGCGCCAGGCCCCGAGGTTGTGCATCAATGTATCACCGCGCAGGAATGTGGTGCTTCGGCGGTGACGCTCTGTAATCGTATCCGTGGATTCGATCTTGACATCGAAAGCCAGCGCCCGATTTTGCACGGCTACTTCGCAGGGGTGGGCGGGCCCTGGGCTAAGTACTATACGTTCCGGCATGTCGCGGAAACAGCTCAGGCCATCAAGATCCCGATCAGTGGGACAGGCGGCACGATGTCGGGTGAGGATGTCATCAAATATGTTCTCCTCGGCGCTACGACGGTACAGATTCTCTCTGTCATCCTCATTAATGGATGGGAGTCGATCGCGCGCATCAATAATGAAATCGAGGACTATCTCGAACGGAAGGGACTGCAATCGCTGGATCAGATTCGGGGCAAGGCGCTAGAGGCGATGACGCATCCGGATGAAATCATTCGGTGGTCGGGTGAACCCAAATCCGGCGCGCGCAACGTGTGGAAAACCAAGACCTGAGTTCATAGATCATCGTGACATCACCTTCTTGCATTGGCCTTTGTTTCATCGGGGCCATCCTTGGTCCCGATAGCGTGATGGGTGGCCTGCTCTTTCCGGTGCGGTATCGAAAGCTTGACAGGGCAGGTGAGTTGAAGGGTGAGAGAACTCAATACGACAATGTCGACACCGAGCACAAAATACCCCGGTCTTAGTCCTCTTCCACCTCCCTTCGTGAGGGACTATCCTCCGATTGCACAGGTCGTGGAGGAGGAATGTATCGCCTGCGACCGCTGTCCGCCGCTCTGTTTCTTTGATGCGCTGATCATGGAGGATCGTCACCATCACAAATACGAGCGGATAGCCGTGGTGATACCAGGGAATTGTACTGGCTGCGGGCTGTGCTTTGAGGCGTGCCCGGTCGATGCAATAATCTGGATGCCGGACAAGGAGCAGGTACAGCCTCATCCGAAATCGGCGCCTCCAACAGTGGAGGATCAAGATCTATGAGAGTGATTGACCTTACACACCCTATCAGCGGGGAAATGCCGGTGTATTTCCCGTGGCATCCAAAAACCGAGGTGGTGAAGACGGCGAACTACAAAGAGCATCGCTGTGAAGTCACCCGATTAACCATCGGGAGCCACAGCGGAACGCATATTGACGCGCCGAGCCACGTGTTTGAAGGCATGCCAACGATGGATCAGTACGACCCACAGCTGTGGTTTGTAGACGCGCAGGTGCTCGATTTTACCGGTCGAGAGCCTCGCAGGGAAATCACCGAAGAAGAAATGCGAGCGAAGCTGAAGAGGAAGCGAATTGCCGTTGTGGTGAAGACTGGGTGGGATGCGTATTTTGGCAGGGAGGATTATTACGAGACGTATCCACCAATTTCAAACCGAGCAGCGGAGTTCCTGGCCGCGATGGAAATTCCCGTGCTTGCCGCCGACACGCCGTTCACGCTTGACGTTCATTACATTCTCTTGAAAAACGGAATTCCTCTCATCACAAGTCTTAATCATACCGCTCAACTTCGAGAAGGAATGATCAAGCTGATCGCTGCGCCATTGCTCATCAAGGGTGGTGACGGCGCTCCAGCACGCGTACTGGCCGTGATCGAGTGAGGTTGAACGTGGAACCTGTTGTCCGATTGCTTGCCGATCTCGTCGCGATTCCCAGCGTGAACCCAATGGGGCGAGCACGCAGTGGCAACGAATACTCAGAGCAATCGCTTGCTGAATTCATTGCTACCTTGCTCAAGAAGCACTCCGTTGATGCTGAGTTACAGCAAGTCGGACCAAATCGACCCAACGTGATTGGGTACATCGATGCGAAAGCTTCACAGACGCTGCTGCTCGAAGCCCATCTTGATACTGTTCACTCGGACGGAATGACGATTGATCCATTCAGCCCGTTGATCCGTGACGACAAGTTGTTCGGGCGAGGGTCGTGTGACACGAAGTGCTCGATCGCAGCCTTCCTGCAGGCGGTCGTCAATGTTGTGCAGAGCCATCGGCAGCTTGACTACAATACTCTCCTCCTGTTCGTCTCCGATGAAGAGTATCGCTTCACGGGAGCGATGCACGCAGTGCGCAACGGCTTGAAAGCGGATGTTGGGATCGCGGGGGAGCCAACGCAGTTAAGGGTTGTCAGGGCACACAAGGGTGTGACCCGATGGAGGATTGTCACGAAAGGCCTCGCTGCTCATTCGGCGTATCCTGATCGAGGAAAAAACGCGATCTACGCAATGTCGAAGGTGATCAAGAAGCTTGAAGAGTATGCGGCTGAGCTGCCGCGCAAGAAGGGTCATCCGATGTTGGGGACGCCAACACTGAGCGTGGGTGTGATCGAGGGCGGTCAGGCTGTGAATATCGTCCCCGACAAATGCTGGATTGAAGTTGACCGCCGCACGCTGCCGGGTGAAAACATTGAGGTTGTTCTGGACCCCGTAAGGGATCTTCTTCGGAATCTTCCTGACTGGGAGTTCGAATCCCCCTATCTGTCGGTAGCTGGAATGGAGGTGGCTGAAGACTCCCATATCGTGCAGATCCTTGCTCGCTCAATCAACGATGTTCTCGGTTCGGTGACAATTGAAGCGGCCCAGTATGCAACCGACGCAGGGATCTACAATGGCGCCGGCATACCGACGGTGGTGTTCGGGCCCGGGGATATCGCGCAAGCGCACACGGACGCCGAGTTTGTCGAGCTGCAGCAAGTCCGTCAAGCTGTCAACATTATTCAGAGGCTTCTGGCACCGTGATTCTTGGCTTGGATATCGGAGGAACAAAGACGGCGGTTATCCTGGGTACTCGCCGTGGTGAGATACACTGGCGAAAGCAATTCGCCACAGCACCGCGCCGAGGATTCCAGGCTGTTCTCGAGGAGCTCACGACAACGATGCGGGAGGGAATGGGGCAGTCACCCGATCCCGTTGAGGCAATTAGTGTCTCGATAGGCGGACCGCTGGATGTCCTTCGAGGAGTCATCAAGTCTCCGCCTAATCTACCGGGATGGGACAACATTCCTCTCAAACACCTGCTGAACGATCGATTCTCGCTTCCAGTGTATGTGGAGCACGATGGCAATGCGGGCGCGCTGGTGGAATTCTATTTTGGGGCGGGGAGAGGTTGCCGCAATCTCGTTTTTATTACCATGGGAACAGGATTTGGAGCGGGGCTCATTCTCGATGGGAGGCTGTATCGCGGAACGAACGATACCGCCGGCGAGATCGGTCACATTCGAATAGCAGAGGATGGCCCGCTCTGCTATGGTAAGGCAGGATCGCTGGAGGGATTCGGAAGTGGAACGGGGATTGCGAAGTTGGCTCAAATCATGTTCCCGGCTTTGTGGAGTGAATCAACAACTGTCGCAGAACTCTACTCTTCGTACAAAGATGGTTCGCAAGAAGCGCGTCGGGTCTTCGAGCGCGCGGCTCTGTACATCGGCCGCGGGTTTGCGATACTTGCTGATTTGCTCAACCCGGAGCGCATCATCCTTGGCGGTATCGGCATGCGAATCGGAGATGCGTTTCTGCAGACAGCGCAAAGAGTCTTCCGTGAAGAAGCTTTGCCACAGACCGCTGAACTGTGCCGGATCGTTCCCGCGCAACTCGGCGAGGCGATCGGCGATGTTGCGTCGCTTTGCGCAGCGCTGGATCAAGGGGGGTTGCTGAAACCTTCATGAGTGGACCTCGCCCTTTCTCTCTTAGGAAAAGTTCAGAATGAGGTCATATATCAACTCCATTTCATTCTCAGCGAAATCACAATGAAGACATTTCTTTTTCCATTTCTACTCTTGATCAGCATCCACGTCGCCTTCTCCCAAAAATCTCTCTACTTAGAAGAAATCAAAAGGGCTGCTGAGAAAGGATGGAGCGATTATCCCGCTCTCATCGAGCAGTGGAAGAAAGACTATAAGCCCAGTGTGCTGTGGGGGTACAATTCACCCGGCTATCCGGTTTACCTTGCTGGCACACTTGCGTTCCTGTACGAAGAGACCAAAGAGAAAACATATGCACGGAGGGCCGCGGAGCTTCTCGGTTCGTATGGCGACCTGCGCAATGCCTATCCAAAAGACTACTGGAAGACGCGCGCGGAGTACGCAAAGGGGATTCCAGCGATCGCCAATTTCTTCTTTATGCCGCCGTATGTTCGCGCCTACATGAGAATCCGCGACAGCGGGGTGTTTGATGCAACAATGAAGAAGAAGATTGAAGAGGATCTCGCAGGAAGCGCGGACTTCGTTTTCTATTTTCCCGAGTGGGGTATGCACAATCGGGCGATGCTTCGCGCTGAGGCGCTCATTTATGCTTCATTGGCTTTGCCGAATCATCCAAACGCGGGCAAGTGGAAACAGATGGCAGAAGTGCTGGCAAACGACAATCTGAAGCAGTGGGAGATCGAAGATGCGACCGTGTATCATCCCGTCTGGTTGATGGCACTCTACTCCTACGCCGAAGCTGCAAAGAGGGCCGAGTTGTTCGATTCGCCCCTCACGAAATACTATCTCCAGTATTTCACCAAACTCATCGGGCCACATGGAACGGTGCCGGAATTCGGCGACGCCCGGTGGACCTCCGGATGGGAAGGGCTGCGCTTTGTTACAATCTTTGAGAAGGGGGCCGCAGTGTTCAAAGACCCCGAAATGAAATGGGCCGCAAAAAAGGTATTTGAGACTGCTAAGCAGTTCCGTTCCATTATCGATGTCGGGGAGGCGTATTACCTTTCCGACGCGTATCGTTGGGTAGATGAATCCATCAAGCCCAGGCAGCCGACAAGCCTCAGCCAGGAAATCCTTGAGGATATCGTAGGGAAGAAGATTGTGTTTCGGAACGGATGGGATCACCAGAGCACATACCTGCTCCTGAACTATCGGGATGAAGGAGAGGGCGGATGGCTCCATCGAGAGTTTCTCCGACAAACTCTTTCCGTGGAAGAAGAAAAGATGCATCACGGTCACGCCGATGAGAACAGTATCCCGTTGCTGATGAGCAAAGGTTCTGTGCTGCTGCACGATGCAGACTACCGGAACGGCCTTCCCAGCGGCAAGTACGGGGCATGGCGCCAAGACTATTTTCACAACCGAGTCGTTGCCCGATTGAACAAACGCGATAAGAACCAGTCACTCCTGGAATTCGTTCAGAACTCAGGCGCGTACCGACCGGTCCGGACGCAGAAGATCGATTTTCTGAACCTGCGGGAAGTTGACATGAGCCGGACCAGGCTGATCGATGAAAAGCTCGGGTATCAGTGGGATCGCGTCATCACCTATGTCAAGGAAGATGACTTCTTCATTGTTATTGATGGCATCAAGATTCTTCGCTCCGATTACTTTACGTTTGCCAATCTATGGCACGCACAACATATTCTTTCGCGGGGAGAGAACTACTTCGACGTGGCCACCGACTCGATTCAGGGAGTCAAGTTCTCAACCGAGCGGTCGCTTCTTGTGTATTTTCCCGAAACCTACGCGAAGACTCTCGGGGCGGAACCGATCAGCCGAAGTCAACAGGTTGAGCACGCTGTCTATCAGACTATTTCCAGTCACTACAATGCCGGCGACACCGAGCTGTTCGTTACCGTTCTTATGCCCCACAAGCGCGGAGAGCTAGCCGCGACGCTTCTTTCAAACATCCGGTTGCTCAAGGTATCTGCTCCCTACGAAGCGATTGGGCTTGAGATCAATCGAGGCGACCGGAAATCATACTTGTGCGTGAAGCTGAACCTTGAGATGGAGGTGGCGAGGGAGAACATACGCCCGCGCTACCTCTATGAGCTGGGCAAGGTGTCGTACGGCGAATTTGAAACGGACGCTCATTATCTTTTTGCCACGGTCGAGAGCAACGCTGTGCGGTATTCTGCTGCGAACGTGCTGAAGGTGATCTACAAGGGAACGCCGTTGATGGAAGCGTTGGCAAATACGCACGGACTTCAACTTGACGGTTCAGCAGACCGCGTCGGGTTTGTCAAATGGAGATATTGGGAGGATTCCGTTCACTCTAAGTGAGCTCACTCCGACGCCAGCAATGATCACGACAGTTACACTGAACCCGATGCTTGACAAAACGGTGTATGTTGAATCGCTGGAACGCGGCAAGATTCATCGGGCGGCCAGAATGGAGATGGTTGTCGGCGGCAAAGGGATCAACGTATCGAGGCAACTGAAACAACTCGGACTCAAGACGATTGCCACGGGATTTCTCGGAGGAGAAATTGGCTCAATTGTGCAGCGTCTTCTGCGTGGCGAGTGGATCGAACACGACTTTGTCATCACGGATGCCGTGACACGCGAGGGTGTAACGTATCGTGAAGCCGATGGGGTCTGCACCTCCGTGTTTGAGCCTCCACCGAGGATCGAGGTGAAGTCTGTTCACGAGCTAAACAGCAAACTCAATGTTCTCGCGCCCAAGAGCACGTGGATGGTGTGCAGCGGAAGCTCACCCGGGTTTGAAGCGGACGATCTGTTCTATGAAGCGATTGTTATCGCGCACCGCGCAGGGATCCCGAGCGTTCTTGATTCTTATGGGCATGCGTTCGACCTCGCTCTTAAGGCTGCTCCTGCACTTGTGAAGCAGAATAAGCATGAGTTTGAAACAACCTTCGCCTGTCAACTCCAGACCGACGGCGAGTTCTTGAGTGGACTGGATCTTCTGCTGAGCAGGGGGATTCAGTATTGCATCATCACAAACGGTGCGAACCCGTGCTATGCTGCGGTTCAGGGTCACTATTGGAAAGTCACCGCTCCTCGGGTCCCAACAGTCAATGCGACCGGGTCAGGGGACGCGATGATTGCTGGCATATTGTACGGGTTTCGGCAGGGATGGAAATTTGAGAGATGCCTGTTGTTCGGCGTTGCAGGTGGAGCCGCAAACGCGCGAAAGTGGGAGATCGCAAATTCCGGCCTTCAAGAAATTCAGGATCTTGAATCACAAATCGTCGTTCAAAGGCTGCGGTAATTTGTGAATGGAAAAGTTCCGTTGATTGGTATACCATTTGCAGCGTGTCGACGGATGAAAAGGGGTAGTGAAGGAGAACCATGAACAAGCGATTGGAACAAGCACTTACCTGCGAGGGCTCGGATCGAGTGCCGTTCTTGCCCGCGATCTATGAACACAAAGCATGGTTTGTTGGGGAAACGCCATCCAGAGTGTGCAGGGACGTGGGCTTGTTTACGACGGCCGTGTTTGCCGAGTACGAGCGTGTACAACCTGATGCGCTCACTGTCGGCATTGACGTGTACAATGTCGAAGCGGAAGCTGTGGGATGCAGGGTTACGTACTATGGCGGCGATGACACATCCATTCCTGCCATTGCCCCTGAGGATGCGGTTTTCCAGGGATCCGAGGATGTTGCTTCGCTGAGGATGCCGGATCCCAGAAGAGATGGAAGAATGCCGCTCACTCTGGAAGTGGCGCGGAACGTGATGAAGGTTCTTGGCAGGGAGGTGCCCATCCGCGGAGCGGTCTCCGGTCCATTCTCCATGGCTGCCCATCTCGTCGGGCCGGAGCATCTCTTCATGCTGACGGTAACGCATCCCCATCTCGTGAAAGACCTGATCGCTTTTTCAGCCGAGGTCATCAAGCGCTATGGTCGGGCATTTATCGATCTCGGCTGCAGTGTCGTGATCTTTGATTCGCAGGCCTCGCCCGAGCTCCTCTCGCCACAGATGTACCGCGATATCGTTCTGGCCCCAACACAAGGCGTCGTCAGGTATTTTCAACAGTGTGGTGTACCGCACGTACCGCTGATTATCGGGGGCAATACGACAAAGATACTCGACAGTTACCTGGAGACGGAAGCGAACAACATCTTGTGCGATGCGAAAGCGGACGCCGGGCAATTTCTCGAGAAGTGTTCGAAAGCTCGGCGGGCATTCCGCCGCAATTTGGACTCAGCAGATTTTCTTCAAACAACACCGGAAGAGTTGCACAGGCACACTCTCAAGAGTCTCGAGGAATCACAAGGATATGCCGGATTCATTCTCGGCACTGGAGTCGTGCCGTATGGGACGCCGCTCGCACAGCTGACCGCGATACGAGAGGCAACGCGAGAATATCAACGAGGTTGAAGATCTAACAGGTTCCAACACGCACCATCACAGGTGAAAAGCTATGAACGAACTACACGAGCTTGCACATCTTGTGGAACAGGGACAGACCCAGCGCGTGGCGACATTGACGCAACAGCTTCTGGACAAGGGGGTAGGGTCGCCGACGATATTGAATGAAGGCCTTATTGCAGGCATGACCGTCGTGGGGGAGAAGATGCGAGGCGGTGAGATGTACCTGCCCGAAGTGCTCCAGGCTGCGAGTGCGATGCATGCGTCGCTGAACATCCTGAAGCCGCATCTCATCAAGGCAGGGGCAAAACCGGTCAGCAAAATTCTCATGGGAACGGTGAAAGGGGATATGCACGATATTGGAAAGAACCTCGTTGGAATCATGCTTCAAGGAGCCGGTTTCGAGATCGTTGATCTTGGATTGAACGTTTCGCCGCAGAAATTCATTGAGGCGATCAACACGCATGGCCCGTCAATTGTTGGGATGTCCGCGATGTTGACGACCACGATGCTCAACATGAAAACAACGATTGAGGCAATTGCCGCTGCGGGGCTGCGAACCAAGGTGAAAGTCATCGTTGGCGGTGCGCCGGTGAGCCAGAAATTTTCCGACGAGATCGGTGCCGACGGCTATGCACGTGATGCTGTGCTCGCGGTGGACAAGGTGAAGCAACTCCTTGGCCTGGCAGCGTGAGTTGATATTCGCTCAAAGGCGTGCAGAATGAAAAGAACCTTTTCCGAGCTTGCCGTACAAAGCGCATCGGCGCTAATGTTCGGTAAGGCGCCAAAGCCCATCACATGTGGATTCGGCCTTCAGATCGGTGTCGGACAGGTCTATCCCGAGCTCAATTTCACCCTGCCGACAATGATGGTCGATGAGACGAATTGGCCCAGCGTCGTCTCACACTACGAAGAGATGGGAGAGATGATCCGCAGAGCGGCAAAGCGGCTCCGCCTTCCCGGATTAATGGTGGAGTTCGAGTTGCTGCCGCCAATGACTGAACGTCCCGAATGGGGAGCTCAGATCACCTCTATTCTGCACCGGCATTTGAAAGAAGCCCACGAAGAATTCGGTTTGCCCTGTGCCTTACGCGTAACACCCACCGATATTCGGGAGATCACTCGTCCGCCGGAATTGCGATCGGGAGAAGCCTGGCAGGTACTCTGTCAATCGTTTACTCAGTGCGCGGCGGCGGGTGCAGATGTTCTCTCCATAGAGTCGGTCGGGGGCAAGGAAGTCAACGACGAGGCGATGATGCACGGCGATGTCGAGGGCGTGATGTTCGCTCTCGGCATTTTGGGGCCTCGTGATATGGCCTTCCTCTGGAAGGAAATTGTTGCGACGTGTGCCTCGCACAAGGTTTTGCCGGGTGCGGATTCTGCTTGCGGGTTTGCCAACACCGCGATGCAGCTCTCCTCGCAGGGAATGCTGCCGGAAGTCTTTGCTGCTGTCATCCGGGCTGCAAGCGCTGTTCGAAGTCTGGTCGCATACGAATGCGGGGCGGTCGGTCCGTCGAAAGACTGTGCTTATGAAGGACCGGTTTTGAAAGCCATCACCGGTTCGTCCATTGCAATGGAAGGAAAATCGGCTAGCTGCGCTCATTTCAGTCCTGTCGGGAACATTGCCGCGGCCATGTGCGATCTCTGGAGCAACGAATCGGTTCAGAATATCCGGTTGCTCTCCGGATCGGCCCCGGAGGCGTTCCTCGAGCTCCTCACGTACGATTGCAGGTTGTTCAACACGGCGACCGAATCGGGGACGGAACGAACGTACCAGAAACTCCTCGTCGACTCTGATGTTCACGAGAGCCCGCAGGCTTTGGTGCTCTCGCCGGAATCAACATTCCGCATTGCATCCGCCATCGTGAAGGAGTCAAGTCACTACCTGAAAACCGTTGCGGCAGCGAGAGAAGCTGTTTCAATTATCCGAGATGCACTCACTCAGAATACATTGCGTCTCAGCGTACGGGAAACGCAATGGCTGGACAGGCTCAGTCGATCATTGGACGGTTTGCCGCAACAGGAAGAGGATCTCATTCATAGAATGGTTGAACGATATGGCCACCTCTTCTCTCCGGAGAGTTATGGACTTTGATAGACGCCCCCTCTCATTGGATCACACTTTCCCGTACGACTCAAACACAAAGGTCTACCATGGCGACGATTGCTGAAGTTCTTTCGCAGGTCAAGACGATATTCACCACATCACCGCAGAACAAGGTTGAAGAAACGGTTGCGCGAGAGTTATTGACTGTGCTTGGCGGACGTACTACTCTCAGGCAGTCGCCTCGACTCGATGCACCTTCGGAGACAGTTCGACTTGCGGTCATCGTAGAGAAGTCGAAATGGAAATCGATCCATCCGTCACTCGACGGAAAGCGCGACTGGATGTTGGCAAGAATCAGGCCGGGTGGGGGAATTGAGCTGCTGGCATCACGCCCGCACCTGCTGTATTACCTTTTTACGATTGTGACGGAAGACTGGAAAGCGAACGGTGTTGACGCATTTGCCACGGGCAAAATCCTTTGCCCTTCATTTCCCAATATCCGTCCGTCCTATGATCTTTTTCTGACACAACATGCGCGCACGGTGCGCAATTTCAATCGAGAAGAACATATCCGGAATCTCGCACGGCTTGGCTTCTCTCACGTCGAAGTGAACGGCCTGGCCTTTCCCGTTCCATTTGAGCGGGGACCTCAAGGGGAAGTCCTGCACCGGTTCTACACCTACTGCCCGTCGCTGGATCAGTTTGTTTACAGTCGATTGAACAAGGGTATCTATGATGACGATTATCTCCAGGCGAATCTTAATTTCCTCAAGACCAATGCCGAGATTGCCGAGAAATACGGATTGACCCCCGGCCTTGTCTGCTTTGAACCACGCTCGGTCCCCGACAACTTGCTCCAGCGTTATCCAATGCTGCGCGGTGCGCGCGTGGATCATCCCATTCGGAGCTGGCACCCCCGCTTCAATCTTTCCGTTGCCCATCCAGTGGTGCGGGACCACTACGCGGAAATGATGGAGAAGCTTCTGCTCGAAGTGCCGTCTCTGGAATACATCTCCATTTGGTCCAATGACAGCGGGGCGGGTTTTGAATACACGAGCTCGTTGTACGTGGGTCGCAACGGGGGCGGGTATGTGATCCGTGAATGGAAAGGGGATACCGAGATTGCCGAAGCCGCTGCGAACAACCTGGTGCGGTTTATGCAAACCCTGCGGGATGCCGGTCGGCGCGTCAACCCGAAATTCCGAACGCTGATTCGTCTCGAGCCGTTCTGGGCCGAGCACGATCATATCTGGAAGCAATTGGGGGATGGGCTTGATGTTGAGGTGTCTTCCTTGCTTACCAAAGGATGGGGGTTAGCCTACAGGCACCCGAAACAGCCGGAGGCGCGGGAAATTCACGGTACCGCTCTGCATAACCGCTTCGTGGATGCCGAAAAACCGATCATCGAGGAATTACGGCAGAAGAACTCTGAGGCTGACGTGTACTTCAGTCCCGGCATTATCTGGAATCACGAGCCGCTCGTTGCCATTCCGTTCCCGCATCTCGTGTATGACAAGTTGATGGATCTGCACAGACAGACCGTGACGACGATCTGCTACAATGGTAGCGCAACACCACCATCGTTTGCACCATTCAATATCAATCAGGAACTCGTCCGCGCGTTTCAAGAAGACGCGACCCTCGACCTTGATTCCTTTCTCAAACGAAAGGCCGCCGAATGGGTTGGTGAACAGCTTGCCGATAATCTAGTGAAGGTCTGGAAACACTCCGATGAAGCCTACCGATCGTTCCCGATTCCCATTTGGATCTATTCATCGTGGAGCGTCTGGTACCGGTTGTGGACGCGACCGATCATTCCAGATATCGAGGCTATTTCGGAGAACGACCGGGCGTACTACGAGGAATTCCTTCTGGCGACATCTCACAATCGCTGCCGCGTTGACTTCCGGTACGATGTGGGCTTCGATCTGGTTGAGCCTGCACATGCCCATGCATGCGTGAAACTCATCAATCGTGATCTCTTCCCGCATTTGGATGCTGCCCTGAGCTTGCTCGCGAAGATGAAAACGAAGGCCGCAACGGATGCTGCGCAGGTGTGCGTGGGAGATCACACAGATAGGATACGCGCGCTTCATTGCTGGTATCGGACACAGCGCAATGTTGTGGTGTGGGTTGACGGGGTTCACTCGTACCTCGAGGCGAAGAACAAGAGGCTCAGAAAGGAATCGCGGAAGCTGTTAAAGGAAATGGTGCTCGATGAAATTGAGAATACCAAAACGCTGCTGAAGTTGTGGGAGACGTCGAAGACCAACTGGATGATTGTCTCGGGTGTCGGGGAAACGACGTTCATCTACTACAAGAACTTTGGTGAGCAGCTGAAGCGAAAGATCGAGCTGATGAAGGGACATGAGAACGATGAGCCATATGTCGATCCGAATTTCCAGTGGCGTGTGCCGGGATTCACAGACCTACAGAAGAAGTTCGGAGAGAGGCGGCTTTGAGAAATATCCGAGTGTGAGAGGGCGTGCGTGAAAACCATTCTCGTTGCTCCTGATTCGTTCAAAGGATCCCTCAGCGCTCGAGATGCGGCCGCCGCAATGGAACTCGGCGTGAAGAACATCCTGCCAGATTCGGTCGTCATCAAGCATCCGATTTCAGATGGCGGTGAAGGCTTGGTAGACATTCTGACGCCCGCCCTGAATGGAAAATTTGTGACAACAGAGGTGAGCGGCCCCTTCCCGGGACAACGAGCGAAAGCACGCTGGGGACTCTCTGGTGATCAGTCGACGGGTATCATTGAGATGGCGGAAGCTGCCGGCCTGACACTGGCTCCACCCGGTAAGCGAGATCCGAAGATCGCAACAACATGTGGAGTAGGCGAGCTCATCCGGGCGGCTCTGGATGCCGGTGTGACTTCGCTGATCATTGGCATCGGTGGAAGTGCCACGAATGATGGTGGTGCAGGGATGGCTGAGGCTCTTGGCGTCAGATTCATGAAGAAATCGGGCCAACTCCTCGGTCGCGGCGGCGCTGCATTGGCAGCGTTGGATCGCATTGACGTCTCTGACAAGGATCCAAGAGTTGATCAGGTAGAGATAATTGTCGCCTCCGATGTGCAAAATACCTTGTGCGGCGAGCTGGGTGCGTCTGCAGTCTATGGTCCTCAGAAAGGCGCAAGTCCTCGCGACGTCAAGGTTCTCGACGCTGCCTTATTCCGCTATGGCGAGGTGCTTCAATCAGCCCTTGGCATCGATGTGCTTTCCATTCCGGGCGGCGGGGCGGCGGGGGGATTGGGAGCGGGCTTGGTCGCATTTTGTGGAGCACAGCTCAGACGCGGCATTGATGTTGTCTTCCATGTGACAAATTTTGATGATCATCTTCTGTCGGCGGATCTCGTCATAACCGGGGAGGGCAAAATCGATGAGCAGGTACGGTTCGGCAAAGCTCTCGCCGGTGTCATCGAGCGTGCACAACGGGCTGGCGTGCCAGTGGCGGCGGTTGTCGGCTCCGTTGATGGCAATCGGGAGTCCTTCGTCAACAGGCAATTTCTTGCCGACCTGGAGTCGCTCGTCGATGCAAACGCGACGGCAGAGCAAGCAATGCGCAATGCTTCATCGCTCATTTCACAGAAAACCGAGTTTCTGCTGCGACGGTACTTGAGTCGAATAAAGTAGTCTGTAGAGGATCACGCAGTCTCATCACAGGAAGAGTCGAAGACATTCAGAATGCAGAATACCCCCTCCAAGCTCATTGATTATGCCACGGTCGTTTTTCTCACACTCGTCTGGGGGCTTGCCTGGCCGGTGACTGTTATTGGCCTTCGAGACTGCGACCCGCTGGTCATTGCAAGTGTTCGGTGCCTCATCGGTGGAATAGTATTATTTCTCTGGAGGGCTCGCAGCGCAACGAAGGAGCATTTTGATATCCGCACGCTCGGAATGATTTTCATTGCGGGAACGTGTTGGGTTGGGATTCCGATGGCGCTCACAGCGTGGGCGCTGCAGTTCATCACGGGTGGCTTGGGCTCGGTTCTGCAAAGCACGATACCATTCTTTGTTGCCCTCTTTGCCTATTTCATGTTACATGAAAGCAAGCTCTCGACCGTAAAAATCGTGGGACTCATTATTGGCTTCATTGGAATCATTGTGTTATTTTCTGACGATCCGTTTGAGGCGGCGAACTGGTACACATATGCCGGAGGGTCCGCAATCCTGTTCAGCTCAGTGACCATCGGCTTCGCACAGCCTTTTTCCCGGAGATTTTTCAAAGGCAGCGATCGAATCGGGTTCAATATGTATGTTCTTCTGTTCTCCGGCGTTGAGCTCTTGCCGTTCTGCTTCATCGGGGGAAACCCAAGAATCGTGATGTCGACGGAGTTAGTTATTGTTATACTTTATCTTGGCATCATTGCTACGGCAGTTCCTTTTGCACTCTATTTTGAGCTGTTTCAGCGGATTGATATTGTTGTCCTGTCAATGGTCGCGTATGTTATCCCTGTGGTCGCCGTGGTCTGCGGGATTGTTTGGCTCGATGAGCGGATGACGGTTGCTGACATTGCCGGATCGGCGCTGGTCTTGTTCGGAGTTGTCTTGACCACGCAATACCATGCCGTCAAAGCGAAATTGTCTTCTCGGTCAATCTCCTAAAGGGTCATGTTATGATTCGCATTGGATTGGTTGATCTGGACACATCACATCCAAAAGCATTCACCAAGATCCTGAACGCCATGCCGGGAGTAATGGTCAACGCGCTCTGGGATGGTCGGGATGTCTGGCCGGAAGGATATGATGAGCAGTTTGCCAAAGAAAACAACATCCCGCGCGTCTGTAAACGGCTTGATGACATGCTCGAACACGTGGATGCTGTGATGATCCACGGAGTGAACTGGGACAAGCACCTCGACAGAGCATATCCTTTTATCACGGCGGGGAAGCCGGTATTGATCGACAAGCCCGTAGTCGGGAAAGTGCGGGACATCTATGTATTGCTTGAGCTTCACGCAACGCACAAAGCACCCCTTTACGGTGGATCGGCACTTCGTTATGCACAAGAAATTGCATCGCTTCGGTCTCAAGCTGACCGTATTGGAGAAGTGTTCACCGCCGTTGCAACAGGTCCGGGAGACTTCTTTAGTTACGGCATCCACACCACCGAAATGGCTCAGGGGCTTGTTGGAACCGGAGCGAACTTCGTTGAATATATTGCTGAAAACAAATCGAGCTTCGTTGCTGTTACCTATCACAACGGCTTTGTTCTCGTTCTCCAGTTGCAGCAGCCGTTCCATGAGTGGTCCATGTGCCTGTACACAGCGACGGGCATGCACACGATGAGGGTTGATCCGTCCCGATTGTACGAACCGTTCCTGCAACATTTCGTCGAGATTGTGAGGGGAAACGACATTCCGTTTGCAATCGAAGCTCCGCTCGAGGCAGTCAAAATCCACATTGCGGCGAAGCTCTCTCGCCAGCACGGTGGTAAGATCTATCTCTCCGAAGCCCCCTCCGAAGAAGGATTCGATGGCGCAGCCTACGCCGCGGAGTATGCCGCGGCGAAACGGCGGGGAGCTTGAGTAATGAGGCAAGGGGATAAACGAGTTGTTATCCTCGCCGGCGGCATCTCCTCCCGGATGAAGTTGCCCACAGACAGTTCCGCACCCCAGGTTGATCCAAGCCTTCTCAAGCAGGCTGAAGAGCGCACCAAAGGCATGATCGGCGTTGGTGCCGGCGGTCGGCCGTTTCTTGATTATCTACTATTCAACATCAAACACGCCGGAGTTGATGACGTTGTGATCGTCATCGGTGAGCACGACGATGTGCTGCGCCGGTACTATGGCTTGGACGATCGTGACAATGTGTTTCACGGGCTTCGTATCTCGTATGCGATTCAAAAGATACCGACCGGTCGTCGCAAACCGCTTGGCACGGTTGACGCATTGCTGCAAGCCCTGCTGGTTCGAACGGATTGGCAGGGAGGAGACTTCATCGTATGCAATAGCGACAACCTCTATTCTGTGAAGGCGTTTCGTCTGTTGCTGGAGTGTGAGGCACCGAACTCGCTCATCGATTATGACCGGTCGGGGCTTGAGTTTGATGAGCAACGCATCACTCAGTTTGGGATCACCCGCAAAGATGCAGATGGGTATGTGCTTGAAATCCTTGAGAAGCCACCTCTTGAGCGTCTCAATGAACTACGCGGTAACGACGGAAGCCTGCGGGTTAGCATGAACATTTTTCGATTGAACTACGATATGGTTCTGACGTTCTTGAAGGAGTGCCCGGAGCATCCGGTGAGGCAGGAGAAAGAACTTGTCGCAGCTGTGACCAATATGGTCAAGACCCACCCCCGCTCGCTGAAAGCTCTGCCGCTCAGAGAGCACGTTCCTGACCTGACCTACAAAGAGGATATCAGACGCGTTCAGGAATATCTGACGAAGCACTTTGCCGAATTGAACTGGTAGAACGCCATTCCTTCTCACTCAGCGTCTCGCACTGCCTTGACGACATCTGGAGAACAGCAGCTCGCTCAGTACGTCCTGCGTAAGTACGATTGTCCAGCTGACGAGCTCCCCGCTCGACTCGAGAGATACAAGGATCTCATCCGTCTGTTCTCCGCAAACTTCAACGGCGAATCGCCGCACCATATCGTTCGCGCCCCAGGTCGTGTCAATCTCATCGGTGAACATACCGACTACAATGGCTATCCCGTCCTGCCTATGGCCATCGATCGCGATTTTGTCCTTGCGATGTCACCGTCATCCGATCTGACAATCGAGATTATCAATCGAGATCCCGCATATGAACCTCGAGCCTTTCAAGCGCGGCTTCCAATTGAACCGTACGACCAGGGAGACTGGGGGAACTATGTCAAGGCTGCGGTCAATGGTCTTCTTGAGGGAGGCTTCCTGGAACAGCGCACTGTTGCTGGTTTTCACGCGGTGATCGATGGAAATATCCCGGAGTCTGCGGGGCTTTCTTCCTCCTCGGCGTTAATCGTAGCCTCCGCTCTCGCCTTTCTTGCGGCGAGCGATGTTCACGTGGATCCGCATACACTTGCGGACTTGCTGGCTCGTGCAGAACGATATGTGGGGAGCGAGGGGGGTGGTATGGACCAGGCTATCTCGCTGCTGGCGGAGCCAAACAAGGCCTTGAAAATCGATTTCTTTCCCCTCCGAACACAATCCGTCCAGCTTCCTGATGCGGTGACGTTCGTTATCTGCAACAGCCTTATGCGCGCGCCCAAGAGTGAAGGCGCCCGCTCCTCCTATAATCGACGTGTGGTTGAATGTCGCCTCGCGGCTGTGATCCTTTCAAGGGCACTTTCTGCAAAGCTTGGGAGAAGGATACAAACGACGCTTCTCGCAGATCTGTCCGCTGAAAAGCTAAAGATGGAAGAGCGTGAGCTCGATGATCTGGCCCGGCAAGCCATCGGTGAGAAGCCACTCCTCTTGGCTGAGATTTCACACTATCTGGGAGAGCCAATCGATGCAGTACGAACGAACTACTGCACATTGAAGAGCGGCGGAATCCTCACAGAGCCCAAGGACGGCTTTGACGTCTGGAAGCGGTATCGGCACGTTGTGACGGAGGCTCGACGAGTTGAAAAGGCAACCGATGCACTGCGACGGGGAAATACGAAGTATTTCGGGAGTCTGATGGACGATTCCCACTCAAGTTGCCGTGACGATTACGAGATCAGCTGTCTGGAGCTCGAGATGCTCGTTTCCATTGCCCGTGAACACGGCGCTCTCGGGGCCCGATTGACCGGGGCAGGGTTCGGTGGTTGCACAGTGAACGCTGTGCTGAACGATCAAGTCGAAGACTTCATACGTGGTGTCGCGAATGAATATTACGAGGACTTCATCAAAGCGGTAAGGGATCGAACGGTGGCGGAGGTGAAAAGCCTCCGTGATATCATCTTTCCTTGCCGCGCATCAGGTGGCGCTGGTATTCTGTCCCTTCAGTAGGTCCACAAATCAGAAATCATGCCTGAATTCAATACCGTCAACCTTCTCGACTACGGTCTGATCGGCCTCTACTTTGTGATCATCATCTGGGTCGGTCTGTACGCTGCTCGGCAAAACCGAACGACGGAAGAGTATTTCAAAGGTGGCGGGAAAATCCCGTGGGTGATCGCGGGGCTGTCGAACTGGGTGTCGGGATACTCGGCGTTCATGTTCGTTGCCGCAGCGGGCTTCACGTATCTGAATGGCCTTGGCGCGGTGATCATCTTTACCTCCGCGGTCTGGGCCTATCTGCTCGGGTATGCTGTCTTCGGGAAACTCTGGCGGCGCGCCCGCATCAGTTCTCCTCTCCACTTTTTGACGCGACGCTACTCAGCATCGACGACATACTTCTATTCAATCACGGCCATCATCCCGCAAATTGTTGGAATTGGCCAGGGACTCTACATCCTGTGCATTTTCGTTTCAACAGCGCTCGGATTCAATGAGCGGCTGTTCGATCTTGGCGTTGTGTCACTCTCGGGCTTTCAGCTTTCGATTGTCCTTGTGGGTGCAGTGATGGTCATCTATTCTGTGATCGGTGGCCTCTGGGCGGCGGTCCTCTCGGACACCGTTCAGGCTGTGATGATCACCGTTATGACGCTGATAATTTTCCCGGTCTCGTTTTCGTATCTGGGGGAAGGGCGGGGACTGCTCGCGGGATTCTCGAGATTGTTGAACGAGGCGCCCGAGGGATATCTTCGGGTGACTGGTGATACGGCAAATCCACTCTTTCTGCTCGCCTATCTCATCAACGTGCTTCTCGGATACAACGTCGGATGGGCGATGGTGCAGCGGTACTACAGCGTGCCTGATGAGCGCGATACCAAGAAAATGGCCATCCTCTGTGCGGTGCTTTCGCTTGTGGGTCCGCTGCTTTGGATTCTCCCTGTTATGGCCTCCCGCATCATCTTTCCGGATATCAACTCGCTGTGGCCTTCCTTTGCGGTCCCCGCAGAGGCGTCATTTGTCAGCCTTGCGCTGATGTTGCTGCCGCACGGGATGATCGGATTTGTTGTCTCCGCGATTCTTTCGGCAACCCTGGGGCAAGCAAACGATGCGTTCAACTGGCTTGCGGCAACGCTTACCCGCGACATCTACGTGCCGATACGGAAGCGGATGAGAAGAGACATTCCCTCCGATCGCAATCAGCTCTTTGTTGCACGCCTGACAATGTTCATTGTCGGCGCGTTGGGCGTTGGGGTTGCCCTCTACATTCCGAAGCTCGGGGGCGCATTTCAATTTGCACTGCAGTTCTATTCACTGACTGCGGCGTTCATGATGCCGGTTGCGCTCGGTCTTCTTTACACTCGCACCCCCTGGTGGTCGGGCATGGCCTCGTGCTCCGCGGCGATCATCGTCGCACTTACCTTGATGGGGTTGGGCCTTTGGAATGACCAGGCATTTGTCCGCAACATGATCAGCGAATCTCTTGCTGCAAGCGTTGTCTTTTTCGGATCGGCTTTCTGGTTCAAGAAGGATGACCCGAGGCACGAAGAGCTGCTCAAGTTTGAAAGGGATCTGAAAGAACCAGCACTCAGCGAAACGGTGCAGTTTGATCCCAGCGGCTTTGGAGCCTATGCTCTCATCGGAAGAATTTGCCTGATTCTTGGCATCGTTCTGGTCGCATGCGTACTGGTTCCATCCGCGCAGCTCGCACCTGCTTCACTGAACGTCGTAGGAGGAGTGATGCTGTTGGCGCTCGGGGCCACCATTCTTTATTTCTCAAGAAATCGATCTCAACCTGTTGAAGGAGCTCGCTAAATGACACGCCATGTTCGCGTTAGCGCGGTTCAACTGCCGGCCGTCGTTGAAGGTAAAACATTTGCCGAGAAGCAGGAGAAGAACCTCAAGGCAATAGTCGAGATGTTGAGCGTTGCCGGCAGGAGGAAATCTGATGTCGTCCTGTTTGGGGAATATGCGAATCTCCACCACCGCACGTGGTCGAATGACACGAAGGAATATGTGGCTGATCTGATCCCTGGTTCATTCACGGAAACGATTGGAGCGTATGCGAAGAAGTTCAGGATGAATATTGCCGTCCCGATGTTTGGAACGCACAAGAAGGAGCTGTCAAGCTATGTGGTTCTTCTGAACCGGAAGGGCAAGATCGTTGGGTGCTATCAGAAAGCACACCCAACGGTTCCCGAACAAGCCATCGGAATCAAAGCAGGGAATGAGTTGCCGGTCATCAAGCTCGACTGCTGCAGGGTGGGGATCATGACCTGCATGGATATTGAGTATCCCGAAGTGGCTCAGATCCTCATGCTGCGGGGAGCCGAGTTGCTCTTGTTCCCCCACGTGCAGGGAGGGTGGGGTGAGGTCGATTGGGAAATCCGTTACCGTGCACGCGCCATTGATACGGGGCTACCGATCCTCTCAGCCTGTTATGGCTACCCGGCGGGGGAGTGGATGCCCGGGAAAATGATTGGCCGCAGCAGCGTGATTGGAAGAGATGGTCTGGTCCTTGCTGATCTCGGTCGGGGCATTGGAGTATTGACGTACGACATTGACTTGGAGGAGAAGCGCGTTACCCAATTCTTCTTCAATGAAAAGTACGACCGAACACTTGCGGTCGTTGCATCACGGAGACCAGAACTGTACACCGAGCTCGTCAATTTGAAGACCAAGCAGCGAGCGCTTAGCGCAATCAAGCGAAAGAAGAAATAGCGCAGGTCGTCCTGCAAAAAATCCTTATGAGCGTTTCAGATTCTTCCTCGAGACAGAAATACAGCACAGAAACCCAACCGCAAGCATTGCCCGCAGGCGAGATGAACGATGTTGTGCAATTTCTCAGGGATAACTCGCCATTCCATTTCGACGTTCGAGGATCCGCGCCTGAGGTTCCCGAAGAAATCCATCGCAGCATGCAGGACGCTGTGTGGGAGGGGGCTCTTGCCGGGATTATGGCGTCATTCATCGGAGGAGTTATTCTTACGGGTTTTGCCCTCTCGCTCGGTGCGAATGAGGTTCTCGTGGGTTTGGTCGCGGCGATTCAGGCGGGTGCAAACACGCTGCAGATGCGAGCGTTTCGGTCGCTCGAGCGGCACGGCAGGCGAAAGGCAATGACCGTCAAGTTTGCAGCGGCCTCGCGCCTCATGTGGGTAGCGATTTGTGCGGTGACGTTCCTCGGTGTCGAGCAGTTTGTATCCTTCCGTATTTGGATCTTCCTGGTCCTGTTTATGATCTCGGCGGGTCTCGGTGTTTTCAGCTATGTGCCCTGGACTTCCTGGCTGGTTGATCTCGTTCCCGAGCGCGTACGGGGGCGTTTCTTCGCTCAGCGCAACCTTGCAGCAGGGGCTGTTGGCGTCGTGCTTGGAGTCGGCGCGGGGTTATTCATCGACTACTGGAATCAAGCCGCTTTGGGCCCTGCACCATACGCCTTCGTCGTGCTCATCGCATTCGGTTTGGTGTTTGGCCTGTGGGCTGTGTCGATCCAGAACAGAATGTATCACCCGCCGTACCCGAAAGCCGAGCTGCCACTCACGTTCTGGGAGTCACTGAAAAGGCCGTTCAGCGATCCGGTATTTCGGCGTGTGTTCTCCTTCAGAGTGTTCTATGACCTCTCGCTGGGGATGGCGGGAACATTTTACGGTGTCTACTTGCTTACGCAGGTGCATCTCAGCTTCACGTTTGTTTCTGCCATGGTCATGCTGACCACGCTGACAAATCTTCTCTCGCTCAAATTCTGGGGGAGGATGGTGGATCGTTTTGGCAACAAGCCAATCCTCTACATTTGCCTGTCCGGGAAGTTGATCTTTGCACTCTTGTGGCTGTTCAGCACGCCCACAACGTTCTTACTCTATGTGTTTATTCATCTCTTTGGGTTGTTTGATGCAGGCAATAGCGTAGCTATTCTCAATCTGGTCTATAAAATTGCACCAGCGGAACGCCGGGCAAACTACATCACTGTCGATGGAACAATGGTCGGAATTGCAGCGACGGTGGCGCCGCTGATAGGGGGAGGCCTTGCGATGTTCTTCTCAAACTGGTCTGTGGCTCTAGGACCGCTGCAGTGGCAGCATTTCCACTTCCTGTTCCTTGCATCCGTCGTGATGAGAATGGTAACGTTTGTGTTCCTCAGGAGGGTTCAAGAGCCGGAGGCGGTGCCCGTGACGGAGGTTGTAAGCATTCTTCGTCCGATTCGGAGCGTTGATGTGTATGAAGGGTTTGAAGTTGCTCTCAACATCATGATTGCACCGGCGAGATTCGTCCTACGCAAGATCGTGCCCATCACAAAAGCGCGGGGTGCCAGACGAAAGAAAAGGCGCCCACGCTGAGTGCGGTGTGGCGGCAGTGCTGGAGGTTTGTGGGTGAAGCAGTCCTGAGGAGTATGATGAAACAGTTTACGGCGTCTCGTCACACGTTGAACCGCACAAACATCACGTCTCCGTCCTCGATCACGTAATCCCGGCCCTCGATGTGAAGAAGACCCTGTTCCTTGACGGCGGGCTCGGAGCCGAGGCGATCGAGGTCCTCAAATTTCATAATCTCTGCCCGGATAAATCCCCTCTCGAAATCCGTGTGTATCTCCCCCGCTGCTTCTGCTGCCGTTGCGCCCTTGTGGACGGTCCATGCGTGAACCTCCTTGGTACTGACGGTAAAGAACGTGATCAGATGGAGGAGGTCGTACCCTTCGCGGATGAACTGGTTTAATCCCGACTCTTGCAGCCCAAGCTCCTGAAGGAATGCTCCACGTTCCGCCTCCGGGAGCTCAGCAATCTCAGCTTCAACCTCGGCGCTGATGATAACCACCTTTGCTGATTCTTTTGCTGCGATTTCGCGCACTTGCTTGACATAGTCCGTTTCGGTGGAGTAGTGTTTTTCGTGCACGTTGCAGACATACATCACCGGCTTGCTGGTCAGCAAATGGAGGCCGCGAAGCCACTCGCGCTCATCATCGGTACTGACTACAAGGTAACGGGCGAGACGGCCGCTCAGAAGATGCTCGCGGACCCGGGCATAGAAATCCGACTCGTCTTTCAGTTTCTTGTCACCGGCCTTTGATCGCTTGTCGGTCTCACTGTATTTTCGTTCGACCGTTTCGAGGTCCTTGAGAATAAGCTCAGTTTCGACTATCTCGATATCTGCCCGTGGATTTATCGTGCCGTCAACGTGAACGATGTTCGGATCATCAAAGCACCGGACGATGTGAGCGATCGCATCGGCGTTGCGGATGTGCGAGAGGAATTGATTTCCCAGTCCTTCGCCCTTGCTCGCGCCTCGTACGAGACCGGCGATGTCCAAGAACTCGATCGTCGTGGGTGTAGTCTTGCCGGGTTTGTAGATTTCCGTCAAACGGTCGAGTCTGCGGTCGGGCACCGCAACGACACCGACATTGGGGTCGATCGTGCAGAACGGGTAGTTTGCGACCTCGGCCCGAGCAGCCGTGATGGCGTTAAACAATGTGGATTTTCCGACATTTGGCAGGCCAACGATACCGCAGGTGAATCCCATAAAGCCGCTACCCTCCTCTTGCGGCAAATATACAAAAGCTTTCCCCTCACTCCAACGGCAAGAACATATCCTTCCAGCGTACCATTAAAAAGCGTTCAGATTCAAGAAGCTCTTGCATATAAATTCACAAATATGTATATTTATCCATAATCAAGAATAAGAATCTAGATGCCGTGAAAGACACTATCAAAGTATCAATTGCTGGAGCTTCAGGTTATTCAGGCGTTGAGTTGCTGAGAATTCTGACGCGGCACAGGCATGCAACGGTGGAAAAGCTTTTCGCCAACACATCGGCTGGCAAGCGGGTCGGGGAACTCTATCCGTGGTTTGCGGGACGCGTCGATTTGGTCTATGAGCAGTACACCGCGGAAGCAGCCTGCTCGAGCGACGTTGTATTCATTGCTCTTCCGTCGGGTGAAGCGATGAACCTTGTGCCAGGGCTCCTTGAGCGAGGAAAAAAGGTGATCGATCTCGGAGGAGACTTCAGGTTGAAGAATGCATCACTGTACGAAAAGTTCTACAAACACGAGCACACAGCGAAGAGCACGCTCGCCCATGCGGTGTTCGGTCTTCCGGAATGGAATCGATCGCAGATCAAGTCCGCAATGCTTGTTGCAAATCCCGGCTGCTATCCAACGAGCGCGATCATCCCACTGGCTCCGGTCCTGAAAGAAGGATTGATTGAGAAGAATGGAATCACCATCAGCTCGCTCTCGGGCGTTTCGGGCGCGGGAAGAAGCGCTAGCGTCGACCTCTCGTTTGCCGAAGTGAACGAATCCGTGAAGGCGTACAAGGTCGGTGTCCATCAACATACGCCTGAAATGCGGACGGTGCTTGAGGAGATCGCAGGCGATCAAGTCTCGCTCACGTTCGTGCCGCACCTTCTTCCTCTCACGCGCGGGATCTACACAAGTATCTACGCTCCGCTCGCAAGGAGCGTCACACAAGGAGAGGTTCTCTCTGTCTTTCAAAAATACTATTCCGGAGAACCGTTTGTGCGCTTTTCGGAGAACGCAATACCGGAGATCAAGAATGTGAACTACACGAACTACATTGACATCGGATTTCGGATGTATCCGGACAACAACCAGCTCATATTGCTGTCAGCAATCGACAATTTGATCAAGGGCGCCGCGGGACAGGCTGTCCAGAATATGAACCTGATGTTTGGCCTTGATGAAAGGGAAGGACTCTTGTGATGGCAACCATTCGTGTAGATGAGTGTCAGGGCGGCATAACCGCACCACAGGGCTTTGTGGCGGCGGGAATGTACAGCGGGATTCGGAAGGTCAAGAAGGATCTTGGCATGATCGTCTCCGAAGTGCCGGCTACTGTCGCGGGTGTCTTTACGCTGAACAGGGCGCAAGCGGCACCGATCCTTGTTGACAAAGCTCAGCTGAAACGATCTTCGTTGTGTTCCGCAATTGTTGTGAACAGCGGCAATGCTAACGCGTGCACGGGTGAACGGGGCCTTAACGACGCTTGGGACATGGTCAAGGCTACAGCCGCTGCGGTCAAGGTTCCGGAAGAACAGGTCATGGTCTCGTCAACGGGCGTGATTGGGCAATATCTACCGATGCAGAAGATCCTGTCTGCGATCCCAGAGTTAGCGCGGAAGCTCAGTCGGTCAGGCAACAGCGATGCGGCGGAATCGATAATGACCACCGATACATACCCGAAGGAAGCAGCGGTCAAATTCACGCTCGGTGATGCCGTTGTAACCATAGGAGGTGCAGCAAAGGGCTCCGGAATGATCGCACCCAATATGGCGACAATGCTCGCTTTCATTACCACGGATGTCGTCATTGCGCAGCCGCTGTTGGCCATAGCACTGAAAGCTGCAACGAACAAATCCTTTAACCGGATAACGGTTGATGGGGATATGAGCACGAATGATCAGGTGTTGGTGCTGGCAAATGGGTTGGCCAAGAACCCTCCTTTGACCGAGAATTCAGAGGAATTCAAGCTGTTTTCCGTCGCTTTGGAATACGTTCTGATCAAGTTGGCGAAGATGATCGCGCGCGACGGGGAAGGAGCGACAAAGCTGGTCGAGATCATGGTGAAAGGAGCGCGGACAGAGGAAGAGGCAGCGCAGGCTGCCCAGGCCGTTGCGAACTCGAACCTCGTCAAAACGGCCATCCACGGCGCCGACGCAAACTGGGGGCGCATCCTCGCCGCTGTCGGATACTCGGGGATCGACTTCAACCCAGATAATGTCGAGATCTCGTTCAATGATCTCCCAATCCTGAAAAGGAACTACGAGGTCGTTCTGGACGAGGAGAAAGGAAGACAGACGCTCCTCCAGGAGAACATTATTGTCATGATTGATCTCAATCAGGGGAATCAATTTGCCCGCTTTTGGACCTGTGATCTCACAAAGGAATATGTTCACATCAATGCGAGCTATCGGACATGATTGATTCTGCAACCAAAGAAGAAGTGCTGATTGAGGCGCTTCCCTACATCCAGACGTACGAGGGGAAGACGTTCGTCATCAAGTACGGCGGTGCCGTCATGACGGACGCGCGCCTGAAGCAAACCTTCGCCAAAGATGTGACAATCCTGCGCAAGATCGGTATCAATATCATCATTGTGCACGGCGGAGGGAAAGAAATCACAGAGGCAGCCAGCGCGCTCGGGATCGAAACGAAGTTTGTCGATGGGCAGCGCTACACAGACGAAAAGATGATCGAGGTCGTCTTGATGGTGCTCGCGGGGATGATCAATAAGGAGATTGTGAACCTGATCAACACCAACGGGGGCAATGCCGTTGGCCTTTGCGGCGTGGACAACCTCCTGCTGAAAGCCAGGAAGCTCTCGAACAACGGAACCGACCTGGGTCTGGTGGGAGAGATCGTGTCTGTGAACGTCTCGTTCCTCAATCTCTTGCTGCAGAACGGGATGATGCCGGTGATCGCCCCGCTTGGCGTTGGGGATAACGGGCAGCTGTATAACATCAACGCCGATCTTGCGGCTGGAGCGGTGGCCGCCGCGCTCAAGGCGGAGAAACTCGTCTACCTGAGCGATACCGAAGGTATTCTGGTTAACAAACAGCGGGTCTCGACACTGACAAAACCAAAAGCGAGTAAACTCATAAACGAGGGTGCGATCTTCGGCGGTATGATTCCTAAGGTGCGATCTGCATTTGACACGCTCGATGCTGGAGTGAACAAAGTCCACATTATCGATGGTCGCATCAAGCACTCACTCCTGCTCGAGATATTCACTGATGAAGGTATCGGCACGCAGATGGTGCACGAAGAAAGAACAGCAGTACCTGCCGCAGGGAATGGCGGGTCACTCAACCGTGTCTAGGATGAGCGATGCGTCATTCATGCATTGCCCACACTAGACTGCACAACGCCTGATAAACTATGAACAAGCAAAATCGTCACTTCACCATTAAACACATCATCACGCATCAGGCCATCGCGAGTCAAGATGAGCTTTGCCAGGCTCTTCGGAAAGCGGGCTTTGATGTCACGCAAGCGACGCTCTCGCGTGATATGAAGGAGCTTGGCATCGCGCGTGTGAACACGCCTGACGGGGTTCGGTACGTCCTGCATGTCGAGAGTGAAGAGCGTCGGCTCACGTCTCTCATTGGCTATGAGATTGAAAGCATCGACGCGAACGAGAACATCGTCGTCATCAAGACGCTCCCGGGGAGGGCACAGGGGGTGGCGGAGATTATCGATAACATGCATTATCCGGCGATCCTTGGGACGATTGCGGGTGACAACACCATTTTTGTAGGCCCCTCGACCGTGGGCAGGATCGATGAGGTGCTGCGACTGCTGCGCGGATTGATGGCCGAGAAGAGGCTGCAGGTTGCCTGAATGCCGGTGGAAATTTGATTTCCAGATCTACTCATATTCTGTCTTAGCAAGGAGACTGCCGTGAAGAAACACAAGATTGCCGTAGCATACTCAGGAGGACTCGATACGTCCGTCATCGTGAAATGGCTTCAGGAGAAGTATGATGCCAACGTCATCACTGTCACAGGGAACCTGGGACAGAAGAAGGAGCTTTCCGGGGTTCCGGAGAAAGCGTACAAGACCGGCGCGAAGAAAGTCTACGTCCAGGATCTCCGCGAGGAGTTTGTCGAGGGATACGTCTTCCCCGCACTAAAGGCAGGCGCACTCTATGAGTATTCCTATCCAATGGCGACCTCACTGGGGCGACCGCTTCTTGCGAAGGCTCTGGTTGAAGTTGCCCGCCGGGAACGCTGCACTGCGGTGGCACATGGATGCACCGGAAAGGGGAACGACCAGGTGCGGTTCGAGGCATCAATCGCAGCGTTGGCGCCCGAACTGAAAGTCCTTGCGCCGCTGCGCGAGTGGGAATTCAAATCGAGGGAGGAAGAAATCGCGTACTGCGAAAAGCACGGCATACCGGTATCCGCGACCAAGAAGAGCCCCTACTCCATTGACGAGAACGTTTGGGGAACGGCGATCGAGTGCGGCGTTCTGGAGGATCCAATGGTCGAGCCCCCGGCTGACGCCTACCAACGAACGGTCTCTCCGCAGGATGCGCCGAACAAGCCGGCATATGTAACGATCGAGTTCAAACGTGGCGTTCCCATTGCGCTCAACGGGAAGAGCATGACAGGTTTTGAGCTTGTTGATCAGCTCAATGAGATTGCAGGAGCACATGGCGTGGGGCGGATAGACCTCATCGAAAACAGGCTGGTTGGGATTAAGTCGCGGGAAATCTACGAAGCGCCCGCTGCCGTCGTGTTGCATTTTGCGCACCGCGAACTCGAGCGGCTGACGCTCGACAAGGAAGTGACGCACTACAAAGCGAAGCTTGCGCAGGACTACGCGAACTTAATCTACAATGGTCTCTGGTTCACTCCTTTGCGGTCAGCGCTCGATGCGTTCATCAATGAAACGCAGAGGACGGTCAACGGCATGGTCAAGGTCAAGCTCTACAAAGGCAATGTGGATATAGCCGGACGATCATCGCCGAACTCCCTGTACGACACCAAGCTTGCCACCTACACGCGCGAGGACAGCTTTGACCATGCAGCAAGCGAGGGGTATATCAAGATCTTCAGCTTACCAATGAAGACGTTCTACCAGGTCAATCCCAACGGCTTCGCGGGCAAGAAAGCGGAGATGAAACACAAGCTGAAGAAAAGCCTGTCGAAAGTCTGACGCTGGCAATAGGTTTCTCACTAATCGCACAAAAGCCGATGAGACTGCTCATCGGCTTTTCTGTTTCACCGTGTATCGCCGTCTTGAATCTTTCGGCATTTCTTGGTTCATTGAACTTTGTTGCATTCAAATTCGACACAGGAGACCAACGTGCATCGCCTCATGTTCCTCGCAGTGTTCATAACTTCGGTCGCAGCAGCCCAAACGGACAGTCTGTCCACGCTGAGTGCCGGAAAAAGCGATTCGCTCTATTTGCGCATGGTGATTCCAGATCATGATACAGTTCGAACTCCTTCGCCACGTTATCGCATCGCGGCCAGCACAAACCGGAGTGCCAGAGCCTTCATCAACGATAAGGAAGTAAGAGTCTACCCAAGCGGGGCATTTGTCTCGCTGCTGACTCTCGCAGTTGGAGAGAACCCTGTGCGGGTGCTGGTACGGGCTGCAACGGGGGATTCGCTTGTCAGGGAGTATATCTTTGTTCGCCCCGAACCTCCCAAGCCGTTGCCGCATGATCTCGCTCTCATTGATCTCGAATCCATTGAGCCTTCCCAGGATCTCTGGCTTGGCAAGGACGATATTGTGGAAGTAAGATTCAAGGGGAGTCCGGGGTACAAGGCATATTTCGACATCGAAGACGTGGAATCTGGAGTTCCGATGACAGAGTTGGCGAGCAGGGAAGGAAATGGGGGTGAGGGTGTCTACATTGGCCGATACAAGGTGAGAGAAAGGGACGAGGTCAGAGATCAGCCGATCCGGGTTCGGTTGAAAACGAGTTTCTGGAGCAGTGAGAAGGCCTTTTCAAAGGGGAAGGTCACAATTCTGCCGCAGGAACTCCCACGCGTTGCCATTGTCACCGGCAGAAAGCCATTCCTAAATGCTGGTTTGGGTGAAGACCGCCTTGGAGGCGCAAAGCTGGGATACATCCAAAGCGGCATCCGTGTGCAGGTGACAGGCAAAGTGGCACGGCAGTACCGCATAAGGCTTTCCGACGAGATGATTGGCTGGCTCCCGGAGGACTTCGTTCAATTGCTGCCACTGGACACTCCGCAGCCCCGCTCGCTGACCGGCTCCATCTTGGTTTCGGGTGCGAACGGCGAGGATATCGTGAGCCTCTCTCTCAGCCAACGGCTTCCGTACTTAACGGACCAGCTCGTCAATCCCACCGCAGTCGTTGTCGATGTGTTCGGTGCGACGTCGAACACCAATTGGATTACTCACCAGATCTCGGCTCGCGGTATCAAAAACGTTAGTTGGGATCAAGTTGCTGCCAGCCACTATCGGCTGACGATCGCACTGAACTATGATCAGCACTGGGGCTACGACGTCGGATACGAGCAAGGCTCTAACCTTCGTATCCGGATCCGCCGTCCGCCGAGGATAGCAAATCAAGACTCTGTTCTCGCAGATCTTACCATTGCCGTTGATGCTGGCCATGGAGGCGATAATAATGGTGCCCTTGGCTCAACCGGCGTTCTGGAAAAAGACATCACTCTCACCATCGTTTCACATTTGGATTCGTTATTGAAATCGAGGGGCGCAAGAGTTGTTCTGACTCGCTCTGGGGACGCTCCCGTAGGAATGTTGGATCGGATGGATGCTGTTGTGAATTCCAAAGCTCACGTTCTCGTTAGCATTCACTGTAACTCCATCGGCGAAACCTCCGATCCCGAGGCGGTGAAGGGTACCAGCACGTATTATCGGTATGTTGGATACCAGCCGCTCGCGAATATCATGTATGACAAAATGCTCGAGTTAGGTCTCGGCCAGTTCGGCGTTGTGGGGAGCTTCAACTTCACACTCAGCGGACCGACGCAGCTCCCGAATGTTCTTGTAGAAACAGCGTTCCTCTCCAATCCAGAAGACGAGATGAAGTTACTCGACGACACCTTCCGGCAAGCGATCGCAGGGAAGATCGTTGAGGGACTGGAAGCGTTTGTGAAGAGATACGGTGAAAATGGAAGAATCAAGAGTCAAAATGAAAAATGACAACGGAGAATTCAAAATCGGCTCATGGCCAGAGTGCTTGGAACACCACCACGTTTTTCCTTTTGAATTGTCATCTTGATATTTCCATTTTGCTTTTTGATCTATCTTTATTGCTCGGCTCTGGGTTTTTCCGTACCTTGCACTCTGCAAATCGTCAATTGACAATCACCAAATTGGAAATCTCCTCATGGCTCATCAAGCACTGTGGAGCGGCCGATTCAAGGAGCCTCTCTCACGCATCGCGTTGAGTTTCTCCACATCCATTGATCTGGACAAGCAACTCTACCAGGAAGACATTGCGGGCAGCATCGCGCACGTCGAGATGCTCGCTGCGACGCATATTCTCCCGCCGGTCGAAGCTCGAAAAGTCCGCACAGCGTTAAAGTCCATTCAAAGGGAGATCGAGAACGGCAGGTTTCAGCTGACCAGTGACCATGAAGACGTTCACATGGCCATCGAGCAGCGCCTGATCCAGAAGGTCGGACCCATGGGGGGAAAACTGCATACGGGCCGTAGTCGCAACGATCAGGTGGGTTTGGACGAGCGCCTCTATCTGCGGACGGCGATCAAAGAGCTGAGCAAGCTCATCGTTCAACTTCAGCGCGTGCTGCTGTACAAATCCGAGAAGTATTTCGGTGTGTTGATGCCCGGATATACCCACCTCCAGCGTGCACAGCCTGTAATGCTCTCCCACCATTTGCTCGCCTACGTCTGGATGCTGGAACGCGACTACGAGCGCCTGCACGACTGTCTGAAACGGCTCAACAAATCGCCATTAGGTGCTGCCGCGTTAGCGGGTACATCGTTCCCGATCGACCGCCTGAAAGTCGCAAAGAAGCTCCACTTCGACGGGATCGTCGAAAACAGCATTGATGCGGTGAGCGATCGGGATTACCTGATTGAGTTTGTCGGGGCCTGCAGCTTGATCATGATGCACCTCAGTCGCTTCGCAGAGGAGTTGGTGCTCTGGAGCAGCACGGAATTTGGCTTTGCCCACACCAGCGATGCCTACACAACAGGAAGCAGTATCATGCCGCAGAAGAAGAACCCCGATATGGCGGAGCTCGTGCGCGGAAAATCGGGACGTGTGTACGGGGCGCTTGTGAATCTCCTGACGGTCATGAAGGCACTGCCGCTGGCGTACAACCGCGATATGCAGGAGGACAAAATGCCGATGTTCGACGCAGTCAGCACCACACGGCAGTGTCTGTTCATTTTCTCGCATATCCTGGTGCACACCACCTTCGATCGGCGTCGGATGGAAGAGGAGCTCCGGAACGACTTCCTCACAGCGACAGACATTGCAGACTATCTTGTGCGCAAGGGCATTCCGTTCCGGGAGGCTCATACGGTCACCGGAAAGATCGTCTCGTACTGCATCGAGCACCGGATGTTCTTCGGAAACCTCGACCTCGAGATCCTTCACACATTTTCCAAGGTGTTTGACTCCGATGTCTTCGATTACATCTTACCGTACAGAAGTGTTGAGCAGAAGAAATCAGCAGGCAGCACATCGCCGCATGATGTCAAGCGGCAGATTGTTCATTGGACACGGGTGCTGAAAGGAAGAAGGGGATAGCAATGGAGAAGTCCGACTTCTACTCAGAAAGCCATCCGAAGGTTCTCTCGCCAGCTTTCAGACCTTCGGAAGCTTCAAGAAGAAGTCGGACTTCAAGACAAAAAGCCGCCCCGAGGTGAGGCGGCTTCTGTGTTTCTCTCCGCTAATGCTTATAGCCAGGGCCTCGCAGGATCTTCCCTGGCAGATTGCCCGCGAACTTCCCGTCCTCCCATACCGGTTTGCCGTTCACCAGGACGAGACTGACACCCTCTGAGTACTGATGCGGGTTCTCGAACGTCGCTTTGTCTGTAACGGAGGCCGGATCGAAGATCACCACGTCGGCGTAGAATCCAGGTTTGAGGATTCCGCGTTCTTTCAGTCCGACTCGTTGAGCAGGGAGCGAGGTCATCTTGCGGACTGCATCTTCGAGTGAGAGGAGCTTATCCTGCCGAACGTACTTGGCGAGAATTCGGGGAAAGCTCCCGTAGGCCCTCGGGTGTGGCTTCCCTTCGTAAAGGGGGCCATCGGTCGCCCTGGCATTAGCATCGGTGCAGAAACTCACCCAATGCTGAGCCATCCCCATCTTCAAGTCTTCTTCTGTCATTGCAAACGCGACCCTCGCCGTTCTGGCTGAGTCAGCGAGGATGAAGTCGAACATCGTGTTGTAAGGGTCCTTCTTCCACGCCGCGGCCACTTCGGTTAACCGCTTGCCCTCCCATTGCTTGAGGTCCGGGTTCGTCACGGATGAAATCATTATTCCGTTGAAATCCACCCCCTTGTTGCGGTTTGTTGCAGCAAGCTCGTTGCGGATTCTCTTTCGAACATCGAAGTCTTTCAGGCGTTGGAGCAGCTTCTCGGTTCCTCCCTCGTGTGCCCAACCTGGGATGGGTGAGCTCAGCGAATTGGAAAATGCAATGTAGGGATACTGATCGGCAGTCATGTCAATCCCCTGATTTCGATGCTGCTGGATCAGTTGAACAATCTGAGGCATCTTTCCCCAATTTGGCTTCTCTGCGACTTTCAGATGCCAGATCTCGACGGGGATCCTTGCCGCGCGGGCGATGTCTGCCGCTTCCAGAATTGCTTCGACGATACGATCTTCCTCGTCGCGAAGATGCGTCACGTAGATTCCGCCGAATTCCGCAGCGACCTTCGCAAGTTCAATGAGCTCCTGCGTCTTCGCATACATCGCCGGGGTGTATTCAAGCGATGTGCTCAGCCCGAGCGCACCCTGCTGCATTGCTTCCCGCACGAGCCGCTTCATCTTGTCCAGCTCCTCTGGTGTGGGCTCACGGTTGTCGTATCCGATCACGTACGCCCGAACCTGTGTCGCACCGATGTAAGAGGCAAGATTGATCGCCGACTTATGATGTTCAACGCGGGCAAAGTAGCCTTTGAAATCCTTCCAGTCGACCGTTAGTTTATTTTTCTGGAGATACGATTTCATCTCATTCAAAATCTTCTCATTTACCGGTGCTGCAGACTCCCCTTCGCCATTGATCTCCGTCGTTATTCCTTGAGAGATCTTGCTCATGGCGCGATTGTCGATGAGAATAGAATACTCCGATTGTCCCAACATATCGATAAAACCCGGGGCCACAACTTTGCCTGCTGCATCAATGACACGCTTCGCGATTTGGGCATCCAGCTTGCCGATGGCGAGGATCTTTTCCCCGTAAATGGCGATGTCACCCTCATACCACGGGTTGCCGGTGCCATCGACGATCTTGCCATTATGGATGAGAATATCGTACGGTCCTTGAGGAGAAGGTTGGCAGGACAATCCCAATGCCAGCACAACGAGCACGCTCAACACAGAAATGGTTTTCATGGTTGCCTCACTGCAGTGGGTTCATGTGACACGTTGAATAGAAGGATTGTCGAACGCTACGTTAGAACGCGTTCGAGTTGAAGACTTCAAGCGTAGCAAAAGCGAAGAAGACAAGAAGCGTAACAAGGAGCGCTTTCAGGGGAGCCAGCCGTTCGGCATTCTTCAGGCCGAAATAACAGATGACGCCGGGCCAACCCCAGGCCATCCCGAGAAGCGAAATGCCCAAACCGATTTTGGCGATGATGGCATCAGGATCGTTGTAGAACACTTCCGTGCCAAGGATGGTCAGAACGATTGATGCCAGCGACGTGAAGATATGGGGAGCTGCCGCGAGACCGACGAATCCCAAGGCATGCGGAAACTCCCCCAGTCCCCCCAGAAGCTCGGCAGCGAGGTGAAAGACAATGGCGAGGAACACCCAGGTCAAATAGATCAAGAGGGCTGACCCGAGGAACGCGATAAGACCCACGCTCATGGTTTCGGTCTTGAGATACCCGGAAAGGAACGAGTTGAACGAGGTTAACCCGGCATAAGTGGAGACGAGAAGGAATCCCTGACCTAATTGAGGAGAATCATATAAATCGGCCGTTGCGTATTCGGGATCGAAGAGAATGAGGCGGATGCGCAGAAGAAATTGCATGAAGTTAGCTGTTGTGCCGGTGTGGTGACGACCCCTGTAAGATGTTACGCCATTTGCGTAGGAAAATCAAGAGTAAACCAAACCTTACGTGAACAAGATGTATGAAGGTCGAAAAAGAAAAAGTGTCCGCAATCACTCGGTGGGAGGACCACACGCGAACTTACTCGGAAGGTCCAGCTCCAACCGTGATCCTTCCTTGCGCGCGTTCCACGAGTTGCTCCCATGCGCTGATCGCAACGGGCGCAAGTTTCAATGCCAGGAATGCAACAGCCACACCGACGAGGGCGTCCGTCAGATAATGATATCGGCCGTAGAACGTCGACACGTAGAGCGACAGAACGATCGGTGTGATGATGTAAAACGATGGGCGATGATAGCGATAGGCCATAATCCACATAATCGTTGCAGCCGCGGCGTGGGGGCTGGGAATCGTTCCACCGATGTAGTGGAGATGGGAACGCATCATCTCGCCAAGATAGGTAAACACATATCCGTCCAGTGGTACAGTGTAGAGATGGCCAATGGTTGTGATGGGCCCGGCAACAGGAAAAAGGATAAATCCGATATCGCACAAGAGGTTGGTGAAGCCGAGCGTGAAGAAGTACTCCTCCATGGGGAGTTCACCGCGAAGGTAATAGATGATCCCACACAGCAACGGATACATCGGGACATAGATCACGTACGAGAACATCAGCCATTCGGTGAGAGCGGGAGTGGTGAAATGTTGAAGCCAGAGTGTGGGCTGGAGGCCAAAAACGTATTGCTCGGCGTCGAGCACGTAGTCATCAAGCCACTGGCCGTGGAGGATCAGTTGCAGCTTATCGACTGCGCCGAACAGGTATGCGTACGCAAGCGTTACAGCCGTCACGCGGAGCAAGAAGCGAAGGAACTTCTTTGAAGCACGTTGGGAGAAATAGACAAAGCCGACATAGAGAACTGCTACACCGACGTTTTTCGCGACGAGCAGCCACCAGCTCTCAACACGCGCAAGAAACACGATGGCAAGAACACTGAAGAGCGCGAGCGCGAACAGAATGAGGCCGTCGGTGGCTTGGAGGCGAAGGTTCCCAACGTGGAAGGTCTTTTCTGTCATACACTATTCCTGAGCCCGCGAATCGAAGGGAAGAAAGCAGTCAGTTCAAGTAGCAAATGAAGAAATCAAGCGTGACGCCCAGGAGCCAATGCAGGAGAATGATAAACACGATCGACTGGGCGCGGAACGCGACAACTCCCCAGATCAACGCACCAATGATCGATCCGTAAATCTCCCCGGCTGGCTTGCCGATGTGAAGGAGGCACGAGGCTAGTGTCTGGATGAGAATGGAGTTCCAGTCTCCCAGTGCTTTTCGTAGTCCGAACTGCATGAACCCGCGGAAGTACACCTCCCATCCCACATAAAACAGCAAGTACGACATGGAATGACTGAAAAACGCCTGCGGCGAGGCGGAGGCTCCCCTGAAGAGAGGGTATTCAGCAATAAATTCCGGGCCTTTTGATGAAGAGTATGTCGCTGCGGCCATAATTGGTGCCAGGACAAGAAATGCCTTCAATCCAAACCGCCAATCCCCAAGCTGCAAACCGTAGGATGCAATCGGCTCCTTGAACAGGAATCTGATGATGAGAAACGGAATGATCCCCAGCAAGACGAAGGCTGACACAAACGTATACAGCGCGGCAGTCAGTTGCACATCACCGAAGAGAACAAATGAGGAAGCCAGATTACTCAGGTAAAAGGGCTTGGTTCCGTAGTACTTGAATGTTGTAAGAACGAAGGGAGTGACGAGGAGGATGAGCGTCGGCTTCTTGTTTTCGCCGCTGAAGAGTCCTGAGGGCGATATGGATGAAGTGAATCGACCTACGGGTTCTGTCTGGTTCACTGGCTTCTTTTCGGTTTGTGATTTGATCGCTGTTCAAGCAGCCATTCGTAGGTCAGGCGAATTCCCTCCTGGAGAGGCGTGATCGTGTAGCCAAGTTCCCGTTCCGCCTTGGCTGAGGAGTATGCCCAATCCTGAAGATACGTTACGACCCACCCGGGTGTAATCTGAGGGTACCAACCGAGCAACTCTGCCTTCTTTTTCTCAAAGCCCGCGTACAGCATCGCGAAGCGGGCGGGCAGATTCACTTGAAAATGCCGCTTGCCGCTGACGTCGTTGACGATTTCGAAGAGTCGCTTCAGGGACACGTTCTCACCACCGAGAATATATCGCTCACCGATTTGCCCCCGCTCCATCGCCAGAATGTGCCCGCGAACGAGGTCATCGACCAAAACATAGTTGCCTATGTTCTTCCCTCGATTGAGAAGCACGGGGACCTTGCCCTGATCGTACAGGTCGATCATCAGGCTGACGGAATTCCCTTCGGTGAGCTTACCGGGTCCATAAACGCGCGTTGGATTTACAATCACAACAGGAAATCCGCTGGCTGCATACCGAAGAGCCTGCTCCTCAGCGACAGCCTTACTTTCCTCGTATTCTGTATAGTAACGGGGTGTGATGCGAGGCATTTGTTCGTCGCCAACCACATTGGGAGGTGTTGGCCCGAAGGTGACAATCGTCGAGGTCAAAACGACCCGCTCAACCCGGTTGCTCTTTGCCGCTTCAAAAACGTTCTTCGTGCCATCGACATTGTACTTGAAGAAGATTGAGCTGTCGCGGGACCAATTCTTTGCGTACGCAGCAAGGTGGTACACTTGACTGCACCCTGCCATCGCGCTCTTCAACGAGTTCAAGTCAAGGAGGTCACCCGTCACCAGCATGATCCGATCGTGTTGAAGTCCATCCGTATTGCTGGTGCTGCGGGTCAGCGCGTGGATGGTATGCCCCTGCCGGATGAGCTCATTCACAAGCTTCGTGCCGATGAAGCCTGTTGCTCCCGTAACAAATATGGTTTTCATTCGGGCCAAGTGCAGCCAGTTTGGTGAAGAATCGCCTCTCGAATCGTTCCGGCTCTCAAGAAACCCTACAAAAATAGCAAAAAAAAGGGTGAGTCTCAATTGAAATGAAAAACCCGTCAGGTTTGACATTTGGATTGTCTCAACAACCTGACGGGTTTCGAGAGTGTTTCTGAGCGCTTACTTCAGTACCGGCAATTGAAGGTGCGAGCTCCAGGTGGCCGATCGGTAGACGCGCTGCGTCGCTTTTTGGAAATCCGATTCCTTGGCATTGTAGATGTCGACGAATTTCTGGGGGTTGCGATCGATCATCGGAAACCAGGTGCTCTGGATCTGCACCATGACTCGGTGCCCCTTCTTAAATGTGTGGAACAGATCGTTCAGCACAAACTCAACCTTCGTCACCTTGTTCGGTTCGAATGGCTCAGGTTTGGAAAGACTATTTCTGAATTTCCCCCTTATGACATCGCCGCGCACCATCATCTGATAGCCTTTGAGCCTGAGTGTGCGCTCGTCATAAGCTGCGCCGAGGAACCGGTTGGTGGATGTCACAGTATCGGGATAGACGTCGATCACTTTGACGATCCAGTCGGAATCCGTTCCCGATGTAGAGACAAAGAGGCTGGCGATAATCGGGCCGGCGAGCGTGAGATCATTCGCCAGGACATCGGATTGATAGACAAGCACATCGGGCCGTTTGGAAGCGAATCGCTGGTCTTCAACCGGGAAAGCGGGGTTGTACCAGTGCGTGATCTCTGCGGTATAGGGGACCGGCTTCGCGGGGTCGCTCAGGTATTCGTCAAATTCGAGCTCGCCGGTCTTGCCCTTCTCTGGCGGCTCGAAGGATAGGCGGCTGTTCTTGGTGAGGTAGACGTTTGCACTCGTGACGTTCTTTGGCGGCCAACTCTCCAAAAATCTCCACGCATTGTTCCCCGTCTCAAATACCATCGCTTCGGCAAGTCTGGGTTCGCCCTTCCCTTTCAAATAGTAATCGAAGAATGGCACGATTATGCTGTCCAGGTAGTAGAGACCTGTCTTGAAGCCCCATTGAATGTGGCCCAACGAGTCTCCCGTCTCAGCACCCCACTGGCCGTGATACCACGGTCCCATCACCAGCATGTTTCGGTTGTTTGGATTCTGCTTCTCGATTGATGCATAGGTGTTGAGGGCTCCAAACAGATTTTCTGAATCATACCAGCCGCCGACAACAAGTGTTGCTGGTTTGATGTTCTTCAGATGCGGCAGAATATTGCGTGCTTCCCAAAAGCTGTCCCACATTCCATGCTGCATGATTTCATTCCAGAATGCCACGCTGTCCCTCAGATACTTCTTGTTGGCGTAGGGGAGTGGACCCATCTCCAGGAAAAACTTGTATTCATCCGGAGTGCCGTGATTGAATGGGACATCCATTGTGCTCTTGGGCTTCGGTCGGGGCTTGCCAAACCACGCGTAGAAATTGAAGGCATGCGGTAACAAGAATGCTCCATTGTGAAAGAAATCATCTCCACCCATCCACTTTGAGACAGGGGCCTGTGGTGACGTGGCTTTCACAGCAGGGTGAGCGTCGATGGTGCCCATCGAGGTGTAAAAACCCGGATAGGAAATGCCGGTGATGCCCACGCGGCCGTTGTTGCGCGGAATGTTTTTGACCAACCAGTCAACCGTGTCATAGGTGTCTGTGGTCTCATCGATATCCTTCTTGGATTTCTTGACGGAGATATAGGGGCGAACGTTCACAAACTCACCCTCGGACATGTAGCGCCCACGCACGTCCTGGATAACAACGATATAACCCTCTTGGAACATTCGTTCCCCCTGGGTGCCAACGAATGCTGGAAACTCGTTCTCACCATAGGGTATTGCGCTGTATGGTGTTCGGGTCAGAATAAAGGGGTACATTTCCGCCGTGTCCTTGGGCGTGTAGACGGCAGTGAAGAGTCTCACTCCATCGCGCATGGGGATCATGTATTTGTGCTTCGTGTAGTGCTCAGCGATGGAGAACGGCTCCTGCGCGGCTGACCTCAACGCGCTGAGCGCAACAAGCAGTGCAACAAGGCGGGCATAATGGGCGTAAACGTTGATCGGTTTTGCGTGCATTATCATTCCTCCTAAAAGAGAAGCGCGGCCCGGATAATGGGCGAGTGGATCTGCCTAGAGGATTTGCCTGGATAACGCAAGATAGTAGGCAAAAAACCTCTAAGACTCAATGGACTAGCCGGATTCATAGCGATCGCTACCTCCTCCGGAGTTGTGCTGGAAGGGTTGCTCACCCTCACGTTGGGTATGTTGGGCAACAAGAGGACTGCACATCAGGAGAAAAGTGGTGGCGATGAACAGACTGGTGGAGGGGGTCATGGTAATTCGAAAAGTCGTAAAGAATCTCTCTGCTGCTGGCAGGCGTGCATTCACGCAGGCAGCTTCCGTATGCTCCACATGCTTCTTTCGGTTGCCAAACGACCTCGGTACGACTTGACAAGAGCCCTCGTAGGCTTTGCCATGCTTCTTTCCAAGGCGGGGTTCCTCAACAAATATGACAATCAAATGGAAGAAAAGCCAAAGCAGGATGGTGTAGAATGAAGAGGAAATTTCTTTCGAGGAAGAACGCCTTGCCGAGGACAACCATCCTACCACAGTCCCAGGGGCGGGCAGGGTGAGAAGGATTGTCCGCACAATCGTCATTGTTGGTGCACGCTGCCTCCGAGTGCACGATTGCTGAAGCAACGAGGCGTGGTCATGGCTTCTTATCCTCCAGAGTTTGATTTGTTCGGCAACGTCCAAAAGTTAAGAGGTCGGCGACGGTTCAGCTACAGGCTGCGGAAGGAGTTCGTCTTTTGTCCGCTCGCGATAATAATGGGTCTGGCATGCATAGAAACTTGCCCTGACCCACAACCGAGCGATCACGTAGAGCTGCTGCAGCAGGAACAGCACAAACAGCGGCCAATACGAATCTTGCGGGATCTGTGATTCAAGCAGCGCATAGACGGCGATGAGGATAACGCCAAGAAAACTCAGCAAGAGGTAAAGCCCGTATGTCTGAATGAAACTGCCAAAGGCAAAGCGCGCCCCGGCAAACGATGCCAACAGGGCACTTGTCCGAACGTCCACGACAATGCGAATTCGAGCATAGTCAAAAATCATGGCAAGGATGGAGAGGAACACCAAGACGATGACGCCCTTGACCATGTAATACAAATATGGCGTCTCTTCCGATGAGGCGTTCAGTGTCCAGCGAGGGATGGCGCCGCTGATCCAATCGAAAAGAAGAATGAAGAGGAGATAGTAGATCAGGAGAGCAACAAGGGCGAGTCGGAAGAACTTGCCAAAGTACTTTGCCCCGTCGGTCAGGAATTCCGTGAACGTCGAGCGGTAGTCCTTTGAGTACATGCTAATGAATCCTCCGGCAAGGAAGCTGGTCAAGCAGGTGTAGAGAAGTCCAAGCAAGACGAAAACCGATGCGTACCGAGGGTTGAGTTCCAGCCGGAAAATAAGGTTGTACAAGAAATTGCCGGCGGATTTCACGAACTGACCGTTGAGGACGGCATCCAATTGGCTCAAGAACGGTGCATAGCCAAAGATGGTGTAATCCACGGCCCGGACGAGATCGCTCTTTTCGAAGTCAAGGCGAAAGGTCTCAAACCAGGAAGGATCCATCTGTTGAAGGATTTTCTCGTCCATCACCGTATCGCGGAGATAGCCATCGAGTATGTTCAAAAAGGGTATTGCGAGCACGGAGGCGAAGAGAACATTGACGAACCAGGCAAACAAGACCATGCGTTTGGTCCTTGCAACCTGTCGAAGACCGTGCTTGAGAGATGAGATGATTTGCATTGGTTTCTCCTTGTCAAGTATCCGGTCTGTAACCGGATCTTACAGCATATCAAAAACCGACAGATTCAAAGAAGTTCTGTAGCGAAAACATCCATTTCGACGCGTACTTGCGCGCTGCAAGCGATCGGTATCCGGGCTCCCGGACAATCTTGCTGTTGTTATTGTAGTTGATGTCCATCGCGAGTTTCTTCTCAGGGTCAACAATTGCATAGCTCACCGGTGAATCGGATTGAAACGTGAACTTCTTCCACCGGTACTGGCCGTCCCATCCTTCACGCCGTATGTCGCCGTTCTTGAAAACAATCAGGACATCCACAGGTGCAAGAGCTTCACCTTCGCGTTTGATGACCACTTCACACTCGTACTCCTTCGACGGTTGCTGAGCGGCGCTGTCTTGCGGCTGGCCGTTCATCGTAAAGACCCCTTCAGGAGGGGGAAGTTTGCGGTTTACGATCCGGTCGACGCTGTAGTCGAAGAGATTGGAACTGAACCATGTATTCTCGAAGAACCAGCTCAGGTTTGTTCCGGTCACTTCGTTGACAACATTGATGAAGTCCTGCGACGTCGGGTGCTTGAAGCGGTAGCGGTGGTGATATGTACGCATCACGCGATACATCATCTCCTCGCCGAGGTACCGTTCCAGCATGATGAGTGACAGGGCAGGCTTGGAGTACGAATTCAACCCGTAGGTTTGGTTGTATTCCCATCCCCTTCGCGCCATGACGTCGTTCTTGCCCATTCGGCGGAGCCCGATATTGCCAGCCTCCAAAGGAGCCTCGTTCACCTCATGGAAGACGTACGGAATTCCGACTCCCCAGTTACCGAAAAAGTACCGTACCTCTTTGAACGGTTCCCACGCGGCATTCATCACACGGTTAGTTGAATAGGTGTTGAATCCCTCATCCAGCCAAGCCTCTTCGAACTCGTTATTACCAACAAGGGCATACCAGAACTGGTGACCGAACTCGTGGACTGTCACCCCTTCAGGTGATGACTGTTCTTTCGGAGAATACCTTGTTGTTCCGCCTGTGAAGAGAGTCGGATATTCCATCCCGCCGGAGCGGCTATCGTTGGCAGGGTCGACAACGGTGAGGGACTCGTATGGGTACTGACCATACCACTCGCCGTAGTATCGAAGCGCTTTAAACGTGGCGTCGAAGTACCGATCGATCATATTGTCATGCTGAGGCTGCGTCAGGACGATAACGGTGACCTCCCGAAGCGGGTGATGGCGATCCGGACGCTCATCGGGCTCCTTCTTGTCGTGGACAAATTTCCGGACTGTCGCGACGAGATGAGGGGATGTGACCCATGCGAAATCATGGACGTCCTCTTGATAGAAGTTGAACGTCGTCGTACTATCCGGATTGTTATCGGTGCGGCGCGGGATTCCCCCGGTTGCTCCAACGACATACCCCTCTGGTACCGTGATTGTCACATCATACACACCATAGTCAGCAAAGTACTCGGTGTTAGCGTGGAACTGGTGACAATTCCATGCCCGGTTCCACCACACGCCGATCTTCGGGAACCATTGCGCTACAAAATGGTAATCGCGGATCGCTCCCGTGCGGGAAATCGGCAGGGGTTGCTTCGTCTCAAACTCAATTTTGAATTTTATCGATTGCCCCGCGGGCACGGGCTTCGGTGATCGAATCTGAAAGACAGTCTGGTCATTGGCATTGCCGTCGTCCGGTTGGACATAGCGAAACGTGCCCGTGATGTCAGTCTCGGCCTTCGCGTCCAAAACCTTCACGCTCTTGACATTCGTGTAGCCATAGTCCTCCTGGCGCATGTCCGGACGACCGAGTTCGTAATCATTTTCCTTCACGAACGTACTGCGGTTGTTCTTCCACGCGTTATGGTAGAGATGGAACGGGAATTCCTGCTGCGGCTGACCCGTGGTGTTCCTCCACTCAAGGATTTCCCATCCGCTGATGATGTTTGCCTTCGTGTTGAGCTTGACATCCATCGTGTAGCGGACAATGCGATCGCTCTGAGTTGGGAGCTTCAGGTCCTTATCCCACGCCTCTGTTCCTTGCTCCCACCTTGGAATCGAAGGGCTAGAGGCAGTACGACTAGTGCTCTGTTCGGCGGGGGGGAGGCCGATGAAGGCGACCACAAGGATCGTGGCCGCCAGGATGAACCCGCATTCAAGGATCGTAATCACGGTTTTCTTCATAGCTGTTCTCCAGATAAAGAACGATAGTCATTGCCCAGAGGTTATCCGGGCGACTACTCCCACTTGGTTTTCAGCCACGATTCAAATATTGCCTTTTGGAGGTTTGTTGGCTTTTCGACTCTTGCGATCTTATAGGCAGGAACATCTTGAAGCCGAAGCGTGACATCGAATTGCCGCAGCCTGTTGTCACGCAAAACTGTGAGAGCGATTTTATCACCTGGTTTAAGCTCAACGATCCGTTGTTGCAGTTCGGTGGAGCGAACGCGATATCCGTTCAGCGCGACAATTTCGTCATTGATATCGAGCCCGGCCTCGTATGCCGGCGACCCGGCGATCACGAGCGTCACGCGAGTCCTGTTATCGCGGTCGACAGTCTGCAACCCCAGCCATGGCTTTCGCTCGGCGTCTCTTGCCTGAAGAGAAAGCCCCGCATATCCGAGCGAGCGTTCCCAATCGAGCGGCATGGTGCCGTGGACATAGTCTTCGAAGAACTTCTTCAAGCTTCCTCCTGCAAACTGTTCGGCGACTGCCTGGAAATCGTCGATCGTGTACCCGGGGCCGCTCAGTGGAAAGCGCTGGTACAATGTGCGCATCACGTCGTCGAGGGAGTACGTGTTGTTTGAGCGGTGACGAATCTCGAGGTCGAGCACCAGACTCACATCAGCCCCCTTGTCATAGTAATCCGACTCCGAATTGTATGCTTGTTGGTTTTGCTTCCAGTACTTGATCCAGGCATCGAAGCCGGATTCCGTTGCAGACTGTAACCGGTTTCCGGGGCGCTGGCGATCACCCTGCACGGAGGCAGCGATGCCCTGCAGGTAGGATGAGTCCGGCAAGAAGCCTGCTCTGGTGAGCTGCAATCCGCCATAGTAGGAAGTTGTGCCTTCGGCGATCCAGAGCTCCTTCACGTAGTTCTCCTTCATATAATTGTACGGGAGGATACCTCTCGGTCGAAGCTGCTTCACGTTCCAGGTGTGGAAATACTCGTGTGAGACCAACCCGAGAAACCCGCGGTAGGAGCCGGTGTTCTTGAACACGAATGGCTGCGTTTGCATGATCGTTGAGTTTATGTGCTCGGTGCCGCCACCTCCGGGCATGAGATGAAGCATAAACACATACCGTTCGTACGGTAGATCCCCCCAGAACGCCTTGTTTACTTCCACGATCTTGCTGATGTCCCCGATCAAAGTATCTGGCTCGTAGTTTCCGTCTCCGGCGATGCTGAGCACGTGGTTCTTCCCACCAGCTTTAAACTCAAAATCCTTCTGATTGCCAATCTCAAGAGGACAATCGACAAGGTAATCGAAGTTCGGTGCAGAGAATGTGAAGCGCTCTCCCGGAATTGCATCGAGCCCGGTCGTGACATGCCACTCCTTATACGGGACGACGCGCAGCGTTAAGGGAAGGTGGCGGTATTGTTCGACGAACATAAAAGCGGCGCAGCCATCAACGAACGCATGGTCGTCGTTCAGTCCGCGCGTCCTCATATCGAATTCATTTGCGAAAACTTTGTATCGCGCGATAATCGTTGTGGATGGTCCCTTCTCAATCCGCCACGTTGACTTATCAGTTTTTTCCCAGCGAACAGGCTTGTTGCTTCCGTCAACGACCGAGAATTCCTGGACTCCTCCCGCGAAATCGAACACGACATACCGTCCTGTCCGCCAGATCGGCATCAGGAGGTCGAGAGACCGAGCCTTTGCCGGAAGACCCTTGAGTGAAACTTCGACCTCAAGGAGGTGCGTCCAGGGCTTGGACATCCCGAGTGTGTATTCAATGGAGGGTGTTTGTGAATGCGCGAGTGCAAACAAAAGAAGAGCAAGGAGCGACAGAGCGACACGTTTCATCAGGATTACCTCCGCGGTGTGAGTTGATCCGCATTCTGTTGTCGGGAAAGGGTGAGCGTAGCGAGACCTTCGTCGAGAGGCCTCTCCGCCTTGTCTGGCAAGGGTGCCGGTGTCAGCGATGCGCCGGCCCATCACACAAGGCAATTGCGGATGGATCAATGACGGGATTTTTCTTGAAAAACTCCAGAAAGGAGAAACGAAGCAGGAAGGTGCCCAACTTCAAGGGCGAAGGATCCCGGCTACGTCGACGACCAAAGGGGAGAAAAACAGCGCGTCGGGATTCTGCCGGTGGGCGTCCCAATCGGCCAGCATGGCATCGGCTTCCTTTTGAGGAATGATGCCCTTCTCAACCATCATCTGTGTGTGGGTGGAAAAGAACCGATGTGCCCATTCCATCACACCGCTCTTCGGGCCACCCGCGAGACACGTCGGGGCGAAGTCGATCAGCTCAAGGCCGAGTTTGCGGAAAAGGATTGGCAGCTTCCCCGTCACATAGGCATCACTGCCTCCCGAACGATAGTAAGCACGGACGACGTCGGGCATGCGATCCCACGCTCCGCCACGGGGAAAGAGCGATAGGCCTTCGTAGTAGTAGTCCTGAAGCGCAATGATTCCACCAACACGCAGGGATGCTACGAGGCGAGCCAGAAATTTCTCCGGGTCAGGTACAAAGGCAATCACCCAGCGCACGAAGATGAGGTCATAATACCGGTCGGGAAGAGGAGCATCTTCTGCGGTGCCCTGGATGAGCGTGACGTTCGTCCATTCCTTGTTGGCAACGAGTTCTCTGAACCAATTCAGATAGAATGCCGATGGTTCCAGGGCGGCGACCTCGCCAGTCTCGCCAACGAGGTTCCTCAAATCCACTGATACGAAGCCAGGTCCCGAGCCAACATCGAGGCATTTCCATCCGTGCTGAACGCGGAGTCGCTCAAGGAACTTCCTCGTGACCGGTCCCCAGACTGTGTGTTGAAACTGAAGTCGCTCAAGCTCGGTCTGGTTGACGCCGAGGAGGTATTCTGGAGAATTGTTCATTCAGATGATCTGAAGAAGTTCGGGGAAGCGGTCAATGAGAAAATCGGGATGCAGGGCGATCATCTGGTCTCTCGTCAACGAGCCGTAGGTGACACCGCAGGTTCGGATGTCAGCGCGTTGTGCCGCTTGAATGTCATTGTCCGTATCTCCCACCATCAGTGTTTCGCGACTGTTCCACGCCTGATCGTTCATCACGATGTTGATGACAGCGGGATCCGGTTTAAACGGTATCCCATCACTTCCCTGGATTTGGCAGAAGTGCTCTGCAATGTCGAAGTGCTGCAACACGCGTCGTGTACCAGCGGTGAGTTTGGTAGTTGCAGTGGCGAGATTGATTCGTCTCGCCCGGAGCGTCTCGATTGTCTCCTTCACGCCTGGAAAGAGCGTTGTGGTTTCCAGGGCACGCGGTGGGTAATATGTCTTGTACATCTCTGCAGCTTCAGAAATCCGGTGGTGGAGATTCGGAGGGAGAAGGGCTGCAAACGTCTCCGTTAAGGGCTTTCCGATGAGGGGGTAAAGCTCTTCGGGCGCATAAGAGTCGACCCCCAGTTGTCGCAGCACCCAATGCTGAGCCATGGCGATATCGCGCTTCGAGTCAACCAGCGTGCCATCAACATCAAGGATGATGTTTTTGATCGCACGGTCATTCACAGCTTGCGATACCTCAGAAGAATAATCATTCTATCGTACCGGCTCCGGGATCGCGGCTCCGTCTTTGCGAGGGTCGGACGCGCCGTAGTTGATGCCTGTCGAGAAATTTCTCATCACCGCTTGTCCGCCTCCCATCACGGGCGAGTAATCCCCCCGCACTTGAAGCTGGTGGCCCATTGCTTCAAGTTGAGCTCGAACGGCAGGAGGTACACGGGCTTCAATTTGCAGATCGCAGCCCTCGAACGTTGTCTTTCTGAATCGAGCAGCCTCCAGCGCCGCCTGAATATTCATGCCGTAATCCACAATGTTCGAAACAAATTGTGCGTGGGCCTGGGATTGATTCCAGCCGCCCATAATGCCAAAGGCAATCTTCACGTCACCCTTTGTCATAAACGCTGGGATGATGGTATGGAGCGGCCGTTTTCGACCTGCGAGGGCGTTGGGGTGTGTGGGATCAAGCGAGAACAGCGCACCGCGGTTTTGAAGCGCGAATCCTGCCCCCTCTGGTACAAGCCCTGAGCCAAAGTTCTCATAGTTGCTCTGGATGAGCGACACCATGTTCCCATGTTTATCGACAACCGAAAGGTAGATGGTGTCATCGCCGAGCTTGGGAGGGGTTCCCGTTTCGGGGGTGCAGTTGGCTTTCGCGGTATCTATTCGTGTCGATCTGTCATGGGCATAGGTCTTGTCCAGCATGCCCCGCACCGGAACCTTGGAGAATCGTTGATCGGCGACAAATCGCAGCATGTCGGCATAGGCGAGCTTCTTCGCTTCGATCATCACATGGAGGGCTGCTGCGGAGTTGTGTGCGTAGGCAGAAAGTGGGAAGTTCTCCATGATATTCAACATCATCAGAGCCGCGATCCCTTGTCCGTTGGGAGGAATCTCATAGACGGTCCATCCTCGGTACGTTGTGGAGATTGGCTCAACCCACTCGCTGGAGAACTCTGCGAGGTCGCTTGCCGTGAGAGCTCCGCCGTTCCGCTGGGAGCATTCGACGACGCGCCTCGCGATGTCGCCTCTGTAGAAGGCATCACGACCCTGGGAAGCAATCTCTTTCAAGCTCTGGGCGAGGCTCGGATTCCGAAAGAGCTCGCCAAGTCGCGGCGCACGGCCGTTGAGGAGAAACGTCCGGGCAGAAACCGGATCGTTCTTCAGCAATTGCTCGTGTGACGACCACAGGGCTGCAACAAGCTCGGTGACCGGGAAACCCTCCTCCGCATAGCGGATGGTGGGAGCTAGGATCCGCTCGAAAGGCATGCTGCCGAATCGCTCGAGGAGCTTCGCCCAGCCGTCAACGGTGCCTGGTACCGTTACGGAGTGAACACCCTGGTAGGGCATCGCTTGCAGGCCCTTGTCGCGTAGGAAGTCGATGGTGAGAGCCGAAGGAGCCCAGCCGCTGGCATTGAGCCCGTAGAGCTTACCCGATTTCGCTTCGTAGACGATCGCAAACAGGTCGCCACCGATTCCATTGCTCATCGGTGCAACAAGCCCCATCATCGCGTTTGTGGCGACCGCTGCATCGATGGCATTGCCTCCATCGGCGAGGATCGTGGCACCAACTTGAGCTGCGAGGGGATTCTCTGCGGCAACGATGCCGTAGCGCGTCACGACCATCGATCTCGCCTGTGACCGATCCTGCGCAAGGTCATCGCTAACGGTTGCGGCCATAAGAAGAACCAAAAGAATGAAGTTCTTTGTCATGGTGTCTGCCGATTGACATGTGTTGATGCACTATCGACGCACTCTGCATTCTGCCTACTGTTATCAGTCTACTGCCTTCTGATTACTCCCTACTTCTATACTTTCTACTTTCATACTTACTACTTCCATGCTTTCTACTCACCTACTTCCCGCTCGACATCTCATCATTAAATGCCTTCGCATCCCCCCTGCTCAACGTACACGGACTAAAGTCCGTGGCTACCCGCGGCGGTCTGCGTTCTGCTATTTCCCTCCTGTAATCTGATCTTTATACACCTTCCCGTCTTTCATCACGAACCCAACGTGCTCCAGTGTGCTGATATTGTTCAATGGATCTGCTTTCACGGCGACGATGTCGGCAAACGCGCCGGCGGAGATTTCACCAATCTTGCTCTTCATGTCAAGCAGCTCAGCCGCCACAGTGGTTGCCGACTTGATGGCTTGCATGGGTTGTCATGCCCCACTTCACCATGTAGGAGAATTCCTTTGCTTCATTCTCTGTCCATTCGAAGCCACCCGCATCAGTGCCGAAAGCGATCTTCACACCAGCTTTGAGCGCCTTGTTGAAGGTTGCAGGAAGGACTTCATTGAAGATCTTGTTCATGGCGTTTCCTGCAGCGGCGCGGCCCTCTGCAACCCAGACATTGACGTAGATGGTCGGACACCAGTAGACGCCTTTCTCGACCATCAACTTGATGCACTCGTCGTCCATGCCGAAGCCGTGTTCAATGGAGGCCGCACCGGCGTTGATTGATGGGATAATGCCGTCAGGCGTCACGGCGTGAACGGAGAGCTTCTTGCGATGCATTCGTGTCTCATCAGCGATCGCGTTGAGTTCCTCGGCTGTGAAGTTCTGAAGGCTGCGGAACGATCCGTCAGGCAGGCGATAGTAACTCCGGTCGGCGTAGATCTTGATCCAATCTGCGCCATACGAAATTTGCTCGCGCACTGCGCGGCGGGCCTCGTCAGCCCCGGTAATCTCTTGTAAGCCCTTCGGCAAGTGCAGTTCCCAGGCGTAGTCACGATTACCCAACAGATAGTGCCCCGTCGTGCTGATGGAGCGTGTTGCGACAAACATCCGTGGTCCGTCGATAATACCATTGTTGATGGCCTTCTTGAGGTCGACATCAGCATACATCGCACCTTCAGTCTCAAGGTCTCGAATGGTCGTGAAGCCGTTCATCAATGCCGTCTTGCAGGAAAGGGATGCACGTAAAGTGCGGTAGGGGATCGATTCCTTGAGGATCTGTTCCGCGTAGTCCTCTGCGGTAATGTCACCCTGCAGCAGGACGTGGGTATGGGCGTCGATGAGGCCGGGGAGGACCGTCGCGTTAGAGAGATCGATCACTTTCGCGTTGCTGGGAATCGTGATCGCTTGCCCAACTTGTTTGATTTTGTTTCCTTCGATCAGAACGATGGCGTTTTCCATTGGTTTGTCGGCTTTTCCATCGATGAGTTTGCCGCACTTGATGGCAATCAGTTGAGATTGAGAAAACCCGATTGACAGAACGAGTATCGTAAGCAGAAAAGTGATGATTGCTTTCATCATGACCTCCTTGGTTATGTACAGCGTTCAACTACGACTGTTGGCTGGAAGGGCGGAACTAATGAACGGCTTGTTCCAGGTCTAACGACACTAAGTTGATCAACGATGCTTGCTGCTGTAACACGCGTGCGACGCGAACAACCTCTGATTCAGCTTCGTTCCACTTTTCTTGTTCAATTGCCTCACGCACGCCGGGAAGCGTTTTCACGCCGTAGCCAGTGTAGAAGCCGGGCGCGTAGATCAAATGCTTGAACCATGGTCGGCCGGGAAGACCGTCAGGGCTAATAAGCGTCCTTTCAGCCTGTATGAGTTTTGCGTTCACGCCTTTCAGCGTTCCCGCAGGCAGCGGCGCTTTCATCTGCAGAGTCTTTTTCGCAACCCGATCATATCGCTCTGCACTTTGGGTCAAGCTTTCAACTGCATTCTCCAACGGAGCAAAACTGAGGTAGGGCGGAACGTCTTCCATCGACGGGGGAACATACGGTTCCTTCGGGTCGGCAATCGCCGTGAAGACCCCTTCGGCTATTTGTTTGTTGCGCTCCGTAATTTCATCCTGGAGACCCTTCTGGAGTTTCTTGAGCTCATCGACATACCGCTTGACCGTCTCGGCGAAATTTGTGAAATCGAACGGCAGGACATCCGTATCCGCCAAACGAATCACCGCGGTGCCGACCGTCTGTGCGAGCGCGCGACCATAGGCGAAATCTGTGTCGGCGAAGTTCGTGTACCAGTAGAAGTCATCATAAATGGAGTGGTAAATGCCTCCGCCGTCCTCTCCTCCATACCCCAGGTTGAGCGACGCGACACCAAGGTGATCGAGAAATGCCGTGTAGTCTGAACCTGAACCCAATGCGTCGATGCGGAGTTCAGGCCGTGAGCGGGCTTCGTTCCGATCCTCTGGCGAACGCGCATTCGAGATGCGGAGCAGCTGACTCCGCTTCCACACGGAGATATGCTTCTCAGGGTCTTCGATATCCCGCGCAACACCGTTGATGAATCTCTCGAGTGTATGCGATCCTTCCACACCCAGAAAGCCTCTCGCGTTTGAATCGGTGTTGATGTACAAGACTGCCTTCTGCGTTAATTCAACGGCATGGGCCTCTACCCATTCTGTCGAACCGAGCAATCCCGGTTCCTCGGCATCCCAGGCACAATACACAATTGTCCGTTTCGGTCTCCATCCTTGCTTCAGAAGCTCAGCCATCGCTCGCAGCTCTTCCATCTGTGCAGCCTGTCCTGAGCAAGGATCCTGTGCGCCGTTAACCCATGCATCGTGGTGATTGCCGCGGATAATCCATTCATCCGGATATACAGAGCCAGGGATGGTCACGACGACATCGTAGATCGTTTTGATGTCCCAACTTGCTTTGACTTTGAGATGGACCTTCGCGGGCCCCGGACCAATCTTGTAGGTGATGGGGAGAGCGCCTCTCCATGACTCGGGAGCAACCGGACCAGCAAGTGCGGCAAGCAGCGGTTGTGCGTCACCAAAGGAGATGGGAAGAACAGGAATCCTGGTGAGCGTTTTCGCATCCTTGATGTCGAGTCGCTGTGCGTTGGCGGTTGCGCCGATGCCGGGTGTGAGCGGATCGCCCGGGTAAAGTGGCATATCCATCACGCTGCCGCGCTGCACACCGTCTTTGGGCCGCCAGGGTCCCTTTGGAAACGCATCGCCCTGATAGTACCCATCATTCCGTGGGTCTGAGTAAATCAAGCAGCCGACGGCCCCCTTTTCTGCAGCAACTTTCGGTTTGATGCCCCGCCAGGACGCGCCATACCGGGCAATGACAATACAGCCTTTGACCGATACGCCCAGTCGCTCCAGTTGTTTGTAATCGTCCGGGATACCGTAATTGACGTACACGAGCGGCGCGGTGATATCCCCATCGACAGAATACGCATTGTACGTAGGCAGTTGTTCCGCGTGCTGCTTCGAGGTGGGGTCAACTTGCACCGCTGGTTCTTGCATCAGGGCTCTGTACTTTGTCGGTTCCACCAAATCAACGACCCGCTCCTTCGGCGTCGGGAAGAGAACATCAAACGTCTCGATTTTTGCATCGAGCCCCCACTGCTTGAACGTTTGAGCCAGCCACTCTGCATTCTCCCTGTCGTAAGGAGAGCCCAGATGGTGAGGGCGGGCAGAGAGACGTCGGACGTACTCACGCTGTCGTTCCGCACTTGGCATTGCACGGAACCGTGATTCCCACTCCGAGGTCGTAGCGATCTGCTGCGCTTGCAGAAGTTGTGCGATAACAACGAGAAAGGCGAGAGAGCAGGGATGCTTCATCAGATCCTCCGATGCGGCTGATTAGATGTGAAATGGCTCTGGAAGGTCAAGAAAGAGATCTCGGACAGCGAAGCAAAATATGAAGATTACTCACGAAACAAGCAAGAATGAGGTTCTACTCTTCGAAGCAAAGAAGATCAACAGGGTCAGCTCATGTGCAGGCGATGAGATGTTCGACGGATGCCTCCCCTAGGTGTGACAGGGAAATGCGTCGTGGTGGCCGGCTCGGAGGGAAATCAAAGCGGACGGCACTTATCGAAAGCTTTTGCCCGTAACGACATTGTACCTTTGAATGGTCAGATCATCGCTTGTCGATATCCGGCGGCTGGGGTGTCTTTCAAATGCCATCTTCCACTGATAGAGTTCAGTAAAGGTATGCTGTACTTTCCGAGTGAGGCGCTCAAAGAGCCCACTGGTTTCATAGGTGTCGGCGTCTTGCTTCGTGTTCCAGATGGAGATTGAAAGGACCTCGTTCTCGATACCCTCAGTCAGGAACGCGTAGCGGCAGCCTGGAACGTGTCGGAGCGTAGGAAGTATTTCGCCAGCATAGAGTCTGGCAAACTCTTCGGTCTTGCCTGGCTGGAGACGAGCGGAGACAATTCTGACAAACATTTGCGGTGTATGCTCGGGTATCAGTTCCGGATCGCCGGATGACGCGGCGACAATGTAGGATTTCACAACCGGTTCTTCCTGCACAGGTGCATACTCAAGCGTCAGATCTTTGGAGAGTTGGATTTTCCACTCCGATGCATCAGCAAGGTAGGGCTTGGCGTCGTGCAGAAGCTTCTGGAACAGTCCGCTCCGTTCGTACTCATCGGCGTGTTCAGGTGTATCCCAGAGTGTCAACGAGATGGACTCCTCCGGGCGATCGTTGCTCCGGATGAGGCCCGCAAAGAGGCAGCCAGGCGTCTGCCGCAGCACGGGAATGATTCGTTCGTTGTAGAGCTTCGGGATCGCCGCTAAGGTCTCTGGTTTCACCTTGACCTGCACAAGTCGCATGAACATACCAATCGCTCCTTTCACTCGTGCGCCCTTGCCGATAATCGTCAGCCACTCCTATAGATTCATAACATACAAAGAGGGCGTTTTTCTCCTCTCCCCCCGGAATAATTTGCTGGATTCCTCATTGGCTCCTATCAACCCCGACTACTCGATAATCATCGTTGGTGGTGAATTACCCTCGGCAAAATCGTTACCGTCCTTGCAGTAGATCGCGTAGGGGTAAGCACCATCCGGAACACGAGGGTTGACGGTATAATCTGCTGACTTCACTCCAGCAGTGAGAGGAATGGCCGAAACAACTGCTCCAGCGGCGTCGACAAGCAGATCATTTGGAACAAGGACTGTCGCATTGGACTGAAACACTCTGAAGTTGACCTGGTCTCCCTTGTCCACTTGCAGATTACCGGGGTGAACGGTGTACCTGTTCTGGCGCTTGATGATCCTAACTCTGTGCGGCATAGTGTAAGCCTCCTCTTGAATGTGTTATGGTTCAGTTGGACAGCAACAGCTGACGCCACTGCCTATTTTCAACAATCTTCATAGAGCAAGCATCAACTCGCAGCTTCCAGCAGAAAGGTGATGGTGTTTTCTCCCCGCCGAATAGTTTGCTGGACCCCACTCGACTCCTATCAACCCAGACTACTCGATAATCATCGTCGGTGGTGAGTCGCCTTCCACCATATCTTCTTTGTCCAGGAGCAATATGCAGTAATGGAATTTCGCTCCCGGCTTGATCAATTTATCATCGTAGGGTCTGACATTCGCCTCCGCCTGGCGATTCTTCGAAGGGATTTCATTGTCTCCATCAAAAGGGTTGCGGTTTTTAGGAAACCACACGATGAAATCAGAATCTTCGCAGCGCCACGTTACTTTCGTTTTCTCCTTTCGATCTGCCTTAACGCTCATCTCATTCACCTTCCACGGCATGTACCAAGGCATCTTGAACTTCTCTTCAATTTTCCCATGATGATTAGCCATAGCCAACCTCCTTTGCAGCTGAATTGCTCCTGTAGATTGAGTTATTTTCTTCCCCATCTCTTTTGGATCGCGCTGATTGAGTCTCGCGGGAACCCCCTACCTATTTTCACCTCCTTTCTGTAGCTGTACATAGCGTGGATCAGCACGAAGATTTTTGATTGCCGGGTCTCGTTCAAGTTCCACTGCCGAATAGCCCTTGCGGAAGGCCTTTTCTATCCACTTCAGTGCTGCAGTCCGATTACCAAGTTCCTCATAGATGGAGCCAGCGCGACCCATGATGACCACATCGTTTGGCGCCAGCAGTAAGGCCTGCTGCAGCAGCTCAAGAGCATTCTTCCGCTCGCCTACCATCACATAGTATTCAGAAAGAGCACACAGGAGCTTCGCATCGCGCCGGTTAATCTGAAGCTCTTGCTCAGCACCGGCGATGGCTTTCCGGAAACACTCCTCCACCTTCTTCACGTCAACTCCAGACCATTGATATGCTGAGCCGAGGAACCCCCATATACGATAATCAGTGTCCTGCAACTTAAGAGCGGTCTCGTATGCTTTTGCTGCGTCAGTGTACCGTCCTTGGTAAAAATAGAGCGTTCCAAGTTGAGAATAGGCAACATAGTTTTTGGGTTCGATCATGATTGAACGCTCGAACGCCATCCTTGCTTCGTCCTGACGACCAAGGTAGAAATACATTCCACCAAGATTGTTGTACGCTCTGTAATTGTCCGGGGTAAGTTCAGTGACGCGCCTGAAAGCTGTTGCCGCTTCTGCATACCTTGCAGTGCTGTAATAAAACGCTCCAAGATTATTGTAACCCGCCCAGTAACTCGGGTTGAGTCCAATTGCCTTCTTGTAGGTTTCCTCAGCTTTCGAAGTATCATTCAAGGCTTGATAGGCCTTCGCAAGTTCCCGGTAAGCATCTGAGCTTAGTGAGTCGATCGCCAGTGCTCGCTCGAATTGTTCGACGGCTTCCTCGTACCTTCCACCGCCATTCTGGATGAGTCCCATAGTGATGTGAACAGGTGCCAGTGCATCGCCGAGTTCAAGAGCGCGTTTGCAATAGCTCACCGCAGACCTTATCCATTGGGGATCTCTGGTTGTTTCGTACTTGCGCCAATAGGCCTCGCCTAATCCGGCATATGCTAGAGCATAGGATGTGTCTTGTCTCAACGCTTTCTCGAAAACGTCGATTGCAGAATTGATGTTTTGCGGTTTCTCATAGCGATACAGATAGCCTCGCCCTTGTAGATACAATTCGTATGCTTTTGAATCCAACGCACGACCCGCAATAAGACCGCGCAACTCTTCGGGTCGAAATTCGATTTCAACCAACTTTGCCACCTCAGTTACCACTCGGTCCTGCAATTCAAAGACCGTCTCGGCGCGACTATCAATGATACTGGAGCCTAGAAGGAGCCTAGTCTTGGCATCCAGAAGGTTCAGGGTCACGCGCGTCTGGTTCTCTTCATGCTGGACGGTCCCAGTCACTGCCAACGTTGCGCCAAACCTTTGATGTGCCTCTTCGGCGCTTGTGATTTTACGTGTCTCACTTGTTGCGACTACCCACATCGCTGCGCGGCGCGGGGCTCGAAGCTGAGCAAGCTTGCTGGTAATCATTTCAACCAGACCATCGCAAAATGCTTGCCTGCTTGAATCGCCGCCGATATTGGTAAACGGCAGTACCACGATATGCTTCTGCTCCGGCAGCGCTGGCCCGCCGAACCATTTTTGCAGCGCTCCGCTGGCAAACAGTACTGCGGCGACAATCAAAACCGCTGAACCGATCACGATTGGAAGAGAAAATCTGCCGCGAAGGACGGCTAGAACTTGGATCACTGGACGCGGCGTTGGCGCCTCGCCAAGAAACTGCTTCAGATCAGCACGAACTTCAGCAGCACTCTGGTATCGCTTCGTCGGATCTTTTTCGAGTAATCGGAGAATGATGCGCTCAAGCTCCTGTGGCATGTCGGTGCGAACGGTCGAAGGCGGAGCCGGGTCGGCATTCGCGATTGAGTAGAACAGCGCCGGCTCGTGCTCTCCAACAAACGGTCGCTTGCCAGTGGCCGCCTCGTACAAGAGAACGCCCAGGGAGAAGAGATCGCTGCGACTGTCTGCCTCACTCCCCAGCACTTGTTCAGGAGACATGTACGCCGCCGTCCCAGCCGTCGGCCCCGTCCTCGTTGGCCGTGACTGAGCCGCGAGCTTCGCCAGGCCAAAATCCACAATCTTCACCTCGCCGCGCGGCGTGATCATGATGTTGCCCGGCTTGATGTCGCGGTGAACGATGCCGGATTCGTGAGCGCGCTGAAGTCCGTTCGCGATTTGAACTGCGATGTGCACGGCCTCTTCAATGCCCAGGGGTCCGCTCGCGAGCTTGTCTTTCAGTGTTTCGCCCTCGTAGTAGGCCATGCAGATGAACGAATGGCCGTCGTGGGTCTCATTAATTTCGTGCACGACCGCGATGTTAGGATGATCGAGCGCAGAGGCAGCCCGTGCTTCTTGGATAAAGCGGTTCTTGGCATCCTGATCGCGGGTCATGTCAGGTGTAAGGAACTTCAACGCGACGGAGCGGAGGAGCTTGGTGTCTTCGGCTTTGTACACCACTCCCATGCCACCCTCACCTAACTTCTCAAGAATCCTGTAATGCGAGATCGTCTGTCCGATCATGGCTCCTATCGAGTCTCAGTTTTCAGGGAAGTTCATCCGCCGCAGCAGGGGCTTTATGCGCGCGTCAGAGCGCAACTTTGCAAACTCTGCAAACACTTGAAGATAGGACATGAAACCATCTCGTTCTTCAAAGGCCATTTCAAGAAAATCGAACGCTTTCTCCCATTGGTCCAATTCGCAAGCGAGAATGGCTATCATAGAAGCGGAGACACAGATTGTTTTTTTTCGTTCGATGAGATCCTCGAGGATCGTCTCTGCCTTCTCCCTTTCTCCCTGTAAATCATAAATCGCTCCGAGACAAGTTTCCGCCGCGTCCCAACAAGGAACCAGTCTCAAGGATTTTTCAAGAGCAGATCGGGCTTCCTCTATCATTCCTTTTGCCAAATAAAGTCTGGCACCATGCATATAGGCAAGAGCGAAGTTTGGTTCTAACTCGATGGCTTTGTGAAATTGATCTATTCCTTCGTCGATTTTTCCAGCTGTGACGTGAATGCCAGCTCCCATTGCATAATAAAGAGGCGTGAGTGGATCGATCTCCTGAGCTTTCTTGACTTGCATGATAGCCTCATCGAACCTACCCATGGCAATCTGAAACCATGCGTAATAAGTCCTGCATATGGCCATTCGAGGGTTCAGGGCTAGCGCCTTCTCGAAATGGTTCTCCGCAGCTTTCCAATCCCATTCAATCGTATGCGCAATGCCAGCTGCAACGAAATGAGCCTCGGCCAGACTATCATCCAATTCCAGAGCTTTGCTTGATGCGGCCTTGGACTTGGCGAGAATCTCTGTGGGGGGCAGAAGACTGAGCATCCCATACGTGAGAAATACCAGAGCCACCCCTGTGTACGGAAGGGCGAAGCTCGTGTCTCTGTCGATCGCCTCTCGAAAATATTGAAGTCCCTTTTCAAAGCCTTCGGGTGACGCTTTGTTAAAGAAATAAAGACCTCTCAAATACAGGTTATAGGCTTCCGGGTCGCGGCCGTGGCGTTTTTCGATGGTCGCTTTCTCAGCAGGGAGCAATTTGAGCTTGAGATTCTCCACAATGCCCATGGATATCTCATCCTGGATAGCAAAAATATCCCCCATTTCTCTATCGAATTTCTCCGACCAGAGATGATAGCCATTAACCACATCGATCAACTGGGCAGTGATCCTCAGTCTGTTTCCTGCCTTTCTTATGCTTCCCTCCAATACTGTGTTGACATTCAGTCTCCTTCCGACCTCACGGAGATCCTGTTTCGCCCCTTTGAACGAAAAAGCAGTGGTCCGCGCAACTACATGGAGATCTTTGATGTGGCTCAGCGCATTGATCAGTTCTTCAGCAATTCCATCACAGAAATATTCCTGGTCTTTTTGTGGGCTCATATCCTCGAAAGGCAGCACTGCAATGGAAGCAATAGACTTCAGAGTGAAGAGTAGTTCTCCAGAGACTCCCGATTCAAGTCTCCTGCGGAGGCTTTTCAAATCAACCAGAATATCTCCAGTGTTCTGGAAACGTTCCTCCGGGTTCTTGGCAACAGCCTTCTTCACGATCCGTTCTAACTCCATTGGTACATTCGACCGTAGACTTGTGATTGGCTCAGGCTCTTCGTGGAGAATTCGATACACGATCGCTTGCTCAAACTCCCCGGGGAATGGAAGTCTTCCAGTGACCATCTCGTACATCACCACACCAAGTGACCAGATATCTGTCCTCTGATCCACCTTCTCTCCCTGCGCTTGCTCAGGCGACATGTACGGTACTGTTCCAAGCGTCGCTCCCGTCTTTGTTAACATTGTAAGATCGCCTCGCTTGGCCAATCCAAAGTCCATCAGCTTAACCTGACCCTTGTCGGTCAACATCAGATTGCCGCTCTTGATATCGCGATGGATGATGCCTTTCTCGTGCGCAGCCCGTAGTCCTTCTGCGGCTTGAATCGCTGTCTCTATGGCTTCCTCAATCTTGAGCGGACCTTGCTCTATCTTCTTGTTAAGAGGTATTCCCTCATAGAGAGCCATCACGATGAAGAGTTGGCCGTCGGGAGTCTCGTCGATTTCATACACAGTGCAGATGTTGGGATGATCGAGGGCGGAGGCGGCCTTCGCTTCGTGAGTGAAGCGCGTCTTCTCAGCTTCAGTTGGAGTGATGTTCTGTGGCAAGAACTTCAGCGCTACGAAGCGGTCGAGCTTCAGGTCCTGGGCTTTATAAACAACACCCATTCCGCCCTCACCTAACTTTTCGAGAATCTTGTAGTGAGAAATGGTTTGTCCGATCATAGAAACCTCCTCGGTGCCGACAAAAGACGTCGGTTCCGCTTTCCAGAATCCTGCTAAGGAAGCGGAATCCAAGAAGCGGGAGATTCTGAAAATTGCATCCACTCGTTGAACAGCACTCATGGGTGATTTTGCCCGCCCGACCGAGCGATGGAGAGCTCCTTTTCGGTCGTTCGGGCGGGGGACATGCCCCCTTCGCCGAGCTTTTCAAGGATCTTATAGTGAGAGATTGTCTGGCCGATCATGCTTACTCCATCAGGTCCCGACGGAAAACGTCGGGATTCTGAAAATTGCATCCACTCGTTGAGCAACACTCGTGGGCAATTTTCGAATTTGGCCGATCATACAGAATGCCTATTCAGAGTGCGTGCCCGCGCGATGTGATGTCAACCGGGAGAGAATGAGCAGATTATAGCCTTGTTTTATAATATAACCATTGCTGCTTCAACTTTCCCATAAGGGCTGAATATGCCGCGTCTCCCTTGAGGTTTCTCACATTTGGGTCATTCTCAAACTGCGGGTAACACGATGAGCCCGCCTCGGCCCGATCATTTACGACGCTTGCCCCTGTCGCTGTTAGGCTACGTTTATTCTCATCACAGTCCAGGAACGACGCATACATTACCCCCGTCCGCCGGCTAGTCGGTGGGCAGCAGGCCTTCGGCGCAAAGCATTCATTGCCCAGATTCCGACTGCCGGACCGATCGACAGAAAGGCGAAAGCCCACTTCCAACCAACCCAGTCCACAAGGGTCGGGATCAATCGAATTGTAATCAGCGTCAGCAAGAACCCGAGACTTGTTTGCAGGGTGAGGGCTGTTCCGACGTACTCGGGTTGACACAATTCTGATATACAAGCCGAGAATTGAGCAGAATCAGCCACGACGGCGAAGCCCCAGACCAAAGATATAATCACCAGTGCAACAGGGCTGCCACCGTATAACATCCCGACGAAAAGAGCACACGAGCCACTGACCAACATCGATGCGATCGTGACAATGGTTCGGCCAAGTCTATCTGCGAGGAAACCGGCAAGCACGCTCCCGATTCCGCCTACTCCGATGACCGCGAACGCGGCTGCGCTCGCCCAAGCCGGACTGATGGCCCTCAACTCAAAACTTGAAAGCAGAAACAACGGAATCCAAGCCCACATGGCATAGAGTTCCCACATGTGTCCCAGGTAACCAAGATTAGCGAGCGCCAACTCTCGTTGGTGAAAGACTTCTCCGACATACTTCCAGTTGAACCTTTGGAACTCAGAGCGATGGGGACCCTCTCGCACGAAGAACAGCGTCACAATCCCGCCAAGTGCAGCAAGGCCGGCGGAGTAATACATCACATTCCGCCATGCATTGATACTGCCCAAGGCGTTGATAACATGCGGCGTGGCTGATCCTAGCGTCAGTGCACCGACAAGCAGCCCGATTCCCATTCCTCTATCTTCTTTCGTCCAGGTTGCGATGATTTTCATTCCGACAGGATAAACGCCAGCAAGAAAGAGACCCGTAAGAAATCGAAGTGGTAAGGCCAGTGTCATACCAGTGGCAAGTAGAGGCATCAATGCCGTAACTGAGGCGGCCAAGAATGATGACGCAGCAAAGAGCAAATGCCCGGGAAAATAATCGGGGAGGTTCATCAGCGAAGAGGCGAAGGCTCCGATCACAAACCCGATTTGCACAGACATTGTAAGCCAGGCTTGGCCAGAAGCGCTGAGGTTCCAATCAGAAGTCAAAACGGGGGCTACCGCCGACGCAGAGAACCACACCGACATTCCAAGAAGTTCCGCCAGCGATAAGACGAGAATGGTCCGACGTTTGTTCTTGTGATCGGGTATTTGTGTGATCCTATTCATCAGACGCCTTGGGGATCCCGTAATGAGAGATCGTCTGACCTACCATTTCAAACTCCTCTGGGTCCTCAAAATCACAGCCACTTGCTGAGAAGCGCTCGTGGGTGATTTTGGGACTTTGTACACCACGCCTCCGCCAAACAACGGCGGATCCTCAAAATTTCTGCTGCTCATGGGAAGCGTTCGCAGGAAATTTTGGGACATGCCGCCTTCGCCGACTTGCCCCGGCGGAGTCCCATTTTTCCGGGACGTAGTCGGGGGATTCTCGAGGATTCTGTAGTGGGAAATGGTTTGTCCGTTCATAGGATGCCTCTCCCGCTTTCGCTTCGCTTCAGCGGGATCCTCAAAGTCGCAACGACTCGTTCCGCTTCTCCCGTCACGATAATTACTCGAAGAAGGCGGGATCCCGTACAACGGGACCAGAATCCCGCCTACAAGCGGAATCCCAGAGAGCGGGACGAAAAGCGCTCGTGGGGAAGTTTGGGACTTCACCTAACTTTTCAAGAATCTTGTAATATGAAATAGTCTGACTAATCATCGCTTTCAATCCTCAAGTTTCATGCGCCTCAGTAAACCTTTGAAGCGCGGGTCGGAGCGCAGTGGATCCCACGGCGGCTCAACCTTCAGGTGCGTCAAGTAAATACCCCGCTCTTCAGCGTAGGCTTTCTCGAGCCAGGCAATCGCCTGATCCTTGTCGCCCAGCCCAACGCAAACCAGTGCAAAGGCAGTAGGCTGTACGTAGCCCGTAATGGCTTGTTGCTTGAGCTGCTCGAGAATCTTCCGCGCCTGGTCCTTCTGCCCGGCCAGCCCGTAGGCGTATCCCAGCATCGCGAGTGGGTCCCCGCTTAGTCTGCTTGTCCCGGCTACAGCCTTTTGCAGATTACTAATGGCCTCGGGATACATGCCCTTTCCCAGATACGCGATGCCCAGCTCGTAGTACGTCGTCCCGACGTTCGGATCGAGCTCGGCCACGCGCTGTAGCGCTAGGATCGCGCGGTCGTATTGGCGTGCGTGGTTGTAGTTCGATCCGACGCCCACGGCGATCTGGACGGAGAGCGGGTCGAGTTGCTGGGCACGATGGAGCTCCGCGATGGACTCATCGAAACGTAAAAATGTCAGCATAAAAGTGGAGTACCAGGCATGTGCGGTCGAATAACTGGGATTCAATTGGATAGCGCGCTGGAATTCCCGTTCAGCGCCTCTCCAGTCCATGTCGTAGGCCAACTTGACGAACCCCAACGAGGTGTGCCCTTCAGCGATCTGATCGTCAATTTCCAGAGCTTTCAGTGCCGCAGCCTTGGCCTTCGGGAACGCTTCGTCGGGGCGGAGATACGCCTGATTGGCGGAGTAAGCGTAGGCATCGGCGAGGCCGGCGTACGCCAATGGATCGCCGGGGTCAGACTCAATGGCCCGCTGGAAAAGCTCGAGTGCTTTCTTCAGTCCTTCTTTTGTCCTCTTATTCCAGTAGAAGCGACCCTTGAGATAAGCTTCGTGGGCTTCCGGATTGACCGCACGGGAGCTGGCCAGGCGTGTCTTCTCCTCCGCAGTCACGGCAACCCTGATCTGGCCGGCAATCGCCCGCGCCACCTCGCTCTGCAAGGCCAGAATGCCGCGCAGCTCGCGCTGGTAGCTCTCCGCCCACAAGTGTTTGTCCGTCGAGCCGTGGATCAACTGCACGGTGATGCGCACCTGCTCGCCCTCGCGCAGCACCGAGCCCTCAATGAGTCCATCCACTCCCAATTCCCGCGCAATCTGTGGCACGGGCTTTTTCACTCCCTTATACTGCATCGCCGAGGTGCGCGAGATGACTTTCAACGCGGTGATCTTGGAGAGCTCGGCGATGAGCTCCTCGTGCATCCCGTCGACGAAGTACTCCTGCTCAGGATCGCGGGAGAGGTTTTCCAGCGGCAGCACAGCAATCGAATTGATGACCTCAGATGGACGCGGAACGATATACAACACAGCGATCACAACGACTGCAGCGAAGGCGACAAGACCTCCGTACAGATACATACGTTTCTTCCGCAAACTAACCTTTCTCGTCGGCGCCTCTTCCGTCACCCTGGATTCAAGCTCCTTCTTTAGCCGTCTCAAATCCGCCATTAGATCACCGGAAGTCTGGTACCGGATACTGCGATCCTTCTCCATCGCCTTCTTCACAATCCGCTCCAATTCCATCGGCACGTTTGACCGAAGGGAAGTGATCGGCTCTGGCTCTTCATTCAGTATTCGATATACAATTGCCTGCTCATAATCTCCAGCAAATGGAAGTCTGCCTGTTACCATCTCATACATTACCACACCCAACGACCAGATATCCGTCCGGCGATCGACGTCCTGTCCCTGCGCCTGCTCTGGGGACATGTATGCAGCAGTACCAACAGTTGATCCTGTCTTCGTCAGCTTAGCCTGTCCGACCAACTTTGCCAGTCCGAAGTCGAGGATCTTCACCTGACCTTTGGTCGTGACCATGATGTTCTGACTCTTGATATCACGGTGCACAATCCCTTTCTCGTGTGCAGCCTGCAGGCCTTCGCAGGTCTGGATAGCGATGGAGAGTACATCATCCAGCTTCAGTGGACCTGATTTGATCTTCTCATCGAGGCTCTGGCCTTCGATGTACTCCAGAGCAATGAACGTCTTTGCTTCCGATTCGTCGATCTCGAAGACGGTAGCAATATTGGGGTGACTGAGGGCAGCAGATGCCTGGGCTTCGTGGACGAAGCGGCGGCGGTCGTCCTCATTGACAAGAAGGTTGGGAGGGAGGAACTTCAGCGCAACAGGACGATCGAGGTTGGTGTCCTGGGCTTTATAGACGACGCCCATGCCGCCCTCACCGAGCTTTTCGAGGATGCGATAATGAGATATTGTCTGTCCAATCATGGTCAATGTCTCGATATTGGGTGAACAATCTTGTCCGCCAGAGGCGGATCCGCCTTTGGCGGATAGTGAGAAATTGTATGACCTATCATATCATTCCCTCAGGGCAACTCCTGCCAATGCCGCTCATTCGATATTTTGGTCGTTGCGGGAAAAACGGCGGGATGCTCAAAGTTGCAACGACTCGATGGCAATCGCTCGTCGGCGAGTTTGCCTGCCCGCCTCCATGGACCTTGAAGGGCAGGCGGGGCACTTCGCCTAATTGTTCGAGGATTTTGTAGTGGAATGTGGTTTGGCTGATCATAGTTTCGCCTTATAACGCTCCCACTGTTTTCTGAGCTGGTTCATGAAGGTGACGAACTGCGGATCGGCTCTCAGATTGTTGAGATTAGGGTCGTTTTCGTATTTTGGATAGCACGGAAACCCTTCATCTGCCGCCTTTTGCAGCCACTGAACTGCAAGATCATTCTTCTTCATGAGGGCATACGCGGAACCGATGTTGTATGCAGCATGGTGAAAATGCCCCAGATAGGTTTTCTCCCTTTCGGAAGCTTTCGTGATTTTGTCGAGCGCTTCCTCCCGTTTTCCATCCGCCGCGAAGATCATGGCTTGTGTGCTAAGGAGGAATGGGTCCTCAGGAAAAGTCTTGCCAACTTTGTCAAGAATCGGGACCGCTTCGTTCATTTTCCCGAGATAGAAGAGTGCTATGGCGGTCTGCATTCCTATAGTTTCCGGATTGAAATCCTCTGGAATTTTCCTTAGCCAGGAGAGCGCTTCTTGATATTTCCCGTCGTACAAATACGTCATTCCTACCCGTCCAGTAGCAAAGGGCGCGCCGGGATTGATTGTAAGGGCCTTGCGGTATTCACCCATTGCCATGTCGAAAAGCCCAAGGTGCATATACACGAATCCGAGCCATTCGTGTGCCTCATCCGAATTCTCTTTGAGTTCGATGGCGTGCCGGAATGCCGCGATCGCTTCCTCGTGAAGAAATCGTTTTCCTGGCGTCCAGAGCAAGTTTCCCTTCGCGATGTAAGCTTCGGCCAAATTGGGATCGATTGAAAGAGCTTTTTCAATCGCCACATACGCTTTTTCCTCGAATTGCTTCTGCCGAGGTTCATCATAAAACGATTTCTGTGTACAGGCCGAGCCCAGCGTTGCATAGGCAAGGGCAAATGTCGGATCAAGGGTCACGGCTTTCTCCAGAAGCGGAATTGCTTTGTCGTAATCAGCGTTGCTCCTCTTGTGGTAATAATAACGTCCGCGCAGGTAGAAATCGTATGCTTCAAGATTCCGTGTCGGTTGAACGGTGAGCTGCTGTTCTTCACGTGGAGTGAGCGTACCTCTCAGCGCTGTCATGATGCCGACGGAGATCTCATCCTCCACGGCAAAGAGATCGCTTATTCGGCGATCGAAACGATCTGCCCAGAGCTGAACCCCTTTCGAGAGGTCCGTCAACTGTGCGCTGACGCGAAGTGCGTTGCCAGTGCGCCGAATACTTCCTTCAACAACATATCGGACATTAAGGTCGTTTCTGAGTTGTTCAAAATCGACGGTCTTCCCTTTGTATTTGTTCACTGTTTGGCGACCGATCACAAGAAGCCCGCCGAACTTCCCAAGATCGGTGATGATCGATTCCGTCATTCCATCGATGAAGTAATCGTCCTCCTTGATCCGGCTGAAGTTTTGAAAAGGGAGTACTGCGATGGATTGTTCGCTCGTGGGTGTAGGATCACGTCGAAAAACGATGGCAAAGAGAAGTCCGGCGATGAGAATGAGGACGGCGGTGATGGAATATATGGTGATGCGCGATCGGGTGCTCTTGAGAGGAACTGTCGGTAGGGTCTGAGCAGCGCCCAGATCGAAATTCTGCATCATCTTTTTGAGATCAACAATCATGTCACGAAGGCTTTGATACCGTTCGCCCGGATTCTTTTGGATCGTCTTGGTCACTATACGCTCAAGGTCCATCGGTACATCACTTCGCACGGATGTCAGCGGTTGGGGATGCTCATTCAGAATGGAATAGATGACCGCTTCATTGTACTGGCTCTTGAACGGTAGTATTCCACTCGTCATTTCATAGATTACCACACCCAATGACCAAATATCGGAGCGATGGTCAACTGCCTCACCGCGAGCTTGCTCGGGTGACATAAAAGGGACCGTGCCTACGGCGACGCCTGCCTTCGTCAGCCTGGTTCCTGTTGTCGTCCACGCAAGCCCGAAGTCCATGATCTTCACCTGACCGGAAGCAGTCACTATGATATTGCTGCTCTTGATATCGCGGTGCACAATCCCTTTGTTGTGCGCAACCTGCAAGCCTTCGGCAATTTGCAGGGCAATTGTTAGGACATCGCGAATTGGCAACGGCGTGGCATGAGCTTTTCCCTTGGGTGCAATTCTCGCGTGAAGCGTCTCTCCTTCATATGCTGCCATGGCGATGAAGAGATGCCCGTCAGGAGCTTCGTCGATTTCATAAATAGTGCAAATATTAGGATGATCGAGAGCAGATGCCGACTTTGCTTCGCGGATAAATCGAGCCTTGTCATCTACTGAGTGCGATTGATCAAAAGGGAGAAATTTGAGAGCGACAAAGCGATCCAGCTTAGTGTCTTGGGCTTTATACACGACGCCCATACCACCCTCGCCTAACTTCTCGAGGATCTTATAATGGGATATGGTTTGGCCGATCATAATCCTCCTTCTTACTTACTTAAGAGACTAGATAGGAAACTCCCGTCGACGGGAAATGCGCTTGACCAGCCTTACGTCTCTGCGGGCCTTAGCAAGCTGTTGAAGTCAAATCAGTTCCGATTTCGACTGATGACGACAACAGTGATATCGTCAGTCTGGGGATAACCGCTGGTGAACTGTTTCACGGCTTCAACGACGTGGTCAATCAGCTGGGAAGGCGAAGCGTCTCGGTGTCCATTGATCACGTCAGCGATTCTCTTCTCTCCAAACATCTCTTCATCCTCAGTCATCGCTTCGGAAACGCCGTCAGAATAAATGACGATGGCATCTCCCTTGTTCAGGAGAAGTGATTCTTCTTCGAAGGTGAATTCGTTGATCATGCCGAGCGGGATGCCGCCCGTTTTCAATCGTGTGGGTTCACGTGTGGTCGAAAGGAGGAAAGGATGTTCGTGGCCGGCGTTGGAATAACAGAGTCGGTGATCTTTCGTATCTAGAATGGCGTAGAAGAGCGTTGCGAATTTCTCGGGGCTCGTGCTTTCAAACAGCAGACGATTTGAGCGTTCAAGGCATGTCTTGGGAGAGTTGGCTACAATCGTTTGGCCGCGCAACGTTGCCTGAAGGTTTGCCATCAACAACGATGCCGGTAAGCCTTTGCCGCTCACGTCACCGAGACAGATGGCGAGCCGATGATCATCGATGCGGATGAAGTCGTAGGAGTCGCCGCCGACTTCCTGGGCGGGAAGAGTCTTGCCGGCGATCTCATAGCCGGGGATGACAGGAGGGGACTTCGGCAGGAGCTCCTCTTGAATTCTTGCTGCAAGGCGTACTTCTTCCTGTATCTTAAGAAGATCTCGCTCCTTCTCATACAAGCGAGCGTTTTCAACAACTTGAGCTGACTGTGCGGCAATGATGGAGAGTAAACGCTGGTCATTGTCGGAAAACGGCTTGCCATCTCGCTTATTATAGAGGGTCACGACGCCGCGCACTTCGGACTTGACCATCATGGGCACAGCAAGAAGAGAATGAATGGATTCAACCCATTGAACCCCCTGGAAGCGGTCGTCATGGCGCGGATCGTTGAGCACGAGAGGCTTCCTATTGATATGCATCCAGCCGAGGACGGCCTGGCTGAGGTGGAAATGCTCATGCTCACTGGAGCTCACCATTGTGCGCACGAGAGTCTTCATCGACTGTGTAGATTGTTCTTCCACAAGGGTGATGACTCCCTGCTCCGCATTGATTGCGCGCAGCGAGCGGCGAACGATGGTTTGAATGATCTCCTGCGTGTTGAGGGAAGCGCCGATTGCTCGGGCAAGATCGTTGAGAATCGAGAGCTCTTCAACAGCGCGCTTGAGCCGTTGATTCTCTTCCTGGAGCGAACGAATCTCCTGGTCTTGACCTCCCTGCGAGGGCATAGGATAACGTCAGATAGTGGAACTGGGGTCTAAGTCGTCAAACCCTCAAGAAACCGCTCTACTGCGGAAACTTCTATTGCAAGGTAAGGAAATCGCAGGGCAGAATCAAATTTGAGAAAATCTGGAAGCCACTTTGACTTACGGGGCGGGAAATCAAAAAGGGGGCTCGCTACAATCGCCACTCAAGGAATCAAGACTAATTGCTCACCAATGTCAAGAATCTGAATGCGGTCACGATATCCCTTTTCTTCAATGACTCTCTCGAGCAATCCTTGCGTGTAAGCAGGGCCTGGCTCCAATCCTTGGTTGAACGGCTTATAGTGCATCGGTATCATAATGCGCGCCCCCACATCTTCGAAGATCTGCACAGCCTCCTTTGGATCAGCGTGAACACGCTGCATGAACTCACGAGGCTCTACCGGTGCGATCGGGAGTAGTGCCAAGTCAATTCTGAAGCGCCGGCCAATTTCCTTGAAGAGCTCTGGGTGATAACCCGTGTCGCCGGCAAAGAAGACGGTTATCCCCTTGTACTCGATGACATATCCTGTGTACCCCCGATTCGGACACCACGAAATATCAAATCCGTAGCGCCCCCCGAAATGCTGAACGGGCACCGCAGTGATGCGGACGCCGTCTTTTTCCAAGACCTCCCATGGTTTCATCTCCCGCGTCTCGGCGAAACCGAACTCCGGCGTGTAACCAGCTGCGCCAACCGGGATGAGCAGTTTTCCCCCTTTAGGCAAGAGATCGAGACTTCCGTAGCTGAAATGATCAAGATGAATATGCGAGATCAGCGTGTAGTCGAGCCTGGTGATTGCAGATGGGTCGAGTCCGGGTTCAACCGATCGCCGGACCAACATGCCGACTGTTCTCGTGAAGACGGGGTCGGTGATGAAGACTTTGTCATGGATTTGGATCAACACTGTCGCGTGGCCGACCCACAGAACGGAGAGACCAATGTTTGGCCGAAGAGGATTCGCGATCTTATTCTTCACCGGTTCAATAGGCCCGTTGATTCGTTCCATCATGCGAGAAATGAAACGGTTCATCACGGGGCTGCAACCGGAGTGGAGAAGGGGAAGGGAAACAACAAGAAGCAACGCCAGCCATCTTCTCTGATCTCGCGGCAAGATATGTCTGACCTCTGGCAGCGCTATCATAGTCAGGGAGATCAAAAGAGCCGGATCTCGAGTGAGCCGATCCAACTCGCCGGCTGAGCACTATGTTTCACGTTGAGATGCACAATCCCGAACAACGTCGAGATACCGGCGACAGCATAGACGGGGGAGGATCCGCCGTAATAATACTGCGCCACCCCGAGGTTCAGACCAAGATGTTCACCACGCTCGATCAGGGGGATATGTCCGAGCAGCTGAAATGAGCCTGCGAAGTAGGAACTACCAATCTTCGCTGTATTGATCTGTCCGGTGGCGACAAGTTCTATCGAGCCGGTAAACCGAGCCGGCGGCTCCACGACGAATGCATACCACGGTGAGACAAGCCGCGTCATACCGAAGGAGTAAAGCAACGGCGCTGCCTCCCACTCGAAGCCGAACGCTGACTGATCCCCTCGCGAGGTCACCGTGAAACTTGGCACGGCTTGGAGCGGGATCCACGATGCAAGCTTGGAGCTACTTTGCGATTCCTGTGATCGTGCAGTCGAGGAGAAGATGATGGCGAAAACAAAGAGCAGTAGCAGTTTGTTCGGCAAGGAATTCGGCGGACAAAACGGTATGGTCATCCTGCGTGCAGTAACGCTTATTCCTTCAATGAATCAGTGTGGGCTATCGTTCTTTGAACCATGATCGAGCTTGCGGAGTTACTTGGGCTGCCCGCTGCGTCAGGTCGGAAAACACCAAGGGGCAGCTTTTGGCGCTGCCCCTCAGCATATTGGATCCACTTAGTCGGAGATCTTGCCTGCTCGCAACTCTTTCACAAGCCTTTCAGCTTTGAAAATGTCGTCCAACGCTTCGAGGATTCCTGCAGAATGGACCGATACGCAACGCATCGCCTCCTCGGTGTTGATGAGGTCGTTCGGCAAGCTCTCGATGTTCCCGTCGAACGCGATCCCAACAACCTCTAAGTTTTTGTTGATAACGGGACTTCCCGAATTGCCGCCGATGATGTCGTTCGTTGAGACGAAATTTAATGGCGTGCTCAAGTCGAACGTGGGAGGTGGATTTTTCCAGCGATCGGGTAGGTTCCACGGATCCTTCTTGTTGAACGAGTAATGTCGATCGTACATGCCGTAGAATGTTGTGAAGTAAGGTGCTAATGTGCCATTGTACTCGTACCCCTTCACGACACCATCCGCAATGCGGAGGGAAAACGTAGCGTCGGGCGGAATGGAGGTGCCGTACACGCCGAACAGCGCATGGCCGAGCAGTTGCACTCTGCCTTGTTCCTTGTTCAGAAGATCGGAATAACGCTCACGCACCTCCCTTGCTCGCGCCGATGTTGACACGACAAACGCGATAAAGGGGTCGGTCGACTGCAGGATGTTGTCCGGATTGCCATCAAGGAGTTGCTTCACCTGCTCTTGGCTTGCCAGCATTGTCGCCTTGACGAGATCTGACGCGGCAGCAGCGGGAGTGTGTCCTGCAAGCACCCTGTTGAATTCGGCGTTTTTATCGCGAAAGGCTGCCTTCATGTTTGCGAGCTGCAGTGCGAGAACTTCCTGCTCAATTTCTGCATTGATCGGGGAGTAAAACCGGAGCTTCAGAGAATCGAGGGCTTTTCCTTTGTACATTGGCCCACGCTGATCCTCGGGAAGCTTCAGTTGATTGGCGTAGGTGACGAGGCGCTCCGCGAGCCCAAAGCAGGCCGACCGACCAAGCCCCTGGTAGGCATAACTCTGAGACTCGCCAAAGAGCTTTCCTTTTTCCTTCTGGAGATCGGCGATTTCATCCCACAAATGGCCGTATTCCGCCTTGAGCTGCGGATTTCCCAGGACCGCCTGCTTAAAGGTCTTCTCAAAATCTCGTTTCTTTGCCATCAGAATCGGGTCGTTTAATCCCTTCACTCTTCCGATGTACAGCTTCTGCGAGTTGGAGAACCCAAACAGCTGCGTCTGATAGCGAAGCCGTTGGTCGGGATGCTTGGCGATATAGTCGGAGTAGATGCGAACGAGGTTGTTCAGAAGGTTTGACGTGAATGGATACGCATAGTCCCGCTGGAATTCGATTTGGGAATAGGTGAACAACCTGTTCGTTCGGCCTGGGTTGCCGATGACAAAAACAGGTTCACCTTCCGTTGCTCCTGCCGGGCTCCACTTGAAGTAGTTTGGCGTCTTGAGCGGTTGACCGTTGTCGTCGTACACGCGGAAGTACGAGATGTCGAGATCGTACCGCGGGTAGGTGAAGTTGTCCCAATCGCCTCCATAGAATCCCAGAGCGAGTTCGGGCGCAAAGACCAGGCGCAGATCGTTGTAACGCTTGAAACCATAGAGCGAGAACTTGCCGCCATTGTAGAACGACAGCACATTGCAGATCAGTTTCGTCTTTTCACGATAGCGCTTCTCGATATCGCCGGTGGCCTTGTTCCGGTTAGCCACTCGCTCGTCATCGTTCTTGCCGCTTTCGAAGGCTTTCTGGACTTCTTCCGTGACATCCTCAATCAGCACAAGCTGATCGATATAGAGGTTCGGAACCTTGCGTTCCTCGGCAAGCGTCGCGGCGAAGAACCCGTTGTCAGGAAGATTCTCGCCTGGCTTGTTCACGCGATCGAGCGCGCCGCGTGCACAGTGGTGGTTCGTAAAGACCAATCCGTCTTCAGAGACGAATGAAGCAGTACAACCCGGCAGGCGCAGCGCTGACAATCGGGCCTTCTCAAACCATGCCTTGTCCGGAGCGAAGTTATATGCCTTCTTAAAGTAATCGATCGGCGGATAATCGAACGTCCACATTCTGCCGGTATCAAACAGTCCGGCCTTGACCGTGTCAAGGTTGAGTTGACCGCCAAGTTCCGGTCTCGTTCCTTCGAAGCTCGCGCAGCCGACCAGTAAGGTCAAAGAAACGAGGACAACAATCGATGATTTCAGAAATGCACGTACCATAAAACTACCTCATGAATTGTTGGAGAGTGTGATCCAGAAGCGCCGTCAATGTAAAAAGAACTCCCCGCCCAAGCAATGAAAACGGCACGAACGAAAACTCAGAAGGATCCCGCGTTGGGGCGCCTCCTTGAGCATTCCAAGAAACGAGAATCACGTCACGCGCCTGGCGTCGCTTGCCCCTTCGGTTTGAAGATCAACGCGAGGACCACACCGGCGATGATGTATTCGAGGGTGCTATAGATGAACCATTGCAGCGCGAGTGCGTACGGGATCGGCATCATCGCATAGGATCCGTATGACATCGGCAACGCGACCATCAGTCCGATGTAGAGGCCGTAGCGGACCCCCTCCAAGATTCCTTTTCCTTCATACCCTTTTGAGAAGATGTAGGTGAAGAAGAAGGAGAAGAAGAGGCCGGTGACCGGCAAGAGCCACAGCTTCCCTTCACCTTCGGGCCGCAACAGATGAGAAATCGATTTGTACGTGGAATCGAGAATGTAGAAGTTCACGACCCCGTCAAGGACCTGGAGTGTGATGAACGTTGCAGCAAAGCCGAACCAGATTTTCTTGTTCATGGCGTCCTCCTCTTGTGAGATGGTGAGGGTGTGTTGATTGATCCCCCAATCAGCGATGCTACGAAAGCCTGCATGGAAAGTCAAGAGGGAAATCCCATAGGTGGTTCACGTAGAGAAACATCTGAGGAACCCGCATTTGATTTTCACCAGAGAATTGGATAGTTTTGATTCAACCTTGGAGGAAAATATGTTCGGGAAGAAAGACACTCAAACTAATCCGATCAAAGAGCAGATTGCCCAGCATCTTCGAGCCGCTGATTATCTCGTCAAGGATGGCAAGCTTGATCATGCATTGCATGAGATTGAAAGGGCGCTGAAGCTCGATCCCAAGAATCTGTTCGCTCGCTCTTTCTACGAGCGGGTGCGTTTTCAGATAGAAAGATCGCAGAAGGATGCCCAACAGAGCGCAAAGTCCAAAGAGCTGAGCGATGACCAGAGACTTCAGCAAATCAGCCTCCTGCTCAAGGCCGCCGACCAAATGATCCAGGCCAAGAACTACAAACTCGCTCTTCAACAGGTGGCCAAAGTGTATCAGATCGACCCGCGGAATTATTATGCCCAGGCGTATTCCGAGCGCATCGACCAACTCATGGAACTTGAGAAGAAGAGCATCCCGATGCCTGCGGTGCCTCAAGCTGCCGCGCAAGCTCTGACGCCGTCAGCACCTGCCTCGGAACAACTCTTTCAGAAAGGCGAACGCGCGAGTCTGACGATGTATCGGGAGTTGCTGAGAGAAATGTGGTTTGATGGAAAGATCACAGAAGAAGAGGCTGCGGAGCTGAAAAAGGTTCGGGAGATCTTCAAAATCTCACAGGAAGAGCACACCGAGCTTGAAAAGCAGGTCCAGATCGATGCCTACATTGAAGCGCTGCGGATCGCCTGGCGGGACGGTGCCATAAGCCAAAACGAGAGCGAAGTGCTCCAGGTGATGCGGGAGAAGTACAACATCAGCATGGAGGAGCACATGAGCGCGGAGGCGAAGATTCTGTGGGCGAAGAACACTCCGCAGACAAAGGCTGCAGTCTTGCTTGTCGATGATGAGAAGACGTTTCTGCTCTCTCTCGCAGCGAACTTGAAGAAACACGGCTATGACGTCGTGACAGCCGAGACGGTCAAGCAAGCGCTGGAAATGCTGGATCAAACAGCTCCGTCGCTAATCCTGTCCGATCTTCTGTTGGGCGAGGGGCGTCTGACCGGTATTGAGTTCTACCAGCGCGTGCGCGAGAATCGAAAGCTCAACAACGTTCCGTTTCTCCTGATGAGTGGGATTAGCGACGAGTTTGTTGTGCGCGCCGGGATGCGGATGGGGGTGGATGACTTTATTCAAAAGCCGTTCAATCTCGAGTTGCTTCTTGCCACCATTGAGGGGAAACTCAAGTCGTAGGCCTACCCCACGATTGAGGTTCCTGCTCGTATTCGCGCATACTGCGGTCAGCGCCTCTGCGACCGCAGAGCGCGCGAGTTACAACCTTCTCTTCAATACTTCCTTCATCTTCTCCAACGCTTTTGCCCTGTGACTGATCTTGTTTTTCTCCGCTGATGTTAGCTCGGCGTAGGTCTTTGCATAGCCATCCGGAATGAAGATCGGATCGTAACCAAATCCGTTGGTCCCCCGCGGCTCATCGCCCAGTTTGCCGGGGCAGATAGCCTCCGTTGCTTCCTCGAAGCCATCACCCACGAGAGTGAGAACTGCACGAAACTGTGCCCTGCGCCTTCGTGGCGGAACACCGCGCGTCTCCTCGAGGAGTTTATCATTGTTCTTTTCATCCGTTGCGCCCCTTCCTGAATAGCGTGCAGAGAGTACTCCGGGTCGTCCGTTCAAATAGAACACTTCAAGCCCGGAGTCGTCAGCAAGCGAGGGAAGCTTCGTGTGTTGAGAGACGGTACGCGCCTTCTGCCGTGAGTTCTCCTGGAGGGTTGTGCCGTCTTCGGCAAGAGGGGGAAGGGAGGGAAAATCGTTGAGCGTGAGAATGTCCAGGTTCAGATCTCTCAAGATCGATTGAATCTCTTCAATCTTGTTCTTGTTCCGCGTTGCAAGGACGATTTGCTTCATTTTGATTCTTGCACAGTCTTTCGGGGGAAAACCTTATAGAAGATGTTCAACAGTGCACCGAGGGTGGTGAGCGTATTCAGGATGGTGAAGACGGGGTCTCCGAGGTTGACCGCATAGATGGCCAGGCTGAAACTTCCTAGAGAAGACAGGATAAGGAACGTCAGGTTGATGGGGCATCGACCGAGTCTGATCGTCTCGATCGATTGAGGGATCCAGCAAAGCGCCAGTGCCGCAAGGCCGAGGTAGCCTATCCACTGCATAAGGTTGATCTCAATATCGTATCTTCTGTTCCAGTCGTCCCCATTCCTGGAATGCGATAAGAGCTTCATCGCGCATCAGCTGAATCATCGGGATCTTTCGTTCAGAGAGACGCCGAGGCAGCTCATCGTACAGGAAGCGGTGGTCAAAACCCGCGGCTGCCGCATCATCCCGCGTGTTGGCAAAGTAAATCGCCTTCGGCCGTGCCCAATACAGAGCTCCCAGGCACATCGGGCATGGTTCGCAGGACGTGTACACGGTGCATCCGTCAAGTTGAAAACTCCCAAGATTCCGGCACGCTTCCCGGATAGCAACGATCTCAGCGTGCGCCGTAGGGTCGTTGGTTGACGTGACGAGGTTGGTCCCTCGGGCGATAATGGCACCGTCCTTGACGATCACGGTCCCAAAAGGCCCACCGTTGCCCTCGCGGATGTTCTTGCGTGAGAGCTCGATCGCTTCTTTCATGAACAGGGTGTGCGGGGTCTCGCCCATTGCTCGCTTAGCTCAGGAGCTCCTCCATCGCTTCATTGATCGTATGCACCCCAACGATCTGAATGCCGTCGTGGGATCTGACACTCTTGAGGTTGTTGTGTGGAACAACGATACGTTTGAAGCCGAGCTTCGCGGCCTCCTGCACGCGTTTCTCAATCTGTCCGACGGTGCGAATCTCCCCGCCGAGGCCGATTTCACCCACGGCAACTGACGAGGAGTCGACCGGAACGTCACGCAAGCTCGAGGTGATGGAAGTCGCGATGCCGAGGTCTATTGCCGGTTCATCGATCTTGACGCCCCCGGCGATGTTCACGAACACATCGTAGCTGCCGAGATGCAGGCCGACGCGTTTTTCAAGAACGGCGAGCAGCAGCGATAAGCGCCGGTAGTCAAAGCCGGTGGTGTTCCGCTGCGGAACGCCATAACTTGTTGGCGTGACGAGTGCTTGCACCTCGATGAGGATGGGGCGCGATCCCTCAATGCTTGAGACAACCGTTGACCCCGAGGTCCCGTAGCGGCGCTCAGAGAGAAAGGCCTCCGAAGGATTCTTCACTTCCCGCAATCCGGTGTCGTGCATCTCGAAAATGCCGATCTCATTCGTCGAGCCGTATCGGTTCTTCAAGGCGCGAAGGATGCGATACGCGTAGTGCGCCTCACCTTCAAATTGCAGAACCGTATCGACCATATGCTCGATGACGCGCGGGCCTGCGATCATGCCTTCTTTTGTCACATGCCCGATGACGAAGATTGGTATGCCTTCGGTCTTGGCAAACCGAAGCAGGAGGGCCGTGGATTCCCGCACTTGGCTGACACTCCCGGGCGTACTCTCCAGCCCGGGTCGATACATCGTTTGGATGGAGTCAACAATAATGAGGTCGGGGGTCCCGCGCTCGATGACGTCGAGGATCAAATCGAGGTTTGTCTCGGCCAACAGCAGAATGCTCTTCGTGTCCTTCGCCTGGAGGCGCTCGGCCCGAAGCTTGATCTGCTGAACGGATTCCTCGCCGGTGATGTACAGAACGACGAGCCCCTTCAGTTCAAGAGCCACCTGCATCATCAGCGTGGATTTCCCGATGCCGGGATCTCCACCGAGAAGAATCAGCGATCCGGGAACCAGACCGCCGCCAAGGACTCGGTCGAATTCATCGATGTTCGTTTTGATACGAGGGACATCGGCGGTCTCGAGCTGCTCCATGGGGATGGGCTCGATCCTGGAGGCTGCCCCTGCGGGCTTCCTGGAAATCCTGAGTGGCGATGTAGCCTCTTCAACAAACGTGTTCCACTCGCTGCAGTTCGGGCACTTGCCGACCCAGCGCGGTGAAACATACCCGCATGATTGACAAACGTATTTCGTTTGGACTTTGGCCATGGATGAAAACACAGAGAACGGCGGCGCTGAAGCCGCCCTTGGAACGATACTGCTGCCCGGTCAATATAGCAACGCAGCGGCTGAGATTCAACAACGTTGACTTCGCTCCGGAGAAATTGCATGCGGTTGCTACTTTTTCTATTTTTGGAAGCCCCTGATTGTTATTCCCCTCTCGCAAATGTGAAAGGAGATGGACGATGAGAAGATCGCTTCTTGGACTCTGCCTTTTCAGTGCTCTCGCTTCCGTTGGTTTTCAATCGAGTGAGATCGAGAAAGCCATCGGGAAGCTGTCGGCTTCTCGCTTGAAGGAACGCATTGCAGTTCTCGCTCACGACTCGTTGGAGGGGCGGGGTCCAGCGACGCGCGGTGAAGCTCGTGCTCTTGCGTACATCGTCTCACAGTTCAAAGCGATTGGGCTTCAAGCAGCAGGCGAAAGAGGCTCGTACCTCCAACGGGTGCCGATGATTGGCTTCCGGATCGATCCGTCTGTCACAATGGAAATGAAGAGCAAGAGTGGTGCCGCCAGTCTGAAATTCCCGGATGAGTTCGTCGCAACAACGGGGATCCATCAGCCTGCAGTCTCGATCGATGACGCGGACATCATCTTCGTCGGCTACGGCATCATCGCTCCGGAGTTTGGCTGGGATGACTACAAGGACGTCGATGTTCGAGGAAAAATCCTCCTGATGATGAACAACGATCCATCGCCCGATGACCCCAAGTTCTTCGGAGGAAAAGGGCGTACGTATTACGGTCGGTGGACGTACAAGTACGAAATTGCGGCGAAAAAGGGGGCCGCCGGAGCTATGATCATCCACACGACGGAGTCTGCCGGCTATCCATACCAGGTCGTTCAGAGCTCACGGTCGCGTGAGAATCTTGATTTGGATGTAAAGTCGAAGGGGCAAGACATCAAACTCAAGGCGTGGACAACCGAGCAGGCGACAAAACGATTCGTTTCGCTCGCGGGATTTGACCTCGACAAGCTGCGCAAAGATGCGGAGATGAAGTCGTTCAGACCGGTTCCTCTCGGGTTGAAACTCTCCGTACGTATGAACTTCAGCGTGAGAAAACTTCTCACGTATAACGTGATCGCCAAGCTGAACGGCAGCGACCCCAAATTGGGCAAGGAACATGTCGTGTTCTCAGCTCATCACGATCATCTCGGGATTGGCGCTCCGGTCAATGGGGACTCCATCTATAACGGCGCTTTGGACAATGCCTCGGGTTTATCGCTGATGCTTAATATCGCGGAGGCGTTTTCTGCGATGACCGTTAAGCCCAAGCGATCCCTCTTGTTCATCGCTGTTGCCGCGGAGGAAAAGAATCTGCTTGGCTCTCAATATTACGCAGAACATCCGACCGTCCCTGCAAAATCGATCGTCGCCAACATCAATATCGACGGTATGAATATCTATGGCAAAACGAAGGATATCACGTTTCTTGGTTCGGAACGGTCAACGCTCGGTAACGATGTTGAGGAAGTTGCACGAGAGATGAAGATGGACGTGAAGCCGGATCCGCTCCCGGAACAGGGGAGTTTCTACCGCTCCGATCATTTCAGTTTTGCCAAGGTCGGCATACCCTCGCTGTCCTTGCGCGCCGGGACGAATGTTATCGGCAGACCGCTGATCTATGCAAAGGAAAAAGAGGATGAATACAACGTGCGGCACTATCACCAGCCAAGCGATGAGCTCAGAGACGACTGGCAATATGAGGGAGCGATTCAGCAGGCTGAATTTGTGGTACGCTTGGCTGCTCGGATTGCAGACCAGCCGGAGGTTCCATCATGGAACAGGGGGGATGAATTTGAGAAAGCCCGCTCAAAAACCTTAGACCAGCATTGACCCTCTCGTTCTTGAACGAAGAGAAAAGTCATTGTAGAACAACAAAAAACCCCTGAGTCATCTCAGGGGTTTTTCTTGGTTTGTTTGACCGCAGTTCCTACAGCTTGCCCCAGCGCTCCTTCGCTTTCTTCACCTTGTCGCTGGTCGGATAGTCCTTCACGACCTTTTCGTACGCCTCCTTCGCTTTTACTTTGTCGCCTGTGCGCTCAAAGCACTGAGCGATCATGAACTGGGCGTCACCCTTCTTCTCGGAGGCTTTGTACTGGAACACCATCTCGAAATGTTTCATCGCCTCTGCAAAATCCTTTTTACCGAAATACGATTCCCCGAGCCAATAGTGACAGTTGTCCGCGAGCTCTTCTGCAGCACCTCCATCCAGCAGCGCCTGGTACATCTGGATGGCCTCATCGTACTTCTTCTCTTTGAACGCTATTGCAGCGTTTTCGTACGATGTCGCCGCGGGAGGAGCAGTCTTTGCTGCGAGGGCTTTCTCTGCCTGCTCCCGTTCGGCAAGTATCTTCGCTTCAATCTCTGAGAGTCGCGTGCTGAGAGCGCCGTTGTCCTGTTCCAGCTTCGTAATCTTTTGTTTGAGGCTCGCGTTCTCTGCTTCGAGTTCCTCTATCTTCTTCTGATCGGCCGTCGGCTGGGGTGGAGCAAGTTCTGGCTTCTTCTCTCCAACGATGCTCGATAATGCCTGCTGATCTTGTTGTTCGCGCGTCGCTTCGCTCGATTCGCAGCCAATCCAGGCAAGTATGCCCGTCAGCAGCACGAGAAAGCAGATTGTGTTCATCCAGCTCAGTCTCCCCCTCGACGTAATGAGACTCATAAAGCCTCCAGGCTTTGGCATTAAGTAGGACAATTAAAAACGCAGTGGAAATGTATCAAACCCCCGCGTGAAAGTCAAGCCTTCACAGTACAACAAATTCGTGAAACCACTTAAAGTCAACTCTCAGGACACCGGTCGCAGAGCGTCAAAACTTGTCTCCGATGAATGCAGAAAGAGGGGATGCCTCACGCAATGCCCTCCGGCTGTACAGATTTGTGCACGAGTTCCACCAGGGAAGTTACGATTGTCCGCACAACCGTGTCCGGGACACCATCGGGGAAGCGTGACTGAGGCCGCATGTCGCACATCTCATTGACGTAGTCGACGACAAGGTACTTCTGGTCATGGGTGTACACAATTTCAGTTGAGAAGAAATCGAGGCGGCAGATCTCCTGGATTCTCCGCGCGATGGACCGTAAAGACCCTAGGCCGAACGTTTCCTCATCTTCGGGTAGTATCTGTTCATACGCGTGTGTTTGGTCGTCCCACCAACAAAGGACAACGGAGCCGAAGCCATAGAAGACGCGAAACCACGCCCTGTTATCAGCAAGATAGGCCGGCCTGACCTTCTCCTGGAGAAGGTATTTGTCATTTTTGTGGTGCTGTCGAGTTTCGATAATATCCTTGAGGCTCTCGGCGCCAAGGACGACCCCCGTGCCGCCACCCGTTGTGGTGGCGGGCTTCATGATGAACGGCCTTCCGAGCCGCGCGAGCTCCGTGAGGGACAACTCAATCTCTCGCTTGTAGGCATACGGGGATATGATGATGGTATAAGGAACCTCAATCCCGTGCGAAAGAAACTCGAGATGCATGGTCGCTTTGTCTGCTGCTCGTTTCAGAAGATCATAGGGATTGATGATGCGGGTAGGAGGCGAGGAATCGGTGCTGAGTGCACGTCGAGCGAGAAGATGTGCGAGCGGCTGAAAGCGCTCGTCTTCGTCTGATGCCCGATCCAGCACAAAACGAAACTCGAGTTTCCTCTTTTGCAGGAGTTCAAGTGTCTCGTCGAGGTTGTGTTGCTGGATGACGAAGCTCGTGAGCCGTCTTGCATGAGCCAGCTCTTCGATGAGGCGAATGAAGTCCTCGTCGTACAGCCAATTCCAGGCAAGCGCGAGATGATATGTTCGGGGTGCAGACTCCACGGTGTTCAGGATCGATGCGCGTTGAGGGAAAGATACTTCGTTTCCTTTCTCAACGCAAGCTGGGGCAATTGCTAGGCGATGAATACGATCGTGTGAAAAGCAAAGAAAATGCTCACTTGTTATTCAGACCCAGATTCGATATATTTTGAACAATGAGAAGGAGAATATCATACTGCTTCTTCATGATGTGCATGTCCGCAGGGATGCTCATCCTCGCGGGATGCGGCTCGACAAGAGAAAGTGCAGCCAGCAGCCAGGAGCCGCAACGCAGCAAGCCTATCGACAACCGGCTGAAGGAAATCCGCCGGGATCGTGCACTGAGCCACTTCATTCAAGGTGCAGTCTACGACGCGAAGGGGGAATACGCAAAGGCGGTTCTTGAATACCAGGATGCCCTGCAGTTTGATCCCAGCCCGGCCATCTACTACGCGATCTCGAAGGACTATTCCATACTCGCAAAGCACTCGCTTGCGGCACAAACAGGCCGTGAGGCCGTACGACTCGATTCAACGAACATCGTCTACCGGGAGAACCTTGCGGGCATCTACTTGAGCGCCTTCGAGGCTGACGAGGCAATCAAGGAGTACGAAACCATCGTTCGCATCGACTCGAATTATGTGAGTGGGTGGTTTAGTCTCGCGCGCCTCTACCAGGCCACCAAACCTCTCCGGGCACTCGAGATCTACGAGCGTATCCTTGATCGAAATGGCGAGGATTGGAAAGTCCTCTTTCAGACCGCGGAGATCTACAGTTCCCTGGGCCGATATACTGAGGCGGCCGAGAGATACAAGCGCATGCTGGAAATCGATCCGAGCAACAAGGCCCTTCAGCGACAACTGGCAGAAACGTATGGCCGGGCAGGTAATTTCAAGGATGCGACCAAGATCCTGGAAAGCATTCTCGAGGTTGATCCGGATAACCCGGATGCACTCGCAGCTCTTGCCGACGTCTATCTAGAGCAGCATGACTATGAGCGCGCTCTGAGCCTGTACCAGAAGCTGCTGAGTCGCCAGCAGAACAATCCGGAAATCCAACTCCGGGTGGGGATCGCCTATTTCGGCCAAATTCAGCGTGATTCAACGTTCCTCGCAAAGGCAAAGCCCGTCTTCGAGCAGATAAAGAAGCAGGTACCGAATGATTGGCGGTCGTACTGGTACCTCAGTATGATAGCCGCGACGGAAAAGGAGGATTCGCTCGCCCAGCAGTATCTCGAACGCGTGACGCAACTGGCCGAATGGAACGGCGATGCCTGGTGGTATCTCGGCATGTCCTATAATGAGAAGGGGGACTACCAGAAGTTGCTCGAGACGATGGATCAGGCCAAGAAAGTGGTTCCCCGTGACTTCCGGGTTTATCTGCTGATGGGCGTAGCGTACAGCCGTCTGAATCAGGCCGATCAGGCAATCACGGTGTTGCGTCGCGCGCTGGAGCTTAAGCCGGATGACGTCAACACCCTGAGCACCCTTGCTCTGACACTGGACGGGCTGCATCGATTCGCTGAATCAGACTCCCTGTACGAGGCAGCCTTGAAGATTGACCCGAAGTATCATCTCGTCCTGAATAACTATGGTTATAGTCTTGCCGAGCGTGGGCTGCAACTCGAGCGCGCACTGGCCATGGCCTTGCAGGCGATTGCCGCGGAGCCGAACAATGCCGCGTACCTCGACACGGTCGGGTGGATTTATTTCAAGATGGGGAAGTTCGAAGAGGCCGAACGCTTTATCGCCAAGGCGATTGCTGCGGGAGGCGCCAGTGCGACGGTATACGAGCATATGGGCGACATTTACTTCAAGCTTGGTCAAAAAGACAAGGCTGGACAATATTGGAAGCAAGCGCTCAATATGAACGCGGCAAACCAGGCGCTGCGCGAAAAGCTCGCTCGGGGATCGTTGTGACCATCGTTCGGCCCGCTGCTGCACTTCTGCTGCTTGTGGCGATCGTTGCAGGAGGATGTGCACCGACAGCGTCGACAAGGATAGCGGCGAACAAGGCAACACCAGAGCTCGTGCACCAGAGCGTCCGAAACAACCAGGACCGCGTGCGCTCGCTCAAGGGCTCGGGCCACATCACCGTTGAGTCACCCGAAATTGCCCAGACGGGATCGTTTGAACTGCTCCTCCGCAAACCGGACTCTGTGCTGGTGAAGTTTGAAGGACCGTTTGGCCTTGATGTGGGTGCCGCCCTGCTGACGCGCAACGACTTTTTCTTCTACAACAGCCTGCAGAACCGCCTCACCAGCGGTTCGATGAGCCCGTCGAACCTCAGCCGAATCCTGCGAGTCAGCCTGACCTTTGAAGAACTCCTCAGTCTCCTGAGCGGGGGAACGTTTTTCTCAGAAGACCAGGGTGAGCCTGATTCGTTATCAGTTGAAGACGATCAGTTCGTGCTGATCTATTCTCACGCCAGCGGCAGCCGGCAATATTGGATCGATCCCAATTCCTTGCTCATTGCCAAAATTCAGCACTTCGACCGGCAGGGTAAACCAATCTTTGAACAGCGGTTTGGCAATTTCCGATCTGTAGATGGAACTACCCTCCCACACAATGTCCGCGTGCTGCAGATCCGGGAGCGGCGCGCCGTCGCGCTCTTCTTTTCCTCGATTGCGGTCAACACCGATGAACTTCGTTTTTCGCTTGACGTGCCGAAAAACGCTCAACGGGTTCGGTGGCAATAATGTGCATGCGTCGACTGCTCTTCATCATCGGTCTTCTTACTCTGTCTGGACCGCATTTTATTCAGGCCCAGACGAGCACTCGTGAGATCTCGAAAAAGGAAAAAGAACTCGCTAAGCTGCGGAATGAGATTGAAGCGTTCGAACAAAGGCTCAAAGAGAGCGAGAAACGTGAGCGGTCAACGCTTGACCACCTCGATAATCTGGAGCGACAGGCAAACCTGATTCGGCATTTGATCAAAAAACTCCGGGAGCAGGAGCAGCAGATTACAAGCGATATTCAAGATGCAAGAGTGTTCATCGGCGAGCTGGAAGAGCAGCTGGAATCCTTGAAATCGCACTACGCACAATACGTTCGGTCCGTTTACAAGTACGGGCGCGTCTATGACATTGAGCTCCTCTTCTCCTCAAAGTCGATCAATCAGCTGTACATCCGAATTGAGTACTTGAAACGATTCTCGGAGCAGCGGGTGAAGGATCTGCAGGCGGTCGTGCAAAAAAAGGGGGATCTTGAACAGCAGAACGAGCATCTCGAGCGAAGCCTTGACCACGAGCGGAGACTTCTTGCTGAAAAAACTAGCGAGGAATCGTCCCTCAAGCGGAAGGCTACACAACGGCAGAAGACGCTGGCGGAGATTCGAAAAGACAAGCGGGTCTTCCAACAGGAATTGAAGCGCAAGAACGAGGCCGTTCGGGAGATCGAGAAGCTGATCGCGGATCTGATTGAAAAAGAGCATGCCCGAAAAGAGCGGGAGGCGGCTGCGGCCCGCGAGCGTGAGAAGTTGGCCCTGGAACCGACACGCCCGCCCAAACCCGAAGTGGAAACGGTTGGAATGTTCGCGGCACAAAGAGGAAAGCTCCGGTGGCCCGTCTCCTCCGGGACAATTTCCTCACGCTTCGGCAACCAGGTGCATCCGATACTCAAAACGGTCACCCAGAACACCGGCATCGATATCCGGGCCCGATCCGGCTCCGATGTACTTGCTGTCGCTGACGGCGAAGTGTCCATCCTTACGTTCATACCCGGCTTTGGTAACCTCATCATCCTGAATCACTACAACGGTTATCGAACGATCTATGCGCATCTTTCCGAGATTACGGTCGCCGAGGCGCAAAAGGTGAGATCAGGAGATACAATTGGAAAGAGCGGCGAGTCCGTTCAGGGTCCGATCCTGCATTTCGAGATCTGGAAAGAGCGGGAGATGCAGAATCCGGAAGTGTGGCTTACAAAGCAACGATGAAGGCGATGCGCAACCGTGAGCGGAGAACATCCGAAGCATCGAGATCACCCCTCTGGCTATGGCATGTGTCGCGTTACCTGTCTTCAATCTCAGCTCTTCTAGTTCACCAACCTCATCTTGATTCAACGATGCTCTCAGGATCAGGTTGACTCCACAGGCAAATTTGCGTAATTTTGATTATCAGTTGACAAACGACAATTGAAAATTGTCAATTGACTTCGGGGTGTAGCTCAGCCAGGTTAGAGCACCTGCCTTGGGCGCAGGGGGTCGCTGGTTCGAATCCAGTCACCCCGACAATAATCTTGAGGGGTCGCTGGTTCTGCGCCGGCCTGTCAGCCATCTTTTTGGCGGAAGGCGCATCCGCCTTCCTGCCTCGATGTTCTGTATCGGGGTGGCGGAGAATCCAGTCACCCCGACCAAGACCGTGACGACCGCATAGCCCGCTTTCACCGAGAAGTTGTTCCTCGTCACACGTCTCCTTTTCCGGCTGTCTTCATTTGCGCATTCCACTATCGTGATTTCTCAAGGCTGCTGAGCGCTCAGGAAGCGCCAGCGGGCTGTTGCCTTTCGGCAAACTAATTGATAAGTTTGTGGAAAATGCGCGGAGGGCATGGGAACTCAGGCATTGCCTGGAGGTCCGAAACAATTCTTTTCGTTGTCTTCTGGGAGCGGCCAGCTTTGTGAAACCGAAGGTTCTAATTGTCGATGATGAGGACTTCTTCCGTCGAGTGGTCGCGGCCAATTTCGAACGGGAGGGTTTCTCCGTTGTTCAGGCCGACAACGGAGTTGATGGCATACGGCTCGCCCGTCAGGAGTTCCCCGACCTGATCATTCTTGACCTCGTGATGCCAGGGCTGCTTGGATTCGAAGTGTGCCTGGCGCTGCGGCAGGATGAGCGCTTCGAGAAAACAGCGATCGTTATTATGTCGGCGAAGAACTACAAGCCGGATATCGACAAAGCCAAGGAACTGGGCGCCGATGACTACGTGGTGAAACCGGTGGAATTTGACGAGTTGATGAAAATTGCCCGACTCCACATGAACAAACGGACCAACGCCACATGATGAAAGTACGCTTCTGGGGGACACGCGGATCAATCGCTACACCCGGGCCGTCAACGGCGAAGTATGGGGGAAACACATCGTGTGTGGAACTCAGAGCGGATGATCAGATCATCGTGTTTGACGCTGGCACAGGAATCCGCGAGCTGGGCATTCATCTCATTCAGGAGTTTAAATCTCGGCCGCTGACGCTCCACATTTTCATCAGCCACACGCACTGGGATCACATTCAAGGTTTTCCCTTCTTTCTTCCTGCCTATGAAGCCCAGAACAAGGTCTCTCTCTACGGGCCACCGGGGAGGGACAAGTCGCTGGAGCAAATCCTTAAGATCCAGATGGACTCAGACTACTTTCCCGTTGAGCTCGGCGATATGAGTCCGCATATAGAAGTGCACGAGCTGCGGGAGACCGTGACGATTGGCAAACTCACGGTTCAGCATTTCTATCTCAATCATCCCGCGATGTGCATGGCGTACCGGCTGTCCGACGGCAAACATAGTATTGTTTACGCTACCGATAATGAGCCGTACACCGCCACGCTGCATCGACCTCTTGGCAATGAGTCGAAGATGTCTGATTTCCCGACCTACCTCGATGAGAAGTTCGTTGAATTCCTCTCGCAGGCAGATCTCTGCATTGGCGAAGCACAATACACGAAAGAAGAATACAAGGAGAAAACAGGTTGGGGTCATTCGCCAATTGAGTCGACCGTTCAGTTTGCCGTGCAAGCCAATGTGAAGAAGCTCGTGCTGTCCCATCACGATCCTCTCCACGATGACAAATTCGTGGATCGGATGATTCAGGAGGCAAAGCAGCTTCTCGTATTCTATGGCAGCAAGACAGAGTGCGTCGGCGCTCGGGAAGGGATGGAAATCGTCGTTCCGTAAGAACCAGTCTCACACCGCAGTTGAAGCTTCCCGCAGGTTCTCTCTTACAGTCTCATACGCGATTCACTACGCACACTTCATGAACTCCCTGTTCTCACGGTGCGTCATCGTCGCATCTCTCTTAGCTCTTGGAGCTACGGCGGGTGCGGCTCAATTGACGTTTTCCGATAGCTCCCGGCTCAGAAGCCCGGATTATCTACTGCACGGGATAAAGGCCATCAGGGATGGTGATCTCTTCAGCTCGATTCGACTCGATGCAGCAGGCTTGAGGTCGGTCGCACGTGCAGCGGAAGGGAGGGATTTCGTGAAGGCGTATCAGGCTTGGGCGGACTATTGGGGGACGAAACAACAGCCTCGGTACATCATGCACAACTACCAGCTGTTGCTCGATACGGATGTGCTGATGGGGTACGATGACCTTCGGGCGTACGGGGCGAAGCATCCGGACGAAAGAGACTCCGTTCTGGCGAGGGCAGCGTTGGTCGTGAAGAATGTCATCCGCGCCTGGGGGGATGTCGTGATCGACTTTGGTTCGCGCGTCGACTTCAATCGAGAGGTTGGACAATCAGGCAAGTATGGGTTTCATTATTGGGGATGGTCGAAGCCGTTGAACGCAGCTTTTGTTCTCACGGGGGATCAAACGTACCTCGCAAAGTTCGATGAGCTCTTTCATCGGTGGTACGAGCAGCGGAACGCCATCACCCGCGGTTTTCCCGAACTTGACGTGGTTTACTATGAGCTCGGGTTGGGCGTGCGCAATCGCATGTTCATAGAATACTACCTTCTACCGTATGCAAACAGACCGTGGCAAACACACGAGCGCATGCTCAAGACTATGCTTGGTGCTGCGCGGTGGTTGTACGAGCTTGAACGGTGGGAGGGATATCGTTCAGGCAACTGGCAGATCCACGGATCGTACATGCTCGTGCAGATCGCCTTGACGTTTCCGGAGTTCAAAGAGTCGGAGGAATGGCTACGCCTGGGGCTGCAGCGACTCGAGGAACATCGGGAGCACGATTTTTTTGAGGACGGGGGACACTCGGAACGGGCACCGAGAAACTACACGCTCGCCACCTACCTGAGTTATCGAAATCTCTCTTTCATCTTGAATGCGCACACGGCACAGCTCGACGTTGGACAACGAATCAGAAGCTCGATCGGCAAGACAATTGACTGGTGGATAACCATGCTTGCGCCAACGGGGGAGGTACCTGCGATCAACGACAGCCACCGAGGGCTGTTTCCGGTGTACATCCTTCAGGATGGGGCAGAGTTCTTCAACAAGCCTGAAGCGTACGGAGTTCTCAGAAACTTGTTCGGTGTCTCCGATAGCCGGGCCCGCGTCACCCTGCCGCCGTTCACTTCGCGTCATATGCCTGCATCGGGATTCACGGTCATCCGCACGGACTGGACGCGCGAGGCATTGTATATGAACATTAACTACGGCAAATGGAACGGCGCGCACACGCACAACGATCTGCTTGATTTCGAGATCTACGCCTATGGTAAAGCGCTGGCTGTTGACGCGGGATTGGGGCTCACGTATGATGATCCATTGTACATTCCCTGGTACAAGTCTTCACGCGCACACAATATGGTTGTGGTGAACGACCGGAACATGGAGCGTGAGACCGTCGAAGGCGAAAACATTCTCTGGAGCTCAACTCCTTCCCTTGACTATTTTGCCGGTGAGCACCGCGGGTATGCGAATCTCGGTGTGCGGCATCGCCGCCACATCGCTTTCGTCAAGCCGAGGTACTGGGTTGTCCTCGATCAGATAAAGTGTGAAAAGGGGGGAGACACGCTTTCGTGGTACCTTCATACGCCGACAAGGTTGGTTCGCTTTCGTGGAGGATATCGAAGTTCGACGGCTCCGGGAATCTTGATCCTTCCTGACACGAGCGAGCTCCGATCTCGGACGGGCAAATGCACTGCGGCGAGCACAGATGATCTCACACCAGGCAAGACGCAAGAGATTGAGTGGGTGGCGTATGATCAG
>Ga0315284_10000041_pt1 | contig 180335 bp, 180 predicted proteins | sample YL17G09_16_MG_FD_203696 | JGI IMG/M metagenome (GOLD analysis project Ga0315284, IMG submission 203696) | Sediment microbial communities from Yellowstone Lake, YNP, Wyoming, USA - YL17G09_16 | ecosystem: Environmental > Aquatic > Freshwater > Lake > Sediment | place: USA: Wyoming | collected... | reverse complement strand
CATTACAGTAAACTTTAGAATTCCCTTGAGAACTACCAATGTTTTTACCCCAAATAGTGACAATAGCACCATCTTGACCTGAAGGTAACCCTTTGGAAGTATCAGTATTACCAGTTTTTGGTCCGCTTGTTATATCAGAAAAATAGATTATTGGAGCTGCGGCATAGGCGAATCTGAAAGATGAAATCAATAGTAAAATTGTAAAGATTAAGGTTTTTTTCATTAACTAAGAAATTCTAACTTAAATAAACAGAGAGTAAAGGGCCTATCTCTTCAATAAAATTCTTCAGTACTTTTAATGTTTCTTCTTGATTCACTTTAACAACTGCAGAACATCTAATAAGTGCACCACCATGATGTTTTGATTTTAATCTGCTCAACAGCATATTCCAACGCATTGCTTGGTAACTATAGGTTTTTATATCTGGTGTTTCGAAATAATACAAGACAAGCAATTTACCTTTGTTGTCTTTGACAAGCAATTTATTAGCAGAAAAAGGGTTTTGACCTTTAAAATGAAGAGTCTCGAGACCTATCTTCGCAATATAAGAAGAGTGGCCTGAATAGTAACTTTCCGGTAAATTTAAGGCTATTCTGCTATTTTTATTATATACAATAAAAAACCAAACTTCAAGATCGCCTTTTGTATACTTTCTTAATAATACTGATTCGGCTTCTAAAAAGTCTTTAGTGCTTTTGTCTATGTGGATTTCTTCTCCTTTCCATCCGTTGAAATCAATAGGTATGCCTGCTATATTATTCACCGAAGATATTCTTTTCTTTTGATGAAAATTTAGGTAGAAAGTCAGTCCTGAGAAAATAATAAGTATGGTTATTAGAATAAGATATCTTACAGTGATTTTTTGCATTGCAATAGATTTGATAAAAACAACATACCGCAAAACGTGATAGCAAACATTAAATAGCCTGTAAAATCATGGAAAAACCCTCTAGTTATTATTTTGGGGCCATGAATATATGCTGCGAGAGAAAGCAGAGTTACTCTAACAATGTTCGAAAATAAACTTACGGGTATGATGCACAAAAACAAAAATAGTCTTTTTAAAAAGCTTGATTTCAAAAAATAAGCAAAGATGCTTCCCAAAGCTAACATTACAATTAAAGAGCGTAACCCACTACAAGCATTCTCAATAATCAAGCTTCCGTATGGCAAAAATATCTCAAAACCGTCTTTACTTAATGGCAGTTTAATGGTTTTCACAAAAATAAAAACAGTTGCTTTAGTAACAAAGAACTGTAGTGATGAACTAATGTAATTAAGCGCCTGCAAAGGCAAAGGAAACATGAAAATCAAAAAAATCAAAGGAAACAAAATTACCCTTGAAAATCTTTTTCCGAATAAAAACAAACTGATTCCAAAAATAAGAATAAGTATCGAAAAACCACTAATAAAGAAAACTTCCGCTGCCGTGCTTAAAGTGTGGATTAATAATGCTACGCATATCAACATCAATCCCCAGAAATTGTATTTTAATTCGATACTTTTTAATTGTTCTCTTTTGCGCCAAATTAGAAATGCAGTTATAAAAGGCACCAAAAACCCATGAGAATAGTAAGAATTTACGGCAATATACCGTTCCAACAGCCAAATTAAAGTAGTGCGATAAATAAATAAAAATAATATTATGATGAAGATAACTGCCAAAAAATTCCTATTTTTCATATTTAACACTGTTATTTTTGATTATATTTGCCCAGATAAAATAATATATTTTATTGCCAATTATTTTTTTAAGAAATAATTTGAAATAATAATTAACCTTTCTGCCTATAATTTTTTGTTTATTAAAATTTAAGATTTCAATATAGTCCTTTAGTGAAATATTAGCGGTAACTATATTCCTTTTAAAAATTGAAAAATTATTTATTTTTGAATTACCATAACCGGGTATAGAAGTAAACATTCCTTTATATCCCAAATCTTTTGCAATTTCGATAACTCTTTTATTAAATCTGCCTCCGGGACAAGAAAAGTACGCGGGGTTACTTGCAATTTTATCTCTTATAATAGCCCTTGATTTATTTAATTCATCTCTTACCTGGCTTTCTGCCAAATCCTCCAAGAAACGATGCGATTGAGTGTGTGATTGTATTGAAAAACTTTCTTCTTTTAATTTTCTAACTTGTTCCCAGTTCATATAGCCACCAGAACCTATAAATCCGGTAGTGACGAAACAGGCTCCCTTAAATCCATATTTCTTTAATATGGGATATGCCGCCGCATAGTCGCTCTCAAGGCCGTCATCAAAAGTAATCATTATAAACTTATTATTGCCTGATCCGGACAAGGTATGTATATCTTCCGGTATGATTGTCCTAAAGCCGTTATTATGCAAATAAGCGATTTGCTTTTCAAAATCATTAGCGGAAACAGAATACTTATCATTTGTATCGTACTGGCATATGCGGTGATACATTAAAATAGCAAAGTTTATCGATTTATTTTCTTTCATTTTGTACAAAAATCCAATTACGGATATCGATGATGCAGACAGACCTGGCTATTCCATAAACTATATACAAAATCCATAATCCGAATATATATTTAGACGTTTTTTTATCGTAAGATGTCTTTAGCGACAAGATAAAGGGCAAAAAAAGAGCAAGAAAGACAGAAATCATTGCCCATTTATATTGTAAAAACATGCCTGAAATAATAATAGCAAAAATTATAAATAAATAGAATAAGGCATAACTTATTACTTTTAAATATTGTTTTTTAAAATCTGAATGCAAGAATATTTTCATTACATCTTTGCCATGCCACAACTCTTTTTTAAAAAAGTCTATTAGGTTTTCTGACACGCCAAGATGTTTTGCTGATATATTTTTATTTGACAAAATCTTATAATTATTTTTTTTCAATCTGGCGCATAAATCCGTATCCTCGCTTACTGCAATATTCTCGTTAAACCCCCCTATTTTTAAGAAGCATTCTTTTTTAATAAAGAGATTTCCGCTTGGTATATAATTAGTTAAACACATATTATCCTTTTCTAAATTATTAATACCCCAAGCCTTAGCTACCCAGGAAGCATCTTTCGGGACTATATGTGGAGAGCCCGCAACAGCGATTTCTTCACTTTTAAAACTATCAAGCGCATTTTGAATCCAGTCTTTTTCAACTACACAATCGGCATCCAAAAAAGCCAGAATATCACCTTTTGCAAATTTTACACCGTAATTCCTTAATGCTGCAATATTTACATTTGGCAGCATAAGCACTTTTGCATATCTTGCCGCAATATCTCTAGTTCTATCACTTGAGCCATTATCCACGACTATTATTTCATATTGATCTGTCGAGCCGTTTGAGTTTATTAAGCTTAATAGGCATTTTTCGATATTCCGCTCTTCGTTAAATGCCGGGATTATAATAGAAACAAAAGTATTGCTGTGCATTGAGAAGTTTAAGTTTTTAATAGGTTTTTCAAAGGCTGAAACCTAAAGTCTTTTAACAAGGATATGAGTTTATCGTTTGTCTTGCCTAAATTGATATAATGGCGCATATAACAGGCGGTGTTCACTTTTACTCTCGGCTGCTCTTTATCCAGTTCCCAGGGATGAAGGTAAAAAATGAATTCTTTACCTTTTTCATTAATCTGTCTTAACATAAATTTAAAAATTCGATAATGTATAAATCTAAAGTATGCCCCTCCTCCTACAGGAAAATTAATGCCCGCAAATTTATAAATTGTTAGCGGGAACTCCTGTAGGCCATTATCAAATTTAAAGAAGCTGTTATCCTTTATACCATTAAATCCATATCTATCATGAAAAGAAATAGGAAATATGCTGGAGTCATATTTAAAATTTAATTCTTTTAGAATATCAATTGCCCATAAAGAATCTTTAGTAATGGAAAAATTAGGAGCTCTATATCCAATAACTTCTACTCCAGTTAAATCTTCTAATATTTTTTTAGATATCATTAAATCTCTTCTAAAATCATCGGGAGTAAGTCTGTAGACTATTTCGTGCTTATAACCGTGGCTGGCTATTTCGTGACCTAAGGAAGCAATTTTCTTTATCAAATTAGGTTTTTTTTCGGCTATCCATCCTAATATAAAAAATGTGGCTTTGTGGTTGTATTTTTCTAATAACTCAAGTAGTATATCTGTATTTTTCTCAACTCTTAACTCATAACTATCCCATTTATCCGGAAGACAAGCCTCCCGCAAATTTTCTACCTGAAACCAGTCCTCTATATCAAAACTTAATCCATTAATCATAATATTTTCTTGCCTTGGCGCCTAAATTCCCAAACATCTGCTCTTGTGGGAAAACTAAAATACGAGCCATTTTCTTTGTGATTTGATATATAATTTAGCCGGTCATTTTTTATCATATCTAACGCTTCGATAATACAGTGCGCGCCTACTTTTTTAGACCGTTTAATAAGGCTGTCTAAAGAATCGCATTTTTCTATAGGAATCTGGCGCTGAAGAATTATGTCGCCTTCATCAATACCAGCATTTATCCGATGAACAGTTATTCCAGAGCTTTTTTCTGAATGGTACATCTGCCAAAAATTAGGCATCATTCCTCTATAGTGAGGGAGTTTACTATGATGAATATTGACACATCCCCACTTAGGTAAATTTAATAAATTTTTTTTAAATATGCTTGGCGCTGCAACAGAAACAATAACATCTAAATTTTGCTGTCTCCAATGATTTAAGAATAAATCGCCGTTAATATTATATTCTTTATATACTGGAATATTATAGATGTTGCATAATCCCTTTAAGGTGTTACCTTTAACTTTAACCAGGATATAATGTAAAGCCATGTGCAAGAAATCACGTATCCCATAGAAAGTATACATTTGTTTAACTAATTCTATGGTTGATTTCTTTGCCATTGTCGGACAAATCACTACTCCTAAAATATGGGTCTTATCCGAGTAATTCTTTAAAAATTCCTCAAAAAATATCCTTATATAGAAGGGGTCTTCTTGGGTAATAAATAATATTCTTGGTTGGTTATTTATTGCCTGACTGTCTCCCATTTGATATCCTTTTTTTTGATCAGTATTTTTGCTAATGCCACAATCGAAGCAATATTTACTACACAAAAGTATAATGGTAATGAGAATATCTTAATTTTTTTAGGAAAGTAATCTATAAAAAGACCTATCAAAGCTAAAAGATAAAAAATAGATTGCAATAAGAAGAAATCAAGATAAAAAATATTTTTATGCATCAAGAATATGTTAGTTAGATATAGACCTGTAAGGAATAACGGTATCAACCAGCGTAAAATTTTATGAGAAATAAGCTGGAATGATATAAATCCATATTTAAAAGGATTGAGTAGGTGCTTCATATATAATAGGCCGCGCATACCCCTGGAAATCACCCGTAGCCGCATTTTAAATTCCTCATCACTTTTCTGACAGGTTGTCTCATAAGCCAATGCCTCTGGTTCAAAAACAATTCTATATCCGTGTTCCAAAACCTTAAGTGGCTCTACTAAATCGCTAATAATGTCTCTCGGAAGGTTTACGTAAAGACTCTTTCTTACAGAATAAATACACCCGCAACAGCCTGTAATAGTCTGGATTTTAGTCTGCCGTGCCTTGATAAAATTTTCATAGTCCCAGAATGCGATAGTACCTGTTCCAATCTGGGTTTTACCCGTATCAAAATACTTATATCTACCGCTTACTGCACCAACAGTAGAATCAGCATAATTCCTTACAATCTTACGTATCGCTGATTTTTCATATTTGGTAGTGGCATCAGAAAATATGATAATATCTCCTTCAGCAATCTTTACCGCTTGATTCTGAGCCTCGGTTTTACCTAATCTGCCTTCCACCCTAAATAATCTAACTCCCTGCCCTTCAAACTCTTTAACGATATCATCGGTTCTATCATTAGACGCATCCGAAGCCACGATTATTTCTAATTTTTCTTTTGGATAATCAAGACCAAGTGTATCTTCAATCTTTTCTTTTATAGATTTTTCTTCATTATATGCAGTAATCAAAAAAGTTACGCGTGGCTCTATTTTTTCCTTTTGAACTTTCCTTTTTACAAGCAGAGACGCAAATAAGATGAGTAATGGATAACCGAAATAGGTATAGAGGATTATAGCTACTGATAGCCAAAATAAAACTTCCATTAGTTAAATCTCCTATTATTCAGTGCCTCTTTATATAGTTCCAGATAGTTTTGTGCCATAATCGGAGAAGAAAATTCATTTTTAACCTTCTCGAAGGCATTATTGGCAAGCAATCTACTCATTTCTTCATTTTTTAAAAGAAGTATTACTGATTTGGCTATGGCATCAGCGTCTCTAGGTCTTATCAATAGTCCGGTTTTTTTATCTTCTATTATCTTAGGGATTGCACCTACTTTTGTTGCAACAATAGATTTTCTTGCTGCCATAGCCTCAAGCAAAGCAATTGGCATCCCCTCTTTTAACGAAGGCAAAACAAAGATATCTATTAAATTGAGCAATTGAGGAATATCCTTTCGTAATCCTGTAAATGTTACAGCATAATCGAGTTTTAAATTTTCTACCCACCCTTTAAGTTCTCCATATAACGGTCCATCTCCGATAATTAAACATTTAATATCGGGGAATATATTAAGTATTTTCCTAACTGCCTTTAATAAATAGATATGACCTTTATCAGGCGCCAACCTGCTTATAACGCCAAGTATTCTATCCTTAGGGGCAAGATTAAATTCTTCCTTTAAATAATTTGCGGATTCCTTTTTCTCGAATTTGCTCAAGTCTATACCGTTATCTATAACTCTAATTTTATTATTTGGTACTCCACTCTTAAAAATCTCATCTTTTAATCTATCTGAAACAGCAACAACTTTAGTAAATTGACGTAACAATATCTTATCCAAAATTTCATAAAATTTCATTTTTGTATTTACTGAGTACCAAGTATGGCAAGTTGTTATTCTTTTAACATTCATAAATATAGTTGCAAAAAATGCAAAAAAATTAGATTTATAACCTTGGGAATGTATGAGTGTTATCTGATTTTGTCTTACAAATTTCCTTATCTCAAAAACTGTGCGTATGTCAAATTTCCCTTTGCAAGGGAATATTTTTACCAACAGGCTATTTTTTTTCGCTTCTTCTTCAAGCGGATAGTAAAGCCGCCGAGAATTCTCAAGTATACCTATATGAGGTTCAAGCCCATACAAAGGTAATTGCTTTAATAACTCTAAAACCACATTTTCTGCCCCAAAGAGGCCACGTGTACTTATAAGCAGCAATACCTTCATACAGACACCTTCTTCTTTACATTTGTATTTTTATTTTGTATTTCTTTCTGGGTTATGATATTTGCTCTGACTACCAATGCCATAAATGCCCAGTAATATGCCCCTAATGGTAGATAGGTCCATCTATCTCCAAAAAAATTACTTATTAGAAGCGAAATGGTGCATAGAAAGAAACCGAATCCGAGCCCTTTGAATAAATCGTCTCTTGCTCTTCTATATAATTTCCAGCCATAGAAAAGGGCAGTTAAAATTATCATCAGGAATATAACAAATCCGACTATCCCCTGCTCAACTAAAATCTTTACATATAAATTGTGCGGATCTCCTAAAGGTAATCCTAAATATGGGAAGGTATTGAATCCAACGCCGCCCAAACGATTAGAATTAAATAACTCCATAGAACTCTTCCAAACTTCCAGTCTCATTTCTGCAGAATTATCAAGTTCGTTATTTTCATTAGTAGTCATAGTTATTCTCTCAACAACAGAACTAGACAGAACTGTATGCCAGGAAATAAATAAAGTTATTACTAAAATTATTATCAACAAATTTTTTCGTAAAACTCCCGTTAAAGCTAACACAAGATAAGTTGCTAAATATGAACCACGCGAAAACAGGAAGACAATAGTGTAAAAACTAAATGATGTTGTTAATAATAAAAAAAGTCGTTTCAATTTTGATTTCATTAATAGAAGAAGTCCTAGAACTATAAATATATAATGGGAAAAAAAGGCTGCGTATTCATTGGGTCCGAGATAATAAAATGTCCCATGTTCTCTCATTTCGTTTATAAATAAAGACTTGTTAACTGTCCGGAAATTTCTGAAAAACTTAAAACCCATTAATAATATTACCGCTATCATAAAAAATACTAACCATTTTATATGTTTCTTATCCCGGATATTATTTAGAACAAGGATATAAATAAGTGGTAAAATAATGTAATTCTTCCATGTTTTCAAGCGAGGATTGTTTATATCTAATAAAGAATAGTCTTTTAGATAATCGTTACCATTAGACAACGAGTAAAAAGTATAAATAATCAAGCAGAGTATAAAAATATTTAAAACTGACCCCTCCAATAAACTTTCTTTATTTATAAAAGCCTTTAAAAACCAGCCGATAATTAATGCAATAAGCAAAATATCTACAATGTCTTTACCTAAAGGAAAAACATGCATTTTAACTAGAATTGTTTCTAATGGAAGGATGGGAATCAAAAAAAGAATGCCCCACTCTGTTTTAAACAAAGACACAAACACGGCAGCAATAATTGCAGAATAAAAAACATAAGGCGCAATTTTTATAAGAAATATCCCTAATCCCATCATACAAACCACCAATCTAAACTAAACCTATTCATTAATCCATATAAATTTTTAGCGTCTCCTGAGCCATTTTCATCCAGCTGAATTCCTGAGCCCTTGAGATTCCTTTTTTTATAAGGGCTCCCCTTAATTCTCTATCTTCAACGAGTTTCTCCATTTTGCTTGCAATATCATTTTCGTTATACGGGTCAACATATAATACTGCATCTTTACCTATCTCCGGGAGAGAAGAAACATTAGAAGTTATGACGGGTCTTCCGCAACTCATTGCTTCTAATAAGGGGATACCAAAACCCTCATATAATGACGGAAACACAAAACATTCGCTTCCGTTGTAAAGCAGGGGCAAATCTTCGTAAGGAATATAGCCGATAAACTTTACAGATTCATCAATATTTAACTTTTTAGCTAAATCACGGTATTTTATCATCCATGGACCGTTGTTACCCGCCCCTCCTATAACTAAGAGAAATTCAGATTTATATTTAAATATACTGAAAGCTTTGATTAGACGCTCAATGTTCTTTCGGGGAACCTGACCAAGAGAAAAAAAGTAATTTTTATTGATTTGATATTTTTGCTTTATGTCATCAATCACGCTGTGCTCTATCGGTTTGAAAATCTCATCCGCCCCTTCATAGATGACTTTTATTTTCTCCGGAGCAACACGAAGATTTTCAACAATATCTTTTTTAGTACACTCAGAGATAGTTATGCATACATCAGCATCATTAGCTGCCTTCTTTAGCGAAGATATATCCTGGGGAAAGGTTTTATCAGTAATCTTCAGGCTTCTTAAATCATGAATAGTCAAAATTTTCTTTATCTTGCCATTTATATTCGGAAGAGTATACCCTGCCGGAGCATGATAAACAGCACAATTATTCTTTTTTAAGAAATAAGGTAAGACAACTTGGTATAAAAAAAATTTTCTAAGAAAAAAACCCCTGTCCGGGACAGGCAAAACTTTTTTAAAGAAGTTTTCTTGGATTGGCCCAGGCATCTGATGATATTTCTTTCGTAATGATGTAAATAAAAGCAAAAAATCGTTTTCTTTATCAATTCTTGCCAGACCATAGATTAATCTCTCAGTATAATTGAATATCCCCTGCCTGAAATTATGATTTATCGGCCTCGCGTCAATTGCTATTTTCATTTCAAATCTCAATTTTTGTTAGGAAATTTATTATTTTTATTAATTTATTAAATTCTGGATATAGAATAAGGCTTTTAAAAAGGCATATAAGGCTTTCGAAATATCTGCGGTAGCCAAATAACAAATCAGAATATCTCCAGAGAAATTCCGAATACGTTCTTCTAATAACTCGATTATCCATTCCCAATAGTAATGCATGTTTTTTTGCCAATCTAATATTTTCTTGTAACCCAGTGATTTTTTTTGTTTTAGTAATACTATCTTTATTTAAACGATATATATAAAGGGGTTCATTAAGGTAGCCTCCTGACAACTTTGCTTCTTCAAACCTAAACCATAAATCGACATCTTCGCCAATTATAAAGTTTTCATCAAATAACCCTGCTTTCTTAAAGCAATGTTTCCGTGTTAATACTCCTGCTACCTCTATATGTAAATGCGAAAAAAAGAATAAGCCATTTTTTAAAATATTTAATCTCTTTTCAGAAGAATCCAAGAAAGCGTTATTAACATACCTAATGCTCTTCTTATTATCAGAGTTAAGCTTATAAGAAGCAGTGCATATCCAATCAAAGCCATATGAATTCAAAAAATTCAATGATTTTTCTAATTTCTCAGGCAGCCATAAATCGTCACTGTCTAAAAAGGCGATGTATTCACCTGTAGCCATTTCTATACCTCTATTTCGCGCTGCCCCAGGGCCTTTATTCTGCTGATAGAAATATCTGATTTTATTGCGGTATTCCTTTATAAAAGTATCCACTATGTCTTTTGTCTTATCAGTTGAACCATCATCAATTACGATTATCTCAAAATCTTTATATGTCTGATTAAGAATTGAATCTATGGCTTCAGGTAAATATTTTACGCTGTTGTATGTAGGAATTATCACACTTGCTTTAGGCATATTTTTTATGATTTATACCGATTAACCTTAATACATAATATACGTTATTCTGAAGATTAAATTTTTTCTCCATAGTTTTCCTTGCATTATTAGAAATTCTCTTCTTTTCTTCTTCTGTTAAATCTAAAGCTTTTCTTAAACCCTGAATTAACCCCTGGGAGCTTACTTCTACCAAAAAACCATTTTTATTATTATCAATCACTTCTGGTACGCCTCCACATTCAGTAGCAATGCAAATTAACCCGCAGGACATAGCTTCTAAAAGTGATAAAGATAATCCCTCAGAATCACTTGACAGAGCGAAAATATCAGATCCTTGCAATAAACCGGAAATGTCTTTTTGAAACCCCAAAAATCTAATCCTTTCTTTTATGTTGTTTCCAAGTGTGTTCACCTGACTTTGCAAATTATCTAATTCGCTTCCTGCTCCGGCAAAAACTAAATAAATATTACTCTTTTGTTTAGCTATAATTGAGAAAACCTCTATTAACCTATCGAGCCTTTTTATTTTGTCTAATCTTGAGGTGCTAAGTATAATTACGCTACCAGCAGGAATATCCAGGTTGCTACGTAGTCTTAGTCTTTTATTTAAAGAGGGTGAAAATTTATTAGTATCTATTCCGTGATATGCTAATCTAATTTTATCATGGGGATATTTATGAAAATTTATCAAATATTCTTTTACTTTCTTTGAAACAGGGATGGTTTTCTTAATTAGAAATACAAGCATCTTTTGAAATAACCTTTCTCTTCGCCATTCAAAACCAAATCCTGGAAGAAAGCAAAAATGTTTTCTGCTTTTATACTGCTCATAAGGCAAAGCGCAGTCATGAATCACCATAAAGATATTGCCCTTTGCTATAAGATAGCCGGCAAGTATTTCGGGTAAAGAAAAACTCCTCAGCCAAAATTGACTGAATATAATGCAATCCGGCTTAGACGATTTAAAAAACCTATAAAATTTAAAAAATTTTTTTAAAATACCTTCGTTATCCGTGTTTGGCATTTCCGTAATTTTGACTGGTAGATTTGTAAGATACTCAGAAAAATTATTTTGTTTTACTGCCCAGATTACTGAATAATTATTATAATCAATATAATTAAAGTAATCCATTATTTGGCGTTCAGCACCACCCATTTGGCGAGTATTCATTAAGAAAAGGTAATTTTTTTTCATATCAATTCAAAGGTTTCTAATTCATTCTGGATACCATTTTTTACATCAAAATTATTATGTATAAATGTAGCAGCTGCCTCTGACATTCTTTTATATTCCTCTTTTGACATAGACAATGCCATGCGTAAACCTTCATATATCCCTTGCTCGCTTCTTTCAACAACAAAACCAGTAACGCTGTTTTGTATGGCCTCTGAGGAACCGGGCACATCAGTCACAACACAGACAAGACCAGTAGCCATTGCTTCAATCATAGCGTTAGATAAACCTTCAGTATCAGATGTTAGCACAAAGACATCGCTCATTTTGAGATAATCTGCTACGTTTTCTTTAAATCCCAAAAACATGATTCTGTTTTTCGCAGATTTTTTCTGCGCCTGCGCTATAAGTTCCTTTTCAAGATGACCGTTACCAATAAGTATGAGCCGGCAATTATGAAATTCACTAGCTATGGTATCAAAAGCGTTTATAAGCCTATCAATGCACTTTTCTTGCGATAGCCTAGCTGTGCTTATAAGTATTGTTTCATGAGGCATAATGCCATATTGTTTCCGAAGGCTATTTCTTACTGTTTCATCTGGTCTAAATTTTGTAAGATCGATTCCGTGGTAAATGGTAACTATTTTCCAGGACGGATAGTGATACCATTGCGTCAAACGCCGCGCAACTTCTTTTCCGACAGCAATAACTCGTTTCAAAAGAAAACCACGTACCGCACTCATGAACATATGTCCATACCACCAAAGACCAATTCCTGGAATGACCCCCCAGTGCTTTCTGCTTAATTTTTGTGGCGGTCTGGGAGCGCTTGATACTTCCAGAGAAAAGATTTTACCTTTCGTAACTAAAAACCCAGCAAGGTAATCGGAAAGAGCAAATTCAAAGAAGGCACCTGGCACATAGACGATTGAGTCGGGATGTAACGACTTAAGGAACTGTTTCATAATAAAAAAACGCTCAAAAAAACCAACAGGAAATTTAAACGGGAACGTCATAACATTCACGGGGAGTTCTCTTTCAGCTATGCGCTGAGAAAATGCATCCTGTGTAGCAACGACTGTTATTTTATATACACTATAATCAATATGCTCAAGTATAGAGAGTATTTGTTCTTCTGAACCCCATGCTTCTGTAGATCCTGTCCTGCGTAAAAATACATAATGGATTAATCGCTTCATATTAAATTTTATTTCTGAAAGAAAACAGTAAACGATGCTCAAAGGGATGATAATGATGCATGGGAGAATTCTTTATAAATATCGCTTTTTCAAGGTATGCAATGCGACCAAAGAAAATATGCCTACCTGTGATGGTCTTTATATCTTTATAGCCGACAATGTTGTAAGTCCACCTTGCAGGTAAATAATTTGGACCAACAATTCCAGTTGTCCAGTTATAGCCGAGTTTTTTCAACTCTGAAAAAACCCTAGTCATAAACTCAATTGCATTACCGCCACCCCGATACTGGGGAGCGATAAAAAAATTAAACATATAGACATTATCCTTGTCTAATTTTATATTGTAAAAAATGATTTCGGGAGGCGGTTTCATGCTATTGTCATTATTCCACCACCAGATATAGCCAATAATCTTTCCGTAAAGCATGGCAATAAAACCCTTATAATTATTCTTATAGAAATATTCTGGCCAATTCTTATACATATTTTTATTGTAATTCTTCTCTACAAACTCCCTAAGTGTATTCTTGTTTGTTTCATTAATTGGTTCTATTTCTAATTTATGGTTTCCAATGTTTATTATCTGTGATAAATCTTTTTGGCAGACTATTTCTTGCGACCTATAATAGATAAAGTGTTTAACTGCCAAAAAAAATGCATAAATACGCCATCTATATTTAATAAATGGGAAAGCTTGTTTAAGAGACTGTTTTATTTTGGATAAATTTGAAGGTATCATATAGTTTTTTTCTATCTATTTTTCCAGATGATGTTATAGGTAATGCATCTTTCAATTCCATGATTTCCGGTATCATATACTTAGGAAGTTGTTTTGAGCAATACCTTAGTATATCGTCTTTGTTTATAATATTCCCGTCTGATGGCACAATAACTGCTGCAATCCTATTTCCAATTAATTCATCCGGGATGGGAATAACAACTGCATTTTTAACCAAAGGGTGATTTGATAAAACTGTTTCAATTTCCCCTAATTCAATTCTATACCCACGGCTTTTAATCATATGGTCAATTCTACCTAAGAAAACGTAGTTCCCATTATTATCTAATCTTACAATATCACCTGTTTTGTAAACTTTTTCGTTAGAATTCGGCCTCAGAGGATCTTTGACAAATTTTTCATTCGTCTTTTCCTTATCTTCCCAATATCCTAAGGCAACCGAATAAGCTCGAATATAAAATTCGCCCTTTTGACCAGACTTATTCACTTCTTTCCCCTCTTCATCCAAGGCAAAGACTTCAAAATTAGGAAAAGGCTTACCTATTGGAATTAAGCTTGCATCATCTTCAGGTATGCAATCGACTAAGTAATATGTTGAGGAGTTAGCTTCAGTTTGTCCATAAATATTGTAAAATTGTGCTGAAGGTATATATTTTTTAAACTGCCTTAAATATTTTACTGGAAATACTTCGCCGGCAAATAAAACTAATCTTAAGCTTGAGAAATCAAAACTACTCAAATCTGCATGGGTAGCTAACAGCGCAAGAGCCGAAGGCACAGAATTCCATACTGTGATTTTATGTTTTTCAATAAATTCGGCTAACTTGATAGGAAACATTGAAATCTCTTCAGGAACTACTACAACTGTAGCTCCAGCTTTAAAAGCCACATAAATATCGAAAACAGAAAGATCAAAATGAAGCGGAGAAACATTAGAGAGAATATCATCTTCCCTTATCTGAAAGAAATCGCATGCCATATCAATAAAGGTTAAAGCATTGAGATGCGATATCATTACTCCTTTAGGGGTTCCTGTTGAGCCAGAGGTAAACAAAATGTAACTTAAATTAGCATCTATAATGTTTACTTCCGGTTGTTTTTCGCTGTAATTTCCAATCTTTTCTGTCCAAGATAGTATCTGAATTGAATGGTGAACTTGATGTTTTACATCTGAGCCGTTCATTAAGATAATTTTCTTTAATGAAGTCTCCTCAGGAAAGACCTTGCCTATACTGAAGATTTTTTCCTGCGAAGAAAGCAAAAAATTTATCTCACATTCATTAATAATATACTTAATGCGGTTTTCGGGGCAAAATGGATCTATGGGGACGTATGTTGCACCTGCCTTAAGGATTCCAAAAACTCCTATAATAGAATCTATAGAGCGCGACATATAGATTCCTATCCTGTCTTGCTGTTTTACTCCAGATGCGATAAGGAGATTTGCCAATCTATTGGAAGCCTTATCTAATTCGGAATAAGTTATTACCACATCGGCAAATAGAACGGCTTTCCTATCCGGATATTTATCAGCTGTTTCGGATAATAATTGATGTAATAAAAATGCCATATTTATATTTTCCTCTTTTTAAGGAGAAGGCTATCTAATCCCCTTCTATGATAGGCAGGTTGTATCACCCAAAGAGCAAGTAGCCGTTCACGTCCTTTGCCTTCTGCAGTAAGCGTCTTTAAAAGTTCGGCTTCGATTGCCGCTTGAGCCTCTTGGCCTTGTAAATATAAGTCCCAGATGGGAGTTTCGTAGAAGGTTTCCAACTCGCCCATCGCTTTAGCCATAGAGAGCAAATCAACCATTTCGTCGTATCTTGCGATTTCGCGCGCATAGAGAGAGGTTTCGTACGAATTTGTTCCGAGCACCTGTGATAGTGGTTCGTAATCGCTGTACTCACCAGGCTGATGACGTTCGACACCGGTGGGAGCTGGATCAAACAAGCAGAAAAGTGACACATATCCCTCTTTGATGTAGATCTCGTGTTTGTTACGAAGGGTCTGCGAAGCCTGGGTTATTTGGTCAATACAGCACTCTTCTTCGGGACCCCCAGCGGCCTCGTTCAGGTGGTAAGTTGAATCGCCATCTAGCGGTAACCACGACCCCCAGAACTGTTTCTCTTGCCGATACGGATGTTGTGCCATACGTACGCGAGCAGTTCCTTTAACATCATAACAGAAGTTAGCCTCAGTCCGGGAATTATAGGACATCTTGAACACCGATTCTCTATCCTCGTTTCTAGGGAGTCCTTCTACATCAAACATTGTGGTATGAAACCAAGAGACGGGATTTCCGGATTTCGATAACAGAGTTGGGTCGTGATGCAGGAAAATCCTACGGCTCAAGTACTGTGGTGTGAGGATCCAACGAAGAGACTGAAATCCTGAAGCGCAGGCTGCAAGGAACGTTTCATCGCGCAGTAAAAGCTTTCTTCCGCTTACCTGAGATGCGGATGGACTCGATACTCGCAAGAGTTCGGTATCAGGTTCTGCCTCAAGGACACTTTCTGAATCAGGCGGAATATAAAGGTGAACGCCTGCCTCAAGGTATAATGTTTGTTTATTATTACCTTTCATATGAAGTCTTCCGATCCCTCGCAGAACACTGATGATGTGACCAAGGTCAGATCTCAATGTAAGTGAACCGGTCTCGAAAAACCGTACCCTATCAACATCCAGCCCCTCGGGATGAACCTTATGCCTCAGGATCTGAGCTCGAGAAAATGGTTCTCCGGATTCCTGCCGCCAATCGTTCTTGATGAGTTTTTCCATATTAAAGTCCCAAGTATTTTGCGATAATGTTTTTCTGTATTTCAGAAGTCCCGGAATAAAGGGTACTCCCTATTGAATCTCTCAAGTCGCGTTCCAGTTCATATTCAGTAGTATAACCATAACCGCCATGAATTTGAATAGCATCAAGACAAGATTTAACTAAAGATTCGCTAAGATAAAGTTTAGCAATAGCCGCTTCCATTCCAGCTCTGTCTTGGGTTTTCTTTAACCAAGCCACTTTATATAAAATAAGGCGTGCTGTTTCTAGTCTCACTTTCATATCCGCAATTTTATGTGAAATTGCCTGAAATTTTCCGATTGGCTGATTAAACTGTCTGCGTTCTTTGGCATATTTTATACATCTCTCTAATTGCCTCTCCATAACGCCTATGTCACTTGCCAGCATACAACTTCTTTCCCATTCTATGCTGTCATTAAAAACCGTTGCACCGTTACCTTCTTTACTAAGGCGGTTTTCTACGGGAACATTGCAATTTTCAAATATAACCTCTGCCATAGGAGAAGTTTTTAGGCCCATCTTTTCTATTTCTTTGCTAATTTTTAATCCTGGGGACTCCTTTTCCACTAGAAAAGCAGTAACGCCCATAAAACCTTTAGTTTTATCTGTAGTTGCAAATACTATAAATAAATCCGCTACAGGTGCATTTGTAATAAATGTTTTTGTGCCGTTAAGTATATAATAATCCCCTTTAAGTTTTGCTGAGGTACTTAAAGCAAAGGAATCTGAGCCTGAACCCGGTTCAGTCATACCATTAGCTCCAATCCACTCACCACTACAAAGCTTGGGCAAATATTTACTCTTTTGCTTCGAAGTGCCAAAATTAAAAATCGGCATCTGAACAGTCCACATCTGTCCGTTAAGCGAAAAAACAAGCCCAGCATCCTTACAGCCATAACCTAATCCTTCCATGACAAGTAATGTGGTTAAAATATCAGAATCAGCTCCGCCGAATTCATTTGGAAAAGGTAATCCCAAGATGCCAAATTTTGCGCATTTTTCCCAGAGATCTTTAGAAAAAGAACTCTCTTTATCCCTATATAATATGTCCTTATTAAGTTCTTTCTGAGCAAACTTTATAGTGTTTTGTCTTAATTCTATCTGTTCAGTAGTGAAATCAAAATCCATCATCTCTCCTTCTTGGCGAATAACAGTTTATTTCTTAATCTTTTTTTCTACGAATTCTGTTAAAGCATTAAGCGTCTGAAAATTCTCAGGTATTATCTCTTCATTACCTATTTTAATACCAAATTTCTTCTCCATAAAAGCTGTTAACTTTAATATTCCCATGGAATCAATAATACCAGAAGAAATCAAATTCTCATCCGGAGATAGTGATTTTTTATCCGGATCAAAATCAATAGCAATTTCAGTTAGCAGAAATTTCTCTAATTCATCGTTTAGATTCATACCTATCTCTCCTTGTATCGAATTATCTATAAGCTACTTACCTTATTTTTTATGTAGTCCCCAATTTTTAATTTTTAGGAATAAAATAATTTTGGGAACGAGCCCCCTTAGTATATTTATTTTCTATCTCACGCTTTTATTTGAAAAATAGTGATTTTGCAAGTGAATTCTTAGAAATCTTTACATCTAAAACCATACGTGTACCCTTGGCCAAGCGAAGCTTATAACCATCTCTGTCTAACCTAAAGAAATCGAATTCTTTGTAACCGTTTCTTATTGAATCCTCAATACTAAAACCAAATTCCGTAAGTCCCATACTTACTTTTTTATTATTATCGATATCAACACCTGTTTGGTACGCATAAAGTCTTCCATTAAAAATAAAGTTATAACTTCCTGCGATTATTTTATCATTATGTTTTAGAAAATTAATTCTAAGATAATTCAGCTCGGAAAATAATTGGGTAATTTTTTTTATGAACTGAATGGACCTCTCGTTCAAGAACGCATCTTCGCTCAATCTAGATTCCCATCTTTTTCTATGTACAGCAATGAAATCATCAAGATAAAAACCAGCATCCTTTTGCTTGTAAACTATGTATTCTAATCTGCCACTACTGAAAAGTTTCCTTCTGTCACTCCGAAGATTTCTTCGAGTATTACTTCCAAGAGTTTTAAGATAACTTTCCCAATCTTTAGGTAATTCTATGTAAGGACATTGATTAATATTTATTTGATTAATTTCTAACCCTTTACGTTGCTTAAAGTTAGGTAAAAAGTAAAGTAGTAGATTGGATTTTTCATAAACCGAACTTAATAATATCTCATTCCATCTGATTTCTTTGCTCTCCAATAAGAAAACCGCCAGATTAAGTAAAACTTCTTTTTCTCTGCCTTTCATTATAATGAAATCCATATAGTTTGAACCAACTTCTAGTTCAGACTTTCCCAAAAAATTTAATTTCCTTATTATAAATAGTTTCTTCCAACGAGTTTTGCGTAAAAACAAAGGTGCAATGCCTATTAGTTCATTTTTTTTCCTTACAATAATTATAGATAAACTTAAGCCATTCTTTCCCCATATCTCCCACCAAGTGTAAAGCCATTCCCAAGTAAGATAAATACTGTCTGAATTACTTTTTTGTAGAAGAATATTCCATTCTTGTTTAATCTCTTGGAATTTCTCGCAGTCCTTTATAACTTCTATACGCATATATTTCTATCGACTTAAATTATCGTATCTCGAAGAGAATCTCTTCATAATAACATGAGTCCTCAAGCGATCTTAATTACCTCGAGAATCTTTTGATGACACTTTTCTAAATCGAAATTATCTTTTACATGGTTAGCTACGCGTATCCGTTTTTCTGCGAAAGTAGCTTCGTCCAATTGCAGGGTTTCGGACATCGCAACGTATAAAGCTTTTGGATCCTCTGATGGAACAACCCATCCTAAATCCGAAGTTTTCACTACTTCCGACATACCGCCTACATCCGATATGATCGGAAGACATCCCGCAGCCATGCCTTCCAATAAAGCTATCGATAATCCTTCCTTTCTACTGGAAAAAAGGATAACATCAGAAGCCCAGAGAACATTTTGAGCCTGCTGAATAAAACCTAAGAAACGGACATGATCGGAGATCCCTAATTCATCAGTCAAGCGGCGTAATGCAGCCTCTTCTTCGCCCTCTCCTGCAATGAGGAGAACAACATCCTTATCGTGCTTCTGGGCACATAGGAGATAAAACGCCCGCAACGCTATATCGACGCCCTTAAGTCTGTTTAACCTTGCTAGCATTCCAAAAACAAAGGCTTGAGTAGAGATATTGTGTTGACTGCGGAATTTATGCCCCTTATCCATATCTCGAATATAATTTTCTGAGTTGATACCATTATAGATAACGCTAATTTTGTGCGCAGGATAACCACACTCTCGAATTAAACTCCGCGCAACAGCATTACTGATAGTAATGATACAATCAGCATAAAAAGATGGCATTTTTTTTACAAGTCTTTCTCTTCTCCACCATAAACCAAACCCCTTCATTAACCCTCCAAACCATCGCCGCGAAGGCGCGGCGGATACGCCTTCAGGCAAAGCATGTTCGATATAGCATATTTTTCTGAAATGTTTTCTACATAAATTCAGAAAAGGAATACTGCCCATGTCGTTGATTATTCTTGGAATGATTAATACTGCACTTTTCATATTTTTTAACAAGGGATCCCACTCTTTTATGTGGCGCGCGTGGTAATCAGAAATACTCAGGTTAGTATTTATCATCTTGAATTTATTTGGGTTAAAAGAGTTTGTTTTTTCGCTATAATAATTATTTAGACAACAGATAAATTCAACGGAATAATTGTGTTTGAGCAAATATTCTATAAGTGAGAGTGTGTGAATTTCTGAGCCTCCAAAGCTCATTGGCTCAGCTATAATGCATATGGATTCCTTATCAGTTTTCTTACTTGAAGCCTGAAGTTTATTAAAGGCACATCGCAGAGGTGTTATCATAGTCACCAGAGATAGATAAACAAAACTAAATATAGTGCGTTTCAGTAAACTAATCGTGCTAAACATTCCGGTTAGAGCTCTACCTATCAATCGAGGCAGTTGCAACCGGAGATAATAAGTATAAAAAATTCTTTTTCCATCAGCGCAGGCCAATTGTCCAATCTTATCGTGCGTAGTGCATGTCGAAAGATGATGCATCCCGTCTTTATTCCAGCTTTTTCCATTAGGTAAAATTAGAGGACTTTCCTCTATCTCTTTTTCCAGGTAATCAGTAGTACTCAACTTTATGATTTCCAAGGCACGAACCGCACTACCGTAGTCACGTAATGGATCGTTATGATATAAAAAGTCATCCTGTGCCAGGCGTATCAATTTTCCGTTTCGCTGAAGTATGCTTCCCCCGCATCGAGCTGTCTTCATATCACCCTTGACGATTGGATTCTTGGGGTGTTCGAGCCACAGTCCTTCCAGCTTATCCGCATAATAGAGGTAGAGATCAGAACTTTGAGTGGTAGAAGCAAACAGCCACCACTTATTCTGGAAGAATGTAATGCTTGGGTCAACAAAGTCCTTCCCTTCTAATAAAGTTCTAACAAACTGCCAGTCATTAGGAAAATTAATCGCCCTATATAATCTGATTGATTTTGCTTTATAACTTTCCGGTATCATATAATATCTTCCTTCCCAGCTGAATATGTATGGATAAGAAAGATGAAACGGTTCTTTAAGAATTATTTTTTCATAGTTCCAATGGATTCCGTCTGAGCTTTTTGCTAATCCAATAACACCTCTATTCGCAATAAGCACTTCAAAGAAAATATAATAATACCCGTCCCTTTCAACAAGAAAGGGGTCGGCTACAAACTGAGCCTCAAGATCTCTTACGTCTTCAGCAGTTAAAACAGGATTACGGACTTGTGGGTGTGGTATGATTTTGATTTTATCGGGAGCGCCAAGCATAGCGTAAACCCCAATACTCCAAACGTCACGCTGTTTCTTCTCTATCGCAATTAATTTCATATAGTCTGCTTCCTCCGAGGTGGAAATTTATTTTCTAGATCTCTCCATTGTTGTCCATAATGAAGTAATAAAAATTTTTCTGGATCCCGAGGAACCAAAACTTTGTTCCGTTGAAAATTTACCATATGAAGTTCATAAAAAATATTCGAGGGAAAGTAAAGATTGGATAGGTATTTATCATCGTCGTCATCAAATCCTACATTTATCATCACCTGGCCGTCAATTTTACTCATTCTATAAAAATCAATCAATAAACAATGAAATTTGGGATGCATAAATACAAGCTCGTAATCATTATCACAGCAGTATTGATATCCTTTTTTAAGTAGCACTTCTTTAAGCAAGTGTTTTTTCTGAAAATCTTCCTCAAAAAGTCCGAAATCAATATCGCCAGAACATACCTTGGAAAGAAAATCATTCTGTATTACAAGACCGCGCAATGTCCCAAAAAGCAGCAACGGTTTTAAGCCAATGTCCTCACATGCCTTTAAGGTGTCTCTTAATGCCTTTGGACCAAAAATAAGCAGAATAAAACCTTTACCGGAGTTTTCCCGAAGGAATAATTTACCACAAAATCTCAGAGCTCTAATTGGATTCTCACGCAGGGCCAGTAAAAATGTTTTTAAAATTTCCCGCAACCAATTATATCGCGAAGGCCAAGGTGGAAACTTACGCGCCTTCACATAAAATAATACCCGCTCAAAAAACCAGCAGAAAAAATATAAGTGATATTTATTCTTATGTTTATCCATATGATGTACTATTCCAATTTCCATTCTACTTCCGGCAAAAAGACTACATTATTGTTTATAACTTCTTTTGACTCTATTCTAAATATATCTTTCGTCGTAGTGTCGTATGGATGAATCATCTCTTTATCCCAAATAGAGACCTTTATCATGTAGATTCCTGGAGCAAGATTAATTGTACCTAAATTTATATCGATTGAGCCTTTTCCCTCTATGCTATCGGTTAAAAAGTGCTGCCCTCTTGTGTCTGAAAAACAACATAAAACTCCGTCTGAACGGATGATTTCTAAGGAGAATACTGGTTTATCTATCTTTTCTTTTGATTCAAATTCTACGTTTATGAATATAGGGTCACCGAATTTAAGCTTCTCTATAGGGTTACGTTTATCATCATGCAGAATTAGGCTATGAATATTTACAGTTGATTCGGTATCTAATACTACTTTCCAATTTTCGTTAGCTATTGTTCTTTTTAGCTCAGCTTCCTGAGCTCCATATATTATATTTTGATAAAAGGGAATGACTTCATCGGGTAATCCTTCATTAATGATTTTGCCTTTCCCTAAAAGAATCACCCTCTTACATAAACCCTGGATTAAGTAAAGATTATGAGAAACTAAAACGATGGTAATATTGGATTTTAAGAGTTCCCTCATCTTCTGTGTGCATTTAGCCTGGAAAGCCAAATCTCCAACAGAAAGAACTTCGTCAACCAAAAGAATGTCAGGATCCATATGAGCAGCAACGGAAAAACCTAATCTTGAATACATCCCTGAAGAATATCTTTTAACTGGAGTATCAATGAATTCTGTTATTCCCGAGAAATCAACTATTTCATCAAATCTACTATTTATCTCTTTTTTTGTCATTCCCAAAATAGTTCCGTTCAAGTAAATATTTTCTCTTCCGGTTAGCTCTGGATGAAAACCAGCTGTTATTTCAATTAGCGCGCCTACTCTTCCTGATATAACTATCTTTCCCTTGTTTGGCTCAAGAATTCTTGATAACAGTTTTAAGATCGTGCTTTTACCGGCACCATTGGGGCCTATAATACCAACAACCTCTCCTTTTTTGATATTAAAATTCACATCCTCTACTGCCCAAAATTCTTCATGTTTCAGTCCGTTTCCGTTATTAATGCCGATCGTCTTTCTGAATAAACTGGGAAGAGCATCCCTAAGAGAGTTAAGCCGCTCTCCTCTCCTAAACTTTTTCCAAACATTATTAAATTCGATCTGATTCATTATTTATCCTCTTTGTTAAATATTTTCAGCAAATGATGGTTCTGCTTTTTGAAATATTATAAGTCCGATAAAAAACATAGAAATTGAGGCTATTGATGCATAGGAAAGCCAAAATAAATCCGGTATTTTGTGCAGGACCAAACAATTATTTATACCTTCCAAGATACTCCCGATAGGATTCAATAATAATACGGGTTTCCATTTTCCAAATTGTTTGGCTTCATAGAAAACAGGAGTAAAAAATATACCGAACATCAGTATAATTTCAACAACATATTTCACATCCCTATAGAAAAGATTGGCAGCGGACAGGAATAATCCCAATCCAGAAGTAAAAAGGATCAGAAGAATTAAAAGAAATGGCAACCATAATATGTAAATGCTTACGCCTATATGAATAATGGTAAGAAAAATAGATAAGCTAACAGCTGCAACAAGAAAGTCAAATAAGCAGGCTAAAATCGAAGCAAAAGGAAAAACTTCTCTCGGAAAATAAATCTTTGTCACCAGCTCTCTGTTACCTACGAGACTATTAACCGCAAATTTAATGGAACTGACAAAAAATGTCCAAGGCAAAACTTTAGCAGCAATTGAGGCTACATCACTTAAATCTATGGATTTACCGGAAACAAAAGCAATGGCTGTCTTTATAATCACTCCGGATAAAATTGCTATTATCGGCATAAAAATTGCCCAGACAAAACCCATAACCGCCTGTTTATAGCGAATCTTTATGTCTCTCCATGTGAGCATGAATAATAAATCGCGGTATTTAATAACTTCTTTTAGCATCTTAACCCCTTTGAAAAAATTCTGTCATTAAGTAAATTTTCAAATAATGAATCGATATTTTTTATCATTTTTTCTTTTGAGAAGTAATCTTTTATCCTAACCCTACCTTCTGTGCCCATTTTACTTCTTAGGTTAACATTATTGAGTAATTTTACTATGGCCTCTGCCAGAGCGCTTGGGTTATTTGGAGGGATAAGGAAGCCGGTCTTACCATCTATAATAAGCTCTCTATTTCCTCCTACATCTGTTGCTACTACAGGCTTGCCGGCAGCCATGTATTCAAGTATGGCATTTGAAAAACCTTCAGTTGTAGAAGATAAGACAGTAATATCTGCAATGGATAAAATTTCTGATATATCAGAACGGAATCCGGTAAAAACTACATCATTATCTATGCCTAATTTATAGGTTAAATCCTGTAATTCCTGTTTAAATTCATCTTTTCCAGTGCCTATGAGTAAAAATTTAACTAAATTGTTCATTCTGATGATTTCTGAAGCAGCGGCCAATAAATATTTATGCCCTTTTACAGGCCTCAGATTGGCTAACATTGCTATAATAAAACTACTTGAATCTAATCCTAAAGATTTCTTTATTTTTTCACTATCAAAACCATTACTATCAGATATATCAACGCCGTTATAAATAGTTATCACTTTCTTAGGATCGGCTTTTTCACGATTTATTATCTTTTCCTTAACATTCTCGGAAACAGCGATAATTTTATCAAACAGTCTATTTATTATTCTATAGGCCCATATATGCCTTTTCTCTAAATTAAATCCCACATCGCGCCTGCTTGAAATTAACAACCTTACTCCGGAGATCTTACCAATAATACTTCCAAAAAAATCAGAAGAGTCAAAATAAGTAACCATTATTTTTACCTTATTTCTCTTTATTATTCTTATTAATTTAATTCCTTTTAAAAGTGCATCAAAAGTATAAATTTTTTGTAGGTTTAGGTTAATAACGTTGATATTTTTCTGCTTGAGCTCTTCATATACTCGTCCGCCCTTTAGACAACAAATAATAGTATTATATTTATCGGGGTTCAGTCCGAATACAATCTGAGTCAAATTCTTTTCTGCGCCGCCTAATTCCTGAAGAACATCTATCAGGAAAAGAACTGTAATTTTATTCATAATTTATGAGTTTGCTTTAAACCAATTTACTGTCTTACGCAATCCCTCTTCAAAATTAACTTTGGGTGTAAAGTTCAATATTTTTTTAACTCTCGAAATATCTGCGCAGGTGCGGAAGACGTCACCCGGGCGTGGCGGTAAGAATACAGGTTTTATGTCCTTGCCGATGATTTTGTTTAATGTGTCCGCGAGTTCTAAGACTGTGTGGTCTTTGCCGTTGGCGACGTTGAAGACTAAGTGAGTAACCTTATCAGGGACAGTCCCCTTGGTTTCAAGTTTATCAACATCTGCGGGGACAGTCCCTATCTCTCTCTGCGGGGACAGTCCCTTAGTAGCAGATAAGATATTTGCTTCCACTACGTTATCTATATAGGTAAAGTCGCGGGATTGTTTACCGGTGCCGAAAATCGGCGGTTGCTCATCGTGTAAAATACAATGAATGAATTTAGGAATAACTACGGCATATTCATCATCTAAGGCCTGGCGAGGGCCAAAAACATTAAAGTAACGTAGGCAAACGGTTTCTAAATTAAAATGCTCGGAAAATATGCGGCAATAATACTCACCGGCTAATTTGCTAAGAGCATAGGGAGAAATTGGCTGTGGTAAAAAGTCTTCTTTTTCCGGAAACTTATCTATATCTCCATAAACTGAACTTGAAGAAGCAAAGACAAAACGTTTGACTTTAGCTTTAGAAGCAGCTTGGAGCATATTAAGAGTGCCTCCTATATTGACATCATTGTAACTCTGGGGGTCTTGCATAGATTTGGGAACGGAGCGCAAGGCAGCTTGATGAAGGATATAATCAATGCCTTGGCAGACTTTTTCGCAGGTGGAGGGGTCGCGGATGTCGCCTTTAATTAGCGTATAGCGGTTAGCGAATAGCGTGTAGTTTTTGGTAAAGGAGAGGTTTTCTTCTTTTCCGGAAGAAAAATTGTCGAGGACGACGACAGAATGGCCATCTTTGAGCAGACGTTCAACTATATGGGAACCGATAAAGCCGGCACCGCCTGTGACTAGGTATTTCATCATTTTCTCCTTATAAAATTCGCCAAGTACCGAGCCACAGATTATAAACTTAATTAGCCAGAATTAGCATGGCTATTGATTTATTTCATTCAATCCTGACTCAAGATTATTTACTCTGTGAAATAAGGTATCCTTGGCGTTCTTAAGATCTCTTACCATAACCGCTTGCGCATCTATTTGTTTTTCAAGTTCTGCAATTTTTGTATCGTTACCTTGTTTTATCTTCTTCAAATCATCGGAAACAATGCGTATTTGCTGATTGACGTTATCTAATGATTTTTCAAGGCCTCCCAATCCCTTTAGCGAAGTAACTATTTCAGTGTCTCTTGCTTTCACTAACGTAAATAGCTTAAAGATTAGCCCAAAATTTAATAGAAGCAGACTAAGAATAAATACGCCAATTATCCATCTGTTTGTTCGAAAGCCCCCTTGCCTTGTTGTTACAGTTGTAGCTAGCGTGTTAGTGGGTTCATTGTTAAGGGTGGGCTTATTATTCTTCTGTTGCCATGCTTTTGCTAACAAATTAATTGTTCTACTCATTTTATTTATCTAAACCGATTTCTTGCCTAATTTCAGAAGCTAATGAATTGGCCATTTCTTCTATTAATTCTTTATCTTTACCTTCCACCATAATCCGCGCCAAAGGCTCAGTTCCAGAATACCTAAGAAGAATCCTTCCCTTATTTTTAAGTTGAGCGGTAAATGAGCTTAGTTTTTCATTTAAAGAAGGCATCTCTTCAAAGGGTTTCTTTTCTTTTACTCTTACATTAACTAAAACCTGCGGGAATTTATTCATACAATTCTTTAGTTCACTTAATGTAGTTTTTTTATCCCGCATCAGTTTAAGTAACTGTAATCCTGTAAGTAAACCGTCGGGTGTGGGAAGGTATTCTAAAAATATTATATGTCCGGATTGCTCTCCTCCGAAATTAAGGTTATTCTTAAGGAGCGCTTCCAGCACATACTTGTCGCCCACGTCTGTGGTAATAATCTGTCCGCCATTTTCTTCTAAAGAGGTTCTTAAACCGTAATTACTCATTACTGTAGTTACAATCGTATTTTTAGGAAGCCTGTTGTTTTCTATCAGATGCCGAGCAATAATTGCCATAATAAAATCTCCGTCTAAAATCTGGCCTTTTTCATCGATTAAAATTCCCCTATCACCATCGCCGTCAACTGCAATACCTATGTGAGCGCAAGATGTTAAGACTAAATCTTTCAGTAAAGTAGGATCTAACGCGCCTCCTTGATTAATATTATCTCCCTGGGGATTATCGTTAATTGTATAAACCTTTGCGCCAAGCCTATTAAAAAGCTTCTTGGCAAATAAAGATGTGGCTCCGTAAGCGCAATCTATAGCTATGCGCATACCTTTTAAATTTATTCCTTCTAAAGTAGAAGCTAAGAATTTTATGTATTTTGCCGGCGCGCCTTTTATGATACGAATTTTACCTTTGCGCTTACAGCGAGGCTCAGCAGTCTGATGAATCAAACTCTCAAAAATAAATTTTTCTAATTTATCTTCTTCTTGGCAGGAAAGTTTATGGCCTTCGGAATTGAAGAATTTTATCCCATTATCTTCTGCTCTATTATGGGATGCAGAAATCATAATTCCCATATCAGCGCCAAAATACTTAGCCAAGAACGATAATCCCGGAGAAGCAATGATGTCAGCTTGCAGAACATCAATTCCGAACATATTAATCGCCTCTGCCAAAATTGATTCAATGCGTTGTCCGCTTAAACGAGTGTCTTTGCCAATTACTACCTTGAGCTTCTTCCCGACGTTTTTCTTAGAAGATAAGAATCGTGCAATGCCGCTACCTATCTTATAAAGCATCCCGTTAGTCAAAGGATAAACCCCTGGAGTTCCCCTGATTCCGTCAGTGCCGAATAATTTTTCTCTGCTTACGTATAATTCTGTCATAGGGCTACTAGTGTTAAGAAATTAAAGATAGCGATAAATGTAGCCTGGGATATGATATTGAATATTGGTCAAGATGTAGCCTAAGACTTTTGCCTGGGCCTGAGCAAGCAAGTCTTCGCTGTGCTTAACTACGCCTTTCTGGGTGCGGTTTGCCTGGATTACCATTACCACGCCATCTGTCTGTGCGCCCAAAAGACCTGCATCGGTTACAGGAATAACAGGTGGAGTATCAAAGATGATATAGTCGTATTTTGTCTTAAGCAAATTTATAAGGTTTTTTATCTTTATCGAGCCCAGGGTCTCAGCGGGATTAGAAGGGAGTTTACCTGCAGGCATAATAGTCAAGTTATCTATACCAATATTAAGTAAGGCGTCATTCATATCTGCACCGTTGGTAATCAAATCAGATAATCCTACCTCAGAATTTAGCCCTAAGTATTTACTAAGCCGTCCACGGCGTAAATCCCCATCTACCAAGAGGATGCTCTTTTTATTTAAATCATGCGCCATAGAGATGGCAAGATTTATGGCAGTAATGGTCTTACCCTCGCTGTGAATGGAACTGGTGATGGTAATTGCTTTTAGCGGATGTTTAGAATTTATGGCTTGGATATTTGTGCGTAGTGTCCTATATTGTTCAGCAACCGTAGATTTTGCGTCATGAAAGGTTACAATTCGAGGGTCGATTTTTGAATCAACCGTCTTTTTAGCCACAAATTCATACTTTACCTCTGACTTCTCTCCCAGTTTCTCTAACCGGCTTAGTCTTTCTTGCGCTGCTTTCTTTAGTGCCTCAGTTATTTTACCCATTCCTTACTCCTTTAGTTACGGGACAGTCCCCTGCGGGGACAGTCCCTAGTTAATTATTAATTAAGTTTAACCGTCTTTATATTTTCTATGCAACGCTGATAATACTGGCAAGAGGAACAGCAGAGTTGTTCTTCGCCTTTTGTGGCTCTTACCCACTTTGTCTTACAATTCATATATTGTTGGCAATCTGCGCAACAATGAATCTTTAGCTCAGGGACAGTCCCCTTGGTTTCGAATGTATCGACATCTGCGGGGACAGTCCCTACTGTAGCGAAGTCTCTTTCCTTTATTACTTCATTAATAATTTTTCCTGTTATTTGTTTGGTGTCATAAATATAGCCTGAAAGTAGCGCACTATCGCAGATAAGATTTATAAGCCTAGGGATACCAGATGAATTTTCATAAATTAAATCTATGGCTTGCGGACTAAATATATTTACTGTGCCATTTGTGCTCACCAATTTTAAGCGGTGCAGGATATAATCTTCGGTCTCCTGTTTATTTAGTGCCGAGAGGTGATAATAAACCGCAACCCTTTGTTTAAATTGCTCTAAACGAATGTTTCCTAATTTTTCTCTGAGTTGCGGTTGGCCCAGGAGAATAATCTGAATCAGTTTTTCTTTTTCAGTTTCTAAGTTAGAAAGCATCCGCACCTCTTCTAAGACCTTAGGGGTCAGGTTCTGCGCTTCATCTATTATTAGAACCATGTTTGTATCGGAAGCGAGTTGCCTGATAAGAAAAGTGTTTAGTTGCGAAAGGAGTCTTTGCTTTGTTCCTTCTCTGTAATCAACCTCAAACTCTTCCAGCATTTCGGTGATGAGTTCCTTGGGGGTCAGATGGGTGTTGGTGACGATTGCGCATTTGGTATTAAGTTGGAGTTTATTAAGCAGGGTTCTACAGACTGTGGTTTTACCTGCGCCGATTTCACCGGTGATTACCACAAAACCCTTTCTTTGGTCAGTAGCATAGATAAGGCTATTTAGGGCCTCGGTGTGCTTGCTGCTGGGAAAGAAGAATTTTGGGTCTGGTGTAGTGTTAAAAGGTTTTTCCGTGAAACCGTAAAATTGTTCGTACATTATCTTAAAAAAGAATATAAGATTGATAATATAATAAGCGAAGCTGATAAAATTAATGCGCCAACAATTAATGTTTTCTTTCTGATTTTTTCTTTTTCTATTTGCTCCTGAGTGGTAATACGTGAAATAGCGCCTAACACTGGAAGTGCCAGACTCTGTTTAGCATCCTCTATATCTAAAAAGGAATGGTCCATAAATTCTTTACTAAACACCAGGCCTGTGCCGGCAAAAGTGCCTAAAAACATACCCAAAAAGATTACTTTGAGCTTATTGGGCTTTGTGGGTTTCAAAGGCAGGCGAGCGGGTTCAATAATAGTATAACGTGTGCCTTCTTTAGATACTTCCAGGCGTTGGGTAATTTTAGCTGTCTCAAGCCGCTGCAACAACATCTGATAGATATTCTTATTTACGTCTATATCTTGGGCAAGAGACGTGCCGACCTTATCCATCAAAAGCAGTTTGTAGATTGAGGCACCGGGGTCGCGCTCTGTTTCGCTGGCATAAGCCGTAGAGCCTGGAATGGCTTGGGTTCCTCTATCAATAATTTTGTCCAGTTCATTTTTAAGGGCTTGACGAGTGGCATTATTTAGCGGTTGCTCTGTGCTAGCAACTTCATATTCGCCTGATTCCAATTCTTTTTGGGCAGCAGCGATTTTTTGCCTTAATTCTTTAACTAAAGGGTGCTGCTCAGTTGAATCTATAAGCAGGTTTTTAAGCTGATCCTGGAGTTGGTTGATTTCTGATTCTTTTATCTTTCTTTTATAAATAGCAAGCTGTTCCGTAATGAAATTTATAGCTACATCTGTCTCTTTAGTTTGCGACTCCGTATTTCTTTTGATTAAAATATCAGTTAAGGTCTGGGTTACCCGCTGGGCTTGCTGTGCTTCTCTGTCAAAATAGGAGATTTGGATTATATTAGTTTGCTTCATGCGCACGGTTATAGAATCTCTTAAGTCTTTAACAAGTGCTTCTAACCGGGCTTGGTTTTGCGGGTCTTTTGTCAGGTTTAATTTTTGGGTCAATTCTACCAAACTATTCCAGCCCAGGATAATCTCCTTAATATTTTCCATCCTTTGGGCAGCAGTGCTGGAAACTGCTAAGTTCTGGATAAGAGGGTTGATAATCTTCTGCTCCTCTACCATAATCATCGTGGATGACTCATAGCGAGGCGGCAGCAAAAAACAGGCAATAATACCTAAGACAAGGCCAGCAAAAATAGGTGCAATAAGCAGCCATTTACGATGAAAGAATATCTTTAAGTATTCTACAGGATTACGATATTTTAGAATTTCCTCATTTACCATAATATACCTCTCTTTTTAATAGGGTTTACCTCTTAGGGTTTCTGTTGCTGTTCTTCCTGTTGAGGCGCTATCCGGGGCTGAAGCAGCAAGACCAACGGTTGTGGTCACAGGGTTAATAACTCTAATTAGCTTTGCCATTACTGTAGAGGGCACATATAGCACATCTCCCGGATGCATATTAATGTTTTTCTTGAGATTACCTCCATAGAGTATAGCGTATAAGTCTACGCTTCTTACTTTACCATTACCTCTAAAACTTGGGCTAATCAACCTGCATTTGCGCATTGCAGCGGCTGTGGTGGGTAAGCCCGCCTCAAATACCGCTTCTCTTACCGACATAGTTTCAGAACGCATATAATATTTACCGGGAGTGCCAACTTCTCCGAGTACATAGAAGTATTTGCTTCTATATTCTGTAACTGTAACATTCACTTCCGGATTCTTGACATACGTAGAAAGCACATCTCTAATCCTTTGTTCCAGCTCTGCCTTAGTTAATCCGTTTACTTCCATATCTCCGACAAATTTATACTGGATTTTACCTTCTTGATTTACCGGATAGGTGCCGCTAAACTCAGGATGACGCATTACGCTGATTTCTATCGCATCATCCGGCCCTAAGGTGTAGGTTAAAGGATCAAAGTTGCTTGTTCTGGGCTGTATTTCTATAGCGTTATAGGTTTCGCTAATTTCTGGTGCATCCGGTTCTGCTGTGGCTACTGCTTGTAGCATTAAAAATACTACGCTAAAAATTATAAGTTTAGTCTGTAACTTCATCTTACTCCTCCTCAATATAAATAATGGTTTGTTTAAAGCTTTTTATGGTTTTAAGGTCGTTCTTATCGTATACACGCCATCCCCGCCAATCACGTTTTGCAGGCTTTACTTTTTTAGCCTTCTCCCAGCGAATTATGGTCTTGGAGGTAACACCAATCCTTTCTGCGATATCCGTAATGGTCATTCTTCCGTCATTCAATTTTGGCCTCCTGCTGTATTAATCTGTCTTACTATGTCCTACTATGTCCTACTTTGTCCCGTAATGTCTTGATATAACTAATACCAGCAAATTTTATGCCAAGTCTGGCTAAACTTAAAAAATATCTTTGTTTAGTTATAACTTATTGGTAAACAGAGAGTTACGGATGTGAATTTTTGGGGAGTTTTAACGACTTAGGAATAATAATGGGGTAGTTGTTGATAAAATTAAACTTGGCAGGGTGATGAGTAGATTATTATAAACAACGTGTATAGAACATCTGGCCTATTGCTTGGTAAGTAAGTTCAATGTATTATCCTTAGAAAAGATATTCATATCTGAAGGGTTCTCAAGAAAGTTCTCTACATCTGCCCTAACCTTTTTCCAGTCTGCGTGTTTCACAACTTTGTAAATAAACTCGCGCCAACTCTGCTCTGAAGGCATCTGGCCTCTCCAGCCAGTTTGTTTAAGAGCATTCTGAAGAAGCAGAATATTCGGTGAAATATCTTTCCATCGTGAAAGGTACCATCCTAAATCAAAAAAGTCGCGCCCTTTTGTATATTTGCGGCTTAGAAGGGCGTGTAATTTACCGGCAAATAAGGACGCTACATCGTAAGACAAGAATGAAAGCGGAAAGTATTTATTTACAATATCGCTCTTAACAGCTGCTCCTGGAGGCGGATTAGAGTCAATTTCTAGTTTTATAGATAATTTTTTATCCTTAAGCGGTGAAATCCCTGCCTCATACATTAACCCTGAGAATTTTACAAATGCCGAATGCACTGCTTTGTCCTGACGGGATGAAACCGTAATATCATATCCCGCTAGAATAAGCTCATTTTTAATCTTATCTATAATATCACTAAAATTATATTGCCCATCCTTAACCAAGGAAAAATCCAAATCTTCAGAGAAACGGGGAAGATTATAGAGGAATCTAAGTGCTGTGCCGCCTAAAAATGCAGTATAACGGAATACACCCGCATCATACATCACTCTCAAGACATATACCTGCAGGTATTCTCTCATGATATTTAACTTGGCATTAAAACCTGTCTCTTTAGAAACTAGTTCTAAGGCATAGTCCTTCATTTCTTCCTCTTGCTGGCGGTACTGATGTACTTGCTGATAACCTGCGCAACATAAAGCATTCCCGGTTTCTTAAATTTCTTAGCATACTCAGCAAGTTTCTCAAGGTTAATTTGCTGCGCATTCTGAAGCCTCATTTCTTCAAGGTAATCTAAAGAAATCTTTACGCCTTTAAGATAAAAGAAATCAAGCAATGCTTTTTCCGCAGAAGCAATAAAACCAGTCTGCTTATTTAGCGTAATTGAGTTATACCCCCAAAAAAAAGAATTCTTGATATGCCGGTAATCAAAAACCCCTACCTCTGAAGAAAATCTCCCCGGCCGCTTGGTTGTAACCGAAGTATATACCGAAACCGATTCCGGGATCAAGTCGTAATATTCTAGTGCCTTTTCCAAACTAATATAAGAGGGCTTTTTTAAAAGCGAAGCAAGGTAAAATTCGCAAACCTCAACTCTGCGATACGGTTCTGCCAATAGATAAATTCCTCTCTTAACTTGAATGAGCTTCCTTGCCTTTTGCCAGCGGCTAATCTGAACCTTTAAAGGACGGGGGTCAGTGACACCTGCAAGGAAAATCTCAGTATCAATAACAGGTAACTTATTAAATTTAGCTAAAAACTTTTCCCATCTCATAGCAATAGTTTAACATATTTGATAACATAATGCAATAAAAAATGCTATTATCAAATAAATAAATGGGGACGTTCCCCAAAGGGACACCCTATGTTATTTTAAGTGCTTCATAAGGAAAGTTTGAGCGCGTGGGGTGGTAGGTAACTTTTATCTAGTAGCCGGGGCAGGAATTGTTTTTGGCATGATGCGCGGCTGCATTGTGCCTCTGTGCATCATAAGGCTTTGTGTGCGTGTCATATTTCTTTGATATTCGGCCCTGAAAAGAATGTTGCCTACTATATAAAATGCAGCTAAAACAATAATTAGCCCTCCTATAAGATAACCCGTAAGCTGCAAGCCTTTCTCTTCTCTCTTAGCCAAATATAGAACAACATAGCCTATCCCCAACGCAACCAAAAGTATGGCGTCAGCAAGCCCAGAGAACTGCATTATCGCACCTCCTGTTTATTTAGTGCTTTATTTCAATTACCTTAAACAATCATCTCTCCAGCAACAGGCCAATTGGCCGCAAGAGCCTTTTGCTGTGCCAAAACAATCATAATTTCCTTCGGTGCGCTGAATTATTTTTATCAGCTCTTTTTTGGAATACCTCCACAAATCTTTGACGCCCATACTTCTTGCCTTTTTCTCAATCTCTGAAAGCCTCATCCTATCCTCCTCTCTTTTTATCCTGTGTAGAATGCCTTCTTCAGATTATCCCGGTGACGGTCTGCCTGATAAATATATTCGTAAATCTCGTCTTGACTGTAAAGCTTAAATGGCTGGCTCAGCGAAAATGAAGCCAGTTGTATGTCTTTGCCTACTTTGCCGTCCTGCGACGCGGTCTCTAAGATAGCAAACGCCGCTAACTCAAGAGCGTGCTTTAAGGTAATCTCTTTGGTATAAAGCGTATTTAATAAGTAGGTTGCCAGAGGACTTATGCCTATAGCCATAAATCCCAACAGCGTCCAGCGGTGCGGCGCAAAATTACGTTCACTATACAAAGTGAATATCTCGGGCGAATCAGTAAAGTTGGAGTTACTAATATCCTTTCTGTAACCACTAATGATTATATGCAGCGTCGGCCGCTCTTCATAACTAATGTTAGGAAACCACTCATTATATTTTTTAATCACGCAATCCGTAGCCAGATTCAGCATCTCATCCACGCTAAGCAGGCGGTAAACCGGATTCTTGTGTAATTCGTAATAGATGACATCAATAAGGCTTGCGCCCAAGCCGCCGTCACCGGCTATAGTCAGGGAGCAAAAGTTCCCCAATTCAAATATCTTCTTTACCGTGTCGTTAACCGTAGTGGGACCACGGGGGTCACCGCTGGTTACGCGGCTATCCGAGGCAACCGCAATACCGTCTTTGGCAATCAGGCTGATGGCTAAGGTCATTTTTATGCCTTAGAGACCACGTCGTGCCTTCTCACGCGCGAATCCACTAAAAGGCCGATCTCCTGGCCTTTTTTTGCGGCGCTTAAGGGGACGCGGTCAATCTGCATGGAAGTTACGGCCTGCTTAAAATCAGTGGTATGGCCTTTGATTTTGACTGTGTCTCCTGTGTTTAAGGGCGCTTTTAATTTTACCACTGCTGCCCTGACCTTGGGAAAATAGTGCGTGACTATGCCGATAACATCCTTACCTAACCTTTTGGCCTTTTTGGCAGCAGGTTTTTTCTTGAGGGCCTTTTTAGCGGGTTTCCTCGCAATTTTTCTCGCGGGTTTTCTCGCGATTTTTCTCGCGGGTTTTCTCGCGGGTTTCCTCGCGGGTTTCCTCGCGGGTTTGCGTCGGGTAATCCTTTTTTTAGCAACCCTTCTTTTGTTTACCTTCTTTTTCTTCAATGCCATTGGAACACCTCCCTCATAAGGGACGGTTCTGAAGTCAATCGAGAAGTGTCCCTCAAGCGGGGACACTTCTGCTTTGAGTTGAGAACCGTCCCTAGAGAACTATTTTATCAGCGATATCGGAGATTACAGGTACGCGGCTGTAGTTGCCCATCAAAGCCTGCAGAATTCCCCAGAGAGCAACAAGCGTAAATACCATTAACCCCAATACCCTTATTAACCAACCCAGAATAGGGATTATCGAAAGAACAAAAGATACGACCTCAAAGACAAAAAGCACCAGGCCCTGTTTTGCGTGATAGAGGGCAAATTTATTCTCTTTTTTCAAGACCAAGGCGATGATGCAAAGGAAACTTATGTAAGAAATTACGGCAAAAAATTTTCCTTCCTGTATGTCTTTGGCCTGCTCGCTCATATTAATCTTTGACCTCAACTAAGGAATCCATTTCCCCGTAGGGGTTTAGTTCTTTAGTGGCATTATTAGGGTCTTCTGTCCATTTCCCGTCGATAACAAAACGGTAGTGGTAATGGCCAGCAGTAAGTTTTATCCTTTTGGTCCAGTTGCCGCTATCCGGCCTCATACGGCTGTTATCGTTCAGTTTCCAGTCATTAAAGTCGCCGGTGACATAGACTTCCTGTGCCTGGGGCGCTAAAAGCGAAAAAACAACCTCACTTAAACTGGGAAGCCTCTCTTTTATAATCTCTTTCATCTTTTTCTCTAACATAGGCATTATTGTAGGTGCTGTATCTTCTGTGATAATCTCCCGCGATAAACTGTAGTAATCCTTTGCCCCGCGGGAATATTTATCGTAATTTAGAATGTGGGTGCCTTCGTTCTGCGCCTCTTTTAGTTTTACGTTGATATGCACAATAGTGCTAAACATTTTGTCTTGGAACTTAGACTTTATCTTCTCTAACATCCTGAAGGAATGCCGCAGGCGCGAGTCGAAATTTATTATCAGGACGTGATATTTGACCGTATGATTTAATCTGTCGCCTATCAGGTTTATTATATCCATCAGCTGATTTACCCCTTCAAATGCAAAGCGTGACGCCTCCACAGGGATAATTACCTCATCAGCTGCCCGTATAGCATTTATGGTTAAAATCCCCAGGTTAGGCGGGCAGTCAATTAAAACATAATCATAGTTACCTTTTCCCGCATTCTGCGGGATCCCGCTACTGCGGGAAAAATCACTGATTGTCTCCCAGAGCCGCGATTCCCGTCCGATTTCCCCGGCTAATTCCTGTTCCAAAGTGCTTAATATAATGCTAGAAGGGGCTATATCAAAATTATCATCTATGTTTTTTATGATATCATTCAGCGCGGCTTTTTTCTTTGTTATTTTTGAAAGGACATCGTAGATGCTTAAATCCGATGTAATATTCAGGCCCAACGTTGCATGCGACTGGGGGTCTAAATCTATGAGAAGAACTTTCCTGTTGTTTTCTGCCAAGCAAGCAGCCAAATTTATTGCGGTAGTGGTCTTACCGCAGCCTCCCTTTTGATTAGTAATGGAAATTATACGCATATATTTCCTCCTTGTTAGCGTATGAACCTTATATTATCAACATAAACCACACCTCTTTTTTCCCGCACATTCCATTCCTCAACAATAAAAGATAGCGTTGATATTTGGGACCAGTCGCTGATATTTTTAAATTCTGAAAGCGCAATTTTGTAGTCCTGCCATTTATGCGATATATCTTTAAGATATACTTCTGATTTTTCTTTGAAGGCGCTCCTGAATTCTACTCTCAAAGAAATGTTATCCTGGTAATTAGCCTTTTTTGCTGAAAATGCCAATGTTTTGAATCTGGCTATAACCAATTTATTCAGGTCTATGGAATAAATTTCTTTTCTTGCGGGGTCAAAATGAAAGTTGATTTTAATGGCTTCCGGCTGCAGGATGAGCGCAATCTCAGAATTTAAGGATTTGTGGCGGGTGATATTAAAAAATACCAGTAATGATAAGGAAAAGATAAAGATGATGCCAAGAAGGTAAGTGTATCTGTTTTTAAAAAGCGAGTATCCGTTGGTTCTCTTTTTTTTGTGTTTTAAAGAAGCGTCCAGATAAATTTTGGCGAGATGTTCGTAGATTTCTTTCTTATCCATAAACCTGCTGTCCAGCTACGAGGTGGGAAAAGTTCTTATTAATATAATTTTTATAACACAAAACTTATTATTTGTCAATAGGTTACTTGGCTGTTAGAGGAGATTTTAAATAATCAGGGATGTCTTTTCCTATTATAGTATAAAAGTTTGCTAAGTGCATACGAAAGAGCACATCAAAATCTGCGTGATTCTCGCCATACCACCAGAACCAGTCGCTGCCCTCGGCAATGTAGATTTGTTTATAGGCCAATTCTAGCTTGGAGCTTGGAGCTTGAAGCTTGTAGCTTTCTAACTCTTCTCTTGCCTTCACCAGACATTCCCAGGCCTTATTCTTATAGGGGTCGCCAATCCATTTGTTAAAATTGGCGTAAATCCAAGAACCGGCAGCAATGCGTTTAATCTCATTAGTCGGGTTATGGGTCTGTAAATATTCTTTGATGGTGGTGGTCTGGATAAATTTAGATTCGGATAATCTCTTATAGAACAATTCCAAAAAGTCATGGCCGTCATTAAGGTAATATTCCCAGGCATTCTCGCCGTCCATAGCAATGGTCACAAGGATATCCTGGTTTGTAAAAGCCTGGTAAATATTTTCCAGGTGCTTCATCAGTTCATCTACTGCTGCTTCGGTCTTGTAAGTATAATAAACAAAACTGATTAAGTCCGAGAGATTGCGGTCGCGAAAGATGATATTTAAATTGCCGTCCTTTCTTTTTAAAAGATAAGGCTGATATAAAATTTTGGTATCTCTTTTCTTCTTCTTCAGAGATTTAAATAATATTGCCTCGTCAGTAACTATCCAGTTTATCCCTGACTGGATTATGAAAGGCAAAATATGTTCGCTGACGGATTCCTCAGACGGCCACATACCGTAAGGTATTTCGCCGAATCTATCCTGAAAAAACTTAACTGCACTATCAATCTGGGCTTTGGCGTCCTGCGGATAGGAAAAGTTGACTTTGGGCAGCGTGGTCTTGGGATTAGCCTCAAGAGCGGTCTTGGTGTTGTAAAGTAAAGGCAATATGGGATGATAAAAAGGGCTTAGGGTAAGTTCAATCTGGCCGCAAGACATAAATTTTTTATAGGTAGGCAGGATATCCTCTAATATATCGGTCTGCTTATCCAAGACAATGTTTTTTTCCTCTTCCGTAAAGAACCTTGCCTTGTTAACTATATTTTTTAATTCAGGCGAACTTTCGCGAAAATAGGGGTCAGTCCAGGCAAGATTAAACCAGGCCTGCAAGTCCAAGTAATCCTGGACAGTGAGTTGTTTATTGGCTATTTTTTTAAGATAAAGTTCATAATAACGCGGATAAATTGAGATGACCCGGTCTTTATCAATCCTGAAGAAATTCTCTAAAATAAATTCCTTGTCCTGCGGGGTCAATTCCTTGGCAAGCTTATAAGAAAGTTCTAAACATTTATCTTTGACGGTGCGGTTGGTAAAGTCCTCTACCTGTTCTATCAGAGAAGGAACGAGATTGAAGACCTGATGTATGCGGGGATAATTCTCTAAAATTTGAACCATATCCAAGTAGTCCTTAATGCCGTGCAGGCGCACCCAGGGCATATGCGCCTCCTGGGTTAAGAGGTCCTTGTAATAGGGCTGGTGCATGTGATATATGATGGCTAAGTATAACATAACGATAATAAAAAACCCTCAGGGGATTGCTCCCCTGAGGGTTTGTGACTCTACATAAGTTGAGTTAGAAGGTTACCTTCATTGAACCAATAAGCTGTGTGGCATTCTGTTTGTAACCGTATGATTTATCAAATGCATTGCCCGGGTTAAAATAACCGAAAGTTAATCCAAGCTGCACATCTTCGGTGTAGTCATAAGTAGCCGTAATGTCTAAGGCACTACCAAGGGTTTTCTTATCGGTCATTATGTAGGGCATGGAAGAAGCGTAAGGACCATAGAGGTAACTAAGTTTTTGCGCTAACCTGTAGTACCCGTAGTTTGCAGATAAGGTTAAATCTTCCTTAGGCTTAATACTTCCTATCACATTGATGCTCTGGTTGTCGGTGGCAGGAAATAGCGCAGAAACAATATTATTGCCTGTTTGGTCTGTAAACATCGGGTCCCAGTAATTGTCAGTTTTATCACTTTTCTTGTCGCCGGAAAGATACGTATAGGCCACAGTTAAGTTGGGGTTGTATTTTGTCTGGAAAGCATAATTCAATATTGCCTGTAATGCAAAGGCACGGCGTTTTAAGTTTGCACGTGAATTTATTCCATCCCAGCCATAAGCTGTGTTTCCGAACTGATAGGCATATTCTAGGCTTCCGCTAAGATTATCCACAATCTTTCCAGAAACGAGCATTCCTATTGTATTGCAGATATCTTTCTTAGTAAGGTAACTATAATAAACGGGCAACCTATTTACCCGGCTAAAAAAGTAAAGCTCAGCTTTTCCTGTAATGCCTAAGTCCTTTAAATTATAGGCAGCATTCATACCATAGAGGTCTGTATCATTTTTCTCCACACCATTTGTATCCCACCACGCCCAGTCCTGCTCATCAATCTTGGCATAGATAAGGTCTATTACCAAGGGGTCATAATTTAGAGTGGCTCTCATGGCATCAAATGCCTTGCGGGCACTTAGGTCATAAGGAACCCAAGATTCATTTGCCAATAGGTTTGTATCTGGGTCACCGATAATCAAGGCGTTGCCGAATCTTAACTCCTGACGACCCAAGGTTAAGGTCAAAGGTGAATAGAGGAACTCTTTTAGAGTGACATAAGCAAGGTCGATAGAGACATCAGCATTTCCGCCATGGTAAGAAGACTCTTCTAACCCCCATGACCTTTCATTAAGCAACCTGACGGTTGTTGAAACATTATCAGTTAAATCAGCGTCAACTCTTACACGCGCCGTAGAAGTGAGGCCACTTACCTTATATTTTCTGGGTATGGTCACTGTCTCTGTATACTCAAGTTCTGGGTCATAGACATAGTAATAGTAGCCATCATCACCCTCCACCCAAGTATAATCACCCACATCACTATAAGTATAAGTATAAGCGCTTTTGTTCAAGCTAAAGTTGCTTCGGCTAATGCCGCGTAAGAGTATATCGCCGCTTACTTTGACATTCTGGACTTCTGCGTAGGCGCAAACTGCTATGCCTACCACAAACGCGAGAGCCAGAACTAAGATTAAGCGTTTACTCATTTTGTTTATCCTCCTTTAAAAAATACCAAGATATATTTATTTAACTAGGGTTTAATTTTTTCCTAGAGAATTACTATATGTATCTATATGTATATCACTGGATTTTGGTTGACTTCAGGCTTATTTTTGTTCATCACCTTCCTTTACGCCTAAGATTAAAGTCATCTCCAATGGTATATCCTATTTTCATCTTTTTAACACATAAGCCTTTATTTGTCAAGTATTTTTTATTAAAATTACTATTTCATAGGCCTATCTGATTTCTTGGGTATTTGCGCTTTGGGGCCTACGGAGATGGTAATAGTAACGCTTGAGCCCTTGGGTAATAAGCTGACAATGCAGGTTTCGTTAGCCCGGTCAAAGTTCAGCAGGCGCTCGCCGTATTCTACGGTATTTAATAGGGCCCAGTTGTACATCGGCATCTGCTCTTTGTAGAAGTTAACCAGCTGGTCTGCATTTGCCTTGCCGCGATAGCGTAATACAGCTACGCGCACACCCTGGCTTTCAAAGGTATATGAATCCTTAGAGAGCAGCTTAAAACCCGTAGGATAGGGTAGGTCAGCGAATTTTAGCATCATAGAGGGCTCTAAGAGGGCCGGAATGCCCGTTTGAGCATCTTTCTTAAAAAGGGTTGCGCAGCCGCTAATTAAAATTACAAAGGCAAAACCACAAATAATAAAATTTATTTTGGCTTTCGACATCTTACCTCCTTTCCTTTTAAAAACTTACCTACATCCTGATAAATATTCTCTATATCTTTAAGGCTGAGGCCTGCCCTGCGGCCAATATTTATTAATTGGCCGGGAGCAATAATATCTTCTGGCTGGTGGCTATCCGTATTTAAGACTAATCTTGCGCCTATTTTTAAGGCGCGTTCAGCCACGTGGGGATTGGTGAGGCTATGCATCTTGCGGCTGGTTATCTCCAGGAATATACCTTTTTTCTTGGCTAATTTAACCTCATCATCGCTAATCAAGCCCGGATGCGCCAGGATATCGATGTCTGCCTCCAAGGCAGCGCGGTTTGTGCCTTTAATTACCGGTTCAGAGAGGGTCTCGCCGTGCGCCACAATTACCTTTATCCCCTTTTCTCTGGCATATCTGGCTAAAGGCTTAAATTGACCTAAAGGCAGGTGCGTCAATTCTATCCCCGGTAAAACCTTTATGCCTGAATCAGTAGGCCAGTGTTGGGTGAACTCCAAGATTTTATTGATGTTGTCTTTTATATTGCTGTAGTCTGAGTGGTCGCAGATGGCAATGACCTTGTAGCCTTTATCCGCATAGCGCACGGCTATTTCGGAGGGTAACAAGACGCCATCGCTTAGTAAAGAATGGGTATGTAAATCGTACATTTTAAAAAGTGCGCCTGGGTGGATTCGAACCACCCGCCTAGGCCTTAGGAGAGCCCCGCTCTATCCAAATGAGCTACAGGCGCATATCTATAAGGCTGAGTCTGAGGTTAACACAAAATGGGGTCAGATCTATTTTCTCGAAAATGGGGTCGCAAAAATAATTCTGACCCCGTTTTCTCGTTTTCTAATATTTTATTAACGAATAAACCGGATACCCCTTTAACTTCTCTCTGCCCTTAAGATCACTCAGCTCAATTAAAAAAGCAATACCGCCAATTTTTCCTTTCAGTTGACTGACCAAATCCACAACCGCTCTTACGGTGCCGCCGGTAGCCAACAGGTCATCTACAATCAAAACTTTATCAGAGGGCCTGACTGCGTCATGATGCATCTCTAAAGTATCTGTTCCGTATTCTAAATTATAGGTTACCGAATTAGTTTTAGAGGGGAGTTTTCCTTGTTTGCGCACCGGCACAAATCCTGCGCCTAATCTGTGCGCGATTGCACCGCCTAAGATAAAGCCTCTTGCCTCTACAGCCACTACCACATCTATATTTTTATCTTTAAATTTATGCGTTAAAGTATCAAGCGCCACTTTAAATGCTTTTTTATCTTTTAGCAAGGTGGTAATATCTCTGAATAAGATTCCGGGCTTGGGAAAATCAGGTATATTTCTGATGTAACTTTTAAGATCCGAACTCTTAGCCTTAATCTTAACCTTAATCTTTTTCATTACAACTCGCCTTCCTGTTGCTGGACAAATCTATGCAGTTTTTTCAATGCCTCTTCCTCAATCTGCCTTATCCTCTCCCGCGAAACTCCTAATTTTTTAGCCACCTCAGCTAAGGTATGCGACTTTCCGTCTATAAGGCCAAAGCGCATATCCAGGACCTGCCTTTCTCTCTCATTCATCATATCCAGAAGGCTATCCAGTTTTTCTTTATCAAAAAAACGTTTAATCTCAGCATCGGGCGGCACTGCGGTTTGATCTTCCACTAAATCCAGAACCTGACTCTCGTCTTCCTCGCCCACCGGCGCCTCTAAAGATGAAGTCTGCGCGGACAACCAGAAGTTTATCTGCGCCATCTGATTCTTAATTATCTTTAATTTTTTGGCAATCTCCTCATCTGAAGGCAGCCGTTTTAATTTCTGCGACATCTGCTCTTTTGTCTTTTTCCATTTGGCGATGAGTTCATTCATATAAACCGGCATACGGATAAGTTTTCCCTGTTCGGATATTGAACGGGTGATTCCCTGCTTAATCCACCAGGCAGCATAAGTAGAAAAGCGGTATCCTCTTCTATGGTTAAACTTAGCCACTGCCTTCATCAATCCGATGTTGCCTTCCTCAATCAAATCCAGCAAAGGTATCCCTAAATGCATGTATCTTTTGGCAATATTAATTACTAAGCGCAAGTTTGACTGAATCATTTTTTTGCGTGCCTGCTCATCGCCTTTTTTTATTCTTTTACTTAAGTCTATCTCTTCCTTAGGGGTTAATAGAGGAATGTTTCTGATATCTTTCAAATAGGTTTTTAATGCCTGTTCCATTGGCGGTTTTACCTTTTTGGTTTTACCTTTTGAGTTTTTAAAACAGCCTGCGCAGCGGCCAATTTTGCAATGGGCACCCTGAAAGGCGAACAGCTTACATAATCCATACCCACGCGATGGCAGAATTCTACTGAAGCCGGGTCTCCACCATGCTCGCCGCAGATACCCACCTCAAGATTCTTATTGGTTTTACGGCCGCGCTGGATGCCTATTTTAATTAATTCCCCGATTCCTTCCTGATCAATACTCTGAAAGGGGTCTTGCGGGAGTATGCCTTTTTTAATATAATCGGGCAGGAAACCTGCGATATCATCGCGCGAAAAACCAAAACCCATCTGGGTCATATCATTGGTGCCGTAGGAGAAGAATTCGGCAACCTCTGCTAACTTACCTGCCACCAGTGATGCGCGGGGAATCTCAATCATCGTGCCAAACATATATTTAATTTTTTTAAGATTATATTTTGCTAAGACTTCCCTGTAAACCTTCTGGGTAATGGCCAGTTGGTCATTGAGTTCCTTTACGTCGCAGACTACAGGAATCATTATTTCCGGATAAGGGTTTTTTCCTTCTTTAATCAGTTCTGCCGCTGCTTCAAATATTGCCTGTATCTGCATTTGGCTTACTTCAGGATACGTAATTCCTAAACGCACGCCGCGGTGCCCCATCATCGGATTTGATTCGTGTAATGCCTCTGCGCGTTGGGCTAATTCATCCAAAGTAATGTTTAAGTCTTTGGCTAACTGCTCTCTTTTGTCTTGTTCGTGTGGGACGAATTCGTGTAAAGGCGGGTCCAATAAACGGATAACCACAGGTAGGCCATCCATGGCTTCTAATGTGCCCTTGATATCTTTTTTGACATAAGGAGCTAATTCATCGAGGGCCCTGCGTCTTTCTACTTCGGTTTTGGACATAATCATTTTACGTAAGCGAAATAACGGCTCTTCAGCACCCCTGCCGTAAAACATATGCTCGGTCCTGAATAAACCAATGCCTTCTGCGCCGAATTGCCGGGCCCGGCGGGCATCTTCAGGCGTATCGGCGTTGGTGCGGATACCCAATTTTTTCAAGGAATCGCAGGCCTCTAAAAATTGGCCTAACATGCTATTCTCCTGGGAGGCATCTATCATAGGAAGTTTACCTGCATAAAAATTGCCCTTTGTGCCGTTTAAGGTAATCCATTCGCCTTCTTTGATAACTTTTCCGTCGGCAGAAAACTCTTTTCTGGCATAATCAATGTGTAGCGCGCCGCAGCCTACGATACAGCACTTGCCCCAACCGCGGGCAACTAATGCCGCATGCGAAGTCATCCCGCCGCGGGCAGTTAAAATCGCTTCTGCCGCGCGCATACCCTCTACGTCTTCGGGATTTGTCTCTTCCCGCACTAGTATTACTTTTTTGCCCTGTTTAACCCATTCTACGGCATCCTTGGCATTAAATACAACCTGGCCGGTTGCACCACCCGGGCCGGCAGGCAGGCCTTTTGCCAAGGGCTTGTACGCCAGTTCTGCCTTAGGGTCAATTATGGGGTGTAACAATTCATCTAATTGACTGGGAGTAACGCGCATTATTACATCTTTGGGTGTGATTAATTTTTCTTTTAACATATCCATGCTCATCCGCACTGCTGCCGGGCCGTTACGCTTTCCTATGCGGCACTGCAGCATAAATAGACGGCCTTTTTCTATGGTAAATTCAATATCCTGCATATCGCGATAATGTTTTTCCAGACGTTTTTGGATATCAAAAAGCTCCTTATAAATTTTGGGCATCGTTTCTTTAAGAGTAATCAAATCTTTATTGTGCTCGGACTTGGAATATTCATTAATAGGAGCGGGTGTCCTGATGCCGGCAACCACATCCTCTCCTTGTGCGTTGATAAGGTATTCACCGTAAAATTGATTTTCGCCGTTTCCGGGATTGCGCGTAAAGGCTACACCCGTGGCAGAATCATTACCCATATTACCAAAGACCATGGTCTGCACAGTAACCGCCGTGCCCCAATCATCAGGTATACCTTCTATCCGACGGTAACTCACGGCGCGCTTGCCTTGCCATGAGGCAAATACCGCGCCTATACCGCCCCAGAGCTGCTCATTGTGCTCGTCGGGAAAATCTTTTTTCAAGACCTCCTTTATCCTGGCCTTAAACAATTTACACAATTCCTTAAGGTCTTCAGCAGTAAGGTCAGTATCGCTTTTATAACCTTTGTCCTGTTTCATTTTATGCATAATTCTTTCCAATTGCTTGCGTATGCCGGACTCCTCATCTTTGGGCTCAATGCCTGCGGCTTTCTCCATCACCACATCGGAATACATCATAATCAACCGGCGATAAGCGTCATAGACAAAACGGGAATTGCCGCCACCCTGTTTTATTAATCCGGCTATGGCCCCTTCAGTTAAGCCGATATTTAGAACCGTCTCCATCATTCCGGGCATTGAACGCCGCGCCCCTGAACGCACGGAAACCAGAAGCGGGTTATCCGGGTCACCGAATTTTCTCTCCATAAGCGCTTCCACCTTTTTCATAGCCTTGGCGACCTCTTCTTTTAAACCTTTAGGATAAGTCCTTCTATTCTTATAATAATAAATACAGACCTCAGTAGTAATGGTAAAGCCGGACGGAACCGGAAGCCGTAAATTTTTGTGGCCGGCCATCTCAGCCAGGTTGGCGCCTTTGCCGCCCAGGAGATTTTTCATACTTTCACTTCCGTCTGCTTTTTGCCCGCCAAAGAAGTAAACAAATTTTTTTGCCATTGCTTTTAAACCCCTCCCTCTTACTTAGGGACGGTTCTCAACTCAATCGAGAAGTGTCCCTTTTTAGGGACAGTTCTGCTTTGGCTAGAGAACCGTCCCTAGCTTTTTAGCAAGATACTCTTTTAATTTGTCAACACCAATGCGTTCCTGTTTCATGGTATCCCTATCGCGTACCGTAACCTGTTTGTCCTCCAGAGACTGCACATCCACGGTTACGCAATACAAAGTCCCCACTTCATCCTGACGGCGATAGAGTTTGCCGATGGCAGCAGTATCATCATAAACAGTAATAAAAGATTTTTTAAGGTCAACGGCTATCTTTTTGGCCAGTTCCACAATTTCGGGACGATTTTTTAAAAGCGGCAGCACTGCTATTTTAACAGGCGCTAAATCTTTGTGTAATTTTAAAACTACGCGCAGGTCATCCTTGACTTTTTCTTCAAAATAGGCATCTACTAAAAAGGCTAATACCGACCTATCTATTCCACCTGAGGGCTCAATAATGTAAGGATAAAACTTTTCTTTGGTGGCGTCATCAAAATATTGCATATCTTTGCCGCTAAGTTTGGCGTGCTGTTTTAAATCAAAGTCTGTGCGGTTGGCAATGCCCTCTAATTCGCTCCAACCAAAAGGAAAATTATAGTCTATATCTGTGCAGGCTTTGGCATAGTGCGCAAGTTCATCTTTGGTGTGGGGACGTTTTCTTAAATTCTCTTTTTTTATTCCCAATTCTATATACCACTCAAACCTCTCATCAACCCAATATTCATAAAATTTATCTGCCTCTTTGGGCTGGACAAAATATTCTATCTCCATCTGTTCAAATTCGCGCGTTCTGAAGGTAAAGTTGCCGGGTGTGATTTCGTTACGGAAGGCCTTACCGATTTGCGCCAGACCAAAGGGGAGTTTAGGATGTTTTGAATCCAAAATATTGGAGAAATTTACAAACATTCCCTGGGCAGTCTCAGGCCGAAGATAAATTACGTTTGCTTGATCCTCAACCGGGCCCTGGTGCGTCTTAAACATCAGGTTAAAAGGACGCGGTTCGGTTAATTCGCCCTTACATTCAGGGCAGACTTTTTTATCTTTTAAATCCGCGGCTTTAAAACGTTTCTTGCAGGACTTGCAGTCGCTCTTTAAATCAAAGAAGCTCTGGACATGGCCGGATGCCTCCCAGACCTTAGGATGCATAAGAATAGCGGCATCCATACCAAAGATGTCATCGCGTTCATAAACTACTGATTTCCACCAGGCGCGCTTTACATTATTTTTTAATTCCACGCCGTAAGGCCCATAATCCCAGGTGTTACTTAAGCCGCCGTAGATATCAGAGGACTGAAAGATAAAACCTCTTCGCTTACATAAAGAAACAACCTTATCCATAAGATTTTCATTCATAACCTTTTATTTTTACTCCAATTTGAACCGTATGTCAAGGAAAAGTCTCATTAATGAGACTTTTCCTTGATTCTAAAGGCAATGTGCCGAAGAATCTAATATAATTTCCTGATACTATCAAGGAAATTCAGTCTATCCTTTTAACGGTAGAAATAATTGCCAGTACTTTATCTAAATCTAGGACCGCGTCTTTATCTTTTATATAGAGTTTGAATAAATGGCCGTCCTGGTTAACGATATTACAGTCAAAATAGCGGCTCCTGCCAGTAAGATTATAACTAATAAAGCCCTTTTTATCGCCAAGCTCAAATTGTGCCATACGAACATTACGCTGCGTGCCTAAATCAGGAGTAAAAATACTTTTTACAATCACAAAGAAGGCATCGTTTAGATTTTTTATATCGCTTAACCGGGCATACATCATACGGCTGAAGAATTCATAGTCATCCCTTATGCCTTGCTGTCTTAAGCGGGGAAATAATTTGATAAAAAAACCCGGCTCCTGGTGAAGTAGATAGGCAACGGCACCGCTGTGTTGCCGTTTCTTTTTTTTATAATAAACCTTGGTGATTTTCTCCTGGACTACGGTAAATCCGGGCGGTATGCTTATTTTTATTTGGGGAAATTCGTAAGGCAGTAACTTTAGTATATATTCCTTATCTATATTAGGATTGATTATTTTTTCCTGCGGCGCCATACATAATAACGGTATCTTCTGGCAATCGCCGATACCGGTTGAGACATACAACTTCAAATTAGGCGGACCGCCAAACTTTATCAGGAAGGCGATAGCTAATATAGAAAGAATCGCACTTAAAAAAATTCTTATTATTTTTTCTTTTGTTTTCTTCAACTTAACTTTTTGAGTTCTTCTTCTTTAATGGTGAAACTGTGTTCCTGTGTAGGAAACTCACCCTTGATAACTTCTTTTTTATATTCTTCTAATGCTTTCTGTATCTGGGGGATAAGGTTTATATATTGTTTGACAAATTTCGGTTTAAATCTTTCAAATAATCCCAGCAGGTCAGGAGTTACTAAAACCTGACCGTCGCAATCCGGGCCTGCACCAATGCCGATGGTAGGAATTTTTAATTTCCGGGTAATAATCTGGGCGATTTTATCCGGCACGCACTCCAGGACAATTGAAAAGCAGCCCAGTTTCTCCAAAGCTTTAGCCTGCTCAATCAGGCGCTTTGCTGCATCCGCGTCCCTGCCCTGAACTTTAAATCCGCCCAATTTATCTGCAGTCTGGGGAGTTAACCCAATGTGGCCCATTACCGCAATACCTGCTTTAATAATCTGTTCGGTTACTTCTGGGCATTTTTCAAACCACTCTAACTTTACCGCTTCACATTTTGCCTCATCTATAAACCTACGAGCATTCCTTACTGATTCCGCAGGATTAACCTGATATGATTCATAAGGCATATCTCCGATAACCAAGGCGTGTTTTACGGCGCGGGTCACTGCCTTGGCATGATGAATCATCTCAGTCATGCCTACCTGAGTTGTGGAATCCAATCCCAAAACCACATTAGCCACAGAATCCCCTACCAGAATCATATCCATCCCTGCCCTGTCAATCAAAGAGGCTAAAGGATAATCGTAGGCAGTAAGCATGGTAATTTTTCGCTTATTCTTTAACGACAGAATATCTTTAACTGTCACCTTAACAATTTCCATATCATATCTCCTTAACCTAAAACCTTAAACCTTAATCTTACTTTTTATATACTTATCTATTGCCACAGCTGCTTTTTTACCCGCGCCCATTGCCGAGATTACAGTATCAGCTCCAGAAATAATATCTCCGCCGGCAAACACGCCGGGGATAGAGGTCATATAATTCTCATCAACTATTATCGTGCCATCCTCGTTAGTTTTAAGGCCGGGGGTAACTTTACGTAATAGCGGATTGGGATTCTGGCCTATGGCTACTACAACCGTATCTACGTCCATAACGAAGTTGGAATCTTTTATAGGGACCGGTCGCCTTCTGCCTGATTCATCAGGCTCTCCTAATTCCATTTTAATACATTCCATCCCCTTGACAAATCCTTTCTCATCGCCGATAATCCTTACCGGCTGAGTCAAGATGTTAAAAATCACCCCTTCTTCTTTGGCGTTTTCTCTTTCATCTCGGCGCGCCGGCATCTCGTTTTCCGTGCGACGGTAAACTAATATGGATTTCTTCCTGAGCCTTAAAGCAACCCGAGCGCAATCCATAGCCACATTTCCGCCCCCAATAACTGCTATCTTGTTACCGATATTAATGGGCGTGGAGTATTCGGGAAATTTATATGCCTTCATCAGATTGACTCTGGTTAAAAATTCGTTGGCAGAATAAACCCGGTCTAAGTTTTCGCCTGGTATTTCCAAAAACTGCGGCAGGCCCGCACCTACGCCGATAAATATGGCTGCAAAACTTTCTTTTCCCGCCTTTGGCGGGATCCCGCTCTGGTGGGAAAATAAATCTTCAATGCTATAAGTATTTCCGATGAGGGTATTCGTTTTTACTTCTACGCCTAAACTCTTAATGTATTCGACTTCCTGATGCACTATTTTTTTCGGTAACCTGAACTCAGGGATGCCGTAAACCAGGACACCGCCCGGAATATGTAAAGACTCAAAAACTGTTACCTGATATCCCATTTTAGCTAAATCCGCAGCACAGGTTAGCCCTGCCGGCCCGCTTCCTGCTACAGCTACTTTAGCAGATACTTTATTTTCCCGGATAACCGGATATTCGGATATCCGGATATCCGTTTCATAATCTGCCGCATATCTCTCCAATGCTCCGATATTTATGGGTATCTTCTTCTTATTAAGGACGCAGAGCACTTCGCACTGATCCTCTTGAGGACAAATCCTGCCGCAGACTGCCGGAAGATTATTTTTTTCTTTTATTTTATCCAGCGCCTCTTTACGCTTACCCTCTTTGATTAGTCTGATAAAAGCAGGGATATCTATTTCCACGGGGCAGCCTTTAATACAGACGGGGTCCTTACATTGCAGACAACGGCCTGCCTCTTTTTCTGCTTGTTCCTTAGAAAACCCTAAAGCAACTTCAAAAAAGTTTTTAATTCGCTCTTGCGGTGATTGTTGAGGAACTTTTTGGCGCATATTTAATGAGCACGCAACTTATGGAACAAAGTGAACATAAGTTGCTGTGCGAATTAATCCCCCTTCTTGCATTCTGCAAGAATGCAGGGGGATAAGTTCGGACTGATAAGTTATGTCGGTTATATTCTTAATATAATTCTCCATAACTTATGTCCTCACTCATTTTCTGAAACTTGCTAATAATAAGTTAATTATAACCATACTTTTTGATAAACCACGTCTTTACTACCTGAACCAAGAGTAAGTAAGTAATAACCATAAAAAATAATATACCGAAATATGAGGGCGGCGGAGCTACAAATCCAAAAGGTTTAGCCAAACCAGAGAATGGAATCAGTATTCCTATAGTAACGATAAAAACCGAAGTCAGGATTAAGAATCTGCTTGGCCAGCTTTCCAAAAAGGGGATTTTTCCTGTGCGGATTACGTGTATAACAAGAGTCTGGGTACAGAGTGATTCTATAAACCATCCGGTATGGAATAGCTGCGGTGAAGCATGAAAAATAAATAACATAACTGCGTAGGTGATAAAGTCGTATATTGAACTAATGGGGCCTATGATAATCATAAATTTCTTGATATACTGCACATTCCAAGGCCTTGGTTTAATAAGATATTCGCTATCTACTCTATCGGCAGGTATAGCTATCTGGGATAAATCATAAAGAAAATTATTTAAAAGTATCTGTATCGGCAACATCGGCAAAAAGGGTAGAAACATGCTTCCGCCGGTCATGCTAAACATATTGCCAAAATTTGAACTTGAGCCCATTTTAATGTATTTGACAATATTACCAAAGGTTTTTCTGCCCTCTATCACGCCATCTTCAAGAACCATCAGGCTTTTTTTCAAAAGAATTATATCTGCGGACTCTTTGGCAATATCAACAGCATTATTTACAGAAATCCCCACATCTGAAATCTTTAAGGCAGGCGCGTCGTTTATCCCGTCTCCCAAATAACCCACGATATGTTTATTCTCACGCAGCGCACGGATTATCCTTTCTTTCTGCAAAGGAGAAAGCCTTGCAAACACATTGGTGCTCTTTACTAACTCCTGCAGTTCTTTATCATCCAATTTATCCACTTGTTCGCCGGTAGCAAGGTTTTTGACATCAAGGCCAACGTCGCTACAAATCTTTTTAGTAACCAATTCATTATCGCCCGTCAAAACTTTAAAATCTATGCTGAGTTTTTTTAATGCCTGTATTGCTCCCTTTACGGTAGGTTTTGGCGGGTCTAGAAATGCAACATAACCTTTAAGAATCAAATCTCCCTCATCATCCTTTGAATATACTGTCCTGGTATTATCCATATCTTTATAGGCGATAGCCAGAACCCTAAAACCATCTGCGCTTAAATTATCGTATTCCTCTCTTAAATCCGAAAGTATCAGGTCTTCCATATCCAGTATTTCGCCTTCTAATTCGTATTTAGTACATTTCTTAAATATCTCTTCAGGGGCTCCTTTAGAGATAATTCTATGTTTGCCGTTCATCTCCACAACTACAGACATTATTTTTCTGGAGAAATCAAAAGGTATTTCATCAATTTTTTTAAATTGCTGTACCAATAACTTATGGTATTTAAGGATAGCTCTATCTAAAAGGTTCTTTAATCCGGTTTGATAAAAGCTATTTAAATATGCGCATTTTAAAACATCCTCGTCTTCTTTTCTTACAACATCACAATGCTTTTCCAGAACTATTTTATCCATAGTGAGGGTGCCGGTTTTGTCTGTACAGAGCACATCCATAGCACCAAAATTCTGTATAGAATTAAGGCGTTTGACGATAACCTCTTTTTTAGACATGGCTATTGCGCCTTTGGAAAGATTTATTGCCACCAACATAGGCAGCATCTCCGGAGTAAGGCCGACTGCAACGCCAAGAGAAAAAAGCAGCGACTCAATAAAGTTGCCGCGACGAAAAGCATTGATGGCAAAGATAAACAAAATCATAAAAAGCATAGCACGGATCATCAGCCAAGTAAATTTGTGTATACCTTTATCAAAACCTGTTTCTATTCTCATTGTAGCCAGTTTCCTTGAAATTTCGCCAAACTGTGTAGATATGCCGGTCTTTACAACAACCCCTAAAGCAGTCCCGCTTACTACGCTGGAACCCATAAAAGCGATATTGTGTAATTCAGTAATTGATCCATTTTTGTTTTGGGCGGGGTCGGCTACTTTTTCTATGGGGAAGGACTCTCCGGTTAAGGATGCCTGATTAATAAATAAGTCTTTGCAGGAAATAATCCTCAAATCAGCGGGTATCATATCGCCCGCAAACAGGTCAACGATATCCCCGGGGACAATTTCCCGTATTTTAACTTCCCTTGATTTAGCATTGCGGTAAACCGTAGCAGTTGCGCGCACCATTTCACTGAGCTTCTCCGCCTCTTTACCCGCGCGATATTCCTGTATAAACGATAAGAAAACACTCATTACAGCCATTAGGGAAACCAGAAGCGCGCTGATTTTTTCACCAAAAAACATAGAAAATGCAGCAATTATAATAAGAACAACAACTAACGGATTAATAAACTTAGAAAGGATTTGGGTAAGTATAGTCCTTTTCTTTTTCTTGGCGGGTTCGTTATAACCGTAGTTTTCAAGGCGGTTCTGTATTTCTTTTTCTGATAGCCCTTTTGGCGAAGTCTTCAGCTTCTCAAAAAGAAACTCCACTGGACAGCCTATATAATCAAAATCCCAGGCCTGTACCTTGTGGCCATTGCTGGCCTTAAATTTATTATTCTTTAAGTCGTGCGGCTTCGGTAACATCTATTAATCTTTGAGGATATCTTCCTGCTTCTTAAATAAAGTCAGGCGTTTTGCCAACTCATCAAAATCAACTAAATGTCCGTCAAAATCCGGGCCGTCAACGCAGCCGAATACTGTTTTTGCGCCTACAGTGCATCGGCAGGAACCGCACATACCGGTGGCATCTACCATAATCGGATTCAGGCTGACAATAGTTTTAATCTGGTAATCTTTAGTTAAATCAGAGACTGCCTTCATCATCGGAAGCGGCCCGATACAATAAACCAAATCCGGAAACTTTGTATGCGTGGACTTTTCCATTACCTCAAACAATTCTTTTAACACATCGGTTACCAATCCCTTGCGGCTGTAAGAGCCGTCATCGGTAGTAATAAATAATTCATCGCAGACCTCTTTCATTTCCTTCTCAAGTATCAACAGATCTTTGCATCTAGAACCAATGATACCTATGACCCTATTACCGGCTTCTTTAAATGCCCTTGCCACCGGATAAACTTCGGCAATGCCCACTCCTCCTCCTATGCAAACAACCGTGCCTAATTTGCTGACCTCGGTAGGATGCCCCAAAGGACCGAGTAGGTGCTGTATATTATCGCCGGTATTCAACGCGCCTAATTTACGAGTAGTGTAACCCACCTTTTGAAATATCAAACCGATCGTTCCTTTTTGTTCATCCCAGTCTGCTAAGGTCAAAGGTATGCGTTCGCCTTCCTCGTCGGTAATGAGTACTACAAATTGTCCTGCCTTGGCTTTGCGGGCTATTTGAGGTGCCTCTAATATAATTTTAACTACGTCTTGGGCTAACTGTTCTTTATTAATTATTTTATTCATTGTTTCTCAATAATTTTTAGTTTTACGTCCGGAAATTTCTTTGCCAGCTCTTCGCCTTTCTCCTTTCCTAAAACAAAAATAGAGGTAGCTAAGGCATCGGCAGTTAAACCATCATGCGCTATCACCGTTACAGAAACAATATTATTCTGGATGGGGTATCCTGTCTTGGGATTAATAATATGGCAGTAACGTTTATTATCTTTTAAAAAGAACTGCTCGTAGTCGCCTGAGGTTGCCACAGCCATATTTTTTACTTCTATTAAATAACCTCTTTGGGATTGGCTGTGTGGATTTTTTATCATCACTCGCCAAGGCCTGCCGAATTTATCCCCTAAGCAGAATACCTGGCCGCCGGCATTAATCAGGCAGCTATTTATATTCTCTGCCAATAATTTTTTAACTGCCTTATCTACGGCATAACCTTTGGCAATGCCGCCCAAATCTATTTTCATCCCAGAAACACTGAATTTTACCATATTTTTGCTATTGTCAAAGATAATTTTATCAAAACCTACTATTTTAAGCGCAGCCTTAATCTCTTCATCCTGCGGCAGGCGATAATTTTTATCGGTGAAACCCCAAAGGTCCATTAGCGGCCCGACCGTTATATCAAATGCACCTTCGCTTATCTGCCAAAAATCCCTTGCTTTTTGAAAAAGATAAAATGTATCGTTACTTGCCTCTAATTCTCCTGTTTTATTGAGCCGGGAAATTTCGCTATCCGGATTGTATTTACTCAAAAGGTCTTCCACTTTTTTTATCTCCTCAAAGACAATACCCGCAGCTCTTTTTTCAGGAGAAATTACCTCAACAAATGTCCCCATCATTATATGGGTGTCTTTGTAGAGTTGCTGATTTTGGCAACCGGTTAAAAAGATAAAAGGTAAAAGATAAAAGATAAAACTTTTGACTTTTGACATAATTATTTCTTTATTATTGCCTTTAACAGCCCGTCAAGCAATAGGGGACGTTCCCCGAAGTGCCACCCTTTCATATCGTAACTATTCTGCGTATAGTCGGTTATGAATTAGGAAAATTATCATTTTTTTAAAATCTTTACAAGCTCCTCAACCGAAAGCGTATTAATCACGTTGTTCTTGGTAAGCCAGCCGCGCCTGGCAACGGCTATCCCAAATTTAATTGCCGGTAATTGTTCGGCCGTATGAGAATCTGTATTTATTACAAGTTTAACCCCCGCCTCTTTTGCCCGACGGCAATTCAGGTCATTTAAATCTAACCTCTGGGGAAAGGCATTTATCTCCAGAGACGTATTTGTTTCTCGGGCTGCTTTTAGAACCTGCTGGAAATCTATATCGTAAGCATCGCGCACGCCCCAAAGCCTGCCGGTGGGATGCGCAATTATATGCACATATTTATTGGCGCAGGCTCTAAGTAGCCTTCTGGTGAGCTGAACCCTAGATTGCTTAAATCCCGTATGAATTGCGGCTACCACCACATCAAACTCTTGCAATATTGCATCTCTGTAGTCAATATTGCCCCCAGAGTCAATATCTACCTCGGTTCCATATAAAACCCTAAAGCCCTTTAGCTTCTTATTAACTTTATCTATTTCTTGTTTTTTCTTCTTGAGTTCTGCGATACTTAAGCCGCCTGCAACCTTGAGGCTTGGTGAATGGTCTGTAATAGCCACGTAAGAATACCCTATTTTTTGACAGGCACTAGCCATTTCCTCTATGCTATTTCTGCCGTCAGACCAGTTGGAATGCACATGAAGGTCGCCTTTTAAATCTTTTAGTTCTATCAATGCAGGCAGATTAAATCTGCGGGCTAATTCTATCTCACCAGAATCCTCTCTTAATTCCGGCTCAACATAAGCCATATCTAAAATTTTAAATATCTCTTCCTCTGTTTTACCCACCATAAATCTATTATTTTTAAATACGCCGTATTCATTTATCTTTAATCCTTTTTTTATTGCTAGTTGTCTGAGTTTAATATTGAAATTTTTTGAGCCGGTAAAATAAAGCAGGGCTGCGCCGAATGATTTCTCTGCTTCAACGCGGCAGTCAACCTGCACATCGTCACTGGTGCGCACAGAAGCCTTGGTTTCTCCTTTTGCTAAAATACCTGCCACATAGGGAAGGCTCGTAAAAGAGTGTATAATCTTATGGGGTTTTTGGGAAATCACCAGGATATCAATATCGCGTACAGTCTCTTTCTGACGGCGTAAGCTTCCTGCCACAGAAACCGTCTTAGTATCAGGTAATTTTTTTAAGGCATTGAGGAATTCATCGGCAACTTGTATGGCTTGCGCTAGCGTCATCCTTTCTTTTCCTCTTTTTAAGACTCCTATTCCTTTTAAGATATTCTCAATGGTTTTTTCTTTTATGCCAAAAATTCCTTGAAGTTTATTATTTTTTATGGCCTTTTCTAAGTCCGCCACACCTTTTATCTTTAATTTTTCATATAATAGTTTTGCGGTCTTGGGCCCGACAGAGGGTATATTTAATAAATCCAGCAGGCCGGCAGGAATACTTCTTTTTAAATCCTCGTAAATTTTAATCTTCCCGGTTTTTACGAACTCCTTTATTCTATCCGCGAGGTACTTGCCTATTCCGGATATCTGAGTAAGCCTCTCCTCTTTAATAAAATCTTCTATATTTTCTGTCAGGCCTTCAATATTCTGTGCTGCCCTTTCGTAGGCGCGTATCCTAAAGGGATTTTCGCCTTTTATCTCTAGGATATTGGCGATATCGCGGAATATCTGACTAACCTCTAAGTTTTTCATAATGTTATCATTTAGCGGGTCCTGTCTTGGTTTGTTTTTAACTCAATCCCCTTTCCTCACTCGCTTGCGGTGCTCGTCGCATTCGGCTTGCCTTCTGCTATGGGCACCCCCATCCCCTTAGTAATTTTGGCTCTAGGTAGGGGCTCGCAAAGATGTTACTTACGCAGAAGTCTCGCCTCATAATATTGCTCCTGTGCTCCTTATGCTCCTTCGGAAACGGTCTTGAGTTTTTTCGCTGGTTTGTACAGAACCAAGCCACCCGCTAAATATACAAGATATTAGCATAAAAATGAAACTGGCGTTATTTCGAGCGAATGGAGGTTTTAGCCAAAGCAGCTTGAGTATTTTCGGGAATCCGAACGCGGAAGCATTCGGATGGCGAGGATGTCTGAGCCCGTCCTGGGGCGAGAGCCCCGACGGGCGAGTTCCGCAGCCACCGGAAATGCGAAAGACCTTTGGCGTGAAAAAACCGACTTTGAGCGAGAAAAATGCCAGCTTCATTTAATAATTATTATATTACCGCTAAACTATAACTTGCCTCAATGGTCTTTACTAAATCTACGAGCATTGAATTCACCGGCACAGGTATGCCCAGACCCTGACCCTGACGCACAATCACACCATTAATAAAATCTATCTCGGTGCGTTTCTTCCTTAAAACATCCTGCAACATACTAGATACATTGGTTGCCGTTGCCTCACAAACCGCCTCCACCTTTGCCAAAGGGTCATCGTAGATGAGTTTTATTCTTTTTCTCTTGGCAATGCGCGTTGCTTCTGTAACCGCCTCTCTTAATATCCTGTGCGTCCACTCGAATTCTATTAATCTTCCATTATTTAACCGCGTTATCGCAGTAAGCGCATTTATGCCTACATTGATTATTAATTTAGACCACAAAAGGCCTTTGATATCCCTCGATATTCTGGTTTCAAGCCCCACCTTGTTAAAAATCTCTCTGATATAACGTAACTCAACCGGAATCTTGCCGTCTATCCTGCCGATGACCGTCTCTCCCCTGCCAGCATGCCTTACACGTGCCACATCTAATAAGGTCGCTCCCAGATTAGTCACTCCGCCGATGACTTTATCGGCTCCTATTACCTCACCTATAATTTCAATGTTACCGATGCCATTCTGAAGCGTAATCAAGCGGCTATGTTCACTCACCAGAGAAGATGTATGAATTATCGCCTCTTTTGTATCATAGGACTTCACGCAAATAATTATCCAATCTGCGCTCCCGATATCCCCCGTATCAGCTGTGGCCTTGACAGAGGCCTGCCAATTTCCTGAAATACCCTCTACAATTATGCCTTGTTTATTAATTTGGTTTGCCCGCTCCTTATTTTTGTCTAAAAGCCAGATTTCTTCTTTTACCTGCCTGCCGGCAGGCAGGGATTTGGCAAGGAACGCAGCAAATAGGCAACCCATTGCTCCCGGGCCGACGATGACTATTTTCATATTACCCCTCTCTCTTTTAGTCAATCTTCAATTTATCCAATACTTTCTGCGATTTAAGTTCCCTTTCCAGATGAAAATTCAAAAATGAATTTAATATCAGATCCAGTTCTTTTTTAATCTCGGGGTTCATCCCTAAGGTAAGATTGTCTTGTAAAGTGTTTCTCTCTATATGCAATATTGTGGCTACTGTGCCCCTATAAATAGAACGCGCGCTAATGTCTTTGTGTATACAGCGCTGACACAGCAGGCCGCCCAAGCTTAAACTGAATTTTGACTGGCCGTTAATCCTCATGCCGCAGCAGACACAAGAATCAAGATGAGGCTTAAATCCGGAAAGCGCTAAAATCTTAATCTTAAAGATGGTTATGATTTTATGGGGATTATCGCTTGTTTCTAATCCTTTTAGGGCAGCCAGGGCCAAGTCAAAAATATCCTCGTTTTTTTCTTCCTGCGGCATAATCTTATCCAGGAGTTCCATCATAAAACTGCCTGAACTTATCTTAAAAACACTCTGCCTGATGCCACTAAAATTATTTTTCTCTTCGCATTGAGATATAAGATGAAGAGAAGAATTTATCTTTTTATAAAATATAATGTCGTTATGAGAAAAGGGCTCTACTGTGCTGGCAAATTTAGCTATGTCAGTTCTTATGCCTTTTAGTATACCGCTTATCTTGCCGAAGTCTCTGGTATAAAAATTAGCAATCAGGGATGTCTCGCGAAAATCCTGTTTTTTTAAAACTATTCCTTCAGTCTTATGGATGGACATTGTTCCTCGTTATTTGTTAATCGTTATTCGTTAATCGCGTTACTTATCAATTAACTATTAACCATTAACGATTAACCAGTTAGAGTTTAAGGTTGATAAAATCTGGTTGGCCTTATTTTCCATTATTTTTCTTTCTTTTGCAGTCTTATCATCGTAGCCCAAAAGATGCAGCAGGCCATGTATTACATACAGATACAATTCATACATAGCCGCGGTGCGAAAGCTTTTTGCATTGGCAATTGCCCTATCAGTAGAAATAACTATATCCGCAAATATATTTGAGTCTTTGGGCCAGGCTATATCAAAGGCCAAAACATCTGTGGGGCTGTTTTTATCAAGGTATTTTAGGTTAAGCCTTTTGATTCTCTTATCGTCTACAAAACAGACCGTTATTTCACCTTTTTTTCTGATGCGCTCAAGCGACAGGACCTTAATTACAACTTCTTTTATCTTTTTTGAATTAATAGGTATCTTGTCTTGCAGATTTTCTATGATTATATTCACTCGTCTGAATTTTTCGATATATTATTTCTTAGGGGTGCTATCTTCAGGATAGGTTATACGGCCATGATATATACCGCTTAATATACGAATAAACACGGCAGAGATTTTTTCGAGGTCCTTTAAGGTCAGGTCGCATTCATCCAGTTGCCCATCGATAAACTTATTATTGATAATTTTTTGCACTATTTCTTCGATACTGCTGGGTGTAGGTTCTCTTAAAGCCCGCGTAGCTGCCTCCACAGAATCTGCCAATAGCACTATGGCTGTTTCTTTGGTTTGGGGTTTAGGACCGGGATAACGAAAACCTTCTTCTTTTATTTCCTGATCCTCCTCCAGACTCTCCAGGGCCCGCCGGTAAAAATAATAAACGAGGCTGGTGCCATGATGCTCTAGGATGAAGTTTATTATACGGGGATTAAGGTTATATTTCTTAGCCAGTTCTACTCCTTCCGTGACATGCTTGGTGATTATCAGTTTGCTCATTGTAGGAGATAAGGCATCGTGTTTACTCTGGTTTATGCCCTGATTCTCGCTAAAATACTCGGGCTTGTTTAGCTTTCCGATGTCATGGTAATATGCCCCTATCCTGGCCAAGAGCGCATTAGCGCCTACGGCTGCACAGGCAGCCTCGGATAGATTACCTACGATGAGGCTATGATGATATGTGCCGGGCGCCTCTTGCACCATACGTTGTAAAAGCGGGTGATTAAAATCGGTTAACTCCAATAAACTTATATTTGCTACCGTCTTAAAAAGATATTCAAAAACAGGCAGTATCCCCACCACAAGAATACTAGAGGCGATACCGTTAAACATAAGAGCGACATATTTTATGGGGTCCTGGAACGCAAAATTATTGATAAAAGCCAGGGATGCTACCTGTATGAGCCCGATAATAAAACCGGCGCGGATAATCTCCATGCGCCTGTGCACACCAAAGATGAGAATGCCCGACGATATTGCGCTGATTAAAAATAATACCCCTAAATAGAAACTGTTGGCGCTGATATATGCTATAGAAATAGCGGATGCTATGCTAAGCAATAACGAAATAGACAATTCGCCAAATAAGAGAGTAGACAACATAGGTATTAGGGAAAAAGGTATAAAATATACGGGGTAGCCTTGCCTTATAATAAAGTAACTTGTCACAAATATAATGACAAACAGTAGGGTGAGATTAAGAAGACTGTAATTCTTAAGCCGCAGGTCTTTATAAACTAATCCGATATAAAGAAATAAGACCAACAAAAATAGGGGAACAATTAACTTTAACTGTAAGATATAGGCAATTAAAAAAATGAAAATTGTCCCCAGGATAAACCTTAATCTATTTATTGCGATTGGCTTTATCATATGCCTCGATAACCCTCTGCACAAGTGCATGCCTGACTACATCAGAACCGCTAAGGTAGGCAAATTCTATCCCCTCTATGCCTTTCAATATATCCTGCGCCTGAAGCAGGCCGATGGGTTTTCCGTCGGGCAGGTCACTCTGCGTAATATCTCCGGTAATTACTGCCTTGGAGTCAAAACCCAGGCGCGTAAGAAACATCTTCATCTGCTCAGCAGTGCAGTTCTGTGCTTCATCTAAAATAATAAAGGCATCGTTTAAGGTCCTGCCTCTCATATATGCCAAAGGTGCAATTTCAATAATGCCTGTATCTAAATATTTTTCTATGCGTTCTGCCTCCATCATATCATATAGCGCATCATAAAGTGGGCGAAGATAGGGTGAAATCTTCTCATACATATCCCCGGGTAAAAATCCCAAAGACTCCCCTGCCTCAATTGCCGGCCGGGTGAGAATAATTCTGCGCACCTCCTCTTTCTTTAAGGCATCAACTGCGCAGGCCATAGCTAAATAGGTCTTACCCGTCCCCGCGGGCCCGATACAAAATACAATATCATATTTCTTAATTGCCTCAACATATTCACGTTGGCCATTTGTCTTCGGCCCAATTTGTTTTCCGCTGGATAAACCTTCGATCTCTAACTTAGGCATATCCAAAGTGCCTTTCTTTTCTTTATGAAGGTTTTTTATAAGATAATGCAGGTCCTGACTGCCTAATTCGGACTGGCCGGACCGGATGGCATTTAATATATACTCAATGAGAAGAGAGGTCTTTTTAATATTGCTGGCATTGCCGCTTATATTTAGATGCCCGCCGCGCAGGGTTATTTTAACCTTAAATTCCTTTTCTATGGCCCTGATATTCTCATCATGAAGCCCAAAAAGGGCCTGCGCCTCTTGCTGGGTTTCTAATTTGATTATTTTTACCATGCCGCTTTGTATTACTTGAGATTCTCTTGAGGTTCCTTCAGGGAATCGACCGGAATACCTATAACCTGGCCGGGATAGATTTTATTGGGGCTCTTTAATTTATCTTTGTTAGCTTCGTAAATCCTGGTCCACTTGTTAGTTTTTCCGTAGAATTTCTTGGAGATTTTCTGTAATGTATCGCCTTTTGCAACAGTATATTTTTCCATATTAACCGCGGCAGCAGGTGCCTCTTGGGCTTCGGGGGCAGAACTCTGTGTGATAAAACCCTGATTACCCCAGAGTTCTTTGTCCTCTGTCGCCTGCTCTACGGGCTTCTCTGCGGATTTTGTTTTGGGCATCGTCTCGAATTTTATAGGTGAATGCAGTTCCACTTCTACAGCCTGGATAGTGCGCGTTGATTTCCTCTCTTTCTCTTCCAAAGGTTTGGATGCTTGACCTTGAAGGTAACCGCGATTACCAGCACTTAAATCCTGATCAATCCTGTCTTTGGTTACAGAATACGTCCTTACCACACAGCCCGATAAGATTAGAATAAAAGAAAGCACAAATAAATAAAATAGACTTTTGCTTTTCATTTCCTCCTCCTTTTTTTTATACCTATTCCCAGTTCCTTTAACTGCCTTTCCTCTACTTCAGAGGGCGCACCTGTCAGGGGACAAAATGCCTTTTGCGTTTTGGGAAAGGCAATCACTTCCCTGATACTTTCTTCTGCGGCCAAAATCGCCAGAAGCCTATCTAACCCTATGGCTATTCCGCCATGAGGCGGCGCGCCGAATTGGAATGCCTCCAGGAGAAAACCAAACCGTTTATGTGCTTCCGATTTATTTATACCGATAATCTTAAAAATCTTCTCCTGTAACTTAGTATCGTGAATTCTTATGGAACCAGAACCTATCTCCATACCGTTTAAAACCAAATCATAGGAACGCGCTTTTACCTTATCCGGAGTTTTATCTAATATATCCAAATCCTCGTACCTCGGCGCAGTAAAAGGGTGGTGTTCGCTCTCCCAGCGCTTCTCTTCCGTATTATAGTTAAATAAAGGGAAATCCTTTATCCAGACAAAGGCAAATTCATTATTTAGGTCTTTTCTTAAATCAGGTTTATCCGAAGCATATTTATTTTTTGCCTCATCAAAAGCCATATGCAAAAACGGTATTCTTAAATCTAGCCCCTTTATTTCTTTAAATATCAACTGCATTAACCGCTCCATCAAATCAAAGATGCTTTCCTCATCCACAAAAGACATCTCCAAATCCAGTTGAGTAAATTCCGGCTGACGGTCTGCGCGCAGGTCTTCGTCACGGAAACATTTGGCAATCTGGTAATATTTATCTATTCCGGAGACCATCAAAATCTGTTTGAATAACTGGGGTGATTGAGGCAGAGCATAGAATTCACCGACATTTAGCCGAGATGGCACCAGATAATCCCGTGCGCCCTCAGGAGTAGACTTGGTAAGAATAGGCGTTTCGGACTCAATAAAGCCTTCCTTATCCAAAAATGTGCGTATGATTTTATAAAGATTGTGCCTTAAGATAAAATTATTAAATATTTTCTTCCTTCTTAAATCCAGATACCGGTATTTAAGCCGCATCTCCTCGGTAATATTCAGATTATCCTGTATTTCAAAAGGCGGGGTAAGACTGGGATTTAAAACCTCCAGCTGCTTTACTATAATTTCTATTTCACCCGTGGCTAACTTAGGATTTATTGTGCCCTCGGGCCGCTTATTTACTTTTCCCCTGACTCTAATCACAAACTCATTCCTTAATTCCTGCGCTTCTTTATAGGCATCGCCTGAATCTTTAGGTATAAAGACAATCTGGGTAAGGCCGTATCTGTCGCGCATATCAATGAAGATAAGTTTTCCGTGGTCGCGACGGCTATCTACCCAGCCGCAAAGAATAACTTCTTTGTCAATATCATTGGCGTTTAATTGACCGCAGGTATGCGTTCTTAACATTTTGAGGTTTTAGGTTAGGGTTGAGCCTTTAATTCAGTTATAATATTCTCGGCTTTTACTTCTCTCTGTTCACCGGAAATCATATCTTTGAGGGTAAGCGTGTTTTTCTTAATTTCGTCCTCGCCGATAATCAGGACATATCTGGCAGAGGAATCATTAGCCTTTCGCATTGAGCCCTTGAGGGATTTTCCTTCATAATCCGTATCAGCGCTAATTCCTGCTTTACGTAAATTATCTAATAAAGTTAGACCCGACTGTTTTGCATCTTCGCCAAGGGTTATCAGATAAACTAAATTTTGGCTTCTGAATTGTGGCTTCTGAATTGTGGCTAACAACAACCTTTCTATTCCAAACGCAAAACCTATTGCACCTACATCAGGGCCGCCTAAAACACTGACCAGATTATCATACCTGCCGCCTGCTCCCAAGGCATCCTGGCTGCCTAAGTTCTGATGGGTAATCTCAAAGACAGTTCTGGTATAATAGTCCAGGCCGCGCACAAGATAAGGCGAAATCTCATAATCCGATTTTAAGGAATCAAGACCCTCTATGACTTGATTAAAATGATTTTTGCAGTCAGGGCAAAGATGCTTATCCTGTATGTCTAACTTATTAATTATCTCTCTACAAGCATCGTTTTTACAATCCAATATTCTCAAAGTATTGCGTTTAAATCGAGCGCGGCAGTCAAGACAGAGTTTATTAATTTTGTTTTTGAGTCCCTGATGCAAAATCTGCGCCAATTTCTTCTTATCCTTTAAACAACCCAGACTGTTAATTTTAATTTTATAACCGTCTATCAAAAAACTCTTAAGTAAATTATCTGCCAAAGAAATAATCTCTACATCCAAAGAGGCATCCTGCGAGCCAATTGCCTCTGCTCCCAAATGATGAAACTGCCTCATTCTTCCCTTTTGCGGCCGTTCCAGACGAAACATCGGCCCCATATAATAAAGTTTTATAAAACGGCTCGTTTTGTCCAGATTATTCTCAATATAAGCGCGCACTATGGAAGCTGTGGCCTCTGGCCGAAGCGCATAGACATCTTTTCCCTTTTTTATCAGAAACATCTGTTTCTGGATTACTTGCGTATCTTTACCTAAGGAGCGGTTAAAAAGAGTTTCTTCTTCGATTAAAGGCGTGCGTATTTCTTTGTAATTATAAAGAGAAAAAATGTTGCGGCTTATCTCTTCTATTTTTTGCCACCAAGATACCTCATCAGGCAGGATATCTTTTGTGCCGGGAATGCTTTTAAGCATAAGTAATCTTTTTCTTCATTTCCAAACCGGGCTTAAATACGACTACCTTTCGCGGCGGGACAGGAACTACTTTGCCAGTGCGAGGATTTCTGCCGGTGCGGCTCTTTCTCTGTTTTATCTTAAAAACCCCGAAATTGCGCAGTTCTATTCTTTCTCCTCTTACCAATGCCTCAATAATAGTATCAAATGTCTTTTGCACTACTTTTTTGACGTCCAGTTGTTTTAAATTGATATCGTCAGATATTTTTAGAATAATATCCTTCTTGGTCATTGTTCACCTCCTTATTTTATAACTATAATAAAACCAAAAAGTTACGATGTCAAGGAAAAGCTTCATTAATGAAGCTTTTCCTTGATTCTTCGGCAATGTGCCGAAGAATCTAATATAATTTTTAAACTATCAAGTTAAATCACTAATGACAACCTTTCCTCGCCAATTAGATTTTCTATATCCTGTAGCAATTTTTCGGATGGCATTACAAACAATTCTTCATCCACAACTAATTGTATACGGGATTTGGTAGATGAGTCTAAATGTAGGTATATGGGTATACTGCCGCGGGAAGAAACAAGTAAATCCTTGAGGCTCTCAAAGAGATTTTCCCTTATACCGGAAAGATTTATATTTAAGGCAGTGATTAATTTATAGACCTCATCAACAGGAAATAAATCATTGACTATAATCTTAGGGATATCCTCTTTGAGATTTAACCTTCCCCTCACCAGCACAACCGTGTTGGGCTGTATATAGCGGGAGACCTTTTGGTATGCAGCCGGAAAAACAAGTACCTCAACCAATCCTTCCAAATCTTCTAATTTAAGAATAGCCATCTTCTCCTGTTTTAGGCGTGTGGTAGTCTGTTTAATCTTGGCAATAAGGCCCACTATCTTTATTTCTTCTGCATCTTTTCGCTCAGTTAGAGTAGCCGTGGATGAAGAGGCAAAGCGCTTCAGGTAATGCGCATAACGCGCCAAGGGATGTCCCGTAACATAAAAGCCCAGCATTTCTTTTTCAAAAGCAAGTAGTTGCGGTTCTGGCCATTCCTTAACCTGCGGCAGATTTTCCCGCGCATTCCCAAAACCATTTCCTGCCTGCATATCCTTATCAAAAAAAGATAATTGTCCCTGCGCACGGTCCTTCTGAATTCTTGAAGCCAACTCTAATATTTTATCAAGGCCGGCAACCATCTGCGCACGTGGCATAATAAAAGAATCTAATGCCCCGCATTTTATAAGGCTCTCCAGGACCTTCCTGTTAACCAAACGAAGTTCAATGCGCTGGCATAAATCTTCCAATGAGCCAAAATACCCCTTCCTTCTTGCTTGTATTATGGATTCGATAGCGCCTTGGCCTACATTTTTTACTGCTAAAAGGCCAAAGCTGATACTCTTTTTATCTACTATCTTAAATAAGGCATCGCTCTCGTTAATATCGGGCGGCAAAATTTTTATACCCATACGGCCTGCTTCATTAACGTATTCCACTATTTTATCCGTATTATCGCGTTCTGAGGTAAGTAGCGCAGTCATAAACTCTACGGGATAATTTGCCTTAAGGTAGGCGGTGCGGTAAGAAATTAAAGCATAGGCAGTGGAATGTGATTTATTAAAGCCGTAACCGGAAAAATATTCTACCAGGTCAAATATCTTATTTGCAACTGATTCGCTGATATCGTTCTTCATGCAACCCAGGACAAAATTTCTCCTCTGCTGCTCCATAACCTCCGGTATTTTTTTGCTCATTGCGCGACGCAGCAGGTCTGCCTGTGCCAGGCTAAATCCGGCAAGTTCTGAGGCAATCTGCATAATCTGCTCTTGATAAACCATTATTCCATATGTTTCTTTTAAGATGGCCTCAAGTTTCTTATGGTCGTATTTTATAGGAACGCGCTTGTGTTTGCGCTGCATAAAATCATCGAGCATGCCTGAGCCGATGGGGCCCGGACGGTACAGGGCCAAAAGCGCAATCAGGTCTCCAAGAGTCTGGGGTTCCAATTTTTTAAGGAGGTCGCGCATCCCTGAACTTTCCAGCTGAAATACTCCGATAGTCGCTGAAGCGGTGAGAAGTTTATAGGTATTTTTATCATCCAGAGGCATATTTTCAATGTCAATAACTTTGCCTTGAGTTTCTTTGATTATTTTTAAAGTGGAGTCAATAACGGTCAATGTCCTTAAACCTAAGAAATCTACTTTTAATAAACCGATCTTTTCCAGGGCAATCATGCTGTAGCCGGTGGTTATCTGTTCCTCCTGAGTTTTAAATAAAGGCATATAATTATCTAATGGTTTGTCGGCAATGACCACGCCTGCGGCATGAACGGAAGCGTGACGGTTAAGGCCCTCTAACGAAAGGGCAGTATCAATAAGTTGTTTTATCTGACTGTCGTTTTTATAGAGATTTTTTAACTCCGGCGTGCTTTCTAAGGCTTCTTTTAAAGAGATGCTGTAATCGGGTGGTATCATCTTGGCTATACGGTCAACCTCTACATATGCTATACCCATAACCCTGCCTACATCCCTGACCACTGCCCGCGCCTGCATTGTCCCAAAGGTAATAATCTGGGCGACATTCTCCCGGCCAAATTTTTTGGTAACATAATCAATGACTTCATGCCTTCGTTCATAGCAGAAATCTATATCTATATCAGGCAGGCCGATGCGCTCAGGATTTAAAAATCGCTCAAAGAGTAAGCCGTATTCTAAGGGATTTAGATCGGTAATACCCAGGAGATAACTGACTAAACTGCCTGCTGCTGAACCGCGGCCCGGGCCTACGGGTATATTTTTACTCTTGGCATAATGGATGAAGTCCCAGACAATAAGAAAATAACTCAGGAAACCTGTCTCTTTGATAATCTTTAATTCGTGATTCAACCGCTCTTTTATCTCAGGCGTTACATCTTTAAACCTCTGCTTTAATCCAAGTCCGCAGAGTTCCTCCAAAAATTCCTCTTTGGTCTTACCGGAAGAAAGCTCATATTTGGGTAAATGCACTTTGCTGAAATCTAATTCCAGATTACAACGTGAGGCAATCTCTAAGGTATTTGCAATAGCCTGCGGGGTATCCTTGAAAAGCTCCTTCATCTCCTGAGGAGACTTAAAGAAAAATTCCTCAGTTTGAAAACGCAAGCGATTAGGGTCCTGCAACGTAGTCTGGGTCTGGATACAAAGCAGGACTTCATGGCTCTTCGCATGTTCTCTGAAAAGGTAATGCACATCATTGGTGGCTACCAGCGGTATATTTAATTCTTTAGATATCTTAATCAGGCCTTCGTTTACTATCTTTTGCTCAGGGATCAAATTTTCCTGTAACTCCAGATAAAAATTATCGCGGCCCATTATATTTAAAAATTCATCTGCGGCCTTTAAGGCATCGTTAAACCGCTTCTGCTGCAATAATACGGGTATCTCGCCCTTCAAACAGGCGCTTAGGCCGATGAGGCCTTTGTTGTATTGGGAAAGAATCTCTTTATCAATGCGCGGCCGATAATAAAAACCTTCTAGATACCCTGCAGAGACCAATTTCATGAGATTCTGGTATCCGGTTTCATCGCGAGCCAACAAAATAAAATGATATGATGCCTCATCAATACCTAATGAGGTCTTTTCGTGTCTGCTGCCGGGTGCAATATATACTTCGCAGCCAATGATAGGTTTTATGCCTGCCTTCTGGGCCTCTAAATAAAAATCTATGGCACCAAACATATTGCCATGGTCGGTAATAGCCAATGAATCCATCTTATACTGATGGGCTAAACTCAATAGTTCAGGTATTCGGCAGGCGCCATCAAGGAGACTATATTGGGTGTGTAAGTGTAGGTGGATAAATTCTGAACGAGGCATTTATTCCCATTCAATCGTGGCTGGAGGTTTTGACGAGATATCGTAAACCACGCGATTTACGCCTTTGACTTCATTAATAATGCGATTGGCAATCTTTTCTAAGACTTCATAGGGGAGCTTCACCCAGTCTGCAGTCATACCATCCAGACTAGATACGCAACGCAAAGCCACTACATTTTCATAAGTGCGCTCATCACCCATAACTCCTACGCTTTTTATGGGCAGCAATATGGCAAATGACTGCCAGATCTGCTCGTAGAGCCCGGCATTTCTAATCTCCTCAATTACCCGCCGGTCAACTTCGCGCAATACATTAAGCCTCTGCGGATTGATTTCGTCAATAATCCTTATTGCCAGGCCCGGTCCAGGGAAAGGCTGACGATAGATTACGGTCTCCGGTAGGCCTAATTCTTTGGCAATCTGACGCACTTCATCTTTAAATAAGTCCCGCAGCGGCTCAATGAGTTTTAATTTCATATGCTCGGGCAGGCCTCCTACGTTGTGGTGGCTTTTTATCCGGGAACTGGGCGCGCCAATAGGAGACATAGACTCAATCACATCCGGATATAAAGTGCCTTGAGCCAAGAATTTTACTTTCTTTACCTTGTCTGCTTCTTCTTCAAAAATCTTTACAAATTCATCGCCGATAATCTTTCTTTTTGCTTCAGGATCAGTTATGCCTTTTAATCGGGACAGGAAACGCCTGCTTCTGTCCACATAACATAAATTCAGATGAAAACCGTTACGGAATACTTTTTTTATCTGCTGCGGCTCATCTTTGCGAAGCAGGCCGTTATCAATAAAAATACACCTTAAGTTTCTTCTTATGGCTTTATGGATTAATAAGGCAGCCACCGAGGAATCTACACCGCCGCTTAAACCCAAAACTACCTTGTCGCGGCCCACTGTCTTTTTTATAGATTCTATTGCCTCCTTAATAAATGACTGCATGGTCCAGCGGCCAAGACAACCGCATATCTTAAATAAGAAATTATTCAGGATTTGATTGCCTTTTTCGGTGTGAGTTACTTCAGGATGGAATTGAACCGCGAATATTTTGCTGCGCCGGTTTGCAATTGCGGCAACAGGAGTATTAAGCGTATGGGCGCTGATGTGAAATCCCGGCGGCAATTTCTTGACAAAATCACCATGGCTTGCCCAACAGGTGAGATTACCAGGCAAGTGGTTGAATAAATCGCGGTTATCATCAATAAACAGTTCTACCTTGCCGTATTCGCGTTTAGCGGTATGCTTAACTCTGCCGCCCAGCATCTCAGTAATCACCTGCATACCATAACATATGCCAAGTATCGGAACGCCTAATTTAAATATCTTCTTATCCGGGTAAGGGCTCTTTTTAGTTACCACCGACGCAGGGCTACCAGAAAGTATCAGGCCTTTAGGCGCCATCTCTGCAATTTCTCCTGCCGGCGTATTGTAGGGGACAATTCTAGAAAATACCCTGCTTTCCCTTATGCGCCTGGCGATTAACTGGGTATACTGCGAGCCGAAATCCAAAATTACGATAGTTTGTCTGGTCATTTGCCCATCCCCACTCTTTGGTCAACCTGAAAGATTTTGCCCTCCGTCTGTATTGAAGGGGCAATAATAATCTCTACATCGTGCATCTGTTTTATACTGGCTACTCCTAATGACCCCATAGAGGTTTTTAATGCGCCCATTAAATTCTGCGAACCGTCGTCTACCTTGGCCGATCCAAAAAGAATCTCTTTCAGGGAACCGGTCCTGCCTACATAGATACGCGTGCCGCGCGGAAGATTCTCATGAGAGGTGGCCATACCCCAATGATAACCCCTGCCCGGTGCTTCTTTGGCGCGGGCAAAACTTGAACCAATCATCACCGCATCTGCGCCACAGGCAAATGCCTTACAGATATCTCCGCCGCGGCTCATCCCGCCGTCACTAATTATGGGTATATACCTGCCTGTCCTCTTAAAATAAAAATCCCGCGCTGCTGCTGCATCAACGGTTGCGGTTACCTGCGGCACACCGATACCCAAAACTCCTCTGGTAGTGCAAGCAGCACCCGGGCCTATACCGATTAATAGGCCCTGCGCGCCTGTTTCTAAAAGAGCTAATGTCGTATTATAGGTAACGCAATTGCCGATAACCACCGGTATCTTTGCGAACTTACAAAACTTGGATAAATCCAGGCTCTTGTATGCCTTAGAGATATGTTTTGTGGTGGTGACTGTGGACTGCACTACAAATATATCTGCTCCAGCCTCCACGGCAATCCTGGCAAATCTCTCTGCGTTTGCCGGAATGCAGCTTACCACTGCTACTGCCTTTGCCTGTTTGATTTCTTTAATTCTTTTGGAAATTAATTTTTCTTTTATGGGCTTGGTGTAGACGGATTGGATTAATGCTGTGGCTTTAGGGGTTGAGGCTTTAGCGATTTCTTTTAGCACAGTATCCGGACTTTCATAACGTGTCTGCACGCCGTCCAGATTCAACACCGCAATACCGCCTAGCTTTGACATCTCAATGGCAAACCCAACATCTACTACGCCATCCATAGCCGCAGCCAGAATAGGAACATTGAATTTTCTACCTGCAAGCTCAAGGGTTGCATCTGTCTCTTGAGGATTTATGGTTTTATCACCGGGAACAAGTGCAATCTCGTCAAAACCATAACACCTGCGTGCGCGCCTGCCTATACCAATCCATTCAGCCATATTAACGCTCCTTATTGTATCTTATTATTTATCAATGGGTTAAATTCAAACATCTATAGGACAGAGTGTTTATTAGGAATGAATGACAAATTTTACAATAACCTTTTATTTTTGTCAATAACTATTTTAAAATAAAAAAGGGCGAAGTTTTTATCTTCACCCTTTAACCCATCGACTATAGACTATTGACTATCGAGTAAGCTTAGTACATTCCTCCACCGCCGTATCCGCCTCCGGGTGGCATAGGTGGCATCTTTTCTTCCCTCTCAGGTTTATCCGTAACCACTGCCTCGGTCATCAATAATAACGCAGCAACACTGGAGGCATTTTGTAAAGCAGAACGGGTAACCTTCGTGGGATCAATTACGCCGGCATCAATCATATCTACATAGGCATCCTGATTAACATCATAGCCTACATTGGTCTTTTCCTGTTTTACCCGCTGCACCACAACTGAGCCTTCTAATCCGGCGTTCTCCGTGATTTTACGGATAGGTTCCTCTAAGGCACGTTTGACTATATCTACGCCTATCTGCTCATCCCCTTCTAATTTCATTTTATCTAAAGCAGGTAAGGTGCGAATCAAAGCCACGCCGCCGCCAGGAACTATGCCTTCCTCAACTGCGGCTCTTGTGGCATGTAAAGCGTCTTCTACGCGCGCCTTCTTCTCTTTCATCTCGGTTTCAGTAGCAGCGCCCACATTAATTACCGCTACTCCGCCGGCAAGTTTTGCCAGGCGTTCCTGAAGTTTTTCCTTATCATAATCCGAATCTGTATCTTCAACCTGTTTTTTAATCTGGGCAATCCTGCCGTTAATGGCTGAGGTTTTTCCCGCGCCTTCAACTATCGTGGTATTATCTTTATCTACCTTTACTCTTTTTGCCCTGCCCAAATCCTCAATATCAATATTTTCTAATTTTATACCTAAATCCTCAGTAATAGCCTTGCCATTGGTAAGCACAGCAATATCTTCAAGCATGGCCTTGCGCCTGTCGCCGTAACCCGGTGCTTTAACCGCACAAGCAGCTAATGTGCCGCGGATTTTATTTACTACCAATGTAGCAAGTGCCTCTCCTTCTACTTCTTCGGCCATAATCAGAATAGGTTTACCGGTACGGGCGGTCTTCTCTAAAAGCGGCAATAAGTCTTTAAGCCCCGATATCTTCTTCTCATGGATAAGAATATAGGGGTCCTCTAAAATTACCTCCATTCTCTCAGCATCCGTAACAAAATAAGGAGAGAGATAGCCCTGGTCAAACTGCATACCCTCTACTACTTCCAAAGTAGTGGCCGTAGATTTTGCTTCTTCAACGGTAATTACGCCGTCTTTGCCTACCTTATCCATTGCCTCGGCAATCAAATCACCAATTGCCGTATCGCAGTTTGCCGCGATAGAGGCAACCTGAGCAACTTCCTTTTTATCCTTAATAGGTTTTGATAACTTCCTTAATTCTTCTACTACTTTCTCCACTGACTTTTCAATCCCTCTTTTTAATGCCATGGGATTGGCGCCTGCGGTAACGTTCTTTAGGCCCTCACGATATATTGCCTCTGCCAGGATGGTAGCTGTAGTTGTGCCGTCTCCGGCTATATCCGAGGTCTTTTCCGCAACCTCTTTTACCATCTGCGCACCCATATTTTCATAAGGGTCTTCTAAGTCAATTTCTTTGGCAACAGTAACACCGTCTTTAGTTATTGTGGGTGAACCGAATTTCTTATCTATGACTACGTTGCGGCCTTTAGGGCCCAAGGTTACCTTTACTGCTGCAGCCAACTGCTCTATGCCCTTCAGTATCTTTCTGCGCGCTTCATCTTGAAACAGCAATTGCTTTGCCATAATTCTTCACTCCTTTCGTAATTTACTTTATTATTGCTAAAATATCTTCCTCACGCATTATCAATAATTCTTCGCCGTCCTTAGTAGTGATTTCGTTTCCTGAATATTTTGCGTATAAAACCTTGTCTCCGACTTTTAGTTCCAATGCCCGCAGGGTTCCGTTTTCCAAGACTTTGCCTTTACCTACAGCTACCACTTTGCCCTCTTGGGGCTTCTCCTTAGCAATATCTGGTAAGACTATGCCACCTTTGGTCTTTGACTCTGCCTCTAAAGACTTAATCACCACCCGGTCTGCCAATGGTTGAATATTCATCCTCACACCTCCCTTAATTTGATTTATTTTAGCACTCTTTTTCCCAGAGTGCTAATTATAAAATAAAAAAAAATCTTGTCAAGAGTTTTTTTTATTTGGCGTTTTGCTTTCGCGTGCTGAAATTTTTTGCCGTCTGCTACGGTTTACTCCTCGCTTCCACCAGTATCCTTACGCGGGGCAGGCGTGGTCCAGCGAGTCGTAAATTCTTGCAGACTCCTGCCAAAAAATTTCTAATGCACGCTCCAGCAATAACGCCAAATTTACGTGTTGCAACTGCGCGCCTTATGCTCGCTTAAAAGAATTGGTTGCTTGTTTATCGTCGTTATGCCCTGCTCGAAACTAAGCCAAGCCACCCGCTAAAACACAAATAAAAACTCCCAAGCAAAATTGAGCTTGGGATTAATTTATTTTGGGGACAGTTCTAGCAAAACTTATTTATATGCAGAGGGCTATCAAGAAACGGTTTTAGAGGTTTTTTAGCAGGGTGCTAAAAGAATATTTGACAAAGCCAATTTATAAATATAAAATGTTAACAAATGAAAGTAACGGATAAATGCGTTAATGAAGGAAAGGAGAGAAATATGAAGTATTTAAAACTAATATTAGTTGCCTGTTTCTTATTTATGGTTGATTTAGGATATAGTGAAGAGATCTCAAAAGCATTTATGTATAAATATGAAAGCGGTGAAGTTATTTATATTAATAAAAAGGACTCTAATATGCGTGCAAAAGAATCCTTCTCTATAGAAAGAATTCCCCAGCAAGAACGCCTGATATACAAATATACCTCACATGGAGAAGGCAGTTATGATAAGTATAAAGATATAGTTTGGGATGTTACAGCAGAAATGGAAGAAAAAGAGGGCTTTTTGTATCCTTTAGAGAGTATCCGCGTTATTAAAGATAAACAAGGACATATTATCGTTACATATGACCGGCGCTATGATTACAATAAACAAAAAATATACTATACTATGTCGGATGGCCAAGGAAAAATTATTAAAGATAGAGAATTCTCTATAAAAGGTAAGACTGTTGATGATGATACATTGACAAGCTTCTTAAAGACGTTTGTTGCCCACCTTAACCAGTACGGATACCAAACCTTCTACTTACTTTCTTCCGAACCAGAAATTTATAAAACTAATGTTAAAGTTATTGGGCCTGAAGTATTGGACCTTCCCATAGGAAAAATAAACACAATTAAACTAAGGCTCATTCCTGATTTAGGCAACTTAGAGGTTATGGGCTCTATAATACCGCCCACCTTTGTCTGGTATACTGAAAAGGGACCTCATGATTGGTTAAAATACGAAGGCCTAGAAACGGGCATACTCTCAGCCCACATCATCACGTATATTTCCAAAAAAGAACCAACACTGAAGTAATATATAATCACGAGTGCTACTGGGGACGTCCCCAAAAGGGACACACTTCTTAAAAACCTTTATTATAATTCTTTCTATTATAAATACTTAGTACTGCTAAGCCTGGCACCTTGGGGAACGTCCCTATAAAAATTAACGATTCAGCATCTGACGTTGCATCATCGGCTGTTGTTCCATCATCGACCCTCTCATCATCTGTTGTATCATAGGCATCATTGGGTGTTGGCCTGTAGTCATAGTATATACCCCTGCTCCAAATATTAAAGCCGCAGCAATCCAGAGAAGCACGGCAATAACATACCCGAATGCCTTAAGGCCCTGTTGCTCTACCTTACGCAGGGCAAATAGTACAAAGAAGCTTATCGTTAACAATATGGTTGTAGGCACAATCGCAAAAACCCCTATAAATCGAAGCGCAGACATAACGCACCTCCTTTTTTTATACTATCTATTATAAATCAGATTCAACCCTTTGAGGGTTAAATCCCTGTCTATCTTATAAATACTCTTACAATACTTTCCAATTAATTGAATATTTCCACCTGTGCCGATGACTTTGGCGCTCTTTCCGATTCTATTTTTTATTCTCTCGGCTAAATTATCCGTCAGAGCGGCAAAACCATAAACTATACCACTTAACATACTATTCCTTGTATCCCGGCCGATAAATTCTTTTGGTTTATTTAATTTTATCTTCGGTAATAGTGCGGTTCGCGTAGCCAAGACATCTAAAGAAATCTCTAAACCCGGCAAAATCATGCCACCTAAATATTCTTTATGCTTTGATATCACATCAAAGGTAATGGCTGTGCCGAAGTCAACTACAATTAATGGCGTACTATAAATCTTCGCTCCCGCATAAGCATTCACTAAACGATCTTGTCCTACCTGCTTAGGTTTGCGGTAAAGATTTTTTATGGGTACAATAATATCCTTACCTATTATTATTGGTTTTTTGTCTAATAATTTTTTTAATTCTTTTTTTAAGATTATTGTGCTCTTGGGTACGACACTACAGATAATTACATCATCTATTTTGTTCTTATTAAATATCTTTTTAAAGTCCGGTAAATAGCTTATTTGTTTTGTAGGAATATCGTATCTACTTAGTAGGCGCTCATTCCTAAATAAACCTAAACTTATATTAGTATTACCTATATCAATGGCTAAAAGCACCTTTTAACTCCTTAATCTTATCCCTAATCACCGCTGCCTTTTCAAACTGCAGATTCCTGGCAGCTAATTCCATCTCGTATTCTAATTCGGATATGTATCTATTTAATTCGTATTCATCCCTTTCCTGGCCGGTAAGATCCGCGACGAACTCTTCTGCCTCCTGTAAATCTTCAATCCCTTGCCTTATCGCCTTCTGAATGGAACGTGGGGCAATACTATTCTTCTTATTAAATTCCAATTGTATTTGCCTGCGCCGATTGCTTTCGGATATTGCCTTTTTCATAGAGCCGGTAATGTTATCTGCGTACATAATCACCGTGCCATTGATATTACGCGCGGCACGACCTGCAACCTGAATGAGGCTAGTGGCAGAACGTAGGAAACCTTCCTTATCTGCATCTAATATTGCTACCAATGAAACCTCGGGCAAATCCAGGCCTTCCCTTAACAAATTTATACCTACAAGGCAGTCGAATTCTTTTTGTCTTAATTCCCTAAGTATCTTTGAACGTTGGATAGTCTCTATTTCTGAATGTAGATATTTTACTCTTAAGCCTTTTTCCTGTAAATAGCTGGTTAAATCTTCAGACATGCGTTTAGTTAAGGTGGTTACTAAAATCCGCTCATTTTTTTGGCTACGCTTTTTCACCTCTGTAATTAAATCTTCAATCTGACCTTCTGTAGGCTTAACTATAATATCAGGATCAACCAAACCTGTCGGCCGGATAATCTGCTCGATCACTCTGTCCTTGCTTTTCTTTATCTCGTATTCATCCGGCGTAGCTGAGACAAAAACAACCTGTTTTGCTAAGCCTTCAAACTCCTGGAATGTTTGGGGACGGTTATCCAAACAGGAAGGTAACCTAAAACCGTAATCCACCAAAACTTCTTTTCTTGCACGGTCGCCTTCATACATACCACCTAACTGCGGTATAGTTACATGCGACTCATCAATTATCGTTAAGAAATCTTCGGGGAAATAATCAATCAAACAATACGGCCGCTCACCCGAAGCTCTTATAGAGAGATGGCGCGAATAATTCTCAATACCATGACAATAACCAATCTCCTTTAGCATTTCTATATCGTAATGCGTGCGAGATTCCAGCCTCTGCGCCTCTAATAACTTATTGTTATGCTTTAGGAAATTAAGCCTGTCTTCTAATTCCCATTCTATAGATTGAAGCGCGGCATCGATCTTATCCTTGGAAACGATAAAATGTTTAGCCGGATATACGGCTACCTTATCCAATATGTTTAAGACTTCTCCTGTCAAGGGATTTATCTCGCAAATCTTTTTTATTTCATCGCCCAAGAACTCTACACGTAGCGCCCTCTCCTGATAAGATGGGAATAACTCTAGCACATCGCCCCTTACCCTAATCCTGCCCCGGATAAACTCATAATCATTCCTTTCATATTGTATCTGAATAAACCTTAAGATAAGGCTATCGCGGGAAATAATCTGGCCTTTTTCCATAAAAACAAGCAAACCCCGATAATCGTCGGGTGAGCCTAAATTATAAATACAGGAGACAGAAGCCACAATCAGAACATCACGGCGGGACATAAGCGAACTGGTAGCAGAAAGCCTTAGGCGGTCTAACCTCTCATTAATTGAGGCGTCCTTTTCTATATAGGTATCGGTAGAAGGGATATAGGCTTCAGGCTGATAATAATCATAATAACTGACAAAATACTCAATAGCATTATGAGGAAAAAATTCTTTGAATTCTGAATATAACTGCGCAGCCAAGGTCTTATTGTGCGAGATAACTAAGGCGGGTTTGTTAATGTTGGCAATAACATTGGCAAGCGTAAAAGTTTTTCCGCTACCCGTAACTCCCAATAATGTCTGGTATTTCTCTCCTGATAAAATAGATTCTGTTAATTCCTTGATTGCCTTGGGCTGGTCGCCGCAAGGCTTGTAGTCTGAAACCAGTTTAAATTTCTCCATGAATTATTATAAAATTTCTAAACTTATATTAGCAGAAGATACAGAATGGGTTAAGGCTCCGATAGAAATCATATCCGGGCCGCAGGAGGCAATTTTTTTGGCATTTTTGAGGGTAATGCCGCCAGAAGCCTCTAATTTTGGTAATCGGTAATCGGTAATCGGTAATCGGTAATTTCTTATTTGTACTGCTTTTCTTATATCTTTTATACTCATATTGTCCAGCATAATTACATCGGGTTTTAGTTTTATTGCTTTCTTAAACTCTGGCAAATTTTTTACCTCTATCTCTAATTTATATTCGCCGCCAATGCCCCTTAACTTAGCAATTCCTCCGGCAACTTTTATATGATTATCCTTAATCAACATCATCTCGTCAAGGCTGAAGCGGTGGTTGAATCCGCCGCCAATCCTTACCGCATACTTTTCCAAAATCCTAAGCCCGGGAGTAGTCTTGCGTGTATCCATAATCTTTGCCTTATAGGGCCTGACTGCCTTAACAAATTTTCTCGTCATTGAGGCGACCCCGGAAAGATGACACAAAAAATTTAATGCCACGCGTTCCGCGGTTAATATACTCCCTGCCTTACCTGTAAGCCGGGCAATGATTTTACCATTTTTAACGAATTCTCCTTCTTTTACACAAATCTTAAATCTGATATTTTTATCCTGCGTTCTGAATACTGACGCAACAACTCCTAACCCGCAGACAACACAATTCTCCTTAGCTAAAAGAATTGCTTTTACAATTTTATCCCTTAAGATAACTCTCTGCGTAGTAATATCTCCTGCTCCTATATCCTCTTTTAACGCGTTTATGATGACATCTTTTATATCCGGCTCTTTAATGTAGTTCATCAAGCATCTTCTCTAGTCGGTTGATAGAATCGCCTAATTCTTTTATGCTCAGTTTTTCCTTTTCCACTACTTCGGCAGGAGCTTTTTTTACAAATTCAGGGCTCTTTATTATTGCCTCTTTAGCGCTTTTGATTTTAGACAGTTCATCTATTTTTTTTCTAATCTTGGTTTGTTCAGCAGCGATGTCAAGCAGCCCGGTGAAATGTAAATATACATCAAAATCTTGGACTACTGCGCTGATAGTGTCTTTCGGCCTTTGGTTTTTCTCGAGAATCTCCAGAGCCTCTAATTTAGCCAGATTTACAATTAGTCCGGAATTTGCTTTTATTAATTCCTCCCTTATCTTGGTATGGGGATAAATGCAGACTTTTACTTTCTGGTCCGGCTTTAATTCAATGGAACTACGCAGGTTCCTAATCTGGGTAATAATATCGAATATAGATTTTGCCTGTTTTTCTATTTTTTTGTCAATTATTTGCTCCTGTATATGCGGCCAGCCTCCAATCATAATACTTGTGTCCTTTATTTTATGCCAGATCTCCTCGGTAATAAAAGGCATAAAGGGCTGCATTATTCTTAAAAACTTCTCCAGAATTTTATACATTACTACCTGGTTATGCGGATTCTTGATATCCGGCTTAATCAACTCCAGATACCAGTCGCAGAATTCATGCCAGAAGAACCCATAGAGTAAATTGGCTGCTTCGTTAAAATTATAAGTGTCTAAATTCTTATTTACCTCTTTTAATACCGAATAGAATCTGCTTAAGATCCAACGATTGATAATATCCAGATTTTCTTTCTGAAAGAACATGCAAAGGTCTGCTTTTATAAAAGACGGCTCCAGATTCATTAGTATAAATCTTGAGGCATTCCAGATTTTATTGGCAAAATTCCTTCCCTGCTGGAATCTTTCTTTGGATAAGAATATGTCCTGGCCTTGGGCAGTGATGGAGATGAGGCTAAAACGCAGGGCATCTGCGCCGTAATCATTGATAATCTCTAAAGGGTCGATGATATTGCCTAAGGATTTAGACATCTTTTTACCTTCTATATCGCGCACTGTGCCGTGTATATAGACATCCTTAAAGGGTATGTCCTTGGCAAACTCTAAGCCAGCCATAATCATACGCGCCACCCAGAAAAAGATTATTTCAGGAGCAGTAACTAAGACCGAGGTGGGGTAAAAGTAGTCTAAATCGCTTTGCTGCAGGCTACAGGCTTCAGGCTTCAGGCTTTTTAGCTTGGAGCTTGGAGCTTGGAGCTTGGAGCTTGCAAATGGCCAATAAAATGTCGCGAACGGCCACAGCCAGGATGAAAACCAGGTATCTAATACGTCTTCGTCTTGATAGATATCAGTTGAACCACAGGTAGGGCATTTTTCAGGCTTTGTTCTAGAGACAATGACACCATTATTTGCTGCAGGCTGCAGGCTGCAGGCTGCGCGCTTTATCTCTTTGGTTTTTAGCTTGGAGCATGAAGCTTGAAGCGTGGAGCAACTTTTACAATAATAAACGGGAATTCTGTGCCCCCACCAAATCTGGCGGGATATACACCAATCCTGGATATTCTCCATCCAGTTAAGATACACTTTAGTCCAGCGCTTAGGATAAAATTTAATTTTACCTTTTTTAACCACTGCGATTGCCGATTTAGCCAATGGCTTCATTTTTACAAACCATTGCCGGGACAGATATGGCTCAATAAGCGTATGGCAACGATAGCAGTGCCCGGCGGATAACTTATGCGGTTGTGTCTTCTCAAGCAACCCTTTTTCTTTAAGGTCCTCTAAAATTACCTCCCTGGCCTCAAACCTCTCCGTATCCTTGTAATCACCGGCATTCTCATTCATCCTTCCATCCGGATGCATAACATTGACGAATTCAAGTTTATGCTTTTTGCCTAATAGGTAATCATCGGGGTCGTGTGCAGGAGTAACTTTTACTGCGCCGGTGCCAAACTTCATATCCACCATACTGTCTGCTATAATCTTTATCTCTCGGTTAATCAAAGGCAAAATTAAAGTCCTGCCTATGACCTTTTTATATCGTTTATCTTTGGGATTGACCGCTACTGCAGTATCTCCCAACATAGTTTCAGGCCGCGTGGTTGCCACAACTATAAATTCATCAGGATCATCCTTAAACGGATATTTTAAATAATAAAGACTGCCCTGCAATTCGTGATGCGGGGCTTCTTCATCGGAAAGTGCGGTTTGACATCTCGGGCACCAGTTAATAATATAATCGCCTTGATATATTAAACCTTTCTCGTATAACCTGACAAAGACCTCAGTCACTGCCTGGGAATATTCATCATCCATAGTAAAACGCATCCTTTGCCAATCGCAGGAAGCCCCCAATTTCTTCAATTGATGTATGATGGTGGAGCCGTATTGTTCTTTCCACTGCCAGACGCGCTCGATGAATTTTTCTCTTCCTAAATCCTGCCTCTTAAGTCCCTGCCTGGCAATCTCTTTTTCCACGACGTTTTGTGTAGCAATTCCGGCATGGTCGGTCCCCGGCATCCAAAGAGACTCCTCGCCTTTCAGACGGTGGTATCGGATTAAAATATCCTGCATAGTATTATTAAGGGCATGGCCCATATGCAGAATTCCGGTAACATTAGGAGGGGGAATAACTATACAGAACGGTTTTTTGGCGGGATCGACTTTTGCAGCAAATAAATTATTTTCTTCCCAGAATTTATACCACTTATCCTCGGTGTCTTTAGGATTATAACGGCTAGGAATTTCATTCATAAATTCTCTTTACCACTCTTTTCTTTTGTAATGAACGCCAAAAAATCCAAGCTTTTTCTAACCATTTCCATCTTTGAAGCGGCGATGTATTTTCTACACAAAACTTAAGATGCTCGTAAGGAACGACCTCTTCGAGTCTAAAGTTTAATCCTCTTGATTTTCTCATATTTTATCCTTTGAATTTCTTCTAAATTTCTAATATCGATTAAATCTTGCGGCCTACCTGCAAGGGATTTTAATTTTTTAAGGTGGCTGATGCAAACTGTGCGAACCGTCAAGCCGTCTATCTTTATCTTCTCTATTTTCTTTTCAATCTCAGAAAACTTTATAGGTTCAGCAACAAATATATCTATTAGCTTCAAATGATCTTTAAGATGGAAAAAAGAAAAGACGACCATTCCTTTCTTATTTATCCATTCCCGGCGATTATCTCTATTTATAAATTGTTCCTTAGTAAGGGGCACTTTGGGCCGATAATTTAACTTATAAAGAGTATCAAATAATTTCTCTAGATTAGACTTACTTAATTCTACTATTAAATCCAAATCTGCAGTGAATCTTGTAAAACCATATATTACTACCGCCACTCCTCCTGCGACTGCATATTTTACTTTATTTTTATTTAATGCCCTAATAACTTCATCGTAATACATTATACTACCTCGTCTTTCAATAGCTTATACTCAATGCTATCCACCAGTGCCTGCCAGCTTGCCTCAATGATATTCTCTGAAACACCGATAGTGCTCCAGGTATCTGTCTCATCCTGCGACTGGATAAGCACGCGCACACGCGCGGCAGTGCCTGCCTTCTCATCCAGGACACGCACCTTAAAATCTGCGAGATGCATTTTAGAGAGCGTCGGATAAAAATCTTTGAGTGCTTTCCTTAAGGCATTATCCAGGGCATTTACCGGGCCGTCACCCTCCGCAGCAGTATGTTCTCTAATACCCTTTACCTTAATTTTTATAATTACCTCGGAGGTAATCTTTTTATCGGATTGCTTTTCTACGACGACGCGGAATCCTTCCAATTCAAAAAATTTCTTATATTTTTTAAGTGCCTTTTTCATTAATAACTCAAGGGAGGCCTCTGCTGCCTCAAAATGATAACCCTGGTGTTCAAGGTTCTGGATAAGTTTTAAAATCTTTTTGGTTTTGGGGTCCTCTTTGGTCAGGTCAAACTCTAATTCTTTGGCGCGGATTAAGATGCCGGTCTTACCGGCTAGCTCCGAGACTAATATCCTGCGTCGGTTACCTACAAGAACCGGTTCAATATGCTCATAGGTTTTGGGGTTTTTCATCACCGCATTTATATGTACTCCGCCTTTATGCGCAAAAGCCGAAGAACCCACAAAGGGCTGGTCGGTCTTCTGTCGCATATTGCTGATCTCGCTGACAAAATGCGAAACATGGGTTAAGTCTTTTATTTTATCGTCATCAATACAATTAATCCCCAGTTTCAGTTTTATATTGGCAATAATAGGAATCAAATCCGCATTACCGCAGCGTTCGCCGTAACCGTTTATTGTGCCCTGAACCATATCGCAGCCTGCTTGGACCGCAGCAATGGAATTTGCTACTGCCAGGCCCGCGTCATTATGGCAATGGATACCCAGCCAGATTTTTATTTGAGGCCTTATTTCTTCTATGACTCTGGCAATTTCGGAAGTAAGCGTGCCGCCGTTTGTATCGCATAAGACAACTGCCCTCGATCCTGCTTCCTGTGCTACCTCTAAACATTTTAGGCTGTATTGAGGATTGTCTTTATAGGCATCAAAAAAATGCTCAGCATCATAAAATACGGTTTTGCCTTTTGAGGCCAGAAAACTTACCGTATCTTTAATCATATTAAGATTCTCATCCAAGGTGGTTTTTAGCACATCTCGGATATGTAACTCCCAGGTCTTGCCAAAGATAGTTACGGTTGTAGCCTCTGATTTTAATATGGCTTTTAGATTATTATCCTGACTTGCCTTGGAGTGAGGCCTGCGCGTAGAACCAAAGGCAACAAGACAAGCGTTCTTCAGACGCTTTTTGGCCATCTTCAAATAAAACTCCATATCTTTAGGGTTTGAACCCGGCCAGCCACCCTCAATAAAATTTATCCCTATTTTATCTAATTCCTGCGTGATACGTATTTTATCTAAGACCGAATAAGAGATTCCTTCTCCCTGTGCTCCGTCGCGTAAAGTGGTATCATATAACTTTATCTTGGACATATAATCCTCTCCTACTTACCCAGACCAAATTTATCGTGTAATGCCCTAACTGCCTTTTCGGCGAATTTCTTCTTTATTATGCAGGATATGCTTATATCTGAGGTAGAAATCATCTCAATATTAATCTTACTTTTAGCCAGCCTATCAAACATAGTGGCTGCTACGCCCGGATGCGATTTCATGCCTACGCCAACTATTGAGAGGCGCGCTATATCCTCATCCGGTATAACCTCGCCTGACCTTATATCCTGCGCTATCTTGCGTGTAATTTTCAGTGTTTTTGGCAAATTCGCTTTGCTTACAGTAAAGGATATATCGGTCTGACGTAAGTGGCTTACGTTTTGCACAATCATATCTACGTTAATTTCAGCACCCGCCAATTTTTTAAATATCTTGGCTGCAATTCCCGGCCGGTCAGGAACATTACATATTGTTATCTTTGCCTCATTTTTATTTAAAGTTACGCCGCTTACCACAACGTCTTCCATTATTTTGACCTCCCTGATAATCATTGTGCCCAATTTTTTAGAAAACGAGGAGCGCACATGGATAGGCACATCAAATTTTTTTGCCACTTCAATGGAGCGCGCCTGCATCACCTGAGCGCCTAAAGACGCCATCTCCAGCATCTCATCATAAGTAATTGCCGGAATTTTTCTTGCCTTAGGCTCTATGCTGGGATCGGTAGTATATATCCCTTCTACGTCGGTGTATATTTCGCATTCGTCGGCATTAAGTTCTTTTGCTAAAGCCACAGCCGTTAAATCCGAACCGCCGCGGCCAAGGGTTGTAATATCCTGATTCAAAGTTACGCCTTGAAAACCTGCCACAATAACGATTTTGCCCTCTCTTAATGCCTCTTTTATTTTGTCAGCATTTATTTTGATAATGCGGGCTTTTGTATGGCGGGCATCAGTAATAATTCCTACCTGCGCACCCGTGAAAGATATGGCTTCATAGCCTAATTTATGGATTGCCATAGCCAGTAATGCTACGGAAATCTGTTCTCCGGTGGATAACAACATATCCATCTCGCGCTCGGAAGGCTCAAGATTAATCCTATGCGCCAGTTCAATCAACTCATCAGTGGTATCGCCTAATGCGGAAACCACTACTACTAAAGCATAGCCTTTCTTTTTGTAACTGACTACTCTCTTGGCTACATTCTGTATGCGCTGGGCATCCGCCAGTGAAGAACCGCCGAATTTTTGCACGATTAATCCTTTAGGCATGCTTTCTTCTCCTCTTAAATATCGTAAACATTACCTCGTATGCCATAAAACCTGCCAGTATAATTAAAATAATAGATATGGCAGAAAGTGTGACATCTTTATTTTTAAAATATCTGACCGTCTGCAATACCAGGGCCGTCAGCGTAGTGATGAACATAAATAATGCCGGCCACAAAGTAAATTTCATCGTTTTATCCTTAGATAAAAGCCAGCAACTAATAACAAACAAAGCTAATGCTGCCACTAACTGATTGGATGCGCCAAAGACCGGCCAGATCTTATTCCACTTACCGCTAAAGGCTAGGCTTGCGCTAATAGCTATAATCAGCAAAGTTGAAAAATAGCGGTTTTTTATTTTAAATAATTCCTCGCTTAAATAGCGCGATATCCTGGTAGCTGTATCCAGCGTAGTAAGTATGAAAGAATTTAATATAGTTATAGCAATAAATGGGCCGAAATTACCCAGAATACGGCGTGTTATCAAACCAAAGCCATCGCCGAATATATCTATGGGCGTTCTATTCTTTAAAATCGCGCTAAAATCCTTTTTGCCGCTAAAAAGAACCGCTGCTGAAATTATTGCCAGTATGGCTACTAATCCCTCGGCGAGCATACCGCCGTATCCTATCCTTTTTACGTGGCGCTCATTGGCGATTTGCTTTGAAGAAGTGCCGCTGGCGATTAGAGAGTGAAAACCCGAAACCGCACCGCAGGCAACCGTAACAAACAATGCCGGCCAAAGATAACCCTCACTTGAATTCCAACTATGGTAAGGGGGCATATTTATTTTAGGCCTTGATAAAATTAAACCCAGATAACCGCAACCCACGCCGAAAAATAATAAAAAACTGGAGAGGTAATCGCGCGGCTGCAAAAGTATATTCACCGGCAGAACAGAAGCAAAATAACAGTATATAAATAAAACCGCAATCCATAGCTCAATGCTATTATGTATAGGAAGGGCATTGCCCCAAAATATCAAACCTACTAAACATATCAAACCAAAAATTGTGGCCAGAACAGAATTGACTCTTGCGTGATATAAGAGATAACCTACGATAACCGCAACCGGTATTAACCCTAATGACGGCAAAACAATCTTGGGCTCTTTTACAAATGTATCTGCGCAAAGATAGGCAAATACGGCAATAACTAATATCAGCGCCAGCCAAACAAATAAAGAAAAAATAATCTTTGCTTTCTTGGATATTGCATTCTGCGCAATATCTGCGATTGAAGAACCGCCCTCTCTTACTGAAGTAATCAATGAGCCAAAATCATGCACCCCGCCGATAAAAATTGTCCCCAATACCACCCAGAATATTGCCGGTAACCAGCCCCATAATATTACCGCAATAACCGGTCCGATAATCGGCCCTGCGCCGGCAATAGAGGCAAAATGGTGGCCGAATAAAACCAACCAGTTCTTTGCCGGAATGTAATCTAGGCTATCGTATTTGGAATATGCGGGCGTTGACCTCTTGGAGTCAATCTGCCACAAAGATTCCAATTTCCTGGCATAGACCAGATAAGCCCAGAGGAATAATAATATAGCGGCGGCAACAATAATCAGCGAATTCATAATTCGCCTCTGATAAGATAGTTCATCAGTTCATAACCATTTTCAAAATAAAGGTCTGATTTCTCAGCTTCCTTTTCGCTGTAATTTAAAAATCCCCTTGCCACAATATCCTTACCGAATATTCCAAAAGGCACTACATCGCAAGTATGGGTTCTTAAAGAAAGCGGCGTGGCATGGTCAGGCAAGACCAGCATACGAAAGTTTTTCTTGCGCTTAAAGGCCTTTAATATTGTGCCTACTACCAGGCGGTCGAATCTTTCAATCGCGGTGACCTTTTCTCTTAGATCTCCGTTGTGGCCTGCCTCATCAGGCGCCTCCACATGCAAGAAGACAAAATCTTTATCCTCTAAAGATTTTATTGCTGCTTTGGCTTTTCCTTCGTAATCAGTATCGTAATATCCAGTGGCACCCGCCACATTTACAACCTCTAACCCCAATATCCTGCCTAAACCTTTTATCAAATCCACAGCAGATATTACGCTACCGCAAAGACTGTATTTTTCAGAAAATTTCGGTATATTGGGTTTTTTACCCTGACCCCAGAGCCAAATCATATTAGCCGGGTTCTCCTTCAGATCAATCCTGACCAAATTTATCTCATGGTTCTCTAGGATCTTGCGCGAGTCCTGCATCAGTTTTATCAAAATATCCGCCCTATCCCCCTGGGGTAGATTCTTGGAAACAATCTGTCCCATAATATCATGGGGCGCTTTACAGACGACATCTTGCAGTTGTTCTTCTGTGCCTCTTTTTATCACCATCAAATGCCTATAGCTTACTCCCGGATAAAATTTAATCCTATTAGTGCCCAAATTCTGGTCAATAAATTTCATGATTATGGATGCCTCTTTAGAACTTATATGGCCGGCGCTATAATCTATTAATGTATCGGATGAAACTGTAATAAGGTTACAGCGAAAGACAACGTCATCATCTTCCAATTTTACACCCAAATTTGCTGCTTCTAAAGGCCCTCTGCCTGTATAATATATTTTGGGGTCATAACCCAATATGGAAATATTGGCTACATCAGAGGCAGGACTTAAGCCCTGCGGAATTGTCTTGACCCTGCCAAGCCTTCCGGCCTTAGCAATAAAATCCATATTAGGGGTACGCGCTACTTCTAGAGGCGTACAATTATCCAATTCTTTAATCGGATAATCCGCCATGCCATCGCCAACTAAGACTATGTACTTCATATTAAAATTTTACCTCAGGAACTGCCCTTGCTTTTTCTTCGGCTTTAAAATATTCCGTAGCTACCTTATATCCAAACATACCAGCAACAAAATTGCCGGGAAAAATTCTTACCGTAACATTATAGTCTCTTACTGCTTCATTATAACGCATCCTCTCCACGGCAATACGATTCTCTGTTCCGGAAAGTTCATCCATAAGTTTTAAAAAAGTCTGATCTGCTTTTAAGTTTGGGTAATTCTCAACTACCAATAGAAGCCTTGCTAATGCTGCATCAAGGCCTGAGGCAGCCTTTATCTTATCTCCTACTGTAGTTGCCTTTGCCCACTGCGAACGCGCATTAGTAATATTCTCCAATACTGTCTTCTCATGACTGGCATAACCTTTAACGGTATTTACTAAATTAGGGATTAAATCATTGCGTCTCTGCAGTTGATTCTCTACCTGCGCCCATTTAGCCGTGATAGTCTCGTGTTTTGAAACAATCCCATTATAAACCGAAATAAAAGATACAATTATTAATACTACTGCTATCCCTACGCCAATTAAAAATCCTTTCATTTTTCCCTCCTCCTAAAAACCTCCACCTGCACCACCGCCACCGCCACCGCCACCGCCAAAACCACCGCCACCCCAAGAACCGCCACCATAACCCCAGCCACCAGAATAGGACCCGCTTTTTCTCTGTGAATAATCAGCGAATATGGAACCTAAGATTATTAAACCGATAATAACAAAAAATAAGATAAGGCTTAGAGAGTACGGAATTCCAACCGCATTATTATTACTTAAAACACTTAGTCCTTCTAATGTTTTTAGAGAAACATTAGCGTTTCCCGCTATAACTTGAGCAATTCTTATTACGCCCTCATAAAGCCCTTCGGAATATTTACCTTGCTTAAAATAGGGCACCATATAGTTACGCCCAATCTCGCCGCAAAGCCCGTCGGGCAAAATACCCTCTATACCATAGCCGGTTTCAATACGCCAGCGCCTCTCTTTTATTGCCAGAAGTACTAATACGCCGTTGTCCTTGCCTTTTTTTCCGGGTTTCCAATTATCAAAGAGCAGTCTTGCGTATTCGATTTCGCCATAAGGCGAAATCGAATTTATAGTTACTACTGCAATCTCTGTGGTAGTCTTCTGCTCTAACTCTTCAATTAAAGAATTTAATTTCTCCTTATATTCTGGGCTAATAACGCCCGCAAAATCATTTACCCAGCCCAGGGGCGCAGGAATATCTCGTGCATAAACAAAGAATGGCAAAATCAAAAGAACAAACAAAAAGCATATCTTACGCATCCAATTACAATCTATCTACTATATCAACTATCTTTTCCAATTCTCTGATAAAACTAATAAACGATCCCTCTATATCTTTACTGCTTAATTTTATTTGTTTGGTTTTGGCGGCTAATATTTTCTCCCAGATATCCGTATTTATTTTAAATTCTAAAGCCGCTTCCTTTAAAATATCCTGTTTTAAATAAGGTGGCTTTTTACCTTTCAGGCGCAAAATATTTCTTAATATATGCAGTATTGAGGTAAACGATCTAAAGAGTAAATTGCGTAAAACTACTTTATTCTTATTTATAGTAAGGTATGTCTGTTTTAACTGAATGAGTTTTGCTTTAAGTTCATGCTCGCACTGAAATCTTAAATTTTTCACATCAATATTTATTTCTTTTAATATATCCTTACCGTATAAAACAAGGTAATTTTCCTGCATATCTATAAATTCGATAGGAAATATATCGGTAGAACTGCTAATATGTTCTTTAGTTAAAAATAAAGGATTAATCATCTTAAATTTATTTATTATGCCTGATGCTTTCTTTAAGTTATCTAAATCTGTATTTTTTAATACCACAAGGACATTTAAATTAGAATGCTTCTCTATAAATTCGCCGCTTGCTGCACTTCCATAAAGAATCAATGATATTAATTCGTCTTTATAAATATCTTTTAGGTTCTGGATAAAGTCTTTAAGATTATTTTTAAACTTATCGGGTATCTTTAATCCTTGCATAAATTACCTGCGATTAAATAAATTAACTTATCTGCTAATTTTCTTTTATTAAAGATAGGGCCATAGATTTGTTTACAATTATCAATAATATAGGCTCGGTATTTGCTTTTATCAATAGTATTGGCAACTACCAAATCGAGTTTTGCACGATTGATAAAACCCCTTGCTTTGTCTATTAATATTTTTTTCCTTGCCAGCGGTTCAAATTTAAAACCCACTAAAAAGGGAGAACGATTAATCTTTTTTATTAAATCTATGATCTTTTCTGTAGGTCTCAATTCAAGCCTCCAATTTTTAATCCCGGATTTTACTTTACAAGAATAAAATTTTACGGGTTTATAATCCGCGACTGCTGCTGAATGAATCACAATGTCATATTTTTTCAAACGCAATTCTTTAATAAGTTTATCTTTTAATTCACCAAAGAATTGAAAGCGAATTATCTTTATAGACTTATCTAAACAGCATTCATTAATACCCGGGCCCAAAAGCAGGGTTACTTTTGCTCCTGCTTTCCTGGCTTCTCTTGCCAGCAAAATACCGGTCTGGCCAGTGGCAATATTGCTGATGACCCTGACATTATCTATAGGCACCCAGGTAGGCCCAGCAGTAATTAAAATTTTCTTATTCTTTAAACCCATTAAAAAATTACTAATTACTAGTTACTGATTACTGTTTGCTAAATTAATACCCAATTTCTCTTAATACCGCCTTAAGGTTTGCCTTTACTACCTTTGGTTTCTTTATGGTCTCTATTGCCCTATCCGGATCCTTCAGGCCATGCCCGGTTAATATACACACAACTTTTGCCTTTTGCCTAAAATATCCTTTTTTTGCTAACTTTAACAGACCTGCAACTGAAGCAGCGGATGCAGGCTCAACAAAAATTCCTTCCCTTGCAGCTAATAACTTATATGCCTCTAAAATCTCTCTATCCGATACCATATCAATCAGGCCGCCGGATTCATCGCGTGCCTTTTCTGCTTGTTTCCAGCTTGCCGGATTACCAATACGTATGGCTGTGGCAATGGTTTCTGGATTTTTAATGACATGACCTCTAACTATAGGTGCTGCGCCTTGCGCCTGGAATCCTAACATTTTAGGCAACTTTGCTATTTTGCCTGCTTTCTTATACTCTTTATATCCCTTCCAATAAGCAGTTATGTTTCCGGCATTTCCTACCGGCATAACCTGAAAATCCGGCGCATTGCCCAGACAATCGCAGATTTCAAAACTGGCGGTCTTCTGTCCTTCAATCCGATTAGGATTTAAAGAATTTACCAAGGTTACAGGATATTTGGCAGTAATCTCTCTTACTAAACTTAAGGCATCATCAAAATTTCCGTCCACAGCTAAAACAAATGCTCCGTGAATGAGCGCTTGACTCAGTTTCCCTAAGGCAATAGCGCCTTTAGGAATTAAAACTATGCATTTAAGTCCTGCCTTGGCAGCATAAGCTGCAGCTGAAGCAGAAGTGTTTCCCGTAGAAGCGCACATTACAGCGCCAGAGCCTTCTTCGCAAGCCTTGGAAATAGCCACAGTCATACCTCTGTCCTTAAAAGAACCCGTGGGATTTAAGCCCTCGTATTTCAGGTAAACCTCAAAATTCTCTCCTAATAATTGGCTAAAATATTTTGCGTATATTAAAGGCGTATTACCTTCTTTTAAGGTAATTATGGGTGTCTTATCGGTTATCGGCAGATATTCTTTATACCTATCGATTACTCCATTATAATTTTGGATTTTCATATCTCTTCTATCCTTATGGCCACTGACTTATGTTTTATCACATTTAAACGGCCTATAATATCAAGTGCCTGCCGCAGATTCTTTTCTTTTGCCTCGTGAATTATCATAACTATGGGCACAACATGTGCCTGACGTCTTTCTTTTTGGGTAACCGAGGCAATGCTGATTCCGAACTTAGCCAATACGCCTGCTATCTTAGCCAATACGCCGGGTTTATCTACAGCCATAAAACGAATATAGTATCTGCTTTCGATTTCATCTATTTTGCGTAGTTTTTTTATGGATTTATCCGCCGTTATATTCAGAGTTGGCCTAAACATTCCTGCTTTTATGCCTTGAGTTAAATCCACTAAATCTGATACCACTGCGGAAGCAGCAGATAACTGTCCTGCACCCGGGCCGTAAAATAGAAGATTGCCTGCTAAGTCGCTGGATATATATATTGCATTAAATATGCCGCTTACCGAAGACAATAAATGCATTTTTGGTATAAGAGTAGGGTGGACTCTTACTTCTAACTCATCAGCGACTTTTTTGGCAATAGCCAGTAACTTTATTTCAAATCCCAATTCTTTAGCATAATTTATATCGGACAAAGATATCTGGGAAATCCCCTCAACAAATACATCTGCTAAGCCCACCAACCTACCGAAGCAAAGATAAACAAGCAGTATCAACTTATGCGCAGAATCTATGCCTTCTATATCTAAGGTGGGGTCTTTTTCGGCAAAACCTTTTAATCTTGCCTGGCGAAGCGCATCGTTGAATGCGCAATTATAAATGGACATCTGTGACAGGATAAAATTTGAGGTGCCGTTTACAATACCAAAAATACTGTAAAACTTATTGGCCACCAAACCCTCGCGCAGAGATTTTATAATAGGTATACCGGCTCCTACCGATGCCTCAAAATAAATACTCTTGCCGCGGTCGTGAGCTAAAGCAAATAATTCGCGGCCTTCCTGCGCCAGGAGCGCTTTGTTTGCCGTGACCACGCTTTTACCTTTTTTCAATGCCTCTATTATATATTCCTTTGCCGGATGTATGCCGCCGATTAATTCTACGATGATATCTATCTGAGGATCATGGATAATCTGCCTGGCATCTTTGGTAATAAGATTCTTATCTACCCTGACGTTTCTTTTAGAAGCGAAATCCTTATCACAGACTTTTTTAATATTAATCTCTGAGCCTATTTTATCACTTAAAAAAGCCTTTCTCTCGCGCAAAATCTTTACCACGCCTGAACCGACATTACCAAAACCAATTAAGCCCACATTTATCTTTTTCATTCTAAGACCCCTTTTTTAGATAAAAGTCTACCGTCTGAATGAGTACGTTCTTATATTTTTTATCCACCCCTATAAACTGAACTCTTGTATCATAGATTAGATTCTTGGTAATCTCGCGCGATTCTAACACCTGACCGATAACCATAATCGGGTCAGTATAGTAAGGCAGCCTTATGTCTAAAACCAATTTTGTGCCGGGAGTAAAAAACCTGTTCGTCGTAAGCATAATACCACCTAAGCTAATATTCTTTGTCTGCGATATATCCAAATTATCAGTATTTTCCAAGAGACGGTAAGATACAACAAAACGGCCGCTTACACGAGAATGCTTTCTTCTTTCTGGCCCCGCATATGTCATTTTTTGCCTCCTTTACCCAAAACCCATGCTATATAAGCCTTGATTATTTTTTTTTGTTCTACTTCTAAATATATAAACTCCGCCCTGGTTATATATGTGCCTGAAATTACCTCTTCGCACTCAACCACCTTCCCATAAAGTTCCAGCCATTGAAAAGGCTCTGAGGGCATTTTTATACGAAAGTTTATAATTTCAGTGAGCGGAAAATTTTTATTAGTAGCAATGCATATGCCTGTTTCGCTGATATCTTTTATAATACTCATATCCCATTTCTCTTTATCTTTATGGCTATACTGGACAGTAAGCGTTTTTTTTATACGGGCGTATTTTCTTCTTTCCATGTCTTAAGAGTCGGGGAGGTGGGACTTGAACCCACGACCTTTTGAACCCCATTCAAACGCGCTAGCCAAACTGCGCTACTCCCCGATTTACCCTAATTTTTAAAAGTCAGCAAATCGGTACTTAAGCCCCTGACTTCTTTTATATGCTCGAGGCGAAGTACCTTAGCCTTACTCCTCTTTTTTCTCCCGAGTCATCAAATCTCTGACAGCCGCAAGGGGAGATTTATTTTTATAAAGAACAGAATATACTTCTTTGGTTATAGGCATATCCACTCTGTGCCTTAGCCCTAATGTATATGCTGATTTGGCTGTGGGTATACCTTCTGCTACCATCTGCATCTGAGCGCTTATTTGACCTAAAGATTTACCTCTTCCAATCTGCTCTCCCACAAATCTATTTCGGCTATAAGGGCTAATGCAAGTGGTTACTAAATCGCCCAACCCGCTAATACCGCTAAAGGTGCTTGACTTTGCACCCATAACCTGCCCTAACCGTGCAATCTCAACTAATCCACGCGAGAGAAGTGCAGCTTTTGTATTTGTGCCAAAGCCAAGGCCGTCGGATATACCGCAGGCAATGGCAATGACATTTTTCAGGCTCCCGCCTAATTCTACTCCCACCACATCATCATTCGTATAAATTCTAAATCCCTCAGTCATAAAAATATCCTGCAAATATTTTCTTAACTCTTTATCCTTGGAAGCAATCACTGCAGTAGTGGGTATTCCTGCGACTACTTCCCTGGCAATGGTAGGGCCTGAAAGTACCGCTATTTTTACATTGCCCAGTTCATCGCGCATAACCTCAGACATCCTTTTTAGCGTTCCCATTTCTATACCTTTGGCAACACTCAGATATATTGCCCCAGAAGGGTAATCAATTTTTTTTATTTTTTTTAAGGCTGAGCGTATATATTGCGAAGGTATAGCCAGGATTATCAATTGCTTATTCCTAACAGCAGAATCCAGATCTTGCGTAATCTCTATCTCTTTAGGTATCTTAACATAGGGCAGGAATTTAGTATTTATCCTTTTTTTATTCAGATATCCAACGTAATCCTTAAATGCGCCCCATAAAGTAACCTTAAGGCCCTTACGAGAAAGCAATATCGCCAAAGTAGTGCCCCATCCGCCATCACCTAAAATAGCGATATCAAGTCTCTTCATCTTTTTGTTTACGCTCCAGAAAATAAATCTGGGGGTATATATTTGTAAGGTTCTTTTCTTCTCTGGTGATAAATTGAATTCCTACGTTGTAACTGCCGTCAATTTTGCGCTCTGCCCTTACTACTTTTCCGATAACGCCGTTTTGATAAATCAGGCTTCTTTTCTCCAGATCTTCGCAGACATTCAGAGTCGTCCTATCAAAGGAAACCCATAATATATCATCTTTCTTAACCGAATCTTTAATGTTACAGAGTAACCCTGACTGGCTTATGTTAGAGGTATAGCCCTGAAGTAATATAGAGAGCGTTTCTTTCTTGCATACTTTATAAGCAAGAGGCGTTACATAATCCAATCTCAAGAATTGCCGACGCTCCGGACCTTTATAAACTTTTTCTTTCATCATTTTTATGAGCACAAAACTTATAAAACAATAACTTTATTTAGACGATGTAAGTTGTGTCTTCGTTTTATTGGTTCTAATCTTGGCTAATTCCCAGGCATATTCGTAAAGATGCAGCCCTTTGCTAACTGCAATTATCTCGCCGTCATCAACGCCGATTTCCTCTGCCATATATTGTTTGACTAATTGTAAACCACCCAGATTGGAAGGAAAACCACCCCAGAGATCCCAAGAGCGAAAGTATAAAATAAAATGCAGCCTGCCGTAGCGGATCCTGGTATCTATGAGCCTCAGGCACGGAGGATCTGCTAACTTTATATCAGAGGGCATTCCAATCTCCATTATCGCCTGATTTGTACCAAACCCTTTTTCTTTATAAATCTTTATTACCTCTTCTATCTGATTTACGTTAAATGGCATTTCTTTAATCATCTCTTTACCATCAATATTTTGTTTCACTCTTACCTTGGGCTCAACTAATCTTTCACCGTAGGTATAATCTTCGGTCTCGGTTTTGGCTCCGGTAAGAAGATAACTAAGGTAACCCTGTATATATTCCATATCTGTGGGCGCAGGTATATTCATCCCCTCTGGAATTATGGGTATAATCTGATGCGAGGGCTTTTTTGCCCTTACCGTCACAAAATCAAACTCCAGTCGCCGCTGGCCTTCGTAACTGCCTTTGGTTATGGTATAGATGTGGCCTTTTTCCAGAATCTGGCAAAGGCACTGAAACCACGCATCATCTAAATCAAATGCATCAATAAAGACCGGCTCCAAAAATTCTTTTTCTGACATTAAGATTTCAACTCCATAACTTATGTGCTCATTGAAAGCGGGAGAGGGGAATCGAACTTAAAATTTCCCTCGCTGCTCCTGTGCGAAATTTTAATCCTAAGGCCGCGAGGCCTAAGGACCTACATACTTTTTTTCCTAGCGGGCAACGGGACTCGAACCCGTGTAGGTAGCTTGGAAGGCTACTGCACTTCCTCTGTGCTATGCCCGCATACGTTAATTACTTATAATTTTTTAACATTAAGGTCCCTCGCTGCTGCTGCAGCTCAGGATCATTTTTCCTACAAGTTAGCGACAGAAAAATGGCTATTGTTCTACCACTGAACTACTCCCGCATTTTCGTTAATGGTTATTCGTTAATGGTTAATGGTTAAGCGGATAATTAACGATTTATGAATAACTAATAACGATTAACGAATAACGAAAGTGGGCAGGGAGGGATTCGGACCCCCGAAGCACAAGTGCAGCAGATTTCAAGTGCCCTCAAGTTACCTCGAGGCTTGGACTATCTCATCACCTTAGCCTGTTGACTTTAGGTGGTGGGCGCTTAGTCTCTGCACCTTCCCGTAATATGGTTTTAACGGGCTTGGCTCAGGATTGCCCTTAGCATAACGAATGTCAAGGGGTTCCCTGAATTCGCCCACTTTTCCACCCCACCTTTCGATGGGGCGCTGCTTTTTACAGTCTGCCCCCTTTGGCCGCTTGGGTACCTGCCCAATCTATATATTCATTTATCCAATTTGTAATTATCTTAAGTAAACGTTTATCATTATAACGAACGTGAATTAAACCATAAGGTAATTTTCTATTACTTAAATTCGGATTTCCTCTTCGTATATACGGTTTAGTAAATTGAGCTAAAGATACTTTTGTTATTTTCTGCCAATATGTCTTTAATTCTTCCAAGTTATCATAAGAGTGGGTATAAAGATAGATCCTTAACCTTTCTTCATTTATACCACAAATTTCCCTTAAAAATTTTAAAAATACTTGTATCATTTCTGGATTACTGTTAGCAAAATCTACTGTATTACCTTTCAATGTCCCTTCTGCCCAATAAAGCATAATGCCAGCGATCTTTAATTTCTGTTTTGTAATACTGAGTCTTTTTCTAATTTCAAATTGGGGCTTAATCCTATTAACAACAAGATAATTGGTTTCTGAAGGAGAGCGACGAGCAATATTATTTTTGTTCATAAAATTGTACAAGGACCAAAAAGAAACCCCTAGTTTATCTGCAATTTCTCTTATATTGCATTCTTTTTTCCAATAAAGGCTTTTAATTCTATTAATATTTAATTTGTCGCTATACATATTTGTTTTCTTAAGCCGGCGAGAGGAATCGAACCCCCGACCCGCGGTTTACAAAACCGCTGCTCTGCCTGCTGAGCTACGCCGGCAAAAACTACTTTTCTTTATTGCCTGCGGAATCTTGTCAATTATATCCGAGGCAATCATAACTATCTGTGTTTTTTCTTTTGCGGCTAAATCACCGGCTAAGCCATGCAGATAAACTGCATATTTAGTAGCCTCAAAAGCATTGAGTCCTTGCCCCAAAAACGCACCGATGATTCCGGTTAAAACATCCCCGCTTCCTGCTGTAGCCATTCCAGGATTTCCAGTTCTATTTATATATAAATTATCTTTATAATCCGTAACTACAGTCCGGTAACCTTTTAAAACTATTGTCACTTTATAATCTCTGGCAAATTTTTTGGCAACCTCTTTTCTGTTGCTTTGGACTTTTTTTACGCTTACACCCAATAATCTGGCTAACTCGCCGGGATGGGGAGTTAAAACTCTGGTAATCCGTAATCCGTAATCCGTAATCCGTAATAAATCTAAATGGCCGACTAACGCATTAAGTCCGTCTGCATCAATGACTGTAGGTTTATTTACTTTAGAAATCAATTTACGTACCAGACTCTGCGTAGATTTATTCTGAGTAAGGCCTGGACCGACTACTAATACATTAATATTTTTTATAAAGTCCTTTATATTCCCAAATCCAGTTAGACTCAATGTCCCTTCTTTAGTTTCCGGTAATGGTAATATCATTACTTCTTTGGGCTTTATCCTTATTATTGCGGTATTTAAACTTTTAGGAATACCCAAAGTAACGAGGCCGGCGCCACTGCGCATTGCTGCTTCGCTACATAAAACAGCCGCACCCGAGAATCTCGCAGAACCGGCTAAAATAAAAATGTGGCCGAAATCTCTCTTATGAGCATTAACCCTTCTGTGTAATAATTGCGTTGGCAACCGCATAACTTTTCACATGCGAAATAGAAACATGCACATCCATCTTTTTGGCGCGGTTATTATTTAAAATCACGCAGTGCGGCTTCCCTTCTTCGTCATTTAGAATCTGAATATCTTTCCAATTCAGTTTAGCATCTCCCAAGGCTTTAAATACTGCTTCCTTAGCGGCAAACCTACCTGCCAAATACTGATATAAGCTCCCCCGTGTCTTAGCAGTTTCTAATTCATCTTGGGTAAATACTCGGTTCAAAAATTCCTTACCCCATTTCTCTACTGCCTGACGTAGACGCCTTACTTCCGTTATGTCAACTCCTGTTCCGATAATTATACTATCCATTTATCAACATCTTCATCTCGTGCACTGCCCGCTCTAATCCTACAATCACGGCGCGGCAGACTATAGAATAACCGATATTTAACTCTTCTATGTCTTTTATCTTAGCGACCCTGGCTACATTATAATAATTCAGGCCATGGCCGGCAAAAACATGCAGCGCCCTATCCTTCGCGTAATTTACTGCTGCTTCTAATTCTTTAAAATACTTATCCTGTTCTTTTCCATTCTTGGCTTCAGCATAGCGGCCCGTATGTAACTCAATCATCTTTACCCCAGCTTCTTTTGAGGCGTCAATCTGTTTTTTATCCGGGTCAATAAATAGGCTTACCAGTATCCCTTGTTTTTCTAATTTATCTAAAACTTGCTTTATCTTTTTGAGATTAGATACTACATCCAAGCCGCCTTCTGTGGTTATCTCCTGCCTTCTCTCCGGCACGAGAGTTGCCTGCTGTGGCTTTATCTTACAAGCAATATCTGCGATATCCTCTGCCACTGACATCTCTAAATTTAACTTTGTCTTGACCGCTTCTTTTAACAGACACAGGTCTCTTTCTTTGATGTGCCTGCGGTCCTCTCTCAGATGCACAACAATACTATCTGCTCCGGCTGCTTGAGCAATCAAGGCCGCAAATACCGGCTCAGGCTCAATGCCATGCCGAACCTCTCTTAATGTAGCAATATGGTCAATATTCACGCCTAATTCAGGCATTTGTAATTTAATAATTAAAACGGCCTATCTCTCCTCGGACGTAAAACCAGATCATCACTGCTAAAACCAGAGCAATGAGTTTAAGCCAAGGATGAGAAGTAATCCAGTTTATAATTTTAATTTTAATATTTACCTTAGGCATCTTTGAGTTTTAGCAATTCCTTTATCTTAAAAATCATCTCTTCTCTGCTCAAATCTTTATATAGCCTGCCTCGATAAGCCAAAGACATATCCTGCCTTTCCTCGGAAACAATAACTACTATCGCATCTGTTTCCTCAGTCAGGCCTAATGCTGCGCGGTGCCGCGTTCCAAATACACGGCTTAATTCCTGATTTTTTGTAAGCGGGAACAGGCAGCCGGCAGCCATAATACGGCCGTGTTGAATAATCAAGCCGCCATCGTGAAGTAAACTATTGGGAGTAAATACGGTCTGTATCAAATCCGCGGATACGCGCGCATTAATAAGTTCGCCGCTTTCAATGTAGCTGGTTAATGGGTCATTCTTCTCTATAGTAATGAGCGCGCCCACTTTATCCTTAGCCAGATTCTCAGCAGCTCTAACTACCTGATTCAGGATATGGCTTAATTCCTCCTCTTTTAATGTCGGGACAAATAGATTGTGCTGCCCCAGGCGTGACAGTCCTTGTCTTATTTCCGGATGGAAGATAATCAATATGGCTATTACTGATATTCCAAATAGTTTTGTCAGTAACCAGTCAAGCTCCTGGAGGCCTAATTTCTGAAACAAGAAAAAAGCCAATAAAAGTATGATTATTCCGCGTAAAGCCTGTATGGCGCGCGTACCTTCGAAGAAAACCAAGATATGATAGATTACAAACCAAAGTATGGCTATTTCAACTATCGGCTTCCACATTTTAGCAATTCAGAATAGCCTCGGTAACTTTCAAGGCTTGCGATATCTGTTTTACATCGTGGACTCTTAGGATATTGGCGCCGTTTTCCACCGCTAATACGCAGGCAGGAACTGTCCCAAAAATCCTTTCCTGCGGCTCTAGATTTAATATCTTACCGATAAAGGATTTCCTTGATGGGCCAACCATTACAGGCCTGCCTAAAACTTTCAATTCTTTAAGCCTTTTTAAGATTTCTAAATTATGCTCCAGGGTTTTACCGAAGCCGATACCCGGGTCGATAATAATTTTTTCTCTATCTATGCCTGCCTCTACTGCCCGTTCTATAGACTTATCTAAGTATTCTATAATTTCATCAATAAGAGAATCATAATGCGGATTCTTCTGCATTATGCGGGGATTGCCTTGCATATGCATAATAATAACTCCTGCTTTATATCCAGAGGCTACCCTTCTCATCCCAGGGTCTTTTAAGCCCGTAATATCGTTTACAATTACAGCGCCGTTATCTAAAGCGCGCCTGGCTACCTCGGGTTTATAAGTATCTATGGATATAGGAACTCTAATCCTTTTTGCTAATGCCTTTATTACAGGAATGGTCCGGGCCAATTCTTCCTTTATAGGCACGGGTTTTGCTTGGGGCCGGCTTGATTCTCCTCCTACATCAATAATATCTGCTCCGTCTTTAATTAAACCTTCTACATAATCAATAACATAGTTCGGAGTTCGGAGTTCGGAGTTCGGAGCCTGATAAAGACCGTCTGCGCTAAAGGAATCCGGCGTCATATTCAGGACACCCATGATATAGGTTCGGCCTTTTCGCAAGTCTAATTTATATTTACCTAAACTAACCCTAAAATCACTCTTTTTATAATTAGCCAAGGCGCAAGCAAGTTCGCCAGCCAATCCGCTTAAACCAAAGGGTTGTTTGTTTAACTTTCCATCCAAACGCATGAATTGAGAAAGATTGCCCATCAGGAGACAATCCGTTTTCCTGGCCTTACCCGTTAATACGTCTCTGGCAACAGCTACATCACCACCTAAGGAAAGCATCTCCTGTTTTAGTATATTTGCCGCAATAGAAGATACGGAATTTATCCTGACCAGATGCGTGGTTGCCTTAGGCACCATGATCTTAATGCCATAGGGATCTACCTTAATTTCCTGCATTACTTTATTTAAATCTTTAGAATCGGATATTCCAAGGACGCGGATCATATCTTTTGTTTATAAAGCATCAACGTCTTGTTTCTCTATCCCAAGCAGGCGTTTGACTTCTTCTGCATCTAAGACTTCTTTTTCTAAAAGTGTGGCAGTTAAAATTTTTAATTTATCGATATTCTTTTGTAATAAGCTCTTTGCCTTGGCATAAGCCTCATCGACTATTCTTTTTACCTCTTCGTCAATCAGGCACGCAGTTTCCTCGCTATAATTTTTTTCTTCCATGATATCGCGCCCCAGAAAGATGAGGCCTTCCCTCCTGCCCAGAGTAACATTGCCTAATTTATCAGACATGCCGAATTGCGTAACCATACGCCGCGCCATATGCGTAGCCATCTCTAAATCGTTCTGCGCACCGGTGGTTACTTCATTCAGGTTAATCTCTTCTGACACCCGGCCGCCTAACAGAAGCGCAATCTCAGCAATTAACTGTCTTTTTGTCCAATAATGTCTGTCTTCCAATGGAGGCGTAAAAGTGTAACCGCCGGCTAAACCGCGGGGAATTATAGAGACCTTCTTTAAGGGATTTACCTCAGGCAGCAGCAAAGATAAAAGCGTATGGCCTGATTCATGAATAGCAGTAATCTCCTTTTCCTTCTTGGACATAATATGGCTCTTTTTCTCCGGCCCCATAAGCACTCTTTCTACGGATTTCTCAAAATCAACCGTCTCTATTGCCTCTTTATTTTTTCTGGCGGCTAGTAATGCTGCCTCATTACAAAGATTGGCAATATCTGCTCCGGAAAATCCCGGCGTCTGACTGGCAATGGACCTCAAATCTACCGAAGGACCAAGCTTGAGTTTGCGCGTATGGACCTTAAGTATCTCCTCCCTACCTTTAATATCAGGCAGGTTAACAATAATAGTCCGGTCGAATCTTCCTGGCCGCAAAAGCGCGGGGTCCAGCGTATCCGGTCTGTTGGTAGCAGCAATAAGAATCAACCCCTGCTGTGTATCAAAACCATCCATTTCTACTAGAAGGGCATTCAATGTTTGTTCTCTTTCATCATGCCCGCCACCTATGCCGGCAAAACGCAGGCGGCCCACAGCATCTATCTCATCGATAAAAATAATTGCACCTTTGCCTGAAGATTTGGCTGCGCGCCTACCCTGTTCATATAAATCTCTGACTCGCGATGCACCCACGCCTACAAACATCTCCACAAAGTCTGAACCGCTAATGGAAAAGAACGGCACAACTGCTTCACCGGCAACAGCCTTGGCAATCAAGGTCTTACCACATCCCGGAGGCCCTACAAGCAAAACACCCTTAGGTATTTTGCCACCCAGCCTTTGAAATTTCTTGGGGTCTTGTAAGAACTGAATAATCTCCTGCAATTCCTCTTTTGCTTCATCTACGCCTGCTACATCATTAAAAGTTACTTTTTCTCCTTCTTTTTCGCCGTGAATCTTGGGCCGCATCTTGCCAAAACTCAAAATTCTGTTTCCTAATTGTTCTCCGCGGGAAGCCATTAACCACCAGAAGAGTATTAAAAGCAGTATCGGGCCTAAATTAAAGAGCAAGGCGGCTAAGAATGTGCGCGCCGGTTTAACCTCAAAATGCACCTCTTTTTCTCTGATCAGACTAAGTAATTCCTGGTCATTATCCGGAATATTTAATTTAAATTTTGTATTATCTGTAAATTCTCCCGTCAATTCAGTCTCAATCTTAGTTAGCGACCTAATTTTGGCGGGATCATCTTTTAAGATTTTATAAAATTCACTGTAGGATATCTCCTTGGGCACACCTGTCATAGATACATTCAGGGAACTAATGAAGATATAAAAAATGATGAGTCCAAATATCCAACCCCAAGGCAGACGCTTAAATAACTTCTTTTTCTTGTATTTAGGAATATTGTCATCTGGCATTTTTATCACCTTTCCTTATGACTATTTTAAATTTCATTTAGAAATTTTATTATATATTTAAATACCTTTAAAATCAAGTATTTATTAGATTTTTTTGTGGTAAAAAGAAAGGGTATTCTTCTTCTTAATTACGGATATGCCCTGAGGCAGGTCAACTACAGAATTAATCGGCCGGTTAAAAATTAAATCTTCTATTTCCCTTATGTGCCGGAAGGTGAGTCTACGCATATTGCCTTTTAGCTTAGCAATCGCAAAACGTAACACTAGCCTCTGTATGCTGGGGTGTAGATTACAGAATTTCTTCAAATTCAATTTTGTACTCATTTTTCTTATAGCCCTATGGGCGATTCTATTTAAATAATCATAATCGTATCCTATACTTTGGGCCATATTGCTTAATATTTCTTTTATATTTTTATTATATTGCTGCTCTAACAAAGGTAATAACCTGTTTCTTATCTTATTTCTAAAATAAATGTCTTCCAAATTAGATGTATCCAGGCAAGGCTTAATCCTCTTCCTTTTTAAGAACGCCTCTATATCTTGGCGCCTTGTCTCTATTAACGGCCGTATAATCTGAAAACCTGCGATCTCTCGCTTGGGTAAAATCCCCGCCAATCCATATAAACCCGTGCCTCTTAAGATACGCATTAATACGGTTTCTGCCTGGTCATCGAGATTATGGCCCAGGGCAATCTTATTGGCCTTTATATCCTTGGCTACTTTAAATAAAAATCCGAAGCGGGCATTGCGTGCAATCTCCTCTGGTGAACCCTGCTTAGCCAATTCTTTAACATTAATCTGTGCGGTAGTTATAGGTAATTTTAACATCTTTGCTAAATTCTGCACAAATCTAGCATCTTTATAAGAGTCTGGCCTTAGCATGTGATCCAAATGAGCAATATGCAGTCTTAGTTTTAATTCTCTGCTTAAACTATTTAATAAATAAAGTAGAGCTACCGAATCCGGACCGCCTGATACGCCAATGACTATTTTGTCATTTTTAGTAATGAGGTTATATTTCTTAATTGTGTTTTTTACTTTCTCTATAATCATAGCAAGAGCATTCCTATTATGGCGGTTATTTTTTTGTTTTAGCTAACAATTCATTTACCTTGCGTTCCAATTCCTCTATTTGAGTTTTAAGAAAATCTATCCTATGTTCGAAGTTATCAATCGCATTTTTAATGGAGGGGAAATTCTTATAAATCTCATCCCTGAGTATAAGCCTTATGCGATTTTTGATGCGGTAAATCAACCAGATAATCAGAAGGCCAAGAACTATTATTATTATAATTTTAGAAATGTCCTCTGACATATCAACCTCCTTTGTGTATCGTTGTCCGTTAATCGGCTGCGCAGCTTAAAAATAGTTGTTCGTTATTCGTATTATACTACATATAGCGAAGATTTGATTTTTCTGTTTGGGATTTTGAAATTGGGATTTGCAAGATTGGTGGCGGCGACTGGCCCTCCTTCGCAGGACTGCGTCGCTGCTTCAATTTTGCCAATTACTTAAATTGCTAGCAAAATTGGTGGCGGCGACTGGATTTAAACCAGTGACATATCGGGTATGAGCCGACTACTCTATCAGGCTGAGTTACGCCGCCAATATTTACTATTACAATCTTAAATAACAGGTCCTTGCTTCACTGCGCTCGCAAGGACTTATCCTTGGCCGCTTACAGCGGCTAAGGATTTCGCTAAATAAAGATATAAGGTGCTCAATTCGCAGACGGCCTGCGGCCTATGGTTTACACCGTCAACGGCGGTGTAAATCATCTGCTCATTTAAGTATGAGCCGACTACTCTATCAGGCTCAAGCTACTTAGCCAGAATAAAATATATTTTAACCAATAACCTCTTTTATCTTCTCTAATAAATCTTCAAACGTAGAGGGTTTGGCTATATATCCACATGCGCCTAACTCTTTATAGCGCTTAATAATACCCTTGGGGTCGAACTCCTTACCGGTAAGAAACAGGATGGGAATATTTTTTATTTCTGCATCGCCTCTTAGCTGCTCACAAAATTGATAACCATCCATATCGGGCATGGCGATATCTAATAAGACCAGATCCAACTTGGTACTTTTACAAATATCTAAAGCCTCCTTACCGCTAAGAGCGGTCTTAGCTTCATATTTATTTTGCTCTAATTTCTTTTTTATTAGTTCGCCTATTTCTTTTTCATCATCTACTATTAGGATTCTTTTCATTATACTCTCCTTATTTAAATATTCTTTTTGCAAAAATAATACATCCCACCGCAATTGCGTTTAAAGAAGCAAGCAAGACTACTGCGGCAGCAATATCTTTGACTAATTTTAATAAAGTATGATATTTATCCGTAAACATATCAATTAATAACTCTATTGCAGTATTAAAAATCTCTGCCATAAATACGAGGGTTATAGTGATACATAAAGCCACCAGCTCAATTCCCTTTAATTTAAAATAAACTCCCAAAAGAAATGCCGCGATACCAGAAAGAAAGATGATGCGCATATTACGATGATATAAAAATAGATAAACTATACCCTTTGTCGCCAATTTGAGACTATCCTTAAAAGCACGCAACTTAAACATATCTCTAAAAATCTTATTTTTAGCCATAAGTTTATTTTTTTCTATAAGCGTCTAAATATGAATCGCAGTAAATTTGTTTATTTAAGATTAGTTCCGCAGTAATTGCAGCATCCATCAAATCTTTATCTTTAGGGTCTAATATGGCTGCATCCAGGCCATAGGCAACTGCCATAGTAAGAAAGGTCCTATTTATCAGGCTTCTTACGCAGGTGCCTTGTGAGACATTACTTAATCCTACTATGGTTTTTGGCGAAGGTTCGGAAATAATCTTAAACTCACGTATGGCTTCCAGTATATCCTTCATCTGAATCTGGGCAACATTAACCGGAAGTACGATGGGGTCAAGATAAAGCTCCTCAACAGGAAAACCCTGCTCTGAACAATAAGCCACAATATTTGCTGCCAATTCCAGACGCTGGTCCTTGTTCTGCGGTATGCCCTTTGAACTTATGGTAAGGCCGATGAGCTTTGCATTATGCTGTTTTGCCAGCGGCACCAATGCAGCCAACTTCTCAGGATCCGCAGTGGTAGAATTGATAATCACCTTAAATTTTGCCACCTTTAATCCTGACTCAATAACCGCAATTTTACTTGAATCCAGAGCCAAAGGTTTATCGGTGACTTCCTGTATTGCCTCTACCAACCATTGAATATCAGAAACAGGCTGACGTGATGCTGGGCCGCAATTTACATCCAGGGCATCTGCGCCTGCCTTAATCTGTTCTAAGGCGCATTTTTGTATCGTAGCCTTATCTTTTGTTTGAATGGCTCGACCTATATCTTGGTACATCCCGTTGATTAGCTCGCCGATTATAAACATCTTTCACCTCAAATTCCAAAATCCCAAGTCCCAATTATTTTTTGGGATTTTGAAATTGGGATTTTCATTGTTTAATTAACTCTTCTATATATTTATTCACCTTCTCTATTGCCTCGGGATGCCGCATTACCAATATATCAGCTCCCGCTTGAATTAAGGCAGTAGCAGTCATTGCTTCCCAGATTATGCCACGTTCTGGCTGCGGGCCCCAAGAAGGAAATTCCTGCTGACTCGCTTTAGCTTCTTTTGCCCGCCAGGCTTCCTGGCCCACAAAACAAATAAATGGACAAGCAACTGTCTTATCACCCGCTAAAGCAGCCAGCCTTGCGCGCTCCATAATAGAATAAGCATATTCCAAACCATAACCTAATGCGCCGATAGTAGGATTTATCACAATACGGTCTAAGGCAAGGCCCATATCGGAAATCAGAATATTTAGTTGTTTAGCAATATTTATATCAATGGGGGATTCGGCAATAATATTGTGGCCATCAGCTAAGACTGCGGCAGTTAAAGTTTTATAATTATCCTGCACAGCACTACCCACCAGGCAACGTTGGCCTTTGGCTGCCTGGCAACAGGCTGGTAACACTAGATTATCTTTTGCATCATCACCACAGCCCAATATAATCAAAGGCACATCTACTTTTTTTAATAACTGCTCCAGTAGTTTTGCTTCTTCATCAGGTGCCTTATTCCCAAAATCAGGATGAGCGCCTTGCAATCTTAGGCAAAGCAATTCTGCCTTATATTCTTTCACACATTTTTCCGCCCAGGAAAGTGAGTTAGATAAAACATCAGCATAGGCCTTGGCTAATTGTGCTGGCCACTCAGGTGGCGCAATATCCCAAATTTCAAAAGCAATTACCGGCTTGTTTGGTATAGCGCCTTCTTTAAACAAAAATGGCAATGTGGCTTGGCCGCCTATTTTAATAACCTTAGACCGGCTTCCACCCTCCTGTTTGGTAGCACCAATGTTTACCACTGATACCGCACCAGACCATTTTTCTAACATTAATTCTCCTGCCATATTCTTTCACCGGTATTGCGCAATATCTTTAAACTTATAGACTCATTATCTAATTCAAGTAAAGAATTACCGTTCTGGCTAATCTGGATTATATTATTATCCACCGGAATATTCCCTATATATTCCAACCCCAATTCTTTTATAACTTCTTTATCAGGCTTTTCGCTATACTGATTAATAACCAGCAATCTCTTTTTTACCTTTATGTCCAATTCTTTTGCCAATTCGTTTATTCTCCTGGCTGACCGCAAACCCACCTTGGTAGCATCTGAGACAACCACTAATGCATCTGCCTGCCTGGTAGTGCGGCGCGAAAGATGCTCCAGGCCCGCTTCATTATCAATAACAATGTAATCATATTCTTTAATGAGCCTAATCACAATATTTCTTAAGACATTGTTTACATAACAGTAGCAGCCCGGGCCTTCGGGTTTACCCATAGTCAACAAATCAAAGCCTTCTCCTTCAGCAATTGAAGTTTGCACACGATATTCCATAAATCTATCCTTGGGCATACCGGAGGGAATCAACTCGGGGTGGCTGCTTACCTCATCCAGTATTGAACCGATGGTTTCTTTTATCGTCAGGCCCAAGTCTTGAGCAAGATTACTATTCGGGTCAGCGTCCACTGCCAATATAGAACCGAGTTTTTTCTCTCTAATAATTCTGGTAATAAGCGCAGCTAGAGTGGTTTTTCCTGTTCCGCCTTTTCCGGCAATTGCTATTACATAACCCATAGTTTTACACCTTTACACTTTGAAATCTACTTAAATCCGTATGTGGAAAAAATAAGGCTGCCATATACTCATCCATGTATTTGGGCTCAACGGATAACTCAAAACAGGTGATTTTATGCGCGATATCATCGGCTTTCTTCATTGCCTCATAGGACAAAAGTATAGAACGCGCTCCAGCCAGGGAACTATTGCCCACAAAAATAAACCTGGACCTGTCTAAATCCGGCAGTAAACCAATGCTTATAGCATTATCTACGTCAACGTATGTGCCAAAGCCGCCGGCAATAAAAATTTTTTTAATATCAGAAAACTGAAACGATAAATGCTTCACCAATATACTGGCAGCAGCATAAATCGCAGCTTTTGCACGTTTTATATTTTCGATATCATCTTCGGTTATAACGATCTCGGAACTGGATTCGGATTCTTCTTTAAATGCTAAAATAAATTCTTTGCCGTATTCGCTATTGCGCAGACGTTTATTTTTTATTGCCTTTATCTTGCCGTTCTTGTCCAGAAGGCCGGCGTGTAACATCTGGGCGATTATATCAATATAACCTGAGCCACAGATTCCTCGAGGTCTTGCCTTACCAATGGTTTCATAAACCACTCCAAAATTAGAAGGTGAAATCTTTACTTTTTGTATTGCTCCGTAACTTGCACGCATACCGCAGCTAACACCGCTTCCTTCAAATGCCGGGCCTGCTGAGGCAGAAGCAGAGATTAAAAACTCTTTATTACCTATAACAATCTCACCGTTTGTGCCGATATCAATCAAAATACTTAAGTCCTCTTCTTTATCCAAGCCGCAGGATAATACGCCGGCAGTAACATCTCCACCTACATAACTAGAAATACCCGGAACACAAGACAGAAGCCCGCGCGGATTTATCCTTATCCCTGCCTCTGCTGCGCGTACGGTAGGAACGAAATTTGATGTAGGCACATAAGGTTCCCTTCTGATATATGTGGGGTCAACGCGCAATAACAAATGAATCATAGTGGTGTTGCCAGCGCAAAGAACACAGTTTACGTCATTAAGATCTATTTTGTGTTCCTGAATTAATTCCTGAATTATCTGATTCATACTGTCAATAACAGCATGGTGTAATTTCTCTAAACCATCCTGTTCCTGGGCATAAATTATGCGCGTGATAATATCGCTGCCAAAACTGGCTTGTTTATTATAAGTTGCCTTTGTACCCAGAACTTTCTTAGTATTTAAATCTACCAGTTGCCCTGAGAGGGTAGTAGTGCCAATATCAAAACAGAACCCAAAATTCTTATGTGAAGTATCTCCGGCTTCAACCAAAACAATCTCGGTAGTGCCGTTTCTTTTACCTAAGGTTACTGTGACCTTCCAATCCGCAGAGCGCAATAATTCTCCCAGCCGTCTGATATTAGCCAGGCCTGTTTGCATAATGGGTATATCCTGAATACGCCGTATCTGGCGATATAATCTTTCTAAATCACTAATCTTATCTTCTAAGGTCGGTAGAGGTAATTCTAAATATAACTTTGTAGCTAAGGGAGAATGCACAAAAATCTCATCGCCTAAGACAGATTCCGAAGGTTGGACTTCCTCTGCCTCTGAATAAAGCCCTTTTAGCCTTAAATCCAATTCTTGAGAAGTTAATTTCTCAAAATCTATTCTTGACTCTGGAAGAACCTCTATTTCTAAATCGCTCTGCACAGTAGCTAAACAGGCAAGATAAATCCCTCGACTTCTTTCATCCAAACTTATCCTTCCAGTAGGCTGAGTAACAACCTCTCCTTTTTTGACCATGATTTTACACCGGCCGCAAACACCATCGCCACCGCAACTGGAGTTAATGTAAACACCGGCTGAAATGGCTGCAGAAAGAATGTTTTTGCCTCTCTCAACCTCTACAGTCTTGTTATCCGGATAAAATGTAACTTTAAACTTTTCCATATTTATGTATCTATGACAAATTCTTTAGGAACGACGGTATGCCTGAAGCCTCTTTAGGCCCTACCACTACCTGCCAGCCTGATTTATCCTCCAAATCCCCGCTCATTACTGCCAAATAACCGGGAATAATCAGCTTGGTATGTGAAACTGTATCTTTTATCCCAAACTTATTTATCGAATCAGCAATCTTTTCTGGTGTGAATTTCTCTGCCGCCCAAGCAGTCAGGACTGACATACCTTCAGTATCTATACTTAAAATATATGAAGGAACTTTACTCGCCTCTACTTCTCCCAATACAGTATAATAAGTAAGAGAGAAATTCGTGGTTACTAAGAGCGGAGATTTATCATTAGCCTGACCTACAGGATAAAGTTTTGGTTCAATCTGCAATGGTTTCTGAGGGTCAGTATAGATATTCTGCCTTAAGGTCAAAAGCGATAAAGCCTGCCAAGATTCTACTCCTTTAATTAAAATGATGCTGGCGTATTTGGCAATGTAAGTAGCTGCCTCCATTGCCTCTTGGTATGGGTCTTTATTTTCTATGATAACCAGCGTCGGATATCCTAAGCTGCGGTCGGATTTCTTCAAGGCCAACCTTCTGATCTGCGTTAAATCCCAAATCTTATCCTTAATCGGCTTCGTATCAGTATCTAATATAAGCTCAGAAACTCCCTGATTATTTAATTCCTTGGTAAGATTAGATAATGTTTCTAAATCAGCGGATGAAACCACGAGCGGACATATAAACTCTTTTGCTAATTTAGAAATCTCAGTTATATTGTTAATGGTGGCATGATAAATAAGGGGCTTCCTATCCTTGGCTATAACCAAGGCCTCCTTTAAGGCCCCTAAATCATCACTCATTAATACTAAGGCCAAAGAGGTATTTTTTAGAATCACCTGCAAGGCCTGGATGAACCTTTCTTTACTGCTTTTCTGTTTTATGGCTACAAGATTCACATTTAATTTTTGGCCTACGCGTTCAAATACTAATCTATTAATCGTATCCAATTTCTGTTTTATCTGGGCATCACCAAGATCATCTTCAATGATAAAACCCACGCCACTTGGATGATGAAATTTTTCTTCATGGCGAAACATTACGGTCTCATTGCCTACCTCTAATTTGTTATCACCCATACCTACCGTAACCAATTTTATAGGCGGCAGGCTGGATTCTTCCAGCGCCCTCTTTGCCTCCTGGCTCAAATAAGGGCATTTATCAATGCTAACCGCTTTTTTAGCCAGTTGCATAGCAAAGGCAAGGCAGGTTACAAAACCGCATTCGCGACAATTGGTCTTGGGTAATAATTTATAAATATCCAGTCCGGAAAGGGCCATATTCGTTAATAGTTATTGGTTAATAGTTAATGGTTTAAAAAGAGTATGATAATCTGCGCGGTATAATTGCCTAGCTAATAATTCTGCGTCCCTATGGGTTTTTGCTGCTTTTAACCTTTTAACCATACTGTCTTTTAATTTTAAAGTGATAATTTTATTATTAATGCAATTATGAAATTTTATTTTAATTATAAAACCATTTAATTTTTGGATATTGCTTTTGCCGTAGGTAGCTCCGGTAGAGAGTTGTAGGCCATCAATAAGACAAGATTTGGGTTTCTTGTTAGCACCCCATACTTTAACATCTAAGCCAAAATATTTTTTGCATCTTAATTTCCTTAAGGCTAGTTCTCCTGCCAAAATACCCAAAACTAAATAAGGCCCCAAATGTCCGTGAAACTTTTCTGCTTCTTTTAATGTAATCTTATTTCCCCTCATAATCTTATAACCTAAAATCTATCACCTATTAATAAGGCTGGCAAAGTATCCTGCACCAAAGCCATTATCAATATTTACTACTACTACTCCGGGAGAACAGGCATTAAGCATAGTCAATAACGCAGACAAGCCCGCAAAGTTTGCGCCGTAACCGCAACTTGTGGGCACAGCAATAACCGGGGAACTTATAAGGCCACTGACTAAACTTGCTAATGCGCCCTCCATGCCCGCAACCACAATAACCAGTCTTGCCTTTCTTATAACCTCTAATTTATCCATTAATCTATGCACGCCTGCCACACCCACATCATATATTCTTCTGACGGGATTACCCATTATCTCTAAAGTAGCGGCTGCTTCTTCTGCTACAGGTATATCTGATGTGCCGGCACAGATAACCGCAACCGCGCCAGATTTGGCAGAGGGCTTATTTCTTATAATATAACCTAACTTGGCTTGCGAATTATATTTTAATCGGGGGAATTTTTTTTTCAGGTAGGCGAAGGCATCTTTGTCTAACCTGGTAAGCAGGAGGTCTTGTTTGTTTTTTATTATATTTTTGGCAATTTCTTTGAGCTGCTCTCTGGTTTTCCCCGGACAATATATTACTTCTGAAAAACCCCGGCGTTTTTTCCTATCTATATCAACCTTAGCAAAACCTAAATCACAGTAACCTAATTTAGAAACCATTTACTATCCCTGAAATATCAAAATCAGCATCAATAATATAAGCAATATAGACAATATATAGAAATCATTAAAATAAAAGAAATCGCTGACCATGTCTTTAAAAGAATATTTATGCGACATAAAATCGCGGGAAGCCAAGCTTCTTGTAGGCGAAGTGATATTTTTATCCGAAAGCGTTCTTCTGAAGGATTTTTTAAATTCTTCGATCTGCTCCCGTTTAAATCTTAAATATACGCCGCCTACCTTATAAGCAGGGATGGCACCGCTTTCCGCCAAATCAATAACTTCTTTTTCTGAGATACCCAAAATCAGGGATACCTCTCTTACCGTCAAAAGTTTCTCTTCAACCATAAGTTAATTTATTTACCGATTTTACCCGCTGCTACCCAGGCATCGATTGTCTTTCTCTCAAATCTCCAGTTATCTCCTTCTTTTACTGCCGGCATTTTACCTGAATTTGCCCACTCAATAACAGAATTTAAATCTAATTCCAAATAGCGCGCTAATTCCTCGGCATTCAGGAAATCATGGAGCATTAAACACCTACCTTGGAGTACCGCTCCTTCCGCCACATTTAATTTTGCCGGATATACATCGCCATCCACAATCGCGGTAGGCAGAAGCGTCAGTCTTTCTTTGGCTGTTATTCTTCCTTTAATCCTGCCGCCGATAATAATATTATCTCCCATAATATCGCCAAAAACTGTGGCTGTTTGACTGATGGTCAGGCTCCCCTTGGTCTCTAAATTTCCTTCAAATTTACCGTTGATACGTAGATTCACAGGCTCTTTAAAACTCAAACTCCCCTGCATCGCTGCATCCACATCAATAATCTTCTCTTCTAACTTTTTTTTGAAGGCCATTGCCGCTCACCTCCTCCCTGTAATGTTCTATTCTTTTATAAGCATTTTATCTTCTATATATCTTAGGAAGAAAAGGACTATCAAGGTTAAAAGAGTGGTGACTAGGCTCGCAGTATAAAAACCGCAACCTGTTGCTAAACCAATAGCTGCCACTACCCAAAGGCTGGCAGCAGTGGTTAAGCCTTTAACGCCTTCTCTATCCCTGATAATTGCTCCTGCGCCCAGGAATCCAATGCCCGTGATTACCCCTGCGGCAATGCGGCCGGGATCTAAAGGAACTTTGTCTTTATATATATCAAAAACATATAGCGATGTCAACATAATAAGACAGGAGCCTAGGCTTACTAAAATATGTGTGCGCAATCCCGCTGTGCGACGGTGAATTTGACGCTCTAAACCAATAAGGCCGCCCAGCAGCATGGACAGTATCAAACGTATAATAATCTGGCTGTCTGTCATTTTTCACCTCCCTTTTAATAAAATTCCGCACTTAGGCCAAAGTCTGACCTATAACCTTTCCTAAATAATTGATACCCAAGACCTGCAACCATCGCCGCATTGTCCAGACAAAGTTCTTGGGAAGGAAAATAACACTCAATATCTTTCTGGGCAGCCTCCCGGTAGAATTTTTCTCTTAACCTATTATTAGCTGCTACGCCTCCACCTATCACTAACCTCTTTACTTTTTTAATCTGACAGGCAAGCAATGATTTTTTAATCAAGGTATTAATTACCGCTTCCTGGAAAGAAGCGGCGATATCTTCGGTTTGCCTGTCTACCTGTCTGCCTGTTTGCCTGTTTTGTAACTGACGAACATAATATAAAACTGCAGTTTTTATTCCGCTAAAACTAAAATCCAGGGATTTCTTGGTATTAGAGCAACTAAATTTTATCTTCTGCGGATTGCCTCCTCTGGCCAACCGCTCAATCAATGGCCCGCCCGGATAACCCAGGCCTAAAATTTTAGCTACTTTATCAAATGCCTCTCCGCAGGCATCGTCTTGAGTTGCACCTATTAGTTTTATCCGATCAAAGTCTTCTGCATAAAAGAGGCTCGTATGCCCGCCAGAAACAACTAAAGCCAAAAAGGGTAACGTTAACGGTTTGCTCTCTAAAAAATTCGCATATATGTGGCTATGGACATGATTGGTGCCTAATAAAGGCATCCCCAAACTAAGGCTGATGCTCTTAGCAAAAGATATACCTACCAATAAAGAACCCAAAAGGCCAGGTCCGTTGGTTACGCTAATCAACTCTATATCTTTTAATTTAATCCCTGCATCTTTGACGGCAGTATCGGTAACTTCGGTTATGCTCTCCAGTTGTCTGCGAGAGGCAATCTCCGGAACTACTCCGCCGTATTTTTTATGCAGGCGCAGACTTGAACTTACCCGGTTAGAAAGAATCTTCCTTCCATCTTTTACTACTGAGGCAGCGGTCTCATCACAGGAGGTTTCTATGCCTAAGACATACATATCCGTTCTGTTCGTTATTAGTTAACGCACCAACTCTGACACAAACACAAACCCATAGCCTTCCTTTTCCAATTCCGGCATTACTTCTTTCAAGACTTCTAAAGTACTCCCACGGTCATGGCCCACACCTATAGCCTGTCCATAAACCCTTGCCTTTGTCTTTAATTTGTGAATCTGTTTTCTTATATATTCTGGCTCTGTGTTATTGTCTAAGAATATATCTCTTTTGGCAGTTGGCAGGCCAATTTTAGCAGCTACGTCAGAACAAATAGTTTTAGGAGATACAAGGTTATCCAAAAAATAAAGATGCCTGTTTTTTAGTTCCTCAAATATAATACTCATTATCTTTGGATCCTCCGTTACCCTGGAGCCCATATGATTGGATACGCCCCTAACAGGACCGATACTTGCTAAATCCTCCTGCAGGATATTTTTTATCGTTATTTCATTCATAGAGGTCATAATGGTATTTTTCTCCAGCCTCAGCTTTTCATAAGGTTCTAGCGGTAAATGTAATATTACTTGAAATCCGCGTTCCGCTAATCTTACGCTAATTTCTCGAGAATATCTAAGATTTGGCAGAACCGAAGCTGTTAAATGATATTTTATTTCATCTAACATAGGCAGATTATTAAGATTGTAACCGAAGTCATCAATAACTATAGCTATTTTACCTTTTATAGTTACGGCTGCCTTGGGTATCTTTTTGGGCCTGCTGATCCATAAATGAATAAGCAATATACTCTCTATAATAACCAAAGCAGATAAAATTGAAATGACGATTTTATATTTTTTCATTAACTCCCTTGTAAATCTTTATTGCCTTTAATACATCTAATGCGCGCATAAGTTGATTATCGGACTTATATTCCTGGTTCTTTCCCTCTGCGGTCTTTTTCTCTTTCTTTTCTATCTGCTCAAATATCTCTTTAGATTTTTGCAATGTCTGGCCCTCTTCGGCGCTAAGTTCTATTTTACCTTCTTCCACAGCAATATCCGGCATAATCCCTTTACCGTTTATCTCTCTGCCTTGCGGCGTAAAATATTTACTTGTGGTAAGCCTTAACGCTGAACCATCATTTAAGGGTATAATTGTCTGCACCAAACCTTTACCAAATGATTTCATACCCACTATTATTGCGCGTTTGTAGTCCTGCAGGCAGGCGGCAACTATTTCACTGCCGGAGGCAGAGCCTTCATTGATAAGCACGACCATAGGTAAATCAACGATAGGCCTGTTTTCCTGCGAGATAAACTCTAAATTTTGCGAGGCTTTTCTTCCTTTAGTATAAACGATCATTTTGGCCTTTGGTATAAACTTCTCTGCTACTCTGACTGCTACATCCAGGAGCCCTCCGGGATTATTACGCAAATCCAAAATAAAGGCATTCATGCCTTCCTTTTTTAGATTCTCTAAGGCTGTTTCTAAATCGTGGGATGTGTTCTCTCTAAATTCGATTAACCTGATATAACCAATACCATCCTCTAAAATTCTCGCTTCTTTTATATCTTTTATTTTAATAATATCACGCATTATTTTAAATTCTAAAAGCCTGTTTTCAGACTCCCTTAATACGGTTATAGTTACGACTTCTCCGGGCTTACCCCTCAATCTCTTTACCGCATCGGTAAGCATCATATCACGCGTTAGTTCATTGTTAATCTTTACAATCCTGTCTTGAGACTTTATACCGGCTTTCCAGGCAGGGGTATCTTCTATCGGCGTTATCACCGTCAATAGCCCATCCTTTATGGTAATCTCTATACCCAGGCCTCCGAATTTTCCTTCCGTATCTACTTTTAATTCATTATAGGTATCGGGGTCCATAAATTGGCTGTAAGGATCTAAAGCGGATAACATGCCCTTCAATGCTCCGTAAATCAAATCACGCGGTTGGGCCTCTTGCACATAATCGGTTGATATAATTGCTAATGCATCGGAAAAAAGTTCTACCTGCCGATAAAGGTCATCCTTTTTCTTTTTCTCTATATCTGATAAAGACAGTGTAGGAATCGTAAAGACTAATAACACCAAACTTATCGCTATGATAAATTTTTTACGTATCACTGAATCCTCCTTTTTAGTATTTCGTTAACTACCTTGGGATTTGCCCTGCCTTGCGTTTTTTTCATTACCTGACCCACCAGAAACATTATGGCATTGGCTCTGCCGTCTTTATAATCCTGAACCGATTTAGAATTCTCTTTAATCACCTCATCAACTTGTGCCTCTAAACTTTTCACATCGGAAATCTGGAATAAGTTTTTATCACGGATTATCTTTGAGGCGGGTATGCCGTTGGCAATCGACTCATTTAACACAGACTTGGCAACAAGATTAGAAATACTACCTTCTTTTTCAAGATTTATTAATTCTATAAATTCTTCGATTCCGCCCGGAATTCTTACTTCAGAGATACTTAAATTTCCCGAACTCGCTATCGAGGCTAATGGACCAATTAACCAATTTGTAACTGCTTTCTTATCTTTATTTGGATAAGCCATGATACATTCTTCTGCATATTTAGCATCATTCTTAGAAGCAACTAAAATTTTGGCATCATATTCCGATAATCCATAATCTTTTATAAAACGCAACATCTTCTCCTGCGGTAATTCCGGAATAGTTTTTCTAATATCTTCAATCTTGTCCTTATTAATTATAAATGGAGGTAGATCCGGCTCAGGAAAATAACGGTAATCCTGCGCCTCTTCTTTTGTGCGCATAGAAGTGGTCTCTTGTTTTTTTAAATCCCACAACCTTGTCTCTTGAATGATTGCCTTGCCTTTGTCTAATAATTCTGCCTGCCGCTCAATTTCAAAGTCCAGCGCATCTTTTACTGCCTTAAAAGAATTCATATTTTTCAACTCTATTTTTGTGCCCAATTCATGGATTCCTTTTTTTCTTAGAGAAATATTGGCATCACAACGCAGGGAACCCTTCTCCATATCGCAGTCAGAAACTTCCAAATACTCTAATATGCTCTTTAAGGTATTTAAATATTCATGGGCCTCTTTTGGTGAATTTATATCGGGTTGACTTACTATCTCCAACAAAGGAATGCCGCAACGGTTAAAATCTACCAGGCTAAAATCCTGGCGGTGAATCAACTTTCCTGCATCCTCCTCAAGATGCACACGACGTATGCCGATGCGTTTGGTTTTCCCTTCGAAATCTATATCTAAGAATCCATCCCGCGATAATGGTAAATCATACTGGGATATCTGATAATTCTTAGGTAAATCCGGATAAAAATAATTTTTACGGTCAAATTTAGTATATTCTTGGACTTTGCAATTTAGTGTCAGGGCAACCTTTATGGCATAATCCAAGGCGGTTTTATTTAGCACAGGCAGGGAACCCGGAAATCCCAGGCAAACAGGGCAGACTTGGGAATTTGGCTCTTTACCAAATTCCGTAGAACAGCCGCAAAATGCCTTGGTCTTGGTCTTTAAGTGTAAGTGGACTTCCAGCCCGATAACTGTTTCGTAATTCATTTTTTATAACTTAGGCTTCATCTTATGCCAATCGGTATTCTGTTCATAGTTATAAGCCACTCTAAAGAGCATCTCCTCACCAAAAGGCTTAGCCAATATCTGCAATCCGACAGGCAGGCCTTTTTTTGTAAAACCGCAAGGTACGGATAGCGCGGGAATTCCTGCTAAGTTTGCCGAGATGGTATAGATATCCGAAAGATACATCTTCAGAGGGTCTTTTATCTTTTCTCCTATCCTGAATGCTGCAGTAGGAGAAGTAGGGGTTATAATACAATCAAATTCTTTGAATACCTCGTCAAAATCATGCTTTATCAGAGTGCGGACTTTTAAGGCCCTCAGATAATAAGCATCGTAATATCCATGAGATAAAACAAATGTCCCTAAGATAATTCTTCTCTTTGCTTCTTCTCCAAAGCCCTCACCTCTTGTCTTTTTATACATATCAATTAAGTTTGAGGAATCCTTGCGCGAATTTCTTGCTCTAAAACCATACTGCACACCATCAAACCTGGCCAAATTAGAGCTTGCTTCTGCAGTAGCAATAATATAATAAACCGGCACTGCATACTCCGTATGCGCTAAAGATACCTGTTTATAATCAGCTCCGAGATCTTTTAATTTATCTATTGCTTCTTCTACTAACCTCTTAACTTCAGGGTCTAGGCCTTCTGTAAAGTATTCCTTGGGTATGCCTATCTTTATGCCTTTTACATCATTTACTAATGCTTTTATATAATCTGGCACCTCAACATTAACTGATGTAGAATCACAAGGGTCAAAACCTGAGATAATATTCATAAGCATTGCGCAGTCCCTGATATCTTTGGTAAGCGGACCAATCTGGTCTAAACTTGAAGCAAAAGCAATAAGGCCATAACGAGAAACTCTTCCATAGGTGGGCTTAAGGCCTACTACACCGCAGAACGATGCAGGCTGTCTTATCGAGCCGCCCGTATCCGAACCCAAAGCTAAAATTGCCTCATCAGCTGCCACTGCTGCAGCAGAACCACCCGATGAGCCTCCGGGAACGCATTCCAAATTCCAGGGATTATGAGTAGGCCCGAAATAGGAATTTTCAGTGGATGAACCAAAGGCAAATTCATCCATATTGGTCTTTACCGGAAAAATTGCTGCGCCATTCTCTTTTAGCTTCCTAATTACCGTAGCATCATACGGCGGCTTAAATCCCTCTAAAATCTTAGAGCAGCATTCCGTATTGTAACCTTGCGTGCAGATATTGTCTTTGATTGAGATGGGAATTCCCTTTAAAGGTAGTTTGGAGTTTGGAGTTTGGAGTTTAGAGTCTAAAAGATTAGAATCAGATAATCTGACATACGCCTTAACTTTAGAGTCCGCTTCTTTAATCCTTTGATTTAATGCGTTTAGGATATCCTGCGTAGTTATCTCTTTTTTATCTACTTTTTCAATAAGCTCGTGGGCAGTGAATTTATTTAATTCTATCTCACCACTCATAACTCCTAACTCCTAACTCATAACTTAATTACTCAATCACCTTGGGCACGCCAAAGAAGTTATCTTCTCTGCGTGGCGCATTCTCAAGCGCCTGGTCAGCACTTAGAGAATCAGCGCTCTTATCCTCTCTTAACACATTATTAATAGGCAAGATATGGCTTGTGGGATTAATGCTGGCTGTATCTATTTCTTTTAATTTATCGATAAACTCCAGGATATCCTGAAGTTGACCGGATAACTTTTCTAATTCTTTAGGCTGCAATTCGATACGTGCCAGTCCCGCCACATATTTGAGTGTTTCTTTGTTTATCGCCATAGCCCCTTCCTTTTTACATTTAATTTTTTATAATAACATCCTTTATCGCAAAAGTCAAACATAAATCCCTTATAAAATAAAATTTTTATAGACAAAAACGTCAAAATAGGTACAATATCATAGTTAATATGATGAGGTAGATATGGTTGGGAATATAAAAGATAAAAAACCAAAATACTATCTTAATACGGATGGCGAATTCGTAATTGAAAACTATAACTTCTCTAAGCCCTTTGCCAACTTCTTCCCGGGCATTGCCGGTAAATACGGAATACCTATGTGGGTGTTCTATGTCAATCGCGCTCAGGCCATTGCCAGTTTCGGCACCAAAGATAAGGACCGCTCCATCTTAGAATTCTTTCCGGCAAATAAAGCCTGGCAATTGGTATCCTTGCAGGGATTTCGCACATTCATCAAGGTATTTATCAATAAAAGGGTTATTTTCTATGAACCCTTTCATAATGGCTTTTCTAATCTGGGATTCAATCTCACTAATAAAATGTCAGTTACCTCTTATGATTTAAAGATAGAAGAAAATAATCTGTCTTTAGGCCTAGGGATAAAAGTAGAGTATTTTACTATCCCCAATGATTCTTATGCTGCCTTAGTAAGAGTAGTAACCATTAAAAATTTAAACCGTAAAACCAAAAAAATACAGTTACTTGATGGACTGCCCCAAATTATCCCCTACGGTACCACTAACCTATTTTTAAAAAAATTGGGCCGCACGATTGAGGCCTGGATGAATGTTGAAAATATAAATAAGGGAGTGCCTTTTTATAAATTGGATGTTGACCCTACGGATAGGCCTGAGGTCATACATATAAAAGAAGGTAACTTCTATTTAGGGTTTTATGATGATAAAAAAAGCCCTAAGATTATAAAACCTATAGTTGAGCCACAATATATCTTTGGTTCAGTTACAGACTTTACTTATCCACGTCAATTCTTAGCCACAAATAAATTTTTATATCCTGTCGAACAGATAGCTAAAAACAAAACCCCTTGCGGCTTCTCATTGCTTGATCTTGAATTATCTGGGGCTCAAGAAAAGACATTTTATTCTTTGACCGGCTATATGAGGAGTAAGGAAAAATTAAATTCTTCTCTTGCTAAAATCATCAGGCCTGATTACTTAAAACAAAAAAGGGAAGAAAACAAAAAGATTATTCAAGAGCTGCAGCAGGACATAGCCACTGTAAGTGATTCTCGAGAGTTTAACTCTTATGCAAAACAGACTTATTTAGATAATATTATGAGAGGCGGGATTCCCGTTATTTTTACCCGCCCATCTTCTAAGGCATCAGGTGGGATCCCTCCGGAGGCGGGAAAATCAAATTCATCTAAAACCGTATTTTATCTCTACGCCAGAAAGCATGGCGATTTAGAAAGAGACTATAATAAGTTCCAAATTCAACCTACCTATTTCTCACAGGGTAATGGGAATTACCGTGATATGAATCAAAACAGAAGATGCGATGTCTGGTTTAATCCAGAGATAGGAAATGAAAATATAATCGACTTCCTTAACCTTGTGCAAACAGATGGCTTTAACCCTCTGGTAATCAAAGGTGTGAATTTTACTCTCAAAGACGCCCAAGGATTTAAAAATAAATTGGGAGGATTAGCCAAAGAAAAAGACATTGTGCCAATAATGCAATTCTTAAATAAGCCTTTTACGCCGGGCGAAGTAATTCTATTTCTAGAAGAAAACAAGATTAAATTAAAGGTCTCTTATGATGAGTTTCTGAATATATTACTATCACATAGCCTAAAACACCAGGAAGCTGAACACGGCGAAGGCTTCTGGACAGACCACTGGACTTATAATCTGGACATGTTGGAAAGTTATCTGGCTATATATCCTGAAGAATTAAAAGAAATGGTATTTGATAAAAAAGTATTTACTTTTTACGATAACACCGAAGTAGTAAAACCCCGTCAGGGAAAATATGTTCTTAAAGATGGTGTGGTTAGGCAACTGCATTCGGTTGTCCCTGATAATGCCAAAAGGGAAATGATTAAAAAAAGGACACAACAGCCCCATGTCGTCAGGACGCAATATGGTAAGGGTGAAATCTATCAGACTACCTTAATCAATAAATTACTCTGCTTATTAGTAAATAAACTTTCCTCTTTGGACCCTAATGGGTGCGGTATAGAGATGGAGGCGGATAAACCTAACTGGTTTGATGCCTTAAATGGACTGCCTGCCCTGTTTGGCTCTTCGGTATGCGAGACATTTGAACTAAAAAGATTAATGCTCTTTATAAGAGATGTTATAGAGAAAACGCAGATAGAAAAAATCTATATTACGGAAGAAATTTATAACTTTTTAATTAATTTGGGGAAACTAATAAAAGATTTTCTTAATAATAACAATTCTTCTGATAAAGACTTTCAATATTGGGATAAAAGTTATTCTTTTAAAGAAGAATACCGCCACAAGACCAGGCTTGGTTTTAGCGGCAACGAATTAGAAATAACCTCTGGGCAGCTAATCACTATTTTAGATAATGCCTTAAAGAAAGTGGACTCGGGAATACAGAAGGCGTATGATAAGAAGGGAAAAAATTATTGTACTTATTTTATAAATGAAGTTACAGAATACGAGCCCCTAAACGCAAATTTTGTCAAGCCTACTAAATTTTCTCAAAAGAAATTGCCTTTATTTTTAGAAGGACAGGTCCACGCCTTAAGGGTTGAAGATAGCATAAACAGAATAAAAACCCTTTATCAGGCAGTGAAAAAGAGTTCACTCTACGATAAGAAACTCAAAATGTACAAAGTCACGGCTTCTTTAAAGAGCGAGCCTTTCGAAATCGGCAGATGCCGCGTATTTACCCCGGGCTGGCTGGAACACGAATCCATCTGGCTACATATGGAATATAAGTATTTGTTAGAGATTTTGCGCGCAGGGCTTTATGAAGAATTCTATACTGATTTTAAAAATGCACTCATCCCCTTCCAAAAACCTCAAAGGTATGGACGCAGTATCCTGGAGAATTCATCGTTCTTAGTGGGTAGCGCATTTCCTGATAAAAATCTACACGGAAATGGTTTTGTGGCGCGCCTTTCCGGCTCAACTGCGGAATTTATACAGATGTGGTTGATAATGAACTTAGGTAAAGAGCCATTTATCCTAAATGAAAAAAATGAATTAAATCTTAAGCTTAGTCCCGTATTAGCCGGATGGTTATTTACAGCCAAAAATAAAACCTATAGTTTTAATTTCTTAGGTAAGATTTGGGTGGTTTATCATAATCCTAAAAGAAAAAATACATTCGGAAAAGATGGTGTAAGGCCCACCAAGATTATCTTTAATGATAAAGATGGAAATCCTGTAGAACTCACCTCTGATATCATACCATCTCCTTATGCCCAACAGATACGTTCCCGCCAAATCAGCCGCATAGATGTTCATTTTGGTTAAATTATAAAATTATCAATTTTGCAACTTGAAAATTACTAAATTTTGTGTTATACTTTAAATGACAATTAGGTAGACCTACTGATAAAGGCAAACTAACAGTAATGTTAGGGCGCAAAGCGACAGAGCCGAAGAAATCGGCTGGCTGCGTTGCCAAAGAGGGAAAGAGAAAACCCTAAAGAGTGCCTTTAGGGTTTTTTTGTTGTCCTTAAGCCCTGGCTAAGTCTGCCAGGGCTTTTTTATGAGGAGCAGAAAATGAACATTCAGCGCGTGGTTACCTTCTTAAATCGTGATGAAGTGGACTTCTTAGATAAATTAGGCAAGGATGCCCTTTTCTCAACCGGCTTAAAACTCTCGCGCACAAAACTCATTGCCTGGTTAATTGATTTTATGAAGAAGCTAAACGTTAACGGAGAAAATATAAAATCAGAAGAGGATTTAGAGAATAAGATTCTGAAATCAATTCCCACCTGCCACGGAAGGTAGATAAAAGGAGGCAAAAGATGAAGAGGCATCTATGGAAAAAATTAATTATATTGGCAATGATAATTTTGTCAATAGCAGATAAGAGCTTAGCAGCCGATAGTGTTTCAATATCAGTAACCTGTACTATACCCATTATGCCGGGAATAAATGCGCCCCTGATTGAAAGTGCTGAATTAAAACCTCAAACAGATGTTGCTGGAGAACAAAAAAATGAGATTCAAAAAGATAACTCAGGGCAAACAGCCATGCTAATACAACAGGATGCAGTAAAAGAGCTAATAAACCAAGAGGAGAAAAAAGTCATATTAGTAAAAACTTACTATAGCCGCTAAATACTAAATCTGCGTCTTTCTTAAGGGAATATTATAAATGTAGCTAATGCCTTCGAAGAGTTCTAGGTCCTTAAAAATAGGGACGCTGGGTAGGTAGTTAGGTGGTAGGCTATTTAAATCCAAGGTAAGCGTGTGTTTACCCACATTGGTCTTTCGGAAGAAATACCTTCCTGCAGCATCGGTTGTGGTTCTTGTGCCATCTTCTAATATTAAAACTACCCCTCTCATCGGTAAATCTTTAACGCCTAATTGATTATCTCCATCGACATCCTCAAACACTATCCCTACAATCTCTGAACGACTGGCAATACCGAAGTCCGCCCTCACTGCTTGACCATGAGCAACCAAAACTTCTTGTGTTGCAGGAGCAGTCAATATAAATCCAGAGGGTATAGTGGTGGTATCTATATTTAGATAAACCTTTCTTGCTTTTACCTTCCCAAACTTATAATAACCCAAAACATCCGTAATCTGCGATTTATCTTTTCCTAACCAAATTTTTACTCCTGCCACCGGCGGTTCGTCTTTCTGTCGTAGGCCATCGGAATTAAAGTCCTTAAAAACATAGCCCTCGACTGCGCCTATTGACTCCCAACGAATCCCTGTATCCCAAAGATAACGCATTCCTACCCTGAAATCCGCCTCAACGCGTTTATTGATATTGGGATTACTGGCCCAGACATTGCGCAGACGGCCGGAGCAATATAACTCTTTGTCCGGATTAGGACGGTATGATAATTCAGCGTAACCCTCAAGATAATCTTCTCCGGAAAGAAAACTTAAAGGAGACATGGTATGTTCTTCATCTCGATATATACAATGTAAATTACCGTAAAAAAGAGGATTATTAAATATCTGTCCTGACCAGTCAAAACCGGTCTCTAATGCTTGAGGATAAGAACGATTGCCAGTGAATTTTTCTTCCAGTGAATTGTATTCCGTATTAAGATAGTAATATAACTGGCCTATCAGGCTAAACCTCAGGCCCATGAGTAACTTATCGTTTAGGAAATCAGAACTTTGGGAAGTAAAATTTGTACTTTCCTGACGGCGATAACCTATATAGGTATTAATTCTTCTTAACCACTCTAAAGTTCTAGATAGTGCTATTCCTGCATTGTAAGAGCGGGAGCCGGCAAGTCTTCCCACTTCATTCTGTAGGCTATAGTCCAGCCTCAATGAGGTAAGAGGATCTATGGCATATACTGCATCGCCATTGAAAGCCTCGTTCCAACGGTTATGACTTTCTGGATTAGGGAATAACCTATCCTGGAATACATCCAGACGCCCGGAGATGTTAAGCTTTGCAAAAGGGACATATGAGACTGTGGATAATAATCCTAATTCACCTACGCGCCAGCCAAAACCCGTCATTGTTTTAAAATTCTTATCCGTATCTCTAAATTCCGTAGTTAATCTTAATTTAGGTGCGTTATAAGTGGCGTTAAACAGATGCGCAAAAGCTTCAGAATCATTTGCTACTTCATAGCCGATACCTAACTTGCTAAAATGGTAATCTATGCCTAAATCATAACCATACGGATTAAGAACATCAGGCCTATCCCTGCCCCAACCATGAAAGACTGAAAACCTATAATCCTGTTTTTGTAAGGGAGAATAATTTATACCGAAACCGCTCAAAAAAGAATCCTTTGCCTTAGGTATACCGGGGGAAAGGTTACCGTATCTACCGCCGCCTTCTCTGCCCCAAAATAACGTATAATCTATCTTGTTATCAAATGCGGGGGACTTAAATATGACTCCGCGCAAACCTGCGGTCGGAGAAACAAGGTTGGTGATATCTGTAGAATAATCAAACCCGCGTAGACTAAAGTCTTTAAATTGCCCTAATCTTGCCTTAGTTAAGCCGAAGCTAAAGAAGGTAAGATCTGTGCTTTCTTCCAACGATCTTATAGTCAAGCTAGAGTCAAATTCTCCATAAGGTGTTTGCCCTTCCAATCTTAAGCCATGACTATAACCATACGATTGCCTTTTTAAGGAATAAACCCTTCTGCCTTGCTCAAAAGATGACCAGCCAAAGTAATAATGCAGCTTAAATGTTCCTGCCTTTTCTTCTTCCAGGCGCATCTGTTCTTCTAAGGTTGGGCCTTCAGGTTTAGCAGGAGTGGTTAAAAACTGAAGAGTCCAGCGGTCTCGCGCATCCCAGATATGCAAATAGGTATAGCCTATATCCTTGCCCGTAACCAGTAATTCGTCAGGACTCTTACTCTCTACTTCTAAAACATTAGGGGTAGTAACCAAAAACCGTAATATATTCCTTCCCTGAATAATCACGCTTTTACCCTGCTCAATCTCAAAAGGCTGGATAAAATTTTTTATATTTTCATCGAGGATTAATGTTTGTGGAAGGACAACTCTTTGCGCTACTGCCTTTTCTTGAACAACGCTTGGCGCTTCTGAGGGAGGCGCAGAAATAGGGGCCTGCCTTTGCTTTTCTATTTTATCTAAAACGCCCTTGATTCTACCAGCGCGGCTTTCAGGCAGAGCCCTTATACTTACCGGTGGCGGCGGCGGCGGCGAAATTGCCTCTTCTGGCACTAAGACCGCTTTTTGTCTAATTCTCTCGATGTATTCTAAGGCAAGGGGATAATCGGGCTGGGCCATTAAGGCCTTATTAAACTCATGCAAGGCAGCGGCATAATTGCCTTGCTGGAAGAATGTTATCCCCAATTCACAAAGGTAGGCTGATATCTGCGTATAACCAAAGGCAGGAAGATTAAGGCCCAGGAAACAAATAATAAGTATAAATACAAGTAATCTCCTCATCTGAGCGCGCTCACGGATACAATTCCTCCGTTAGGCCCGATTTCTAAATCCGCTTCTTTAACAAGGGTAGGCCCTCTGCCCATCCCTGCCTCTTCCAAGGCCTTGCCCAAATCTAATGTAACCACTAAATCATATTTTCCTGCTGGAATAGGCTCCTTCCAGGTGCCTTCAAGTTGGGCACTATCATTGGCAAAGGTATAGGCTTCATTCAATTCACTGCGCGCATACACCCGGCCTTGCCTATCGATAATATGAAATGTGCCGGTAGCAGTAACATCCACATTACCGTTATTTTTAATCCCAATCTTAATTGCGAGAGGGCTATTTTTCGATTCCCTGGTTAAGGAGAAACTTTCTATATTAACCTGACGCACAATAGTGCCTTCAGGTTCAATATAAAATAAAGAACCAATTCTTGCGGCTACCCCTACTCCTATCCCCTCCTCAAGACTAGGCAGAGCAACCCTAGTTTCAAAAAATAATACGGCGTAATGCCCACCTTTGGCATCCAGGGGAATTTGCACAGTATAGTTTATCTTCCGATTCCCATAAGCAGGTATGGTAAATTCCGCGGGAGTAAAACTAATCCACTGCGCACAGGAGAGCGGTGTGGTGCCAGCAGGTTTAAATTCCTTGGAACCATCAGCACCGGGTAAATAATACCAATCTTCTAAGTATGCCTTTATGTCTATAGGTTCTGCGGAGGCATTATTTAAATTGATTGCCCCTGCCTTGGAGCTGCCGGGGGGGATACTTAATCTGACCTTGCCTTCTTTGACATTTAAATTAATCGCCTGCGCAGAAGATGCAAGGAAACAAAATGAGATAACAATAGTAATAAAAAAAAGTAATCTCTTCATTTTTTGTTTTGGCTATAAAATATTTGCCTGGCTAAGGTAGACCCCTACCTCATGACCCCAGACAAATATTTTTAAAATTATACCTCCTAATTTTATCTTGCCCAATAACTCTACCCTTAAAATTACCCCTCGTTTTGCTAAATTAAATTTAATAAAGGGTAATTGAAAAGGTTACGGTTCCTGTATAGGTTCCTCCTGGTGTATCAAGTGAAAGAGGCACAAAACCAGCATACGGAATACTTCCGTCTGATTTATAAGGCGGTATGCCAAAATAAGCACCTATTACTCTAGCAGCACCGGTTAAGCCACTATCATAGAGTAATTTAGGCTGTGTTCCTCCTGCTGCCAGGCCAGTACTACCAAGACTTGCATCTGCTGGTTTAGGGCTTGGGTTAATAGGCGTAACGCCATCTGCTTTTTTGGGATTATCATCGAGATTAGTAACCCCAAAACCGTTGATGATAGTGACTGTCCCTGAAACCAAGCCGCTGCAATTAGACCACATTTTGTATTTTCGTCCAGTTGAACTCCCACTTAAAAGCGCAACATAGTAGTAAGGCGTTGAGTAAAGCGTGCCTGCTTCACCACCACTTAACAATGTGTGGGTTAAAGATCCAAAAGCCATAGATGCGACTGGTGTAGGATCCCACGTATCGTCTGTATATGTCTCTGTGCCTTTAGAATCAACCTTATTTACCGAAACAGTAAGGGCCAACTCTTGAGTAACTGAGGCATTAGCCGTAACTGGTACTGAAGTTGCCGCTTCAACCATTGACACAACCCAGAGGGCAAGACCGATTACTAATAACATAGAAATTAGTTTTTTCATTTTATTTCACCTCCTTTTTCTTAAATTTTATATCTCTGACAAAGTATAAGTAATTCCGGTTGAATAATCGCCTGCTTTTAGATCCGCTGGTATGCTTAATTCATAGATAACCTTGAAGCTATCCGGCGAACCTTCCTTGTCTGAAACGAATAAAACCGTATCTCCTACTTTTGCCTCTGTTTTCGCCGGATACTTTAATATACCTTTTGTATCTATCTTTTCCTCATTTAACTTGAAATATTTTTCTGGGATAACATCACCTTCTTTATTAGTAAACCCCGAAAGCACCTTTTGACTTACCTGATAGGGCTTGCCAATATTGGTTTTCACCTGTATGACAACCTCATTTATCTGAGGCGGGGAAAGGGCCTTAAGGTTCTTAAATTGGATTAGGCCTCCAGCCTCGGGATTAATTATAAGATCAAAAATTGGGGCGTTTTCTATCTCTAATGCTAAAGTATCAATTAGGCCCTCCTTAAGATAACCACTACCTTCTAAGAGATACTTTATGGCTGTCCTATACTTGCCTGCCTTTTCCTTTTCCAGGTCTCCCAGGCTATAATTAACAATAAATGCTTCCGGTTCACCGCTGATGCCTGAGGTATATATTGTTTGTGGCCTGGAGGATAAACTTGTAGATGAGGTTATACCTATGCCTTTCCTTGCATCTTTTACATAGAACTTAATAGCGTCCTGCGAAAGGCTATATCCTTCGGCAGATATAGGAGGCTCATTCATTACCTGAATAATTTTAAATTGAGCCCCCATTGCTCCCTTTATATCGATTAACACATCGGCAGATTTCATTTCTTCTTTTGCAGGATTTAAAGTAATTGTTTTTGTCCCGGTGGCTGTAGTTATTTCAATTTTTGATTCAATAGCAATTTCAGCTGATATATTTAATATTACGCTAACCGGTGCCTGATCCGTATCAATAGGTTCTAATGTAAAACTTAATCTGCCTCGATATATGCCCGCCGGGACATTAAAAGGCCCCTCTAAACCATATACTAAAGTAAAAGAATCAGATAGGCCTGATTGGTTTGAGGTATAGATAAACATTCTTCCAAAACTCACCGGAACTTCTCCTTCTACAGCTAAGGTGCCATATTTATTAGTCCCTCTAATGCCGTAAACTAATAAATTATTCTGTGGTATAGATACCCCCTGTATATTGGTTAAGGGCTCTAATAGAGTTTGAATAAGGCGATATTGTTTTCCGATATCGCAGGTTATATTCACGACTACCTCTTTATTTATGCGTGGCTCCAGACCATTTATCTTGCCATAGTTAAGATCATAACCGCCTGCATAAGGCGTTATAGAGAGAGAAAAAGCAGCAAAAGCCTTATTAAAGGCAAGAAGAATAATTGCTGCAAGAACAAGAATAAACATAGTTTTGACGTTTTTATTCATATTTTTTAGTTTTTAGCTACCTCTTTTTAACGTACTCAATATACTTCTTTTTTTAGCCATTGTCAACGATAAAATGCTTAAGCACAATAAAAAACCGGACTGACCCATTTTGTCAAATCCGGCTTGTGTTTTCCGTGGCGTCCTGATAACCTCCTTATCAGAAACACCGGATTACAAAGTAGTTTTAAAAAGCCTTTCTTAAGTATAACCGATACTATCTCTTCTGTCAACCCCGCTTTTGAAATATTTTATTTTTATAATTTCTCACGGGACACAGATAAAACTTATTGTCAAAACAAAAGTTATGCACTTTTATCAGCCCAGAATATCCGGGCAAAACCAATAAAATTCTCTCTTAATATACGTACACCTACACGTTGCTGTCCAGTATTATCTAAGGCCTTTGACCAGATTACCTCCCCACGCGTATAAAAAGGCGCGTGGTGATCAGGTATTTCAAGCCACATCTCTAATGTTGTCTTCTCGGGTAAATTAGCGTTACTAATAAAACCTAAACCATTACCGCTAATATCCACTGCCTCTGCCTGGCCTTCTATGCCACCCATAGAGGCTAAAAATCTTAAAGGAAACTTTAATTTTATTCTTTCAAATATTCTGCGGTCCTCTGCTTCCATTTTGTTTTTATTTTTAGTATTCCACTACATCTTGCGGTACCGGAATAAGATTTATCTTTAAAGAATGCATAAAGAGTATAAGAAAGAGCCTGCCATTACTTATGGCGTATATACTTCCCTTTATTCTGCAGAAAAACTTTTCTCTCTGTTCTTTGTGATTACGTTCTTTCAAAACATATAGATACGGTAAAGGCCTTTGCATCTGCTTATCTTGCACTTCTCTTATCACACAAACAAAGTGCCTTCTAATCACTGTGCGCACGCCCTGGCTATCAGCAATCTCAGAGCAGGCGATTATCCTTCTTTTTTTCTCGACTGAGGTTAGGTTTTTAAATAAGAGGTCTCTCATTTTTATCTCCATACCTCAAAAGATGCTAAATTACGCGAGATTTTATAAACTTATAAGTTTTACGATAAATAAAAAGCCGGGTTGCCCTATAAATCCTCCTATTTCCTTCGGCAACCCGGCTATCCCCTGCCTTCTTTATTGGCTGGTGGGGACCCTCTAGGCTTTGCGCCTCCGCCACATTTTATGGCGGATTAGCTTTTATCGGGAAATAATCCCAAAAACTTTAAAAAAGAGATTAAAAAGAACATATAAAAAAATTGAACTTTCGTGCAGTTTAAGTATAACATCTGAAATTATATATTTTCAAGCCAATAAAAGAGTTATAAGAAAACGCTTTCTTTTATATAAAATACTGTAATCAGTAATCAGTAAATCGTAATTAGTAATTGAAAATTATGAATTACGGATTACGAAAATCGCTGATTCTAAATTTTGATTATGTAGTTTTTTTGAAAGTCAGGCGAGACTCTTTTCCCTGCAGGATTCTTTTAAGGTTGGATTTGTGCCTTAGGATTATAAATATGGAGAGTATGATACTGAGGAATTTTAGGGTATTGGACTGTTTAAAGGCAAACATATATACGGATAAGGCTATGCCGGTTATAACCGAAGAAAGAGAAACAATCCTACTCATAAAAAAAATAACTAACCAGGTAATAACACTCAAGGCCAATATAACCTTTAACCCCCCTATCTTAATTGCCAGGCCTAATAAAACTCCGAAGGTGGTAGCAATGCCCTTGCCGCCTTTGAATTTTAAGAATACAGTCCAGTTATGACCACAGATACAACTTAAGCCGAAAATAATGCGCAGTGTTTCAGCTGATATACCTGTAACCGCCGAACTTAAAATATCTGCGAAAAAAGTTACGACTAAAAGACCTTTGAGTATATCTAAAACCAAAACCGATATCCCCGGCCCTTTACCTAATACACGCAGAGCATTGGTTGCGCCTACATTTCCTGAACCAAATTTACGGATATCTATGCCTTTTAAAAGACGGCCAAATATGTAGGCAGTAGGAATGGAACCGACTAGATAACTAATGATTATTCCTGAGATTATCCGCAGCATATAGAATTTTAAATCCTCTCTTTACATAATCTATTCCCGATATAACCGTAAAAAATACTGCTAAACACCAAAGAATATATGAAAAATGCCATTGAATAAGCACACTTCCAACAGAGAGCATCTGAAAGCTTGTGGTAAGTTTTCCCCATCTGGTAGGTGAGATATTAATCTCCTGCCTTACCATATAAATAACTACCGCACCCAGCATAATTATTACGTCTCTACTTATCACAATCAAAGCTACCCAAAGAGGAAATTTTATAGCATGGGGAAATTCATCAATGAGATAAAGGCAGATAAAGGCGCTAACTAAGAGTAATTTATCTCCCAGGGGGTCTAGAACCAAACCCGCCTGGGATTTCTGTTTGGAAATTCTCGCAATATAACCATCTACTGCATCTGATAAGACTCCCAAAATAAAAATGCCTAATGCCACAAATCTAAGGTAATCTCGCTTGGGAGAATAATAGATGAGGCTGGCGACGAAAAACGGAACGCTTAAGATTCTAAAAGTAGAGATTTTATTTGCGAAGTTCATTTTATTATCCTGATGCGATTGGGCGGCCAATAGATAAGTATGGCCTCACCCAAAATATTTTCCCGAGGCACAAACCCCCAATAACGGCTATCCTGCGAAGAAGCAGAATTATCGCCTAAGACAAAAAAGCTACCCTTAGAGACTACTATCTTTTGGTCTTCCTGGGCAAAAGGGCCGCGATTATAATAATATCTTTGATTAAATACAGCATCTAATAACGGCTTATCCATAATATAGATTGTCCCGTTTTTGATTTCTACGGTTTCACCTTCAAGGGCGACTAATCTTTTTATAAAATCCTTCTTGGGATTTTCAGGATATATAAAAACAATCACATCTCCTCTTTGCGGTGACCGGAATTTAGGCAGCCTTAAGTTAGTAAAAGGGATTTTTGCTCCATAGATAAATTTATTCACCAGTATCAAATCTCCTTCTAAGAGCGTAGGCCGCATTGAGCCTGTAGGAATCTTAAATGCCTGAATTACGAAGCTGCGGATAATCATTGCTAATACAAAGGCAACAATAATTGATTCTGTCCATTCCCGTATTACTGATTTTTTCTTCGTGCTCATATCTTGAGAACCTCCAAAAATGCCTCCTGGGGGATCTGAACCTTCCCGAATTGTTTAAGGCGTTTTTTGCCCTGTTTTTGAATATCCCAGAGCTTACGTTTACGGGTAATATCCCCACCGTAGCATTTACTCGTAACGTGCTTGGCTAAAGCCCTCACCTTTTCTGAGGCTAAAATCTGTGAACCCACTCTTGCCTGGATAGTTATCTGGAAAACCTGACGGGGAATTAGTTCTTTAAGCCGGCTGACCAAGGCCTGCGCTTTGGACATCGCCTTATCTTTATGCATTAGCGAGGAAAACGCATCGCAAACCACGCCGTTTAATACTATCTCCATTTTTACCAATTTTATGGGAAGATAGTCCTTAAATTCATAATCTAAAGAGCCGTATCCTTTGGTCAGGGATTTTATGCAGTCATAAAAATCTACGATGATTTCAGAAAGAGGTATATCAAAGACTAATTTTACCCTATCCTCTCCTAGATATTCCTGTGATTTAAAAACTCCCCGGCGGGATTTGCTAAGTTCGCATACCGGCTCTATATTCTCCACAGGAATAATCATCAACATGCTTACATATGGTTCTAAAGCCTCCTGCATATCCTGCGGGGGCACAAGTTTAGCCGGCGTATCCACCTCTACAGACTGGCCGTCTCTTGTCCTTATTTTATATACTACATTGGGCACGGTCAATATTAAATTTAAATCATATTCTCTCTCCAGGCGTTCCTGGACTATCTCCATATGCAAAAGCCCCAGGAACCCGCATCGAAAACCCGAGCCAAAGGACTGACTGTTCTCAGGTTCAAAAACAAAAGAGGCATCGGATAATTTTAATTTATCCATGGCATCGCGCAACCTCGGAAAGTCTCCCGGATTTACGGTATATATCCCGCAGAATACCAAAGGCTTCAAAGTGCGATAACCGGCCAAAGGATTCTGACAAGGATTCTTAACATCAGTCATGGTATCACCGATAATAATTTCTCTGGGGTCGCGTATATTAGCGGTCAAATATCCTACCTCTCCGCAGGACAAAGAATCTACTTCAAAATATTTTAGATCCTTAAATACACCCAATTCTTCTATTCTATAGGTCTGTCCTTTCTGCATAAGTTTTAACTGGGCACCTGCATCAATTTGTCCGTCCACCACGCGCACAAAAATAACCACTCCTTTAAAGGTATCAAACCTGCAGTCAAAAATCAGGGCCTTTAAAGGATGTTCAATCTCGCCTGAAGGAGCGGGTATAACTTCAATAATTTTTTCCAGTATTTCATCAATGCCTATTCCTTCTTTGGCAGAGGCTAGGATTATATCTTCCTCTTTAAATCCTAAAACAGTTACAATCTGTCTCTTAGTGCGCTGTATATCTATATGAGCCAAATCAATCTTATTTATTACCGGTATAATCTTTAGTTTATTTTCACGCGCCAGATAATAATTAGCGATGGTCTGAGCTTCTATGCCCTGGGCAACATCTATCAATAATACCGCTCCTTCGCAAGCAGCCAAGGATTTGGAAACCTCATATGTAAAATCTACATGCCCCGGCGTATCAATAAGATTCAATATATAATCCTTGCCATCACGACAATGATAAGAGAGTCTTACCATGGATGCCTTAATGGTTATGCCGCGTTCCCTTTCTAAATCCATATCGTCTAAGAGTTGGTTCCGGAAATGTTTTTTATCTACTGCACCGGTCAACTCTAATATCCTATCTGCCAGAGTAGATTTACCGTGGTCAATGTGGGCAATAATGCTGAAATTCCTGATAAATGATTTATCCATCTTGCTTCAGGCTTCAGGCTTCAGGCTTCAGGCTTCAGGCTTAATCTTCATTTTAAGCCTGCGGCTTGTGGCCTGTAGCATGCGGCCATTGTATTATTTTCAATACTTCATTAACTACTTCCTCAATTGTCATATCAGTGGTATCTATATAAATAGCATCAGCTGCTTTTTTAAGCGGAGCAAACTCACGGGTAGAATCTATAGTATCACGGTTACGCAGATCTTTTTCTACTTCTTCTAAAGTAATAATTTGACATAATTCCTTTAATTCTTTGTATCTACGCCTAACCCTTTCCTTAAAGTCTGCGTCAATATAGAATTTCTTATCTGCATCAGGAAAAACCACGGTTCCTATATCGCGGCCATCTAAAACACTATCCCTTTCTTTACCCAGTTTTCTCTGCAGCCCTAACATTATCTGTCTTATGCCTTTTATCTTGGCAATATCAGAAACCCATTGGGTTATACGCGGCTCTCTTATAAGACCAGTGACATCCCTGCCATCTAAGATTATCTTTATGGAACCATCCGGATTATTCATTAAATCAATACGGCTGTTATTGGCCATCTCAATAAGACCAGTAGTATCTTTTATATCTATTTTTTCTTCTATAGCTTTTAAGGTTAATGCGCGGTACATTGCTCCGGTGTCAATATAAAGAAAGCCCAATTTATGGGCTAATATTCTGGCTACTGTACTCTTGCCTGAGCCAGCCGGACCGTCGATGGCGATAATCATTCCAAATATTCTCTTTTCTTTTTAGCCTTCTCTAAAATTTTAATTATTTGCGTTTTATTTTTACTACGGATTGCCGAACTCAACGCATAAAGCCCTTCCTTAAATAACCCCATCGCCTGCAGTATATTTTTCTGATTACTCGCAAATATGTCCGCCCAAAGTTTGCTATCCGAAAGCGCAATACGCGTAGCACTCTTTAAACCGTTGGCGGAAAATCTTAAATAATTATTAGGTATACTTGCGATTAAAGAGAAGGCTAGCGCATGAGGTAAATGGCTAACCAGGGATAATATTTTATCATGCCTGGGGGCAGATAACAACAACACCCTGGCGCCTAATTTATTCCACAATATTCTCACTCTACTTAATGCCACAGGGTCAGTCTCGCGGGTGGGAGTCAGTATACAAAGAGAATTTTTAAAGATATCACAAGACGCACTTGACACGCCTCGTTTCTCAGAACCAGCCAAAGGGTGGCTTCCGACAAATTTAGGGAATATCTTATCGAGTTTCGCGACTATTTCCTGTTTAGTGCTACCGACATCGGTAATGATACAAGCGGGACTTATAATTTTAGCGATTAAAGGTGCCAAGTTTAATATGGTACTCACCGGCGTTGCTAAAATTATTAAATCTGCCCCCTTAACAATATCAATATTCTGCGAGCCTCTATCGATAACACCGTTTTTCTTCGCCAACAGCAAAGTGTTTTTATGGCGGCTGACACCTACTACTTCCAAGGCTAACCGTTTTTTCTTAATGTCCAAAGCGATAGAACCGCCGATTAAACCAACTCCGACAATAGCAACTTTATTAAATGGTTTCATTTTTGAAATTAAATTTCTCTTCCTAATGCCTTAGCTAATACCCTTAGTTCTCCCATAAGCTGATTGAAATTAGAAGGTATTAGAGACTGCGCACCGTCAGACATGGCTTCTTCTGGGTGACTATGGACCTCGATAATTAAACCGTCAGCTCCGCAAGCCAGAGCTGCTTTGGAAAGTGAAGGTACCAGGCCCCATTTTCCTGCTGCATGACTGGGGTCAGCAATTATAGGCAGATGCGATTGTTGCTTGACGGTCGGTATGGAACTCACATCTAAGGTATTGCGGGTTGAGTCTTCAAATGTCCTTATGCCACGCTCGCACAAAACTACATTAAAATTACCGCCTGATAAAATATATTCCGCGGACATAAGTAATTCTTTTACGGTAGAAGACATACCCCTTTTTAATAAAACCGGTTTCTTGGTTTGCCCTACTTCTTTTAAGAGATTAAAATTCTGCATGTTGCGGCAACCGATCTGTAAAACATCTGCATATTTGGCTACCAGCTCCACATCGCGCGAATCCATAACTTCACTTACAGTAGCCAAACCCAATTCATTTCCTATCTTACTTAAATATTTTAGACCCTCCTCGCCTAACCCCTGAAAACTATAGGGTGAGGTGCGTGGTTTAAATGCACCGCCGCGCAAAACCGTAGCACCTGCCTTTTTTACCTGAAGGGCAATTTCATGCAATGACTCCATGCTTTCTATCGCGCAAGGTCCAGCCATAATCACTATCTTTTTACCACCGATCTTAACACCTTTGCCTAAATCAATAACCGAGTCTTCAGATTTAAACTCCCGCGAGACCAGTTTATACGGCGCCAGAACCGGCATAACCTTTTCTACACCGGGAAAGACCTCCAAAGGCGTTACCTGCAACACATCTTCAGGACCAATCACGCCGATAATTGTGCGTTGTGTGCCTCTGGAAACATGCGGCTTCAGCCCTAACTTCTGCACCCTTTCAATTATGTGATTTATCTGCTCTTCTGTAGCATCTGGCCTTAGTACTATAATCATAATTGCCTCCTATTACCTACCACCTATTACCTTTTTAAGCACGCTAATAAACTTCTTATTCTCTTTTGGCATTCCGATAGTTGCGCGGATAAAATTTTTCAGACCGTACTGATACATGTCTCTAACAATCACTCCATATTTAAGCATTTTTCTAAATATTTTTCTGCCATCCCTACCCACATCAATAAGGATAAAATTAGCCACTGATGGCACATAATTTAAATCGAGCCTTGTTAAAGCATCGTAAAGATAATGTTTTCCCTCTAAAATTATCTTTCTGGTCTTGCTCAAGAATTCTTTATCATCCAGCGCAGCTCTAGCTGCGGCTTGCGCTAATAAATTAGCATTGAAAGGCTGCCTTACCCTTTCCATATAAGAGCTAAATTCTGGCCTGGCAATGGCATAACCTATCCTTAAACCGGCTAAGCCATATGCTTTGGAGAATGTTTTTAAGACTATAACGTTTCTGCTTGAGAAATAATCTAAGCCGTAAGGGAAATCATCCACATCAATAAATGTATCATATGCCTCATCCAAAACCAATAACACATTTTTAGGCAAATCATTCATAAAATCCTTTAATTCGTATTTATTTACATATGTTCCCGTTGGATTATTGGGATTAGAGATAAAAACCAGCTTTGTTTTCTTGTTAACCTTTTTTCTCATTGCCTTAAGATCGTATTTAAAATTCCTTAAAGGGGCGGTAATAATCCTGCGTCCGTTAACCTTGGAGATAATCTCATACTCTAAAAAGGTAATCTTGGCGGTTATAATATTCTCATCTGCCTCTACAAAGGTTTTTATAATGATATCGATAATCTCATCCGAACCATTACCCAATACAATATTTGAGGGTTTAACATTCAGGTATCTGGCGAGTTTTCGTTTTAAGTAAAAACCAGAACCATCAGGATAACGATTGATTTTTGATAGATTCCTCCTTATCGCTTCCTTTGCCTTAGGTGATACACCAAAAGGATTCTCATTTGAAGCAAGTTTAATCACTTCTTTTAAACCTAACTGCCTCTGAGTTTCCTCTATGGGCTTGCCTGGTATATAGGGCGTTATATTTAATATATTCTTCCTTACCAAAACCATATTTATTCTCCTACTGGATAAACCTCCAACACTCTAGGGACGGTTCTTAAGACAATCATGAACTGTCCCCAAAAAGGGACACTTCTGCTTTGAGTTGAGAACCGTCCCTCATGTTTATTCTCCTACTGGATAAGAACCCAGAATTTTTAAAAATGTGCACTTATTCTCAAGCTCCAAGAGCGCTTTTTTTACGCGCGGCTCATCCCAGTGTCCTTGTAAATCCACAAAGAAATAATAGTCCCAAGCCTTTTTCTTAGAAGGCCGTGATTCTATCTTAGTAAGATTAATTCTGTATTTTTTGAAAGGCATGAGCATGTCGTGCAATGCACCTACGCTATCCTTAATAGAAAACATAACAGATGTTTTGTCCTCGCCTGTTTGCGGCACATCGGTCTTGCCGATTACCAAGAAACGGGTAATATTATGGGGCGAATCTTCAATATCGCGCGCAATTACTTTTAATTTATAAATCTTAGCTGCCAAGAGAGAAGCTATGCAGGCGCTGTTTTTTTCTCTTGCTGCCAGTTGTGCTGCGCGCGTGGTGCTGGATACTTCTATTTTATCTACCAAAGGTAGATTCTTCTGTAACCACATATTACATTGACCGAATACCTGCGGATTTGAATACAGCTGTTTTATTCTCTCTTTAGCACAATTCGCTAATAGATTATGGGATATATCCAAGATTACCTGAGCACAAATCTTTAACTCAGAATCCACAAACATATCCAGGGTATGAGTAATCGCTCCTTCGACGGAATTTTCGATGGGAACCACGCCGTAATCCGCTGTATCTCTTTCCACCTCCAAGAAAACACCCCCGATACTATTGCAGGCAATATATTTAATCTGCGAACCAAATCTCTTCAGGGCAGCCAGATGTGTAAAAGTTGCCTCTGGCCCAAGATAGGCAACGGTAAGCGGTTTATCCAGAGAAAGGCTGCAAGACATAATTTCTCGATATATAGCCTCAAGCGCTTTAGGACTTAAGAGGCCTTTGCTTACTGCAGTTATTTTCTTTAAAACCTCTCTTTCGCGGTCTGGAGAGTATATACCCTGACCCTGTTTTCGTTTTAGATTGGTGATATTTAAAGTTGTGTTGGCGCGCTGATTCAGGAGCCGGATTATCTTCTTATCTAAATTATCAATTTGTCGGCGTAGCGTTTTTAACTGCATTGTCATTCTCCTTTTTGGGTATTGCCTGCGTAAAATTTTCTATCTTGGGCAATTCCTCTAATGATTTTAAGCCGAAGTATTCTAAAAATTGCCGGGTTGTCCCAAATACATACGGCCTGCCAGGCGCTTTTTTTCTTCCCGAAATACGTATAATGCCTTTATCCAAAAGATTCCTGATTATGCCATCTACTTCTACATCCCTGATAGATTCTATCTCACGTTTGGTTACGGGTTGTTTATAAGCAATTATGGCTAATGTCTCCAATGTCGGCCTGGATAATTTTTCTGCTTTGCGTTCTTTATATAACTTTTTTAAATACGTTACGGCAATGGGTGCAGTAACCATCTGAAAACCGCCGGCTATTTCAATAATACGCATACCCCGATTTGCCCTTTCGTATTCCAAACCCAATTCTTCTAAAAGGGCGCGTATCTGAGTGGTCTCCATATTATCCAGAACCTCTTTTATCCTCTCCAGGGTTAATGGCTTATCGTTTACAAAAAGTAATGCCTCTATTATTGCCTTTACAGCTTCATCTGCCATTTAAAGTTCTTTTCTGCTTATAAACCTCATTTAATAGCTCTTCGGTGTTTTGTATATCAGGGCGCCTTTCCAGCGCTTTTTTTATCATCAAAGAAGCTTCGGATTTTTTATACTCTAACTGCATAAGTACAGCTAATGTCTCGTCTTGGATATCGCTGATTTTGGCTTTTTGTTCTTTTATTTTATCATCCTGTATCAGGCCGAATTTACCCACTTTGTTCTGAAGCTTGGCGATAATCTCTTTTGCTCTCTGCTGGCCTATGCCCGGCAATGATTTTAAAAATTCTACGTCTGCTTCATCTATTGCCTGCGCAATCAGGGATATGGGTTTGTTTAATGCCTTAAGGGCTGCCCGAGGCCCGATACCTGAAACCGTAATAAATATCTCAAAAAATTCCTTTTCTATCTCGTTTAAAAAGCCGATTAAAACAGGGGTGCCCTTAGAGGGCTCAACCTGAAAATAATGATAGGTTATAAGACTGATTAAACCGCCATCGGCAATACCCTCATCTAATCTTTGCATTACAGTTGCCGGAAGAAAAACTTCATAGGAAATACCGCAGACATCAATGATTAAATAATTTGTCCCTTTCTCAATTATCTTTCCAGAAATTCGCGCAATCATTATATTTTAGCTTTGATAATGTAACTATGGGTAATGGCTAATGCCAATGCATCGGTTACATCGGTATATCTGGGTATCGTCTTTAGCTTAAGTATATTCATTATCATTCTCTGGACCTGATATTTAGAAGCCTGGCCCTCTCCTACAATCGCTTTTTTCACCCTGGTAGCTGCATATTCAAACAAGGACACATTCTCTTTTGCACAGGCAAGACAGATGACGCCGCGTGCCTGACCTAAAAGATAGGCCGTGGTAGGATGGCGATAATGCACGTATAGTTTTTCTAAGACCATAACATCGGGCTTGGTATCAAATATTAATTTTACTACTGTCTGGTATATTTTATTTAAACGTTCGGTCAAATTCTGGCTAGCAGAAGTCTTAACTATTCCTGCTTCTAACAAGGATAATCTATTTTTATTAAAGTCAATGACGCCGTAGCCTGTAACGCTAAGGGCCGGGTCAATCCCTAAGATTCTCATATTTTTTAAGAAGAGGTTACTTGCTCTAAAATATCATCGGGTATATCAAAATTAGCATAAACCTGCTGCACATCTTCGTGTTCTTCTAAGGCATCTATAAGCAATAATAGCTGTTTGGCATCGTTACCGGTCAATCTTATCGTCGAAGACGGGACCATCGTCACTTCTGCATTCTGCAAATTAATTCCTTTTGCCTGTACGGCCTGCTTTACCTTTTCAAAGTCCTGCACCGAGGTAAATATTTCATAATTTTTTTCATCTGATTTAAAATCTTCGGCTCCCGCATCTAAAACAATAGACATCAACTCTTCTTCTTTCACCTGGCTTCTTTCCACCAGGATATAACCTTTCTTAGTAAACATCCAGCTCACCGAACCAGCGCCTGCCATATTAGCGCCCTTTTTGGACATAATATTGCGTAATTCCGCAGTAGTGCGATTCTTATTATCAGTGAGCGCTTCAATCATAATGGCAACTCCGCCCGGACCATAGCCTTCATATATAACGGTTTCATAAACCACGCCCGGCACTTCACCGGTTCCGCGCTTTATTGCCATCTTTACGTTATCAGAAGGCATACTTGCTTCTTTTGCCCGCGTCATAGCAGTGCGTAATCTGATATTGGTATCGGGATTACCGCCGCCTTCACGCGCAGCCACAGTTATTTCTTTAATAACCTTGGTGTACGCTGCGCCTTTCTTGGCATCAGCTGCTGTCTTTCTAGCTTTATTGGTTTTCCATTTAGAATGGCCTGACATCTTAACACCTCCGTTAGGTTAAGGTTAAGGTTAAGGTTAAGAGAGGCAGGTAGAATAAGCCGAGTTCTGTCTCAGTGCGAATTTTGCGCGCTTTTAGCGGTTATTTCTCTAAGTTCCGATTTTACAACTCGGAATCAAGCAGCCTACCCGAGACTTTTTGCGGAACGGGCCGTCCCTCGTCTCTTATTTGGCCTTGCTCCACGTAGAGATTGCTGCGTTTCACCCCCGCCGATAAAGCGGGACTCGTCTCTGTAGCTCTGATCCGCCCTCCAACTTACGGTTGAAGAGGATGGGCGTTACCCATTACGTTGCCCTCTGGAGCTCGGACTTTCCTCCCCGTTCATCAAACGGGGCAACCGCCTTCTACCCGCCCTGTTTTCTAAGTGCCTCCTTTATAGCTCTGCTTGCTAATCTGTCCGCCCCGCGATTTTCGTTGCGGGAAATATGATTTATGCTTACTTGCTTAAAAGCTGCCATAAGATGCAGAGCCTGATTATACAGCCCTAATATATTAGGGCTTTTTATCTTATAAACTTTGTTTATCTGACGATAGAGAAGCTGGCTATCCGTATTTATCTTTATGCGTTCTGTTTTCAGTATAAGGCCTTCCTGTAATGCATAGATTAATGCCGTATACTCAGCAATATTGTTCGTCGTATTGCCGATATAACTGGCTATATTCTTGATAGTCCGACCGTCCTGACAAATTACCACTCCTATGCCGCTTGGGCCGGGATTGCCTTTGGATGCACCGTCAATATAAATCTCAAACTCCTTCATCTTCCTCAATATATAATATCCTGTTACATACTTCGCAGGTTACCAGCCTATCGTACATCTTAATAAGATTTATTACCTGCGGCGGCACAAACATATTACACCCGTTGCAGGAGTTATCATTTACCAATACTATGGCCAGGCCATCGCGATTAAGCAATATCCTCTCATATTGAGAGGCTATCTTGGGATCAACATTGGGTAAAATCTGCTTTCGCTGTGCCTCTAATTGCGCAAGGCGGTCATCTATTTCTTTTATTCTATTTTCAATATTTTTCTTTTGTTCGTTGAATAATTTTTCTTCTTCTTGCAATTTTTGCTTTTCCCGATTGACATCATTCTTTATTTTATCCACTCCATCCAGTAACTCTAAAATTTTGTCTTCTATTACCGAGGCATCACAGCGGGTATCATCTATTTGTTTTATCATTGCCTGATATTCTTTATTTGTTTTCAGTTGATAGAGCTGGACCTGTAATTTATTAATGCTTGCTTCTCTAGTGGCTAATTCTAATTCTTTATCTTTTCTTTGCTTTTGCAAATCCTGCGAGGACTTTTCAAGATTGCTTAAGTTTTGCTTTTTTTCTTCAAAGGAAGCTTCCAAGATTTTAATTTCTTCGGGCTTGCGCGCCTTCTCGGCTCTTAACGCATAAATCTCACTATCTACCACCTGTAGCTGAACTAAACTATTTATCTGTGACTTCAAGTCAATGACTGGCAAGACACAATACTCCTTTGCTTAAAAACTTTATGGTGGGCGCAATAGGATTCGGACCTATGACCTCCACAATGTGAGTGTGGCGCTCTAACCAGCTGAGCCATGCGCCCGCGTAACTGGGCCCAGAAGGATTCGGACCTCCGACCAAGTGATTATGAGTCACCTGCTCTACCACTGAGCTATGGGCCCAAAAATTTAGGCTATTTCCAACCCATAGCGAAATCCCCTTTAGAGGATGAGCTATGGACCCAAAACTTAATATTATATAATACTATTTTAAAGGGTTTTTGGCAAGATAAAAATTTGGGAGGCATTTCTATTTTTCTATTAAATAAATTAAGGCAACCCCCTATTTTAGAGAGTTGCCTTTAAATTGGTTTTTCTTAGCTGTATTTTATATTAAAACCCTAGCGCAAACTTAATACCAAGTTCCGTAGAATTGTTTTTTGGCTCCCATCCATACGTATAAGGGACTCCGTAATAAGTAACGAGTGTATCTTCTGACTTCTTGATATTCCAATATCTTATAAAAGGCTCTATTACAAAATATAGCTTCTCACCTTTCTTCTGAAATTTTATAGAACCCCTAATACCATAACCTTTCTTTTGGCGATTTTCAAGATCGTTAAAACCAGGGTCAAAATCGCTAAAATGACTTATCTGTTTCCCCCACCAAAAAATATCATACTCTAACATTGCTCCAACAGACCAACTATTCTTTAGAGGGGTAATGATTTCTACACCTATTGGACTATAGATATAATTTGACTCTCTTTCATAGCCAGCTGGGTCAGAAGATGAATCGTCATTCAGATATCTATATCCTATGCCTATGTAAGGTGTAAGGGTAGATGCTGTGAATACGGAAAAGTCATAACCTCCTAAACCTCTGAGCTCCCACAGATAATCGTCTATGCCATCCATGGTATATGGTGTTCCATCTTGAAGCGCACCGTCGTAATCTAGCTGTCCATAAGCAAATTTTCCTTCTAATTTTAACATACACTTATCAATCTTAGGAGGACTCGGCTGTAACCATCCGCGATAAGTATAGGAGCCAACTATACCATACATCATACCCTTTTCTTCCATCAGGCCGGGTTCTTTGTATTTGATATAAGATATTTCAGTCCCTAAATTCCAGGAATGCTTTGGTAGTTCTGTTTGTGCTAGAACACTCCCCATTCCTATAAATGTAAAACATAATGTTATTGCTAATATCTTTTTCATCTGTTTGCCTCCTTTCTTTACGCTTTGAGTGTAATATCCGAAGAATATTTTGTCAAGATAATTTGGAAAGGAATATTAGAAATTTCTTTCATTAAAACAGCTAAAAATTATTCTGAAAGATTACGCCATAATATTCTTTTATAGACCGTAGGGAATTAATAAGCAAAGAGCCTAAATAATAGCTTAAAATAATAATTATTATGGTTACGATTACCTTCTTTTTCTGGCTAAAACGAGGATTTAACCAAACTAATGGCAAAGCCAGTGGGCCTACGCATAAAAAAGCAGTAACTATCCCATAAGTTTTAAAATACCACTTAGTCGCTAGGGGTTTCTCTTCTGGTATCTTCCCGCAATATCTACACCTTATCGCCTCATCCTGTATTTCTTCTGCGCAATAGGGACACTTCTTCATAATATTAGCTCTCAAGTAACTATTAATTGGGTTTTATTCATTTAAACTGCTCTTTTACTTTACTTGCCTTTAATTGTTAGTATTTTCTTCGACAAATTTCTTTATTTCTTCAATATTTTCAAGTATTAACTTGGCTTTGCTAAGACCAAAAGAAAATGGATATTTATCATCTTCGCTTCTTTTTATGATCATTAACGGCTTGCCTTTATATTCACCTCTCTCAATCATGTACCCTCCCTCTGTTTTTATATCGGCCCTTTTATTCTGCGTCATTCCTCATTATTCTTTAATTATACCACTTTCATCTTAAAATTGTAAACAATTTAGGAAGTGGGCTTGTAATAAAAAGGCTGAACGGTTAAGTTCAGCCTCTGTGGGTAGTAATAATGTCAAATGTCAGATATTTGCTACACCTTTATCCTTCTAATCCTTGTAAAATGAATCCCTAAACGGTGTTCGTTTTTTTCTAAAGGGGTATTAGAACTTACTTCGCCGGTTACTTCCACGGGTCCTGAAAAATTAACTACATCTTTATTAACTTTTAATAAAGTAAATCTCATTGAGAGTGGAGTCGCAATAGGAATATCGTAATCGGTTATCAGACCCATGCCGCCTTGGCTTATGTCTGTCATCTTTGCTTCAACATCCTCTCCGCTCATTATAAAACGGGCGGATACCGGCTCATTAAGTCGATAAATAACAGTGCAATTCATTCTTAATCTTTTATTACTTCGCCTTTCTTTATCCAGATATATCTCTTCCATAATCTTGACTAACCTTACCTCTCCTTTTTTTCAAGCATAAATCGTGCCAATTCTTATGGTTTAACCTGATTATTTTCAAATAGTTATAGTAACTATATTTACTTCAATATGTTAGTAATGGGTAGTGCTATATTGGCTCCTGGCATGTTTTATCCCAGAAGTGAATATGGCTTGTTGAAATTTGGCATCAAGCTGTTAAAAAAGGCGACAGTTTGAATAAGATGATTTTGTCGGACTTTCTAGCGAAAAGGCTTCTTGAGTAATTCTGCTTTATGGTATATGCAATTGCTTATGCGCAGCCGTTCATTTATGTCAATATTAATAAACTCTAAACCTGCTTTATAGGGATATTCCAAATTATTATTGGGCATCACCCAAACAACCCGTGCCTGTAGCGTATCAAAGCGAATTATTTTTTCCTCTCTCAGTAATTCAAATTGCAATTTCAATAATGTTCCTACGCTAAACTCTTTCCTAAGAAGAAGCTTAATTCCGCCTGAGCTAATATCTTCGGATTGAGATTCAATATATTCTTCTTGAGTGTCAACTACGCTATACTTAACTGGCATGAATAGCTGCACTCGAATAAATTCTCTTCTTTCCGGACCTATATATACCATCTGATTTAATTATTTATCCTCATCTGCAGCTTCTCAATTATACAATTATACCACCAGAATCTTAAAAATTCTAAGCAATTTTATAGGTGGTTTATGATTGTAAACAGGAGTGGTTTAAAGAAAAGGTTATTTTATTCCCTTTGATGAGCCAGGGTTACATCCAGAAATGTGCGTAGTCTCCTGGAACGGGTAGGATGCTTCAACTTCTTCAAAGCCTTTGCCTCAATCTGGCGCACTCTTTCCCTTGTTACCTTAAAGACCTTGCCTACTTCTTCCAAGGTACGCGGACAGCCATCGCTTATACCAAAACGAAGAACCAAAATCTTTTTTTCTCTTTCCGTAAGCGAATTTAAGGCAGAGTTCATCTCCTCCTTTAGCATTGTCCTCACTGTGGCATTAGCCGGAGAGACTGCTTTTTTATCCTGGATAAAATCTCCGAAATGCGTATCGCCTTCATCCCCAATAGGCATCTGTAAAGATATGGGCTCCTGAGCAACCTTTAATATTGACTTTATCTTTTCCTGAGGCAGCCTCATCTTCTGCGCAATTTCCTCAGGCAAAGGCTCGCGGCCGTTCTCCTGAACAAATACGCGCGAGAAACGGATTATTTTATTTATGGTCTCGGTCATATGCACAGGTATTCTGATAATACGCGATTGGTCAGCAATGGAACGGGTTATTGCCTGCCTTATCCACCACGTGGCATAGGTGGAAAATTTATAACCTCGCTTATATTCAAATTTCTCCACCGCACGCATAAGGCCGATATTGCCCTCCTGGATTAAATCTAAAAAGGATAGACCCCTGTTAGTATATTTTTTAGCAATGCTGACTACCAGCCTTAAATTTGCCTCTACCAGCTTCTTTTTAGTGCGGTTAAATTTAATATGCGTGGACTTAATCAATTTCATCTGTTCTTTTATCTTAAGATAGGGCTCGCCTATCCGTCTTAATATAGCGTGCTTGCGGGAACGTTTGCGTTTATTGTGCGAGATATAATCCAATTCCCTTACCAGATTATTGAGCTTACGCACGATAGCTTCAATTACAGAAGTGATAAAATTAAATTGTAGCAGGAGAGTAAGGGTTTTGGTTTTATTGCGGGTAGATTTTATCTGTTGCGTTAGCCTTCTTATTTTTTTGATGACATTACCTTTTCTTGCGTTAATATCTCCCTTTAATACCTCTTCTAAATTGACTCTCTCCTCCAAGATATCGTTGGCTAAGACCAGAATCATATTACGGGCAAATTTTGTAGCCAGTGCTGCGCGCTTAAAATTCAGCTCTGCCTTCTCTATCTCTTTGGCCAATTCTATTTCGTTTTCCCGGGAAAGCAAAGATATAGAGCCCATCTGTTTAAGATACATCTTCACCGGGTCATCCAAAGGCAAGAATCTCTCTACCACCCTTAAATGCTCGCTTAAAATGTCCTCTTTAATCTGGGGGCTTGGTTTCTGGGTCTCTTTTTCTTCTTCGCTCTCAACAATCTGTATATCCTCGTTTCCTAAGAGTTCAAAAATTCTGTCAATGTCCTCGGATGAATATACCTCTTCAGGCAAAAGTTCATTTACCTCATCATAGGTAAGGTAACCTTTTTGCCTGCCCAATGCGATAATCTTATCCAGGTCTTTCTTAGTGTATTCTTTCTTCTTCATTAAACCCCTCACCTCATTTTAATCAAATAATTAAATTCTTCTTTTAGCCTGTTTAATCTTTCCTCGTCACCTAAATTTTCAGCTATTTTAATTTCTTCCTGTAGCCGCTGTCTTTTAAGTAATAATCTTTGGCTTTTTAGGCGCTGGATGCAGTCGGTTACTATCCTCTCTTTATCCTGGCCGGATACCTCTGGCAGTAAAGTTGACTCGCAGATAAGCTGCAAGGTATCATCGTCTTCAAAATAATTCATAAGGACACTGGGCTCTATGTTTTTGCCCTGCTCGATGAGGTCAAACATTAGGGAGACAATGCCGGAAGTCCTTTCATCAAGAAAATCTGCCGGCTCCAGGCTTTCCTTTATATGGGTAATGAGTTCATTTTCCTCCAGCATCAATTTTATTAAAAGCCTCTCTGTAGGATTTATGTTTAATTTCTTCGGGGTGGCTTGATTTGAATATAACCTATCTTCTTTTATCTTCTTTAATTCCTGTAATAGGGCGTCTTCCTCCAGGCTTAAGTCTTGCGCCAGTTTTTTGATATATTCGGATTTCATAACTGCATTCTTAAATTTATTGATGGTTGAGAGCATTTCAAGCGAAATCATTGACTTTCCTTCTATCTGACTTGGAGCATAGCGCGATTTTAAAACTTGCAGTTTATAGTCAAATAGATTCTGGGCCTTATTGATCCTGTCCTTAAAATCCTCAATGCCAGCTTTACGCACGGATAAATCCGGGTCAAGGCCTTGCGGCAAAGAGACAACCTTAACATTCATCCCCTCTTCAATAAATATATCCAGAGTCCGCAACGTTGCAATCTGTCCGGCGTCATCGGCATCGTAGACCATCACCACATTATGCGTATATCTCTTGATAAGCCTTGCCTGTTCAGTGGTAAGCGCTGTGCCCAATGAAGCCACGATATTCTTGACGCCTTCCTGATAAGGCATTATAAAATCTAAATAACCTTCCACTACCACCACAGAATCATTATCCCTGATAGCATCTTTAGCAAAGTTTAGCCCATAAAGATTTTTCCCTTTGACGTATATGGGCGTCTCAGGTGAATTTATATATTTGGGTAACTCCTTCTCTGGGACTGCATTAGCGTCGGGCAGCAGCCTTGCTCCAAAACCAATTGTCCTTGATTTTATGTCAAGTATAGGAAAAATAATGCGCTTGCGGAACCTATCATAATAACCGCCGCCTTCTTTGGGAATAACCAGGCCTGCTTTATCCAGTAAAGATAAATTTATATTTTTTGCCCTTAAATGGTCAATTAATGCATCCCATTTATCCCAGGCAAACCCCAATTTAAATAAATTTAGGGTCTCCTCTTTTATGCCGCGTTTTAAAAGATAATTCTTAGCTACTGTTGCGAAAGATGAAGTCAGATTATTGATATAAAATGCAGTTGCCAATTCATTTATCTTATAAAGTTGCGTGTAGAGGCTTGTAGTCTGATAATCCTGCGGTTTGGTTTCGGGTAAAGATACCCCGCATTTTTTGGCTAATAATTCCACAGCCTCGTGAAATTCCATACGTTCGTATTCCATCAGAAAACGGAAGGCATTCCCGCCTTTATTGCATCCAAAACAATGATATATCTGGCGGTCAGAGGAGACCATAAAAGAAGGCGTCTTTTCCTGATGGAAGGGGCACAAGGCCTTAAAATTCCTGCCTGCGCGCTTCAGAGGCATATAACCAGAAATAACCTCCACAATATCTACTCGGCTTAAAATATCCTCTAATATATTCTCGGGTATACGACCGCTTGCCATATTATCTCCTGATTCTGCGAAATCCTGAACAATCGATAATCTTTAGTTTTTCTTCTTTTTCTATTTCATCTAAAAGCAGATTAAGCCCTAATGTGTCAGAAGATATATGCCCAGCTATAACCACATTAAGATTAGCATCTTTTACTTTTTTGAAATGCTCCTCGCTTAAATGCATAGAGACCAGTGTCCTAATCCCTCTTCTATAGAGCTTATCAAAAACATATTTAGAACCTTCTGTGCCGCCGGTCATCTCTACAAAAATCTTGCCTACCGGACATTTAGGGTTTCCTAATATAATCCGTGGCCCAGCTAATTCTTTGGCTGCCAATTTATATTCCGGGATATCCATAAGTATACCCACAATATCCTGCACCTTTTTGGGCTTTTTTCTATTTAGTAATCTTTGTATAAAGCCAGAAGCATGATTATCCGCCGGTGTATGCACGCACATAAAAGGCAAATCCAAAATTCGCGCTGCATCTACGCTGCGCATGTGATTTTGGGCTAATAACTTTCTTTCTACCTCTCTCTTTCTTTCTTCCACAAACTCCTTGGCAACTGCCTTATTTATGCCTACTTTTATTAAAAGGTCAACCTGTAACTGCATCACCTCATATAAAGAAGCTAAGGCACTGCCTTCGGGATGATGCGAAATTACCAAATCCAAGCCTTGTTCTTGACGAATCCTATCCGCCAATAATAATTCGCCAATCTCTATATCTATTCCTACCAGAATTTTATTTACCTGCGTATCCGGCGCCCCATATAATATGGCTGTATCAGCATAAGAATCTATGCGCGTATTCTTCCTGGGATCCTGTTGCGCTCCCAGTTTTACCGCTTGATGATACAGATGGGATAATTTCATGGATTAGACTCTGTGGCGACTTCTAGGACGGCCTCATTAAATTTTTCTTTGGCCATAAACTTGGAGGCTAAGTTGTTCCAGATTAGGCTATAAGTAGTAGGCGAAATCTTAAGTATACGCTTACCTAAATAAGAGCCATTAACGCTATTTTTCAAATAACCAATGGGAGATATAACCAGGATAAACATAATCAGGCTTAGCAGCAATATTGCTCTGGCTATACCTAAAATAAAACCACCCCATTTATTTAGGTTAGGCACTGCTTCCATTTTGATAAAACGGTAAAAGACGCTGCGTAATAATACAAATATAGAATAACCCAGCATCACTAAGATCACAAAAGAGAAAAAACCCAGCAGTTCCTGAGGTATATTTTTTATCACACTGAGTCTCTGTATAAAATCTGCCCAGGAGATATAATAATGCAAAGACAAATAGGTTGCCAGGACAGTGCCCAGGAGCTTAAATAGCTCTATAGTAATCCCGCTTTTTAAGGCAATGTAACCTATTCTCAATAAAAGAATTACAACAAAAATATCTACCCAGTTAAACTGTCTTATTGTGTCTAATTGCATAGGTTTTTAATAAAATTCTCAAAAGTATAACATATAAAAGGGGCAATGTCAAGGAAAGCGCTTTCTTTTTTTTATCTAAGGGGGATTAAGCTAGCGAATCTTTTTTGATTTTCTAACTATAAGTAAATAAATGAATTGGAGAATATGAGAGTGTCCCTTTGGGGAACGTCCCCATCTTCCTTAATGTGCCGGAAGAGCCACATCTGCACAGCGGGCGTAACAGGTGCCAACTACCATGCCAAGTTCACACAACCATCTATCGTCAGCACTTGGATAGCTCCTACGAGCTACGCCCGGAGCTGCAGAAAATCCACCGCCTATTACTTTATCTCCTGCATCGCAAACTGCTGGACATGTGAAGAGATTAGTTCCATCAGCGCTGCATTGGGCCGTATAGATAGTAGGAAATGGTCCTCCGGTACAATTTGCGATTTGACCACTGGTATTCTGGCAAAGATAAGTAGGCGGACTAGTGGCTCCACCAAGAATCCCTACTCGCATAGTGCCACTTACGTCCAGTTTGGACTGAGGATTCGTCGTCCCAATACCTACATTACCCTCAATGAGCAAATCATTGTTATTTACTGTAAAACTAGAGCCAGAGTAGGTTGTACCTATCTTCATACGGTAGCTGGTTAATTCCTGATAACTTCCATACGGTGAAGGATAATAGGTGGTAATAGTGAGTTGTTCATCGGAAAAACTTAAAGAGAATAGGCCTAAGATAAAAAATACCGATATGCCGATTATGCTCAAGCGCTTAGCCATATTAGCCTCCTTAATACTTTCCCTTCGAGCTTACGGCTCTAATTTCCCGATATATTTACCTCGGCGTCTGTCACCGAATGTATCAAGGAATTATTCTGAAGTAACTATTATTAATACGCTGGAGAACTAAAATAATTCTGACCCCGTTTTTTCGCGGATATTTAAATGAGAGAAAATTATGGCAAGCAAAGGGTAAAAATTCCTCCTTGGGATTGTACTTATTGTGTTTGTATACAGATACTAGTACAGGTTCCGGTTGTTACGTTTATTCTTACTACGGCGTTGCATCAAAACAACCGATATGACACGTGGCAGCCAACCCAGTCCCGTTATAGCACCAGCAATTGCCGCCCCCCCAAAGAGGAAACACAGGCCTATAAAAAGCAATGCGTCCATTAACAGCCGGGTCTACTGTACAACCCAATGGGATGTCGCCCGCGTTACAAGCCACACTGCAAGTAAGGCCAGCAGAAAGAGGACAACTGTTTGTATATGTGTTTGAACCCGCTGATGCTTGTAAACTTACCCATTTTGTGCCGTCATAACCTAAAAAACCAAAAGCACCAAACCAAGTAATATCGCCTGCCTGGGGCGGTTGCACCGTTGTTTGTTCCGGATGGACTGCGTAATCCTGTCTTATAGGGTTTAATCCAACTCCATAAGTAGGATTAGGATTAACATTGGTGCCCGGAAGTGCCCTTATCACCCTGCCGTAATTTGCAAAAAGACTGGTGTAGTCTAATTGCATACCTACCCTGTTGCCTAAGGCTATTTGAAGAAGTCCAGAACCATTGTTATCATAGTCAAGTTCTAACCTGGTAGAATCTAAGGATACGTTAGGTTGAGACAGCATTATTGTGGAACCAGCGCCGCTGCCAAACACCAAACCATTTCCAGCGCCGGCTAACACAGTCAATTTACCGCTCGGACTGGTTGTCCCGATGCCGACGTTACCGTCATCTCTCCCATATAATATTGAATTACCAGCGCTATCAGTAATATTCAATGAGGAAGTGGCAGAGCTAGCGCCTAAACCTTTTACTGTAAGTCTTGTTGAGAAAGAAGGATTAGTTTCTCCGATGCCGACGGTACCTTCTCTAGTAATTCTCATTTTTTCAGTTGTGCCCACACCGGATTTGTAAGTGGAAAAGCCCATATAACTATTGGTGGAGCCGTCCCAACCACTCTCAATCTTACCAAGAACAGTAGCGCCAGCGCCAGCTCGCCAGTTGATAGATGACCCGGTCGACGCTGAACTGTCGAAGGCTAGTCTTAAACCTTCATTGATGATGCCTGATCCAGGAGTGTAAATATGCAACTGCGCCCCTGGAGTAGGCGTCCCGATACCGACGTTACCTTGAACTACTAAATCTGCATTAGCATCGATTACATTTGCGCCGCAACCAGCCCCCCAACAATAACTAGAGTCAATGTAAGCATCTCCAATCGCCATACGCTGCGCCTTGATTTCCGCGTAACTGCCATAGGGAGAAGGATAATAGGTGGTGATGGTGAGTTGCTCATCGCAAAAACTTAAGGAAAATAACCCTAAGATAAAAAATACCGATATGCCGACTATGCTAACATACTTAGCCATATTGCCCTCCTTATATTACTTGGTATTACCAGTATAGCATCTTAAAAGCAGCCGTCAACAAAATTCTGCCCATAGAGAATCCCTAACTATCTTCTTTAATTTTAAATGGATAAGTTTATTTTTGAGATTGAGATTTGATTTAACTAATACCTTAATATAATTACCCGTATGTCCATCCCAGAACTCAGATTTATCTTTAAGGCGCGTCTCTATTAGCACATCCATAACCTTATTTAAGAACTGTTTCTTAAAAGTAAGCGAGCATTCTGCGGCGATATTTTTGAGGTAATTTATCCTTTCTTTTATTATCTTGTAATCTAATTTTTTCTTAAAATTTATGGCTGCCAGTGTCCCTTCTCTTTTAGAATAAGGAAAAATGTGTGTTCTTAAGGGCATAATCCCTTTAATCAAATCTATTGTATTTTGAAAATGGCGTTCATCTTCTCCAGGAAAACCCACCATCACATCGGTAGTAATGGCAACCTGCGGAATGGATCTTTTTATCCTATTAATCAGATTTAAATAACCGGTCCTTGTATATTTACGGTTCATTTTCTTTAAGATTTCATCGTCGCCGCTTTGTATAGGAAGATGCAAATGACGACAGAGTTTTTTAGATTGCGCCATCTTTTGAATAAGCCTATCCGAGATATCGCCGGCCTCTATAGAACTTAATCTGATACGCAATAATCCTTCTATATTTTCCAAGTTTTCAATAACATCGACTAAATCTGGTGAGCCTGGTAAATCCCTGCCATAAGAGCCCAGGCAGATACCGCAGAGCACTATTTCCTTAAAGCCATTGCTTACTAAGCTCTCTGCCTCCCGAACAATATCATCTAATGGCCTGCTTCTAGATAGGCCTCGAACTTTAGGCACCTTACAATAAGAACAATGATTATTACAGCCATCCTGAATCTTTAAGAATGCCCGGGTATGGCCAGAAAAGCTGCTTATGCCTATTCCGTTTAGCTCATTATGCCCGTTTAGCTCATTATACTCGTTTAATAGTTCGGGTATGCTATATTTTTCTTTATTCTTGACAATATGGGCTATTCCGGGAATTCTTGCGATCTCATCGCTGTCCAACTCTGTATAGCAGCCTGTAACAATGATTTTGGCTTGAGGATTTTGTCGATGGGCATGATGAATAAAGTAGCGAGATTTGCTATCGGCAGTTTGCGTCACCGTGCAAGTATTGATAACATAGATATCCGCGGGTTGAGTATCCGATAATTCTTTAAAGCCGCCTCTAATAAATTTTTCTCTGATAACCTGAGTCTCGTATTGGTTTACCTTACAGCCTAAGGTGAAGAATTTAACTGTTTTCATATAATCTGATAAAGCTCGCCACTGCAAGCGCAGCAGTTTCAACTCGTAAAACTAAATCTCCTAATGATACGGGGATAAAACCAACTCTCTTAGCAGAATCTACTTCCTGAGGCGTAAAATCCCCTTCCGGCCCAATAAGGACTAATATATTCTTGGGGTTAGATTCGCGCAAAGTCTCTCTTAGTGTTTTACGCTTACCCATTAGCGTAGGAATTAACTTTAAATCAAAATCTTGGGCACAAGATAAAACCTTCCTTATATCCTTTATTGGCTCTACGACAGGTATCTGACTTCTTTGGCTTTGAAGGCTAGCATTCTGCGCAATCTTCTCCCAGCGTCTATGCCGCAATATTTTTTTATGCTCATCTAACCTTATAACCACACGTTGGGTTTCTAAAGGAATGATTCTATCTACTCCCAATTGTGTAAGTTTGTCTATAATCTCATCCATCTTAGATTTCTTAGGAATGGCGCAGGCAACTGTAATTTTTAGTTTATTTTTTTGCGGGAAAGATTTGCGTCTCTTTTTAATCTTAAAAATTACGCTTTTTGGCAATATCTTTTCTATAATAGAGCTGTATTCATTTCCTTTATCATCAAATATAACAACCTCCTCTTTTGTTTTAAGGCGCAGGACGTTTCTAATATGATGAACGTGGTTCTTATCAGAGATTAGTATTATATCTTGCGATATATTTTGGCACGTAGTGTAAAATCTGTGCATTTATATAACAAGGTTTAGGTTTAAGGTTTAAGGTTTAGTAATCTTTTTCTGAAAATACTTCAGCAGTGAAGATATAAAACTCTGTGGACTTATCTTTCCAGGCAGAGGATGAAAGGCCTGCCTTATGAGCGCAAAGATTGGATAAGAATTCCTCCTTTGACCAGCCGGTCTCTGTAGCTACCTGAGGCAAGAATACGCCGCTATTAAAACCCCGCCTTACCAAGACGCCATGAACACCTAATTTAATCTTATCAGGATCATTTATTCTCTCCAAAGGAGAAAGCACAGATATCTCAATCTCAATATTCTCCAGTTCAGTTAACTGAACTGGAGAAAAACGCGGGTCATTCATGGCAGACTCCACAGCCATATCCCTGACCATAAGATATAATGGTTTATCCCCGATGAGATTTCCAATACATCCCCGCAAGTCACCGTGTTTATGCAGGGTAACAAAGGAACCCATCTCCTTAAGCAACAGCGGATCTGACTCAGTGAGTTCTAGTCTTTTACCGGTTTTTAGGTAGGCCTCGATGGACTTGCGGGCGATTTCCAATAATCTTTTTCTTTGATTGGCATTTAACATCGCATCTTCTCCTTCCTTATCAATCGCACAACTAGTATATCCTACTGTCCAGATACCTTTAATCTTTTTCCCGGTGACCAAGGCAGAATTTGTATGTTCTAAAATTTTTAGTTTATTGTGTCCTAACTCTTTGGCCAAGATTAAGGTAGAGACCACCGGAAAACCACCACAAAGCTGAAGCTTACCTTGGCGTAATCCATTATATAAACCACCAGCATCCATATTTTTTAAATAAGACAAGGTTAAATTATCAATTATATCTGCCTCTTGGTAATCATAACCATGGTACATATCGCTTGAGGCAACTACTAAGACATCTTGGCGTTGGCCGATGGCTTGTTGAATTAAGCTGGCTAATTTCTGACAGGTTGAGAAACTGCAGTCGCCCATTACTATTGGGATAATCTTAAAATCAGGCAAGACCTTTTGCAAGAATGGTAATTGTACCTCTACAGAGTGTTCCTTTTCAAATGCTCTCGGTTCAAAAAATATTTCACTGTCTTTATTGAGAAGTTTTTGGGTAAATTCCTTATCAATCTCTAAATCTCCTAAAGGCGTATGAAAAATGCCCTCGGGATAAATAGACGCGCCTTTAAATCCATAATAATGACTTGGACCAATGACCACTATTGTTTTATAAGCCCTGCCCTTAATAAGTTTATAACCCCAGGCAGCAGTTGATCCGGAAAAGTCATAACCTGCATGTGGCGAAATCAAGGCGAAGATATTTCCTTCCACAGGTTCTGGATTCGCGCTTTTAAGAAAATTATCTATTAGTTGAGATAATTCTTGAGGATTATCTGGATAGAATGTTCCAGCAACGTTAGGATATTTGATATCTTGGGCAAAACTAGAATTAACCAATAACCAATAACCAATAACCAATAACCAGAAAAAAAATTTTTTAATTTTCATTAGAATGGTGGACCCGAGCGGATTCGAACCGCTGACCTCTACAATGCGAATGTAGCGTTCTCCCAACTAAACTACGGGCCCTTTTGTACTTAATATAACAGAACTTTCATTTTTTGGCAAATAGAAAATGGATACAGGTATACTAATGGGTAGATACAGAAGGCATTTTTATGCGGGTACGCATGGTAACGCTGGGGTTATCAGGAGTCCCACAGGCATTAGGACTTCCATCCGGATCCCAACAGCCAGTGAGGTCAATACCTATATAATTATCTGTAGTAACGTAATTAGGAGTGAAAGCGGTTATCCTCCTACTAAGAAACTCGGCACCACTACCAGATGAGTAACACATGACCTCAATAGGATTTGTACAAAACCAGATTGTATAGGGGTTACTACCTCCATAACGGTAGCCCCTTCTGTGTGCGGCATCATCTATTCTTTGACCATTATGATCAACGTCGGCAATATACCCTATTTGCACAGAATCAGGAGCAGCCCAGAATGGAGAATTATTTGGAATAATAGAATTCCCTATAGCATTATTTAATTCCTTTGTCATATGCTCCAGAACATAAGAAACCTCATTTTGCACCTGCGCTCGTTTGTCTGCAGTTAATACCTGATTACGGCTAAATAAATCGATGCTGGAAAAACCCAAGACAATCAAACTGAGCAAGGTTATGGCGATTAATAATTCTATGAGGGTTATTGATCTCTTAAGGAGAGGTTTCACTCCAATTTATAGTAGTTGTTATTTTACGCAGGGTTGTGCCGGGAACAATGGTCCAATTAGTATTGGCTGTATAAACGATATTGGTGGTGGATTCTGTCCAAGTTTGAGGTGGACAGTTACCTGTCCCTAAACAATTAGTTGTAGTTGTCCAGTCATTTTGTCTTACCTGCATCTGCAAGGGGTCCAAAAAATACTTCCCCAATTCTGAAACAGTCATCCGCGAACGACTATGTAAGATATGTCTTTTCCCAGCCACAAAAACATTGGCCAGGCCAGTCATCACTAAGGCTAAAATAAGCACTGAGATAAGAATTTCAAGTAAACTAAGACCTTTTTTATTCATTTTTGATTTAGGGACAACTGGCGGCGGACCATTCTGTACCAGTTTGGTTAATAGTATATTGACAATCTAAATAGCCGCCGGAACCGTTCCTGTCGGCAGAGGCAGTAAAAGTAGGTGGTGGACCAATAGCACCCGTAATCGACCAAGTCCAATTTGTAGTCGTAAGATAGAGCCTTAAGTTACTATTTATCTCAGCTAAACTCCAACTAGTCCCCGCAGATGGCCAAAAAGTCGTTGTCTCCATCCGATAAATTTTTTCCGCTGCTGCAATGAGCCTGAGATTAGTGAGGGCTTCTTTGCCTAAGGCCTGTTCCTTGCTTCGATTATATGAGGGAATAGCGAGCGTTGCCAAAATACCAATGACAATGACTACAATAAGCAACTCCAGCAAAGTAAATCCTCTATTCATATTATACAGTTAACAAACATCAATACGAACTGTTTCCTAACCAAGTATCAATGCCATTATTGTAATTTGACGAAAGGATAAGCGTATCTCCGCTAATATAATTAGGAGTTTTACCAGCAGCGGTGCAACGGAAGGCAGTAGTAACAAGGCCAAGGCTTGGAGTTCCTGCTATAACAGTAAAACTATAATAAAAATAATGGGAAGATCTACAAGCATCAGGCAATAAAGGCACACTACCAATGTTAAGATTCGTAGGAGCAACACCATTCATATTGTTGCCATTTTGCATATAAAAAAGAGCGCCGTTTACACGAATATTGCCGAGAAGTGTTCTTGCTTCAGCACCACGAGACCTCTCTACTATTTTTCCGTATTGGCCAATAGCTAAAGTAGCTAAGATACCTATGATGATTATCACTACGATTAACTCCAATAAAGTAAAGCCCTTACACATCTTCTCCTTCTTACTTAATACCTGCTCCCTATGCCTGTTCCCTGTTTAGAGTATATGGGAGCAGAAATCCTCTATTCATATTATACAGTTAACAAACATCAATACGAACTGTTTCCTAACCAAGTATCAATGCCATTATTGTAATTTGACGAAAGGATAAGCGTATCTCCGCTAATATAATTAGGAGTTTTACCAGCAGCGGTGCAACGGAAGGCAGTAGTAACAAGGCCAAGGCTTGGAGTTCCTGCTATAACAGTAAAACTATAATAAAAATAATGGGAAGATCTACAAGCATCAGGCAATAAAGGCACACTACCAATGTTAAGATTCGTAGGAGCAACACCATTCATATTGTTGCCATTTTGCATATAAAAAAGAGCGCCGTTTACACGAATATTGCCGAGAAGTGTTCTTGCTTCAGCACCACGAGACCTCTCTACTATTTTTCCGTATTGGCCAATAGCTAAAGTAGCTAAGATACCTATGATGATTATCACTACGATTAACTCCAATAAAGTAAAGCCTCTTTTCATCTTTCCCTCCTTCTTTTAAAATCCTTCTCTTAAAATATAAATTTTAGATTTTGAATTTTCTTTCCACCTCCTTTCGTTGTGTCTTAATTTATCACATTTTCTCTATACTTGTCAATATTTTTTATTTACATAGGCACAAGCTTATCTAATAGTGGCAATCTGAAATATGGGTAAGAACATGCCTATTACCATTGTTCCGATAATCAAACCCATAAACACAAGTACAATCGGCTCAAAGATTGAAGTAAAGCGCGCCAGAAAGGTCTCTACGTATTCTTGATAAAAAGAATTTATGCGCTTAAGCATCTGCGGCAATTCTCCAATTTCCTCTCCGATGGCCACCATCTGAACTACCATCGGCTCAAAAAACTCGCTCTTCGTTAAGGTGTTACTGAAGGACCTTCCTTCGCGCACATCCTCTTTGATACGACGAACAATATCTGCCATAATCATATTATCTACGCTGTGTTCAGTTATTTCTAAAGAATAAAGAAGAGGGACACCGCTTTCAATTAAGGTAGACATCTCTGAAGAAAACCTCTCTACGATTAATGCGCGGAAGAATTCGCCAAATACAGGTAACTTAAATTGAAAGTTCTCGAATCTCTTCCTGCCTCCTTTTGTCTTAATATAATTCCTAAATACAAAAAAACCTACAATAATTATAATGAACATAATCGCAACACCCTTTCTAATAAAATTGCTTACGGCTACAAGTATGCGGGTTAAAAGAGGCAGGGTAATATTGAATCCTTTAAATAAGTCGGCAAAACTAGGGATAATTCTAATGGTCAAAAATAAAAGTGCGCCCATACCGAAAATTATAAGTATAAACGGGTAGATTAGGCTTGAGATAAGCTTTCTCCTAAAGGCAGCATCTCTTTCTAAGTAGCTGGCTAAGCGGCTTAGAACACTGGCTAAATTTCCACTCGCCTCACCGCTCTCTGCTAAATTTACCCACAATTCCGAAAATACCTTGGTATGTTTAGACATTGCCTCGTGTAGGCTCGCCCCTTGCTCCATACTCTTTTCTAATTCTTTTATCACGTTATAAAATTTACGGCTGGCTATCTGTTTGGAGATTATATCTAAGCTCTTTAGAATAGTGACTCCTGCCCCTAAAAGAGTGGCTAATTGTCGGCAGAATAGCACTAAATCATTACCCGTTATGCGGTAATGCCGAAACCTAAGTTGTTTTTCCGTAGTTCTCAACCTAAGCGTTTCTGTTGTTTCTGTGGACTCAGGAATTACATTTATTACCACTAAATTTTTTGCCTGAAGCCTGGAAACCAATTCATCAGATGAGGAGGCTTCTTCGGAACCACCTATCTTCTTACCCAGACTATCGCGAACAACATATAAAAATCTTGACATTATTCCGCTCCCAAAGTTATGCTGAGCGCTTCTTCTAGGGAAGTGATACCGTCTTCTACTTTTTTTATACTGGATTCATAAAGGGTTTGCATGCCAGTAGCTCTGGCAACTTCTCTTATTTTCTGATATGACACCTGCTGGCTAATTAGGCCACGTATCTGTTCATTTATAGTCATAACCTCAGCAATACAAGTTCTTCCCCGATAACCAATCTGACTACATTTAGCACATCCTTTGGGTCTATAGATTAAATCCGTTTTTAGTTTTATGCCGCCCAATTGTTCAGGTGCGGGTTCGTATGCCTCTTTACAATCAGGGCAAAGCTTTCTGGCTAGTCTCTGGGCAACCACGCAGAGTAAAGAGGGAGTAATGAGATAGGGTTCAAGTCCTATATCAACGAGACGACTTATGGCTGAAGGTGCGTCATTGGTGTGTAAAGTGCTTAAGACAATATGACCTGTTAAGGCAGACCGTATACAAATCTCTGCGGTCTCTAAGTCTCTGACCTCACCTACTAGCATTATATCAGGGTCCTGCCTTAAGAAACTGCGTAAAGCAGTAGCAAAAGTAAGTCCTATCTCTGGCTTTATCTGGACTTGATTAATACCTTCTAATTTATATTCAACTGGATCTTCAATAGTAATAATATTTTTTATAGGACTCTTGATCTCGTTTAATATGGCATATAATGTGGTTGTTTTTCCGCTACCCGTTGGCCCAGTTAAGAAGACCAGTCCGTAAGGTAATTTTACAGCCCGGCGTATCTGCTCAAGTTGCTTAGAATCAAAACCCAATTGACCAAGATCTAAGGCAACTGCACCTCTATCAAGTATCCTTAAAACGACCTTCTCGCCATAAATTGTAGGAATGGTAGAAACCCTTATGTCTATGGGGCGATCTTCTAACTTGACCAAAAATGCCCCATCCTGAGGAAGACGCTTTTCAGCAATATCTAGTTTGCTAAGTATCTTTATACGGGAGATAATGGGCAGATGCAGGTGTCTGGCAGGCGGCGGTATTTCAAATAACTTACCATCAACACGGTATCTTAAAGATATCTTATCTTTAAATGGCTCAATATGAATATCCGAGGCACGTTCATCGATAGCCTGACGAATAATTAAATCCACTAGTTTTACCACGGGCGCCTCTTCAGCCCGGGCAATAAGTTTATCTAAACTTAATTCTTGGTCAGTATCTTCCTCCCCTATAAAAATGACCTCATCACTAGCAGCGCTGTAAGATGCCTCTACCGCCTCTTCAAACATCTTAGACTTGCCGTAAAATTTTTCAATTGCCTTGTTTATGTCGGATCTTGTGGCAATTACCGGATTGATCTCGCACCCGGTTATTTTTTTTAAATTATCCATAAGAATAAGATCTAGAGGGTCAAACATTGCTACTGTAAATGAACTTAAAGTGACCGATAAAGGCAAAACGGTATTCTTAAGTGCAAAATCTTTAGGAATGAGACTATCTAAGCTTTGATCCAGCGCCGGTTTTAACTCGCTACCCAAAGAATAATAAGGAATCTTCAGTTGTTTGCCCAGCGCTATCACCAACTGGTCCTCTTTAAGCATCCCTAATTTGACCAATATCTCACCTAGACGGCCGCCTTCTTGTCGTTGAACACTAATTGCCTTTTCTAACTGTGATTGATTAATAAAATTTTCTTTAAGAAGGAGTTCGCCTAATCTTAAGTATCTTTCTTTGGCAGACATTTATGCTCCATTAAATTTTGTTTATATTTTTCACTATACTATAAAGTATACAACAAATCCCGTTAATATTAAATATTAAATTATTTCGTCATTCTCTCAAAGCTATCCAGGCTTGTATTTATAGTCAGCTTACGGTCAAGCGCTGAAACAGTATCTTGTTCTCTTTGAGGAATAGCCGCCTTTTTTGCCGGTGCTAGCTTTGTATATGTATCTTTTATAATGTGAGGGGTAATAAAAACGATTAACTCACGGTCAAGATCCTTTGTTTGGCTCTTGTGTCTAAATAACGCCCCTAGTATAGGAATATCGCCTAATATAGGCAGTTTTTTTAATATTACTACTTTATCCTTATGTATCAATCCGCCTAAAATCACAGTCTCTCCATCAGGAACCTTGACTATAGACTTTGTGGTTCTTACTTCGGCGTCTGATTGAGTAGAAGCAATAGTGCTTGCAGTGGTTATGCTCGACTTTGGGTTTATAACCATGGTGACCTCGTTTGTTTCAGGATTTATTTGTGGCGTTACACGTAGAAAAATACCGGTTCCTTCAGGAGTCAGCGCAAGATCGGTTGATCTTATATAGGTAACCGCAGAGGTACTCCCGCCCGTAGTCGGAACTGTCGTCGTTGTTTCTGTCCCTACTACCTCATCTTTTGTAATAGCTATTTCTGCGGTTTCGTTATTTAAAGTCAAAAGCCTTGGCCTGGCCAAGTATTTTGTATCTGTGTTAGTCCTTAAATAATCTAAGAGGCTGGCATAAGTGCTACCTAGGGTCACTGCACCGGTTGCATTTTTTGTGACGGTTGCTCCGGTATCAGCATTGGCAAGTCCCCGAATCAAGAATTCTGCCCCTCTTCTCATGAATCCTCCAGGTAGAGTTAAGGTAAAGGGGTTTTCACCAAACTCAAACCCCAGTTTATCTATTACATTCTTACTTACATCTAATATTTCTACCTCAAGCATTACCTGAAGCTGTGGTATATCCAAATAGGCAATTAGGCGGTCAATTTCTGGAAAACGGCTCGGTACATCAGTAATGATTAAGCTATTAGTTCGCCTATCTTCGGTAATCTTACCTTCTTTGCTTAAGATTTGTTTTATAGATGTTAACATATCTGTATCTGTTCCACCTGAAGACCCGGTAGTTGAAGACCCGGTAGTCTTGCCCAATAAATCATCTTTCTCCTTTTCTAATTTGGCGCTGGGAACACTGCGATATTTAAGGTAATAGACTTTAGTCATTGTTTCTATCTCTGGTTTACCCCACTCCTTGACCACAAAAATGTTTGCCTCTTCGTCCAATTCATAAGTTAAGTTATTGGCTTTAAACAATTTGTCCATCGTCTCTTTTATAGGAACCTTATCTAAATATAAGGTTATTGTCCTATCCTGCACTGCCTCTGAAGCAATAAAGTTTAGGCCTGACTGAATAGAGAATATCTTTAATATATCTTTTAGGCTTGCGTCTTTAAAGTCCATAGATATGGTTAATTCTGGATCAAGATAAAGCATATCCTGTTCAGCATTTAGTCGTGGCATAAATAAACAAAAGGATAGAATTAATATAAAAAATTTAAAATTATTCTTCATTTTTTCCTCCTTTTAACCTCTCTTTCGAGTTCTCTAAAAGTGCTGTTGTGGAAGGTAAATTATATTCTCGATTTTCAAAAGATACAGTTACGCCAGACTTATTTATATCAACAATCTGCACTTCATTTACAGTATCCCCTATTTTTACAACCTTATTGTTTATAATAGCCTGAGGAAATTTACCTCCCCAAACTATCCCCTGGATTGTCAAAGTTGGTAAGGGCCTTTCTGGCATTTGTCTTTCTGCCATTTGTTTCTCTGGCTCCTTTTGCTTTTGGGGGGACTGAAAAGGATCTCTTAAATTTCCTGCTTTATATTCTATATTAGAATTAGATCTCAAGGTAGCTTCGGTCATAGATTCTGGCATTGCTTTGATTTCTTTAGCCATAATAATAAAAATCACTATCAATAAGATTATTATTCTCGAACTCTTCATTCTTAACTTCTTAATAAAATGGTGCTTAATGTTAGATTTATGATCAAGGTATCTGTTTGAGCTAATTCTCTATCTTTTTGTGTCGATCTTATGGTGAGCTTGTCCACAAAATATACATCGGGACTGCTTTCCAAATCACTGATAAATTTTCCCAAAGCATGATAACTATCAACGCCAATCACTAAATCAAAAGAATACTTAATATACATTGGGTAATCTTCTGGTGTATGTGGTCTAAATGAGATAATGTTTACACCTGCTCCTTTGGCAGTATTACTAAGATTATTCATAACTAAAGATATATCTTTTTTGTTAAGATAGTCTTTGTAGGAACTAATTATTTTTTCTAATTGGCCGATATTTTCTAATACTTCATTCTTTTTTATTTCAATGCCTTTTTCTTCCTCAAGCAACTTAATATTCTTGAGCTGAAACTTATGGATGTTAATGGCAATAGGTAAAGCTATTAAAATTATTGCAATATTTATGAAAATATTTTTATTAATATTTAAGTGAGTTAAGCTTGTCAATTTCATATTACTCATCTATTTAATTCTGGCATGAGACTACAAAATGAGTCGCGGTTCCTTTTTCAATTTGCTTATTATCTATTGAAGTAACCATTATCTCTTTAAAATATTTAACAAAAAGGGGATCTTTTTTTAAATCTGAAAGGAAACTATTTATTAACTTTAATTCTTTATTGTTATCGCCTAAATATGACATACCATCTAAGATAAGTTTTGTTTTGTTTTCTTCTGCTTTTTCTTCAAAGGATAAATTTGTCAGCCATATGCCATCTGGCAAAATACGAGGTATAACATCAAGTAGTGAAGTTAGGTATAATTTTTTCTTTATAAGACTATCTAGTGTATTTACTTTTTCTTTATATGCTGAATATGAATTAATTAGTTCTTTGTAGCTAGTTTCTGAACTCACTGTAGAAACAGGCGCACGTAAACCTATTATACTCTGCAACTCTTTTTTTAAAGGTAACATCCGATATAAACCAAAAAGAAAGATCATAAGAAATATCAATAAGCATCCCACAACCAGCATAAAGTGTGACCTAATGCTTGTAATTAGAAAAAGCTCTACCGGTTTCTCTGCACTTATCTTTTTCATGGTTCTTTCTTTTGCCAATAATAGATTTATTTTTAGATCTGTGCTAATGTCAGATAAAGAACCACTAAAAGCTTTAAGATAGGCTAAAGAAAAGGGGAACGTTTTGTATATGTACTTATCAACATCGATAAATTGAATGTTTAAACCTATTTCTTTAACTAGTATTTCTAAATCTGCTTGATAATTCTCATCTATGATAAAGAACATTTTATTAATTTTTTTATTAGGGAATTTACGATTGTAATAATCCAGAGATATATGTAATTCTCTTTTTAATCGCTCCAAAGCCCTCCCAGATTGATCTTCTCCTATACCAGCGATTTCCTCTTGAGATGCGCTAATTAAGGTTATATCACGGCTAAATAAAGGAAAGCCATCTTCCAGAACAACAAAATTGGTCTCATCATTCTTTAGAAGATCAATATCAACAACAGCTATAATGCCTTTTTCTCTAACATTAGCTAATTTAAGCAATCTTAAAATACTAAAAGCTGAGTATTCTATGGAGTTTGTTTTCGAATATAATTGGTCTAAAACTGAAAGGTACTTATCTAAGGCCTCTTTCTTTATCCCTACAAATAAGACGTAGCTTTTCCGATTAGTTTTATCTATCTTACGCTGAAAATCTGAAATCAAGTCTTCAAGTTTAAATGGGATATATTTCTTAACCTCAAAATTTACTGCAGCTGCTAATTCCTCTTTGGGCAGAATTGGCATATCAAAGGTCCGGATAATCAGATCTCTACCAGAAAGAACAATATTTGCCTCTTGGACCTCAATCTTATTCTTTGTTAATTCATGTTTAAGGAGTATCGCTAATTTCGCTTCTTCAGGGACCTTTTCTTCCAAAAATTTAGTGGACGAAATTGTGGAAGTTGAAATTTGAATACTATTTATGGGCTGCCTACCCCTGGTCTCTACGATGCTAATCACCTTTGGCCCAAAATATATGCCTAATTTATTCATTGAGTTTCTCCTGATTTAGATAGCCGTCTTCTGCTCTTTAACCACGCATCAATCTCTTTACGCTCAAATCTCCAGACCCCTCCTACCTTTATTCCTGTGAACTTACCTTGATGTAACCAATTATATATAGTCTGCTTTTTTAATCTTAGATAATCCGCTAATTCTTCGATATCCATGAGTCTTGGCATCTGAATTCCTTATTTTTAATATAAACTTAATTGAAGTCAATTAAAACATAAAATTATGCTTTTGTCAAGTATTTTTTTATATATTCTTACTTAAACTTACTTAAAATAAAAATCTAGCTTAATATGGTCAAACCTAGATTACATTAAAATATATAATTCTATAATAGATTTACTTAGATTATAATAGATTTTAAAAAAGGAGATTATGGTGCGGTATAGGTATAACTTGTCTTACTTGTTATTGTGCGGGTATTGTTTAGTCCTGAATTGACAGTCCAAACAGTAATCTCAACATATTCAATAGTACGAGGTAAATCTACCTCAAGAATATCGCTAGCATTAGGACATGGAGTTGTGGCTCCGGTGGTCCAACACATGCGACGTTGAAACCAACCTGTGGATGTCCAGTTAGCAGCACCTAGCCTTAATTTTTCAATTGCATAATTCATCCCTGCTTGAGCAGCATAGTAAGCCTGTATGCGACCTACTTGATGCTGAGTAAGGCGTGGGTGGCTCAGTATAATATTAAGTATAACAAATGCCAAGGTAGTCACCACTAAAAGCGTACCTAAGACCATAAACAAGGCTATTCCCTTTTTAGTAAAACCATTTAACTTGTTATATATAAAATTAATCATTTTTTCTCAGGCTTACTTTATAATCGTCACCTGTCTGCTGGAGAATCACATGGCCTTCGCGAGCCAGCCAACCCAGGCTCATCAGAACATTATCCCGCGGCTTATCAATACCATTAACCAACTCTAAAAGACTAACCTCTCCGTGCTGGTCCAAAAAATGCCATATATCACCCGCAACTATTCCTATCTCAGTAATCATTTTTATCCCTCCCTAGTTTTTATTTTAGAAGCAAATAATATGGCTGTCAACTACTTTTTGTTATAACTGCCGCAACGGGGGCAAACTGAGATTGCCTCTTCTTTAGTATCCACGTAAGTATAAGTGCATACTAAACAATACCAAATAAAACGAGGATCAAGAGATAACTCCTTATCTTTTTTCTGTTTACTAAATAACCAAACGACCAGTATTACATTTACAAAAAGAAGCATAGACAGAGTTATGGCCAAAGAAAAATCTATGTTAATCATTTTTAGTAGAGAGGTCTATCTTTACTGTCTGCCAAACATTAGGAACGAGTCTTGCCTGTTGTATAAAAAGATAATGCCCAATATAGCGCATACTTAAAAGATCCGCCTCCAGATTACCGGATGATATTTTTCTTTTAAGCAGTATATTATTGGCTTTTGCGCTTGATACTATATTAAACATGACTTCGATATGCGCTTTCTGCCTATCTCTAAAATATAGTAAAAAATGCAAAGGCAAATAAGGATGCAAGGTTATGGTTGTTTCTTTTCTTTTGGATACAGAAGATATTAGTTTATCTTTAGGGGCAAAAGCTATCTTTTCTCTATTAACAGCTAAATATACCAATGGCTTAACATATTGCGGGCAAGCAAGGCCACATTCTTGTTTGCTTTTAAGATGAGTTAATACGATAGGCATATTACTAACTTTATACCTCGTGGACAAATATGAATTAATTGATTTGCTATTTAAATCAGAATTGGATAATATCGAACCCCAGAAATAAACTGGAATATAATTTGCTTTTAGAAATCTGTCTCCAAAAGAAAACCCGAAGATACCAAATGCAGTTATATGTCCCAACAACGAAATAACTAATGTTTTTTTAAAAACTGTATGATGCGTCATTCTTGGCTTGTAGCAATATTTATCTGCTGTATGCCTAAGTCCCGACACATATCCCAGATTTCTACTACCCTGCCCAAAGATGCGCGCCTGTCCGCCTTGATTAAAATTGGCTGCTGCCTTTTTGCTACTGTTTTTAGTAAATTATCTAGTTCCTGCATAGTCAAAACTTTACCGTTTAAATAAATTACATTTTCTCCCGATACAACTACTTCTATATTCTCGTATTTAACAATTTCACTGGTTACTGCCTTGGGTAGATTTACTTTTATACCCGGCTGCATCACAAAGCTGGAAGTAAGCATAAAGAATATCAGCAGTTGAAATACCATATCTATTAATGGTGCGATATCTATCTGCTTGAGGCCATGCTCTAACTCCATATGTCTTTTGAACCTCATTTAACACCCCTCTATTCTGTAAGAAAATTAACCAGCTCTGTAGATGCCTTTTCCATCTCTAGGATAAAATTATTTATATGGCTAACCAGATAATTATAAGCAACAAATGCAGGTATAGCTACAATTAAACCTGCAACCGTAGTAAGCAATGCCTCCCAGATACCACCCGCTAAATCCCCCGGAGAAACCGGATGAAAAGATGTAGCTTTGGCTTGAATAGTCTGAAAACATCTAACCATTCCTGTAACTGTTCCCAAAAGGCCCAAAAGCGGAGAGATATGCGCTATGGTAGCTAGTATAGATAGATTTTTTTCTAATTTGGGTATTTCATATAAAGAGGCGTCTTCAATGGCTTCTTTAATTTGGTCGCGTGTGCGGTCGTATTTTAAGATCCCTGCCTTTAAAATATGGGCTATGGGGCTTTTTGTATTATCGCAGGTCTGGAGCGCTTCTTTTATCTCATGCCGTTTTATCCTATCCAAAATGTTACCCAAGAACTTCTGGGTATCTATCTTTATCTTATTCAAATACCAGGATTTCTCCAATATTATAGCCAATGCAAAGACAGAGCACAAAAGTATTGGCCACATTACTGGCCCACCTGACAAGAATACTTGCCATAAACTCATCTTATATAAATCCATGGTCCCTCCTTTTTATTTCTCATATTTATTTATCCAGTCTATGCGCTCCTTAGCATACTTAGCTTCTTCGACGTTTGTTAAGATGACTCTTTTATAAATATTAATCGCCTCTTTAAAATTTTCCTTATTTTCATAAATTCCTGCTATTCTTAAAAGTGATTTAACCACTAAATTGCTGTCTTGCGTATAAAGATAGGTAACTTTTAAATACTCTTCAATTGCCTCGGCGAGCTTTCCTTGTGTTTGGAGAGTTTGTGCTAATTTAAATTGGATATCTGCCATTTGCCTTACCGGCACAACATCCAGACTTCTACGATAAAAATCTATTGCTTGCTCATAATCACCGGTTTTGGAATAGATATCCGCAATCTTGGGGTAAATTAAGTTAGTAAGATTGGGGTATTCTTTAACCACATCTTTATAAGTCACCAGAGCTAAATCAAACTTATCTTGTCTTGCGTATATATCCGCTATAACAATGGTGGCCTGGCCTGCAAGATCTGACCTGCCCAGTTTTATTACCTTCTTAAAATTATCAATTGCCTCTTCATATCTAGATTCTTCTACATAAGTCGAGCCCAATGCATAAAAACTGGAAGCAATTAAATCGCTCTTAGGAAAATCTTGAATAAGTGACGAGAAATAGCGCCGCGCCAAATTTAACTCATTGTGTCTATAATAATATTCACCTAACCACCACATAACCTCAGCGGTGAGTCTTGAGTCCGGATATTTAGAACGTAATATCTTGAATCTGTTTACTGCCTCTTTCTCGTTACCTAACTGATAGTAACAATCTGCTATTTCGTATTCTGCCTTCTGCATAAGTTCTGTATCCTGACTGTATGTCCTTAAGATATTTTTAAATACTTCTATTGCCTCCTCAAACTTCCCCAAATTATACAGGCTAGTTCCTAAAAGATACATAGCCTCAGACCTTAGATTGCTATCCTTAAATTCCTCCAAAAACTTCTCAAAATTTTCTTTGCTTGAGTTGTAATCTTCTTTTTGAAAATATACTAAACCTAAGGTATAAGAGGCATCGTCTAATAACTTGGAATTAGGAAAATTCTTCTTTAAACTTAAAAAACTCATAATCGCACCGTCATAGTTAGAGGATTTTAGCAAAATGAGGCCTAATTGATACTGGACGTAATCGGTATATAGACTATCGGGATAATCTTTTAATATGCCATCATATGTCTGGGCTGCTCTATCATAATCTCCGGAGTCCTGATAGGCATCTCCTATCTGACAAAGGGCAGCGACCTTAACGGTCTTATCTTCGCTCTGTTTCGCAATCTTCTGAAATTCATCTATCGCATCTTTGAACTGCCCCTCTTTTAAAAAAGCCCAGGCTAGGCCGTAATGTAATTTATCCATAATCTCTTGCGTAACAGAGGCGGAAGAAATTTTTAGCGCCTCTTTATACACGTTTATTGCTTCTTGGTATTGCGCCATATTGTAAAGTGCCTCTGCTTCACCCAGATAAGCCTGAATTAAAACGGCTGGATCCTGTGTCGTATTCAATAATTCATTGTATATATTTTTTGCTTCTGTAAATCTATTCGTCTCAAAGTATAAAATCGCTCTACCCAATAATAAAACATCGTAACTGCTTTTTTCTAAAACGGCTGGGCTGATTTCTGAAAATTTATCTTGGGCTTCCTGGTATCGCTTTAATTTAAGATAGCTCCAACTCATACCTAATTTAGATAAAGCCTGCATTCTATCGTCAGGTGCATTTAGGAGAACTTGAGCATATTCCTGGAGTGCTTCTTGTAAATTATTTAAATAGTAATCTGCTTCTGCAAGGTAAAAATACAAATAAGGTAGTTTTGTTTTATCTTCAGCATATATTTTTAAGTAAGGTTTAATTTTATCCTTTATTCCATTATAGTCTTTTAAATTGTATAGGCATTCAATTATCTTAAAATGGGAGTCCTGGGTAAGAGAGTCTTTGGGGAATTTTTCTTCTACGATTTTAAAATAATCTAAAGCATCGATAAAATTCTGCTCCTGGAATAAACACCAACCTAAAGAATAGTAACTGGCTACAATGTAGGAAGATTTGGGAAACTCATCAATTATTTTTTTATAATACTGGTGAGCCTTTGCGAAATCATTGCCTCTAAAATGCACTTCGGCAACCCAGTATAAAACTGCATCGTTAATCTCTTTGGCAGCGGGGTTATTTAATAGTTCCTCAAATTTGGCCAGGGCATCAAGGAATTTATTTTGATGAAAATAGCTTTGCCCGATTAATAGATTTACCTGGGCTATTTTTTTTGAGTCAGGATAGTTCTTTAGGAAACGTTCAAATAAACCCAGCGCAACATCATAGAAGCCGTCCTCAAATGCTTTTTCGGCTATAAAAAGCGCTTCTTCCTCTTTGGAATCTTGAGTGAATCCAAAAGTAGTAAGTAGTAAGCAACAAGTAGTAAGTATAATAAGAATGTGTAATATACGTATCCTTTTCATGATTAGTTTCTATAATAATAGCACTTAAACATTAAGCCTTCAATACGTTTCTCAAGAATTGCCCTGTATAAGAATTGCGCACTTTAGCTAATTCCTCTGGACTGCCGTATGCCACCAGTTCTCCTCCTCTATCTCCTCCTTCTGGTCCCAAGTCAATAATATAGTCGGCACACTTTACTACTTCTAAATTATGTTCAATTACGATGACGGTATTTTCTTTATCAACTAACTTCTGAAGAACTCCAAGGAGTTTCTCTACATCGGCAAAATGTAGGCCTGTAGTAGGTTCATCTAATATATATAGCGTTTTACCGGTTGAGCGCTTACTGAGTTCTGATGAGAGTTTAACGCGCTGGGCCTCGCCGCCGGATAATGTAGTTGCAGACTGTCCAACTTGAATATAATCTAAACCCACATCATTAAGTGTAAGCAATATATTCTTTATCTTAGGGATATTGCTAAACAAATCCAATGCCTCCTCCACTGTCATATCTAAAACATCGGCTATGGATTTACCTTTGTATTTTATTTCCAACGTTGCTTCATTGAACCGGCTTCCTTTACATACATCGCATTTTACATAAACATCAGGTAAAAAATGCATCTCAATTTTTTTAATGCCGTCTCCGGCGCAGGCTTCGCAACGTCCACCTTTGACATTAAAAGAGAACCTTCCGGGCCTATATCCGCGCATACGCGCTTGCGGGAGCCTGCTAAAAATATCTCTGATATGGCTATAGACTCCAGTATATGTAGCAGGGTTTGAACGCGGTGTGCGGCCAATAGGAGATTGGTCAACTACAATAACCTTATCAATATGTTGTGTGCCAATAATCTCTTTATGCAATCCGGGCTTTTCTTTGGATTTATATAACTTTTGGGCTAAGGCGCGATAGAGTATCTCATCAATTAAGGTAGACTTACCTGAGCCAGACACACCTGTTACGCATATAAACAACCCCAGAGGGAACTTTACGTCTATGTCTTTGAGATTATGCTCTCTGGCTTTTTTTATTTCTAAGAATTTTTTATTGTGGCTATATTTTCTTTTTAGGGGGATATCTATTTTTAATTCTTTCTTAAGATATTTTGCGGTAAGAGAAGTAGGATGACTTAATAAGTCTTTAGTTTGGCCAGAAAAAATTACTTCTCCGCCATGCCTGCCTGCACCCGGACCTAAGTCTACAATATAATCAGCAGCGCGTATAGTAAACTCATCGTGCTCCACAACAATCAAAGTGTTGCCTAAATCCCTTAGTGCCTTCAATGTACAGAGAAGTTTTGAATTATCCCGCGGATGTAAACCGATGCTGGGTTCATCTAATATATACAATACTCCTACCAATCCCGAGCCAACCTGGGTAGCTAAACGAATCCTTTGCGCCTCGCCTCCGGAAAGTGTAGAACTTCTTCTATCCAAGGTCAAATATTCTAACCCCACATCAATACAGAATCTTAATCTCTGGCTTATTTCTTTTAATACCTGGTGCGCAATTATTTTATGTTTTTCGGTTAGTTCTAAATTAGCAAAGAAACTATAAGACTCTTTTATTGACATCCGGGTTGCTTCCCATATGTTTTTACCTTGAATAGTCACGGCTAAGCTTTCTTTTTTGAGCCTTGCTCCATTACATTTCGGGCAAGGAAGGCTGGACATAAAACGGGAAATCTCTTGTTTTAAATAATCGCTTTCTGTCTGATGGAACAATCTTTCTAAGTGCGGTATAATACCCTCAAAACGCTTGCCCCAGATATATTCATCAGCTCCGTAAAGGATAGCCTTCTGTACATCTTTGTCTAATTTCTTAAATGGCGTATCTAAATCAAATCCCATCTGAGCCGCTAGTTCCCGAATAAGTGAACGATAATAAATGATATATCCTCTGCCCCCTCTCTTCCAGGGTTCGATTGCACCTGTATTTATAGACTTATTTTTATCCGGAATAACCAAATCCGGATCAAATTCCAGTTTTGTACCCAGACCGTTGCACTCAGGACATGCACCATAAGGAGAATTGAAAGAGAAGATGCGCGGTTCCACTTCAGCATAACTTGTGCCGCATTTTGCACAGGCGTATTGTTCGCTAAAAACTAAATCTATTTGCCTGTTTGCCTGACTAACGATAACCACGCCTTTTCCTACTTTAAGCGCTGTCTCAACCGAATCCGTAAGCCTGTTTTTTACTGTGGGGGTTATCTTAAGCCTATCTACAACCACTTCTATATTGTGAATCTTATATTTCTGAAGTTTTATCTTGGCAGGCAATTCGTAAACTTCTCCATCCACACGAGCCCGCACAAACCCTGCTTTTTGGATTGAGCTAAATATATCTTTATATTCGCCTTTTCTGCCTCTTACTAAAGGGGCTAATATTTGAATATCCGTACCTTGCGGCAACTTCATTATTCTTTCTATTATTTCCTGCGAACTCTGTCTTTCGATGGGTTGGCCGCATTGATAACATAGGACTTTGCCTATGCGTGCAAAAAGCAGCCTTAAGTAATCGTAAATCTCTGTCTGAGTGGCTACGGTGGAACGGGGATTCCCGCCGGCTGTTCTCTGTTCGATAGCAATAGCCGGGGATAAACCTTCTATATGTTCCACATTTGGCTTCTGCAATTGCTCTAAGAACTGACGGGCATAAGCAGAAAGGCTTTCTACATAGCGGCGCTGCCCTTCGGCGTAAATAGTATCAAAGGCAAGGCTGGATTTACCTGAACCAGAGAGGCCGGTTATAACGATAAGTTTATTACGTGGTAGTTTTAGATTTATATTTTTTAAGTTGTGTTCTTTGGCTCCGCGGATAATGATATATTCATTATTATTCATTCCTATTCCTTATTTCAGTCTCTACAAGTTTAACATCTTAATTTTTTTCTGTCAATAAACATACTTCTGTAATATAATTATTTATGGCTCAAGAGGTAATATTTTTAAAAAGATGAGTAAAATTTTACTTATTACTCCCCCGTATAGCAATCTATATGGAGGAGCTAATATTAAGAAATTGAGATGGGGATTTATACCTTATGGCTTAGCCTGTATTGGAGGAAAACTACGTGCTGAAGGACACCATGTTAAAATAATCGATACCACTTGCTCTGTAAGTAATTGGAATGAAATCGAACAAATTATAAAAAAGGAGTCTCCACATTATTTAGGAATCAGTATTACCACTCCTCAAACTCCAAGCGGCCTTAAGATTTGCGAAATTACTAAAAAAATAAGGCCCGATTGCATAACAGTTGTTGGCGGACCTCATGCTTCAGCCCTGCCAGAGGAGATGCTATCAGATAAAAATGTTGATATAGTAGTTATTGGTGAGGGTGAAATAACAATGTCTCAGATTGCTAAAGGCGTATCTCTAACAGACATAAAGGGTATCTATTATAAAAAAGACAATGACATAGTAAGAAATCAGCCTCAAGATCTAATCGATAACCTCGATACATTGCCACTTCCCCTTTATGAGCAACTTCCCATAGAACGATATGGCACTCCTTATATGGGTAAGTCTATCGGAATTATAACCGGCCGGGGATGCCCTTTTTCTTGCTCTTTTTGTGCCTCAAAAGTAATCTTTGGTAAAAAATGTAGATTTAGAAGCGTATCGTCAATTTTAGAAGAAATTGCCTGGTTTAAAGATAACTACAATATTAAAACATTTTCTTTTTGGGATGATACTTTTACAATACAAAAAGACCGTGTCGAAAAATTATGTGAACAATTAATTGTAAATGGTTTTAATATCAGGTGGAGTTGTACAACTAGAGTTGATACTTTATCATTAAAATTACTAAGAATAATGAAAAAGGCTGGTTGTTACGTCATACACTTAGGAATAGAATCTGGTGATGAATTTGTTTTAGAGAAAACTCGAAAGGGAATTACCATAGAACAAGTAGAAAATGCCGTTAAATTGGCTCAAACTTTAAATATGGAAACCTATGGATATTTTATTCTGGGTCTACCTTATGAGACTAGAGATACGTTGGACAAAACAATAAAGCTTGCAAAAAAATTAAAACTCGACTATGCTCAATTTGCTTTGCTTACCCCGCTTCCTGGAACAGAGATTTGGGAGTTGGCTAAACAAGGAAGAGTTATAAAGCTTAGCTGTAGTGATTTGACCAAATTTAGTCGTTACGGAAAATCAATTATAGAATTACCAGCCATTCCAAGTAAAGTACTAAATAGATATTATCGAAAAGCATACTTTGAATTCTATTTTAGATGGGATTATATTTGCCGAACATTAAAAAAAATAAACTCGTTACAGAAACTCTTTATGTACGCCAAGATGTTTTTCGGTTTTTTAAACTTCCTCTCTTAAAAATAAAAAGGTCAATCCTGCCTAACAAGGGAGATTTGGGCAAACATAGCCAATTTATGCATATGGGGTTGCAGTATTTTTTCAAGATTCTTCCAGAAAGGATAACTCCATCCAGGCACTAAATTCTTTAATGAGACACCGCCCGATACAAGATAGCGAAATGGCATAATCAATTTAATTTCCTGGATTTTCCATTCTGAGAAATCTGTTTCAAATAGTTTGCGGTCTCTATCAAACACAATCCATGCAAGAGCACCGTTTGCCGCTGAAAGAGGGCCTCCTCTTTCAAATCCCCAGTCTTGTGCCTGAGGTAAAAATGGTTCATGGTGTAATCTTTGATATACCCAGCGCGACCAAGGAGTTACCCACGGTTCAATCATTAATAATACCCCTGCCGGTTGCACACAGCGAGTTGCTTCCTTAAGAAAAACTTTCGGTCGACATAAATGATGAAATACATTTACCATAATTATTCCGCGCAATGCGGAATTTCGAAAAGGTAAACTATATCCGTCTAATATAATATCAACATCAGCAAGTTGTAATATGTCTGAGGCAATAAGACCGGGGATAAATTCTCTGAGGAAGCCCGCTCCCGAACCTAATTCTAATATCGGTTCTTTTCCCTGAGGTAAACTTGAAGCAATAAACATATACCATTCTTCGTAAATGCGTTTCAGGAATGGCTTCTCAAGGATGATTTTCTTGCGCAGTTGTGTAGTTTTGGGGTCATCAATAGATAATCCTTTTGTAAGCGGATGGGATAACATGGATTTTAATATTGTAATCATAAGAAAAGTAGTTAATTACCTAATTTAGATACCGAGAGCTTGCCTTTTTAAATTTGTCATAATTACTTCCTTAATAATAAGTTATCGCGTAACCATTCTAAAATTATTCTATTAAAGAATTTTATCCCATCTTTTATTGTCTTTGATTTCAAAATACCTGATTTTCTACATCTCTCATGACTTGGAATTTCTATTATCTTCATTCCTGCCCTTATGGTATTTATCAATAATTCGATCTCTATCTCAAAACCTCTTGAGGTATATTTAAACTCTTTAAAAATTTCGCTTCGAAAAGCTTTAAATCCATTTAAGGCATCCGAGAGAAATATCTTATGGCAAAAACCAAAGACCAAAGTTAACATTATATTTCCGAAAGTCCTAAGTCTTGTGAATTCATCGCTACCACCGTAAATTCTTGAACCAATAACAAGACCTGCGCCATCCTCTAAAGACTTGATAAACGCAGAAATATCTTCTGCTCTATGGGAATAATCAGCATCCATCATAACTATA